>Ga0209067_10000932_pt1 | contig 18308 bp, 14 predicted proteins | sample ColStrG_CSR_2013_FD_187199 | JGI IMG/M metagenome (GOLD analysis project Ga0209067, IMG submission 187199) | Freshwater sediment microbial communities in response to fracking from Pennsylvania, USA - Cold Stream Run_MetaG_CSR_2013 (SPAdes)... | ecosystem: Environmental > Aquatic > Freshwater >...
AATTCCTCTGGTGGAGGGCCGCGATTTCAGCGTTCGCGACACCACGACCATCCGGCATCCCGGCGTACCGTTTCCAATCCCCAACGCGATCATCGTGAATGAAAAACTAGCGAAGCGATACTTCGGCAATCGCAGCGCCGTGGGACGCCACATCGGATTCGGCAACGATCCGGGCTCTATCGCCGACATGGAGATCATCGGTGTGGTAAAGGATTTCCGGTATCAGCGGATTCGATGCGACATCACCCGCCAAGCCTTCATCCCGTATCTCGGACTTCCCTTCGCCAGAGAGATGACTTCGTACGTCCGCACGACGCTGCCCCCAAAACAGGCATTTCTAGCGGTCCGGCGTACGGTGGCTAGTCTCGACCGCAACCTGCCCGTTTACAACCTGCGCACGCTCGAGAGCACCATTGATGCGTCGTTGTTGAACGAGCGGCTCGTCGCCAGTCTTTCGGCGCTCTTCGGTGCGTTGGCCACACTGCTCGCGGTGATCGGACTCTACGGCGTGATGGCCTACACGGTGGAGCAGCGAACCCGCGAGATCGGCATTCGCGTGGCCCTGGGCGCGCGGCGCCGCTGCGTCGCCTGGCTGGTGATGCGGGAGGTGGTAGCGATGGTTGGCATCGGGTTTGCTTTCGGCCTTCCGGCGGCGTGGCTGTCAACGAAGCTGGTAGCGAGCCTCCTGTACGGAATCCGGCCAAACGACCCGATGTCCATCGCCGCCGCTATGGCGGTGCTCGCGGGCGTGGCCTTGCTTGCTGGCTACATTCCGGCCGCCCGAGCGTCGCGGGTCGATCCGCTGCGTGCCTTGCGCTACGAATGACCCAACCAAAGGCCTGAGCAAAAAGACCACACAGGCCGGGAGGCCCGTGCCACTTGTTGTACAATCTCAAGGCATGCAAGTTCCGCTTACGCCGGTGCGCTGCCTCTATCGCGCGGTCGATCTTTACGGAAAAAAGGAAGGTATCGTCTCGGGACCCTGCCGGTTCAGTTACGCGCAGTTCGGCGAACGCTGCGAACGGCTGGCGGCCGGCCTGCGGACCCTGGGCGTCACTCCCGGCGACCGCGTGGCTTACCTGAGTTTCAACAACCATCAGCTTCTGGAAGGCTATTTCGGCGTGCCGCTGCTGCGCGCCATCGTGATGCCGCTCAATGTCCGGCTCACGCTGGCCGAACTGACCGGCATCCTGAACCATGCGGAACCTCGGGTGTTGATCTACGAGAGCGATTTCGCCCCGCTGGTGGAACACCTCCACCAGGCCTGCCCCGGCGTCCAGCACTGGGTGGAGATCGGCCAGCCTTATGAGGAACTGATGTCCCACGGCCGCCTGGACCGGCCCGACGTTTTTTCATTCAATGAAAGCGAAATCGCTGAGCTGTTTTATACTTCCGGCTCCACCGGGACCCCGAAGGGCGTGATGCTCAGCCACCGCACGCTCTACATGCACGCGTTGTACGTGGCCGGCACCTTTTACCACAACGACACCGCGGTGGAACTGCACACCATCCCGCTCTTCCACGCCAACGGATGGGGACGCCCGCAAGCCGCCACGATGAATGGGCTCAAGCAGGTGATGGTGCGCCGCTTCGATCCGCCGCAGGTGCTGCGCATGATCCAGGAGGAGAGGGCCACGGGCATGTCGATGGTCCCCACAATGGCGGTTGCCCTGCTAAATTGCGCGGAACTGGGCAGCTTCGACGTCTCCAGCGTGGAGGCGGTCATGGTGGGCGGCGCGGCGTCGTCTCCCGAACTGGTGGCGCGCTTGGAACAGGCTTTTCCCGGCGCCACCGTCGTGTCCGGCTACGGCCTGACCGAGACCAGCCCGGTTGCATCCAGCGCCCGCGACAAGAGCACGGTGCCGTACGCCAACGATGAGGACCGTCAGCGCCATCGGGCTTCCACCGGCTGGCCATTGCCCGGGTGCGAAATCCGCGTGGTGGACCCGCACATGAAGGACGTGCCGCGAGACATGGAGTCCATTGGCGAAATCATCATCCGCGGCGACCTGGTCATGGACGGCTATTACAAAGAGCCGCAGGCTACCGCGGCCGTCATGACCGGCGGCTGGCTCCACACCGGCGACATGGCGGTCTGGGATGAGGAAAATTACCTGCTCATCAAGGACCGCCAGAAGGATATTATCATCAGCGGCGGCGAGAACATCTCCTCCATCGAAGTGGAACGCGCCATCGCGGCCCACCCGGCGATTCTGGAATGCGCCGTAGTTTCGGCCCCCGACCCGCAGTGGGGCGAGGTGCCGGCGGCATTCGTGGTCCTCAAGCCGGGCCAGGAAGTCGGCGAGGAGCAGCTTTGCGAGTTCCTGCGCGCCCGTATCGCCAAATTCAAGATGCCGCGGCGATTCGAGTTCACCACCAAAGCCCTGCCGAAGACCGGCACGGGCAAAATCATCAAGCGCGAGCTGCGCGAAGCTTTCTGGCAAGGCAAAGAGAAGCGTATTCAAGGATAGCCGTCTCATGTGGCAACAAAACTACACTCCCATCGCGGATAGCCTGCCCCTTTCGGCACTGGTTGCCGCCCTTCCGATTTTCGTTTTGCTGGTGCTGCTGGGGGTGGTGCGCAAACCCGCCTGGATCGCGTCGCTGGCGGGCCTGGGTGCGGCCGCGGTGGTAGCGGCCACGGTCTACGGCATGCCGTTTGACAAGCTGGTTTCGGCCACCCTGCTGGGCGCCACGTTCGGGCTCTTTCCCATAGGGTGGGTGGTCTTCGCGGCGATCCTGCTATACCGCATCACGCTCGAAACCGGCAAATTCGAAATCCTCAAGGATTCCATCGGCCACCTGACCGCCGACCGGCGTCTTCAGGCGCTGCTGATCGCCTTCGCCTTCGGCGCCTTTATCGAAGGCGCAGCCGGCTTCGGGACCCCGGTGGCTGTGGCGGCGGCGATGCTCGTGGGGCTGGGGTTCGAACCGTTCTACGCCGCCGCGATTTGCCTGCTGGCCAACACCGCACCGGTGGCTTTTGGCTCGATCGCCATCCCCATCCGAACGCTCGCGGTTACCACCGGCTTGCCGTTCGACAGCCTTAGCGCGGCGGTCGGCCGTATCTGCGCGCCGGTCTCGCTGATCGTGCCGGCCTACCTGATCCTGGTCATGTCCGGCTGGAAGGGGCTGCGTGCGGTGATGCCGGCGGCCGCAGTCTGCGGAATTGCCTTCGCCGGAACGCAGTTCGTGGTATCCAATTTCGTGCAGGCCGACCTTACAGATATCCTGGCTTCGATGGCGGCAATGGGCGGGCTGATTCTGTTGTTCCGCCTTTGGAAGCCTCGCGATCACGATGCCGCGGTGGTGCACCGCGGCCCGAAGCATGGCGGACGCGAAGTCGCCCTCGCCTGGACGCCCTACGCGCTACTGGTAGTCTTCGTTCTGCTTTGGGGTTACAAACCGTTGCAGACGCAGCTCAACTCCACCAACATCCTGATCCAGTGGCCGTACCTGCACAACACCATCCAGCGAATGGCGCCGGTAGTGGCCAAGCCAGCGCCGTATGCGGCTACCTACAACTTCGTCTGGCTTTCCGCCTCCGGCACGGCTTGCCTCTTCGCTGCCATCCTGGGCGCGATAGTGGCCGGTCTGAAGCCGCGCCAGTTCGCCGGCGTGATCGCCCACACGGCGAAGCAACTGGCCTTGGCTGAACTCACGCTGGCCGCGGTTCTAGGCCTGGCATTCCTCATGAATTACTCCGGCGCCACGGGCACCCTGGGACTAGCCTTTGCCGCCACGGGCGTGATGTTCCCGTTCTTCAGCGCGCTGCTGGGCTGGCTCGGCGTCTTCCTTACCGGCAGCGACACGTCCGCCAATGCGCTGTTTGGGACGCTGCAGGTGGTCACCGCCAACAAGCTCGGCATGAGCCCGGTGCTGATGGCCGCATCGAATTCGGCCGGCGGCGTGATGGGCAAAATGATCAGCCTGACCAGCATCGCGGTGGCTGCCGCTGCAACCTCCATGAAGCGTGAGGACGAATCGCTGCTCTTCCGCTTCACCTTGAAGCACAGCGTGCTGCTGGCCTCGGTAATCGGGCTGATCGTGGTGTTCTATGCGTACGTGATGCCCGCCTGGGCCCCGTAGGGTAGGCTTTGCGGGCGCAGCTTCGGGGTAAGTCCAGAAGTTGTGGAGACTGTAAAATAGGCTCTTGGACCCCGCCCATTCCCTGCCCACGCCTGGAAAGCTGCTCCGTTGGACCCGCAGGGGCGCTCTTGCGCTGGTCGCCTTGTTAATCGCGTTGGGAGTCGCCGGTGCCGTCTACCAGGCTATTGGAAACTGGCGCGACGCACGGCGCTTTCCGCAGCGTGGAAGGTCCGTGCAAGCAGGACCAGTGAAGCTGAACCTGGATTGTAGTGGCAAGGGGGACCCGACGGTGATCCTGGATAGCGGCGGGGGCGTTCCCGCCGTTGGCTGGATCAAGGTGCAGCCGGAGGTCGCCAAATTCGCGCGCGTTTGCTCCTATGACCGCGCCGGCTATGGCTGGAGCGAGCCAGGGCCTCTACCCCGCACGAGCTTGCAGATCGCCAGGGAACTCAACGCGCTTCTGGCGGCCGCCGGCGAACCAGGGCCGTACGTCCTGGTGGGCCACTCGTTTGGCGGCTTCAACATCCGCGTCTATACCGGGCTATACCCTCGCGACGTCGTGGGACTGGTGCTGGTGGATGCCAGCCATGAAGATGAGGAAGAACGTATTCAAGGTCTGCTGCCGGTTGCGGTCAGGAAGGAGGAGAAAGAGAATGACGAGGCGGATGAAAAGCTGGACCGGATCCTTACGCCCCTGCTGATTCACCTGGGCATTCAGCGTTTGGTGGTTGCGCGCGGCTGGAACATGCCCACGTACCTCTCGAAGGATTTGCAGCAAGAACTCTTCTACCTGCAACAACAGACGAAGCACAGGCAGGCGGTTGAGGCCGAAGGCGACGCGTCTTCGCAAAGCGCTGCTCAGGCCCGCGCGGCCGGGAATTTGGGCGACCGCCCGCTGATCGTTCTAACCGCTGGTAAGCCATACGAGCCGGACCCCTTGCTGACGAAGGCGGATATGGACCGGCAATACAACATGTGGATCAACGTGCTTCAGGTGGAAGAAGCGCATCTCTCCACACGGGGCAGGCAAATTGTGGTGCCGGACTGCGATCACATGATTCCCTTCGAGCGCCCGGACGCCGTCATCTCGGCGATCCGCGAAGTGTGGTCCGCGGCGGCGAGGCGCTGACTTCTTGAGGCTCTGGACATCAGCGGCTCCTCAATACCGAAGCGAACCTTCCGGCGGCCTTGCTCCGCCAGTTCTCTCCACGGAACCCGCCTTCCTCGGCAGGTGCTCGGACGCAGCCATTCCACCGGGTGTCAGGTAGGAGCGGATACCTCCTCTTTCAATCTGTAGAACGATGGGGGCCCCGTCGGGGACGGCTTCGAGCGCCATCCTCAAGCTCTCGACGCCGTCCACAACGCTACCGTTCATTTCATGCACGACGTCGCCGGGCTCAATCGCGTTCTGGCCCACCAAACCCGATCCGGCGAGCGCCAGCACGAGGATGCCCCGCGGTTCCCGGAGGCCGCCTAAAGACGATGCCAGCGCCGGCGTGAGTGTGGCCCCGTATAATCCCAGCCGAAACACCAGGTTCTCCTTCTCCGAGACGCTGCCAGGGGATAAGACCGGCGCGAATTCCCGCGGGGCCTCCGGCGTGATGCGCAATAGCCGCAAGTTTTCCCCCCGCATGACCGCTAGTTCCACCGGGGTGCCGGGGCCAAGCGCAGACTCCGTGCGATAGAGGTCGCGCAGGTTGTGAATCGGTTCGGCGTTCAAGGACAGCAGCACATCGCCCGGAAGCAACCCCGCAGCCGCTCCAGCACCGTGCAGTGCCACATCTTCCAGCAGGACGCCCTGGTGAACCTTCAACCGTAACCCGGCGATGAGATCAGCCGTGAGGCTTCGCGGTTGAATCCCTAACAGGGGCCGCACCACGGTTCCGTTCTTTCGAAGACCAGGATAGGCACGCTGCATCACATCGAATGGCACCGCGAAACCGATACCCTCGCTGCCGCCGGATTGAGAAAGGATCATGGTGTTGATACCCAGCAGCTTGCCCTCGAGGTCCACCAGCGGCCCTCCCGAGTTGCCGGGGTTCATCGATGCGTCGGTTTGAATGTACGTCCTGGGATCTTCGGAACTGAGTTGACGGTCAACCGCGCTGACCAGCCCCATCGTGGCCGATTGCGAAAGGCCCATGGGGCTTCCGTAAGCTAACACCAACTGGCCCTGCCGCGGCGCCGCGCCCCCGCCCAGGTCAAAGAAAGGCACGCCTTCCACTTCGATCTTCAGCAAGGCCAGATCGTTTTCGCCATCCACTCCCACCAGGGTTGCCGGGTACTCGATCATGGCGCCAGGTTGGGCGGAGCCGTTGACCGGCTGCACCATCACCTTGATGCGAGTGGCGTTCGCGACCACGTGAGCATTGGTGAACAGAAAGCCGTCAGACGAAATAAAGAAGCCCGAACCGCAGCCGTGCTCGGCTACCAGGACCCCCGCAGGTTGTTCTTCGCCGCTTCCCGCGACTTTGAGTCTTTGTGTCGCAATCTGGACGACCTTCGGAGCGACCTGGACCGAGAGCCGTTCCATCTCACCACTCATCCGCCCCAGTTCCCGGACGGCCTCGGGTGCGGCCCCCGCCACGTTCAGCTTTTCTCCGGCGTTTAGCCATGCCGCCGGCATTCCAAGCATCAACAACCACATGCTTCCTTGCAGCCACGACTTATTCAAACGGTTCATCGCCACCGTAAAGGCACGTGAACCTCCACACGCTCCACACAGCAGAATTCCCAGCTTCTCCCTTTCTTCTGAGACCGACAGGGTGCTGTAGACAATAGGGTTGGACTCCCTGAGCGACTCGACCAGCTACACCTGGGCCGAAAGGCAGACAGGCTGCCCGCGTGCGTTCAGGGGCGACGAATTGCCACCCCAACCGGCCGCCCTGTGCCGCCGGTGACGCCCGAGGGCGGTGGCGCGTGACCGCTATTCTGGAAATATGGACGTTCGATTAAAGAAACGGCTTCGCAAGCTTCTGTTGTTTTTGTTGGGCCTGCTAGCCGTGGCCTCTGTGCTGACTCCCCCGGACAAATCCGGCGATGCCGGCTCTCCGCTTCTTTCGGGTGCGAGCATCGATCCCAAGGTGTTGTCGCTCCTCGCGAGATCCTGCGGCGATTGCCACTCCGAAAGAACGGTCTATCCGTGGTACAGCTACGTAGCGCCCGTCTCCTGGTTAGTCCAAAGCGATGTCGCGAGGGGCCGGCGGCACCTGAACCTGTCCCGGTGGAGCGACTATCCTTTGGCGCGCCGGGAAAGGAGCCTCTCGGAAATTGCCAACCAGGTCAAAGACGGCGACATGCCCCTGCCTTATTACACGCTGATCCATCGCAACGCCACGCTCTCGGCAGCCGACGCGAGCGCCATCTTTCAGTGGACTCAGACCGAACGGGCGCGCTTGATTGCGGCCCACTAACGCCGCGGTTCCTCGATCGTTACAACGCGGTCGCCCGCGGCATCGCGCAACGTCTGGTGGACTCCCGAAGGCCAGTCCACTTCGATCCGTTCCGCGCGCATCGCCGTTCCCAAGCCAAAGTGCAGGCGGAGATCGTTGTGGGAAAGGTAGCTTCCACCGCTGCGGACTTCGTCGAATTGGGTGCGGCCTCCCGCGGTCAACCGGACTTTCGCGCCAAGCGCGCTGCGGTTCGATCGCGTGCCGATTAGCTTGAGCAGGATCCAGTGGTTCGGCGGCGGCATCGCCTGCTTCAGGAGCGATGGCGGCTCGTTCTGGTTGTTGATGAGCACTTCAATGGCGCCGTCGTTGTCGTAGTCGCCGAAAGCCGCGCCGCGCGCGGAGTGGCGTTCCAACAGCCCGGGGCCGGCGCTCTCCGAAACGTCTGCAAACTTGCCGCCGCCGAGATTGCGATACAGGATGGCGCGATCCCTGTAGCGGATGTCGATTCCCAGCTTTTCGACTTCCGGAAAGACGTGGCCATTGACCAGCAGCAAGTCCTTCCAGCCATCGTTGTCGAAATCGAAAAAGCCGCAACCCCATCCCACGTAACGGGTGTTCCGTGAGATGCCGGCGGACACGGTCGCATCGTCGAACTCGCCGCGGCCGCGGTTGCGGTACAGCGTTTCGCGTTCGTCGGAGAAATTACTGCGGAAGATATCGAGCGACCCGTCGCCATCGTAATCCCCAGCAGTCGCGCCCATTCCCGACATGGCTCTGCCGTTCTCGTCGAAGGCCACGCCGCGCAGAAGGGCCTCTTCGGTGAACTTGCCGTTTCCCTGATTGATGAAGAGCAGCGAGGGCGTCTGATCGCAGGCCACGTAGATATCCACCAGGCCGTCGTTGTTGAAGTCGCCGGTCAGCACGCCCAGCGAATAGTTCCGGTCCGGTTCGGCGATGCCGGAGGCGGCCGAGACATCGGTGAACGTGCCGTCCCCGTTGTTGTGGTAGAGAATGTTGCGGTCGAACGGCAGGCCACGCGGCCCGCAGTTCACCGGCAGGCCGCGGTACCAGCAATAGGGATTCTCACCGGGCTTGGGCGTGGTCTGCGGATCGAACTTCAGGTAGTTTGCCACGAAAAGGTCGGTGTGGCCATCCCGGTCGTAGTCGAGAAAGGCGCAGCCCGTGTTGTAGCGGACGCGGTCCTGCTTGAGCCCGGCGCGCTCGGTAACATCCTCGAACCGCTGGCCTCCGATGTTGCGATAGAGGTGGTTCTGGCCCCAGTACGTGACGAACAGGTCGATGAAGCCATCGTTGTCGTAATCGGCCGCGCAAACACCCTGTCCCCAACCGGACGCTCCCGCCAGCCCCATCTTCGTGGTGACGTCGGTGAAGTGGCCGTTTCCGTCGTTGTGGTACAGACGGCTGAGACCGCCTTCGCCCGAAACCAGGAAGATGTCAGGCAGGCCGTCGTTATCGTAATCCAAAAACGCAGCACCGCTGCCAGTGGTCTCGATGATGAATCGCTTGGACTTTTCCCCACCGTTGGGAAACGCTCTCGTAAGACCGGCGCTGGCGGCGACGTTATGGAATTGCGTGGTGTACGTTCCTCCCGCAAACAGGAGCAACCCGGAAACCACGGCCAGCGGCTTCACTGTTTGGGCGCCTTATCCCCCAGTTTCTTGAGAAACTCGGTGAACTCCCCTTCGGGCGGCCGGCTCAGCTTGTCGAAGATCGCCTTCTCGCGCTGGGCGTCCTCCGCTCTGCCGGCATTGCGATAGGCCATCATCAAGCTGTAGTGGGCCGATTCGCTCGCCGGCTGAAGCTTCACAGCACGTTCCAGCAGGCCGATCGCCTCGCCGTACTTCTTGGCATCCGACCTGGTCTTGGCCAATGCCACCAGTGCCTCGGCGAATTCCGGGTTGAGCGAGACTGCCTTATCGAACCGTGCGGCAGCGCCGGCCCCGTTCTGCTGGCTCAGCAGGATCTGCCCTATCTGGTACTCGGCCACCGCGTCGCCGGGGTTCAGTGCCAGTTCCGCCTCGAACTCCTTGCGGGCATCTCGCAAGTTCGCGGGCTCGTGCGATTCGAGCAGCAGTGCGCGTCCCAGCCGAAAGTGCAGATTCAGCGCGGCCGGATTCTTCTGAATCGCCTTGCGGTACTCCGCCGCGGCGTCCTGGTAGCGCCCCTGAATCTCGAAGATCTCGCCCGAAAGCTGATTGACGCGAAACGAAGACGGCGTTTTCTGGTACATCTGCAAAACCGCGTCGTTCCAGGCCTTCATGTGAACCTTAGCAGTTTCATAGAGGACATCGGCATCCTCCGGAAAGTTCTTCTGGAGTTTGTCGAGCACCGGAAATGCTTCGGGGAGCCGGTTTTGGGAGAGATCGCACTGCACCAGCGCGATTCCGGCCAGCCGCTGTAGCGAGGCTTCCGGGTTGGTGTTGAATTGCTGCTGGAGATCGCCGCGGGCCGCGTCACAAGCGCCGGTGGCCGCGCGGCTCAAACCGAGAAAGGTCCGCGCCACGCCATCGTTCGGCGAGGTAGCGGCGATCTTCTCCAGCATTTGCCGCGCCTGCACATATTGGCCTTTGTGAAACGCGTCGACGGCATCGGCGGTAGTCTGGGCGTGAAGCAGCGATGCTGCGAGAAAGAAAGTCAGAATGCCGCTGTGGCGCACGCACTCCTGCGTGCCGCATCGCGACTCTTCGCGATGCGCGGCTCCCAGCGGCGTGTCGAGACGAGTCTCGACACGGCACGCACGAGTGCGTGCGCCACATCTAATGCCCCGCATCATCCATCACCAGGTCGAGATCGCCGAAACGGTGGCGCAGCTTGCCCTCGATCGTCCGAAAACCGAGTAGCGGCGGCGCCCCCGGCGCAATCCGCGCCGGCGCAGCCAGCCGCTCCGAGGGCGGTGTGGCAATCTCGACGGCTTGCCCGGAGAGCGTAATCTGCTCGACCCGCGTCGTGGTGCGCTGGTCCAGCGCGAACAGCAGCGTCAGCGCCAACAGCCGGATCATCGGACCTCCAGTTCGCGCAGGGCCTTCACCGCTGTCGCGTTGTCCGGCTGTTGCTGGAGCAGCCGCAGCATCACTTCGCGGGCCTTGGCTCGGTCGCCGAGCGTCACGTAAACTCTTCCCAGGTTCATGTACAAGAGCTCATCCTGCGGGGCAATGCCGATGCCATATTCGAACGCGGCGATCGCGTCGTTCGCCTGTCCCATTTGCACATATAATACTCCCAGGTTGTTGATGGCGCCAGTATGGTCGCGCTTCAGAGTGATGGCGCGCTGAAACCATTCTTTAGCTTCACTGTTGCGGTGCTCGCGGCCGGCCAGAAGCCCGAGTTGATTGGGGGCTTCGGAGTCTTTGGGGTCCACCTCCATGGCGCGCCGGAAAAAATTGCGGGCGGCTCCGCTATCGCCGAGTTGGACCTCCACCTCACCCGCGTTCACCAGGGGATACGCCGATTTCGGCAGCAACTCCGCGGCGCGCTGGTAGTGCTGCAACGCGGCCTGCAGATTGCCGGCGGCCGATTCGACGCCTCCCAGATTGTTCCACGCCTCGCCGAGCCGCGGGTTGGCGGCCACCGCGCGTTCCACGAACGCCCGGGCCTGCGGCAACCGACCGGCATCGAGATGAATCTGGCCGATGGCATTCAGCGCCTTGTCATTCGCGGGCGTCTGGCGGACCACCTCCTCCAGGTAAGGCAGCGCCTGCTCGGGATATCCAGCCCAGTAGAAGGCCGCGCCCAGTTTGAAGTAGTTTCGGCGAGGCAGGCCGACATAATCGCCGGCGAAGGGCAGGGCCAGCGTCTGGCGATTGGCTTCGCGCATCCGCGTGAGGTCGGCTGCCAGCGTGGCGGCGTCAGGCGCCGCAGCATAGAGTTTTTGTACGCGGCTGGCGTCATCGATCAGCAGCACCAGCGGCAGCACCAGCGCGGGGCGCCAGTCGAGCAGGAAGCGCCGGAACAGCGCATAGCCCGCGGCAACATCCGCCTTCTCGCGCGTCAGATCGACTACCTCGATGTTTTCGGCCAGATTTGGTCTACTGCCATCGCCGATGTATAGCAGGCCCGGCCCTTTGCGCCTGTCGGGCAACGGCACCGGTTCCAGCAGCCAGGTATCGTGAGTTCGCGGCTGGTTATCGGCCACTAGAGCCGCCGCAGGCCTCGCGGATGGCGACGGCCCGCGCGCCGCAAACGGCTGCTTCCGTATGTCGGCGGAGCCTTCGGTGATCTCGTACCGGAAACTAGCGGCAAGGCCGTGGAACTCCTGCTGCGCACCCGATGGCCACTGAATCCGCAGGTGGCTCGCTTCGGCCGCCGAGCCCAGCCCGAAATGCAGCACCTTGGTGTTTTGCGAAACGTACGCGGAACCGGCCTGAAGAAACTTCGCCGCGCCGTCAACCTCCACGCGCGCTCCAATCGCATCGCGGTTCGATTTCGTGCCTGTCAAGCGGATCGCAATCGCGCTGCGGCCAGTGCCGCACTCGTTGCGAAACGCTTTCACCTGCGGCCCCAAGCGGCTCTTCAGCAGCAGATCGAGGCTGCCATCGCCATCGAGATCGGTCACCGCAAAGGCGCGGCTGTCCAGGGCGCAATCCAGGCCGCTCACCCCCGAAAAATCGAAGTAGCGGCCATTGCGGCGCGCGTAGAAAACGTTGGGCTCCCGCCCGTTCCAGCTATAATCTTCGCGAATGAACTGGTTGATCGCGTTCCATCCGTTCTCGTATGCATCCGAGCGCTCTGCGACTGTGGGCGATTTCGCCACCACCTGCCGCCAGAAGAAGCTCATCAGGTCGGTTTCCTCCGGGCCTGTCAGCATGCCGCTGGCGATGTAGATTTCCGGCGAGCCATCGTTGTCGAAATCGTGAGCGTCGGCGCTCCAGGCCCAGCGGCCCATTTCGACTCCTTGTTCGGCCCCGGTTTCCGCAAACGTCCCGTCGCCACGGTTCCGGTACAGCGAATTGCCTTTGGTGTGGCGGCGATAGGCCTCGCGCAGGCCCGCATCGCTGGCCGGGCGGAACGCCGCGTCCCCGGCCACGCGCTGGCCGGCATCGCTCCACATGTTGGAGACGTACAGGTCGGGCCGGCCGTCGCCGTCGTAATCGAACCACGCGGCGCTCATACCGGGCCCGAGGTCTTCCACGCCTGCCTGCCGCGCCACGTCCTGAAAACGCCCGCCGCTGTTCTTGTAGAGGTTGTGCCGTCCAAAGTCGTTCGCCACGTACAGGTCGGGCCAGCCGTCGCCATCGTAGTCGCACCAGGCCGGCGCGAAGCTGAAGCGGTTGTTGTTTTCGTTGAGCCCGGTGGCTTCGGTCACGTCCTCGAAGGTCCCTGAGCCGTCGGCCGCGAGCCGGTTGCGAAACAGAAAGTTGGGCGGTCCGTTCTGCGCGTCGTGGTAAGGAACCGGATACCGATACTGATCCTCGCTCTGAAAGTAGGTGTAGGTGCACAGGTAGAGGTCGATGCGGCCGTCGCGATCGTAGTCGGCGGCCGACATTCCGGTGAAACTGCCTTGCAGCGCGCCATGAAACTGAAAGGCGTCGTGCCTGAGCGCAAATGTCCCGTCTCCCTGGTTGAGGAAGAGGACCGGGCCGGCCGCGCGCAGCACTACCAGGTCCTGCCGGCCGCTGTTTCGCAGATCGAGGAACAGCGCGCACGACGTGTCATCCAGCAGCCCGACGCCGGCACGTTCCGTGATGTCCTGCATCTCGGCGCCGCGCAGTTGGTAGAGCCGGTTCGGCAGGCCGCCGGGCTGGCAGACGTAGACTTCGTCGCGCCCGTCGCCATCGATATCGCCCACCGCAATTCCGTTGCTCCCGTAAATGTCTATGCCCGAAGCCAAATCCAGACGCGCACGCCAATAAGGGGTGCCCCGCATCAGTTGTTCGCGGAACCCCTGGTCGGCACCCCAGAGTTCGCCGGTCACATCGCTGAAGAGCGGACGCTGCGCCTTGACCAGCGTCTCCCTCACCGGCTGGAACTCCGCCAACCGGCCGTCGGTCCATTTCTGCCTCCAAAAGCCCACGCGATACTCGAGGCCTGCCGGTTGGGCGCTCTCGATCTCGTAGCGAACCGTATCGCCGGGCAGCACCAGGTAGCGCGCGTTGCGAACCGTGCCGAGCGAAGCCAGCCAGGCCCGCAATCCCGCTTCGAAGCCGCCCGCCGCCTGGTCGAATTCCGCTTCAAACGCATCGGCAGCCACCGCTCGGTACCGCACCGGTGAGGGCGATGCGCCCCGGAAGTCCGCCGCCAGCGGCAAGGCTCTGGTTTCAATAAGCTGGCTCAAGGCGGAAACAATCTCCATCGCGGTCTTCTCGCCGGCGAATTCGTCGTTGCCCGGCAGAATGTACGGCACCAGCGGCTCGTAGGGGCTGGCTTTGCGCAGCCGTACCGGGAACGGCGCGGCCGCGATATGACGGGGCCACGCCAAGCCGCATGCCGCCAGACTGCCGATGAATTGCCGGCGGGTCATAGGTCGACTGGGGCGTCGTTTGGCGCCATTTCCAGACTGGGCGAGCATTCCGTCATAGACTTTTCGAGGAGCCGAAATCTTGCGGCATATGGAGCGTTGAACTCGGCTAAACGATGCGCTTCCATCGTTTGAATGACTTTACGTCATCTAAAGATAAGGCAAACCATTCGCCTTCCCCGCGCTTGTCCGCAAACCGTCTATGCCAGTAGGCCTCGATTCCAATCGGGTCGTCAGTTTCTATGCTGTGAATGGTCTTTGGGGGAACCGGTATTTTGATGGCCAATTCGCTTCCTCGACGGCCAACCGAGTTCGTCCGTCCGATTTTGTAGTGACCTCCAGATTTCATGAGATAAACAAACCCAGTGAGAACCTTCGGTTCGCGCTTCCCCATGCTTACTGAGGTCGACGATGTTTTCTCATTTCGGGCGCAAAGCGATATCACGTCCTCAAAACCAGGCCTCTGGCAACAATATGTGGCGACTGCCGCGACCAACCTGTCCTTTCCACCAAACCGGCCAAACGCAGAATGGTTTGGGAAGGACTCATCGTCCTTGGCTCTCCTTCGAATTTCACCCGCGATCGGAATTCTTTTCAAATCCCTCGCTAGTTCGATGTATTTCTCAAGAACAAAGTCATCGCTCATTCTAGTTCGGTACTCATTCCGAGCGTACCCGGCTTCGGTCAGTGCGTCTCCCCACCGTAGCCAGATGTGCGGGTACCAGTCTGCTTGTCTCGCGCCGGTTGTGGCTGCGAAAGCTTGCCAACCCGGCGCCCGTCCGCTGCTAGCCGTAGCGATGAGCTTGATTTGTTCTAGGATTAGTTGCTTGTCCATCGTGACCATTGCTCCTTGAACGAGTCGGTCAACCAGCAAGCTTTGGCCCTGTGTTCAACAAGCGGTTCACGTGGTCCGGATCGCGGGCAATGAGTGTGAGGTAAGCTTTCGTCGGTTGATCCGGCTTCGCCCGGCCCTGTTCCCAATCGCGCAGTGTCCCAATCGGGATATGGTAGCGGGTGGCAAATTCCTCCTGCGTCAGTTCCAGCGCGCGGCGAATGATTTTCGCCTGTGGCGTTCGCTTCATCTTGAGGCCAGCTTCGGTCAGCGGTTGCGCGTCGCGATCGGCGCGCGCTGCCCGCTCGACGTCAGCCCTGCTCATAGACTTAGGCATTTTGCCGGAACTAGTCGTCTTGCTCATGTTGCGTTTCCCGGCGGGCGGAAATGATCTGAATACTCTGCTCGTGTTCCGTGTTCCGCTATGCCGATATTGACATTGGAGCCCTCGCCATAGTCCTCGCGGTCGTCGAGGCGTTCATCGGCGTGCAATTTCGAGGCGGGTGATTCTGTCCTTCTCCTCTCCGATTTCCTTGCGAATGTTGTCTAGCAGAGTCTCGATCCTGTCAAGACGCCGCGCAAAATCATCCAGGCGTTTATTGTTAGCCCAAGTGCCGAACAGAACCGCGATCACAATGGGCAGTGCGGTTGATAGAAACGATTGGAGCATTGGGTTCATTGTGTCCATTCTCCCTCAGTAGATAGCGAGGATCGGTTCACGCCCCGGGTGGTGGATGGTGGACCGGCGACGCCGACAGGATCCCCCGCACGCCGTCATCCAGCTTCTTCGCCAACGAAGCGCCACGTCGTGCAGCTGCAAGTTGGTCTCTGCCTTCGCATCGTGCCATTCGAATTCCAATTTCATGATACTACGGGATGTCAGTAGTTGTGTCTATCATATGCTCAGCCAGTCCTTCAAATGGCCGAACACCGCCGGAAGTTTCACCGGTCCGGCTGCGGTCATCAGCGGGAAGTCCGCTGGCGCGATCGCCAGCATTTCCTCCATGCCGTCACCCACAAACAGGTAGGCCGTGTTGTTCCGGTACTCGGCGTATTTTTCGAACTCCTGCCAGACGTACTGGTAGAACACCTCCAGGTCCACGTACGAACCCAGCGTGTCCATCTGCGAGGGAATCGGGTTGCTTGCGTCCTGGTCGGCATAGATCAGCAGGCTGCTGAACGGCTTCACCTTGTTCCGGATGCCGAAGCCGACGATCGCCACCGAAGGGCGCGCGCGCCGCACCGCCTGCACCATGGCCCACTCGACAAACGTATTGTTGATCAGCAGGGTGCCGTTGCCGCTCAGCAGAATGGCGCGCGCGAATTCCGCAAGAATCGGGTCGTGCGCCAGGTCGCCTTCGGAGGCCAGAATCTTCATCTGCCTGAGCCGCGCGCTGAGCTGCCGGGGCCCCGCAATCTCCTGAGCGTCCACCACGCTCTGCACCTCCTTCATGAGGCGCTTGCGGTATTGGCCCAGCGATTGGTAGCTATACTTCACCACCGCGCCAGCTTCCGGCCCGAGCCGCGAAACGCCGGCGCCGGCTTCGACAATCCAGGACGCGTACGCGCCGCCCTTCTTGCCGGAGGCGAACAGGTGCGCGATCGTCGGCGCGCGGCGTCCCTGTTCTTCGCCAGTGAGCAGCAGCGGCAAGAACTCCTCCGCTCGCTCGGGCGCATCAATCTCCACGCGCTTGCCGCGTCCTTGGAAGCGCGTCCACATACGGCCCGGATCGGCCGGCAACTGCGCCGGCGCAATCACAATCACCAGGCGCGCGTGGCCGTTGCGCGCGGCGTCGGCGTCCAGCACCGGATCGAGCTGCGAAAAAACCTGCGCCACGGCCGCCCGCCATTCGGGGTAGTACGGGTTGCGATTGAGAAAATCCACCTGCTCCAGCGTAAATTGGCCGCGCGGCCAGTTCTTCTCGTTCATCCCCATCTTGGGTTCGAGCTCGCGAAGAGGCTGGAACAATCGCTCCACCACCGGCCCGCTGGAACGGTCGAGCAATCCGAACAGCCGTTCGAAGTAGCTGCGCTCAGCGGGGAACAGGAGATCCCAGTCTTTCATCTGGTCGAAGCAGAACGCGGCGAAGGACCGCGGCAGGCTGTCCAGCAGGCCCTTGTCGATCAAGGCTTGTAGCACTGGTGAGACCTTGGGAGTATTCGCAGGCATTACAGCAACAGTTCCGGCATGGGCTTGCCGGCCAATCCCGCGGCCTTCACACCCAGCAACTCCGCCGCCGTGGCAGCCACATCCACGTGGTGAACCGGCCTCTCGGTCTGGCCAGGCGGCACGGCCGTGCCCATCGCCAGCAGCCACGTGTTGCGGCACGAAGCGTCCCCGCTGCGGTGGTTCAGAAAACCGTTGGCGGCGTTCTTGTCTCCGTCGCGGCCCAGTTCCGGCAGCACCAGCAGCGTGGTCTTGTCCTTGTAGCTCTGGTTCGTCTGGATTTCTTCCCACAACATTCCGGTTAACCGGTCCGTTCTGGTGATGGCGTTGAGATACAGCGAGTACGAACCCCAGTGGGCCACATCCATGTCCCAGAAATTCACCAGGATCAAGCGCGGTGCGAACTCCCGCATGATTTCGCGCGCGATGAAAAACGTCAGCTCGTCCCCGGATGTGGGCGCCTCTGGCCCGTTGATGTACTCCACCAGCCCGCGTACCAGAGTTTCGCGCACCTGCCGGTCCAACTTCCGGCCGGCCTGAAAAATGGTCCAGCCGATTCCCTCGTAGCCCTCGCTCAGTACGCCCTCCAGGCGCCGCAGCACGTCATCGCGATTGGCCACGCCGCCTGCAGTCCCCCGGGTCACCACTTCCTGCACCGCTTCCAGCAGCAGTTGCTTAGGCAGAACCACGTTCGCTCCGTAAGGCTGCCCAAAGCTGCGGTCCGAGCTCCAGCCCATCGAAGCGAAGCTCTTGTTAGTCGCTACTGCCCATGCGTCCAGCGGACCGGCGCCCGATTGTTTGCGGTAATACTCGAACAGCGTTGGACCGGCGGGCGCCTGGAAGCCGAAGTCGTCCACGCGCTGCCAATTGCCGGTCAGAATGCTCGCGGTAGAGTTGAAATGCGAAAGCACACCGGAGTTGATGCAGCTCTGGAAAAAGTAACCCTTCTCGCGCAGAGCCACCAGGCGTGGAATGTTCTGCAGGCCCTCTGGCGCGAAGGTCTCGGAATAGCGCACCCCGCCGCCGAAGGTCACGACGATCACCTTGTTCGACCGCCCCTTCACCCGCTCTTGTGCCATCAGAGGCCCGGGAAGGATCCGGTTGGCGATGGAGAGCCCGGCAAGCTGCACGAACCGCCGCTTTGTCAGGCGCATCATCGTCAGTACTCCGTGATTTCTCCGCCGCCGATTTTCCGGCGCACGTTCGCGCCCAGGTCTAAAGGATGATCGTACCCGGACTTGATTTCACCCGTGGGAGAGTAATACGGCCCGATATCGCAAGCCATGCTGCCCTTACCCTCGGCGACAAACTCAATCGAGGTGATCAGTTTGGCCGACTTGTACCCGTATCGGC
>Ga0209067_10000933_pt1 | contig 18292 bp, 14 predicted proteins | sample ColStrG_CSR_2013_FD_187199 | JGI IMG/M metagenome (GOLD analysis project Ga0209067, IMG submission 187199) | Freshwater sediment microbial communities in response to fracking from Pennsylvania, USA - Cold Stream Run_MetaG_CSR_2013 (SPAdes)... | ecosystem: Environmental > Aquatic > Freshwater >...
ATCCCGTGTAATCGGAATCCTGCATCAAGGCCAGCAAATCTGCCTCACTGCGCCGCCGCGTGGTCAGGTTGAACTGGTTGCTTTTGTTGATCAGCTGTGACAGGCGCGGTACATCCACCGCTACAAATGAGGAAATCATGGCCTCCATGGCCAACGATTCCAGATAGGAATCCATGTCCGTGACCGAGGCCTCCAAAGTCTTGCGCCGAACCTCCGACTGGTATTGGCCGGTGCGGGCAGCGTCCTCTGCCGTGATGTTGCGCGGTTCGAACATCCGGCAATCCTGCAATTGCGCCACATAACCGGATGGATCAGGACCCAAAAGGATCGTCGCCACTTCCGGCGCAAACTGCCGGACGATCTCAATTTCCGCAGGGTTGTCGTCCACAAACACAAAACTGTCCACACCCAGATTCAGTTCCTGCGCCATCTGCCGGATATTTTCCGACTTCGGTTCCCAGTTGGCCTTGAAGGAAACGATATCATCCATGCGCAGCACCATCTCGGGATGTTTTTCAAAAACTTCAGCGGCTATGGCATAATCGTTCTTGCTGCAAACCGCCAGCAGAACTCCCCTCTGTTTCAGCGTGATGATGTATTTTTGAAAAGCCTTGAAGGCCTCGCCGCGCGGGGAGGTGTCGCCGATTTCTATCCCTTCCAATCCGTCATCGGCCACCACCCCACCCCAGAGTGTGTTGTCCAGATCCAGCACCAGTACTTTTTTGGGGGCGCTCCGGAACGAAACGATCAGTCGGGCCGCTTCGCGGGCCAACTCCACCAACAGGGCCGGTGAACAAGGCTGTTTGCTTTCAAACCAAGCCCGGTCATCGTGCGCTGCCAGTCCGCCACTGCGGTATGACAAAAATTCCAAATCGCATATATGCAGATAAGGGGGAGCTCTCAACCCCAGCTCCATGTTGACCCATTTGCGAAAGGTCCAGTCCGAACCCAGGACGCGGGAACGGTAGGGACCCAGATCATGCCCGGTGGGCAACATGAAATTCGTCGTAATCACCTCCGCCTGGGTTTTTTCATGCACCTGGCGCACGAGATCGAGCAGGGAATCTGCCACGCGCCGCGCCTCCACCTCCTGTATTTCACGGGCATCTGTCAGATTGCCGGTGTACACACAACGCCGGGCCGGGGGCAGAAGCAAAACGACTTCCGGGGTGAATGCGTAAAGTCCGCTACCTTCATCCATGATTTCAGAAATATAATTGTCATAATCTCCCAGCCAGAGTGTACAGGGATGGCCCTCCATCTCACAGAGATGTTCAAACAGTTCCCGGAAGGGGTACAAACTGTACCCACCCAGGATGGCCACTCTGGCTTCTCGTGGGACTGCGCCCGGCCGGGCCAACTCCCGCGCCACCGCCTTGCGCCGCAGGGTCGAAAGTATAAACAACTCGTCAAAATCCGCGGCCTCCCGGGTGAGTTTTTTTAACTGATCCCAGAACGCGCGGTCATTGGCCAACAGCAGTGTCTTCAGTTCGTTGATCTGCATAAAAATGTTTCAGGCTTGCCGCAGAGAACACAGAGATTTTCTTTTTCAGCGTTTCAGAATTTCAGTGTTTCGAAATTTCACCCGGCCATTATTGAACCATCCCCAAAGCGGCAGAGGGCTGCCGCACTCCCAAATTATCACAGACTTTCCAATTTCAGGCGTCAGGTTTCGAATTTCAAGTTTTCAGCATTTCAGAATTTCAGAATTTCAGAATTTCCAATTTCAGGTTTCGTTCTTAAACTTCAACTTAAATCGCCACCCTGCCAAGCATCTTTTTCACCAGCCGCACCAGGGGTTTCCGCAGCAGGTCGCGGTAATACCGCTCCAGAAAGCGGCTGATATAAAAGCGCCACGCATACTCCCGGCGCGCCGAGGACGTCAATCCGAGCGTACGATACTGCAAAAACAGATCCGCCTTCACCACTTTGGGGAAAACACAGCCGGCCCAATGTACAAACAAAAGAGGCCGTCCGTCCGCCGCCGTCACTCTGCCGGATGGCCGGTCATAGACAAAGGGCTGCCAAACCATACAGGAGGCGGCCGCTTCCGGCAGCACCTGATTCACATGAGCCACGCGGATTCCGGAGGTATCGACGACATAGTTTAGAAATGGCTGGTCGATGTGTTCCACAAACCCGTGCCGCACTGCGGCGGCCCCCCGGGAAATGCGGTCGATCTGCTCGCGGCTGACGACGCCCTTCCGGGCCACAAAGGCACCGGCATTGAAGCCCACCGAATGGTATTGGGCCCGCATCTCCGTTTCAAACGCCGGAGTGTACACATGCTCCATACAGGTGTCAAAATACAGGAAGTCCTCCTTGGATTTGACAAATGCCGCAGCCAAAGCATCCAGCGAAGACGTGACCACCACGTCGGCATCCACAAACAAAAAGTTTTCATACGCACCAAAGCAGGCGGCCCATTTGCGGAACATGCCTGCGCCGCGGGCCGACCCCATCACCCGTACAGCCAGTTCGTCGAAGTGTCGGCATTCGACCGGGTCCATGAGAGTGAACTGGTATTGGTCCTGCAATCCGCGCAGAACCCCCACATGGTCATCGTACGGGATCACCGTCAGCGGCAGCGACGGATTGGTGGCGCGGAAACTTTCCACAAAGCCGATGAACCATTCCATATAATAGTCATTGGCCAGCGTGTACACGCCAAAAGCTGCATTGGTATCAGGTTTCAAGTGTTCGGTTTCAGGTTTTCAGCGTTTCAGAATTTCAGTTTTTGTCTTCTGCCGGAAACTTCACCCTCGGATTGAACACCAATCCCCGCAACATACTGCAACAAAGTCGAAAAGCCACCGGTGCGCTGCATTTCTGAAATAAAACCGGCGTTTGCCTGATGATCATGCGGATGGCGGAGCGCAGATGGTACAGACGATACGTCGTGGTGGTGGTCCGGACGATATAGACCCAGTTGCGCAGGCCATAGGCGAACTTGAAGGCATTCTGATCGTTCAAATCATCCAAGGACCCACCCGTATGAGCAATGGTTTTATGCAGCGCCCGGCTGGACGGAATCAGGTATCCTTTGTAACGCCGACCGAGCCGCCGCGTGAACTCCACATCATCGGCCCAGATAAACAGAGGGGCCAGCGGCAGACCGCACTCCTCCACTGCCTCACGACGCACCAGCAGGGAGACAAACGAACTGCTGCGCACCGGCTCAAAAGGATTGCTCAGGCAACTTTCGACAGGCAGGTCACTGGCTAATTCCGGCCGGTTAAGACTGTGCAACGTACCGTCCGTCCAACGCACCAGGCTGGCCAAAAATCCGGTTGCGGGATCGGTGGCAACTGGCGATTGCAAAAGCTGTTCCAGGCAATCCGGATCCGGAATGGTGTCGTCATCCATGCACCAGAACCAGTCGTGACCCTTGGCAAAAGCGGCTTTGATGCCCGCGCATTGCCCGCCGCTGCTGCCGAGATTTACCTGGGTGATCACGGTCACACTGGCTTGGGAAGCGAGCCAGGCCGCGGTTTCGTCTGTACTGCCGTTGTCCACCACCACAATTTCGTCCGGCACTCGGGTCTGGGCACGCAACGCAGCCAGACACTCTTTCAGAAGTTCTAGTCTATTGTGAGTCACCAGAACAGTTGCAATCCGACGCATAAATTAATCAAGTCAAAGACGGTCGCCAACTATACAGAAAATCTGACTTATAACCTGGGCCTAAACCTTTTCTTTATGCTGCCACTTATACGGAATATAAGCATGTCCAACCAAATGATTTGCCGGTGCCACTGTAATATCGTGTGCCACATTGACAACGGTGAATTCAATCATTTCATCTATGTGATCATACAACTCCGGATAACGGAAAATGGCAGCACGTATATAATAACGTCCGGGGCATAAAATCATAGGATTCACAATGCACTTATATATTTGAATTCCTTTTTCTAGATTATTGGTAACACCCCCATCATGAGCCACTGATCCCATTACCTCCACCCCATCAATTGAGATAAAACTAAAGCCAAGGGTTACTTGGTCCAGGTTGGTGCGCACCTCAATCTGTAAGGATACCACCAGGGGTTCTCCGAAACGAATTTCACAAACCGGCTCACCGGATATCCTAAACAACTCAATCCGGCTGAATTTGGCCAGTCCATTACCTCTTCTTCTTACTGAAGAATCCAAAAGGTCTGTGGCGGCAGCATTGGGGGCAGCACCGGCAAGATACTTTGGGATGACATCCTCCACACATCCTTCTTTAACAATTCTGCCACCTTCCAGCATAATCGCACGACTGCACAGGCGTTGGATAGAAGGCATATGATGGCTGACGAATAATACTGTTCTTCCTCCTTTCTCGGCAACAGACTGCATTTTACCCAAACATTTTTGCTGGAACTGCACATCCCCCACGGCCAGAACCTCGTCCACAATGAGGATTTCCGGTTCCAGATGCGCCGCCACGGCAAAGGCCAGCCGTACATACATTCCGCTGGAATAGCGCTTGACCGGCGTGTCCAGAAACTTCTCCACCTCGGCAAAAGCCACGATCTCGTCAAACTTCCGTTTGATCTCCACCCGGCTCATACCCAGGATCGCACCATTGAGAAAAATATTCTCCCGCCCCGTCAACTCCGGATGAAAACCCGTGCCCACCTCCAGCAGGCTGGCCACCCGGCCATTCAGCTCGATCCGGCCCGTACTCGGTTCGGTGATGCGGCTGAGCAGCTTCAGCAAGGTTGATTTGCCCGCCCCGTTGCGCCCGATGATCCCCACTGCTTCACCCTGCTGGATGGAGAAGGAAACATCGCGCAGGGCCCAGAAGTCCTCTTTCGAGACCTGAGACTCGAAACTTGAAACTTGAGTTGCTTTCGAGTTTCCGGTTTCAGGTTTCAGGTTTCTGAAGAAGTCACCGACTTTTCCGGAAATCTCCTCCCGCAACGACTTGTAGTTCTTGTACCCGCGCTCCCGCTGGTGCGAGATGACGTACTTCTTGCCGAGATTTGATACGTTGATGGCGGGGGTCATGGCATTAATAATGGAAAACTTGAGACCTGAAACTTGAAGTTTGAAATATAAAGAGAGGTCATTTGATGGTGCGTTTGGTATTTTTTGACATGGTTACAAAAATAGAAATCAGTTCATCTGCTTCTCGCCATAAATTCTCAATCTCATCCAATCCAATTCTACAGTCCTCTTTTAACAACTCGAGCCACATCTGTGTTTCGTCGGCTTCCTGGCAGCAAATGCCTATTTTGGCCACAAACTCTTCCGGACTGCGTGCCCGTGAAGCCTCCCGGTGATTGGCCGCAACCGAGGTGCCGGATCGAAGCATCTGCCGGCCAATTACTGACACTTCCACCGGGTTCAAGGGCAGTGCAGAGTACAGCCTGACTATCCGCCCTGCAAACAAACGTGTCCCGTTCTTTAGTTCCTGTTTTTTTGTATCCATACAACAGCTTTGCCCCTGCGCCCAGCTGTTGCTCTCCCTTCAGGTCTTTGTTGAATTTCATCTTTCGAGTTTAAACTTTGATGCCGCTTTTGCAGTTACAAGCCTCGGCTTTGGAAATTTTCTTCTTCTACAGTTACTCAAGTTTCGAGTTTCAGGTTTCTCTTCTTATATCACATCCGCAAAAGTCCTCTCCATCCTCCGGAAATACCAGACGCCGCCTGCCAGCATCAGGACCACCACCGCCATGGACACAAGAAAGCCCGGCCAATAGATCGAGATGTGCACACCGGCGACTGCCCAGCGGAAGCCGTCGATCACGCCCACCATGGGATTTAACGAGTACAACAGCCGCCATTTGGCCGGCACCACCGAACTGCTGAAACCCACCGGTGAAATATACATGCCGAATTGCACGATGAACGGGACGATGTAGCGGAAGTCGCGATATTCCACATTAAGGGCCGCCAGCCACAAACTCGCCGCCAGGGAAACCACAAAAGCCAGGGGCAGGAACAGGAACAGGGAAAACAGCTTGAAGGTGAAAGGCACCCCGTAAAACAACATGAGCACAACAAGCACTCCGAACGAGATGAAAAAATCAACCAAGCTGACAATGACGGCACTGACCGGCATGACAAGGCGCGGAAAGTACACCTTGGAAATCATGTTGGCATTGGTGATGAGGCTGTTGCTGCTCTCGGTCAGGGAACTGGCAAAAAACTGCCAGGGCAGCATGGCGGCAAAAACCAGCACGGGATAAGGCACGCCTTCCGAGGGCATTTTGGCCCACTTGCCGAAGACCACGGTAAAGACCACCATGGTCAAGACCGGTCGCAAGACCGCCCAAAGCACCCCGATCACGGTTTGTTTGTAGCGGACCAGAATGTCGCGCCAGGACAAAAAGTAAAACAGCTCACGGTAGCGCCAGAGATCCGCCCAATAGCGTTGCTCGGTTTTGCCGGCTTCGATTACCAAACGGCGGTTTTCATTAGTTGACATAATTTATCTGCAATCCACTTCCGGCATATTTCAAAACTTACTCCTCTCCCTTGAACCGACGGCAGTTTTCTGTCACAACCCTCAAGACAACACCGCAGAACATTACAACAGGGTTTCCGCAAAGGGCAAAACTTCTCTTTGTCCTGCGAACAGTTCAGGCTTAATATCTTAAACTTTCAACTCCTACCTGTGTCTCCGCTAAAATTGCCGTTTTACCTGCGCCGCAGGCCGAGGATACTGAGAAAGAAACTACCAAATACAATCTGGCAGCCGAGCACGATGCAGGTCATGGCGGGAATGGCCAGGCGTAAAATAAGGGTCGGATCCAAATTCCCGTAATGCGCTTCCTGCCAGAACAGAACAGCGCGGCAGGAAAGCACGATGCCGCACATGAACACCACCGCACCGGTCAGAATCCCACGTTCCAAATTCACCTGTTCGAAGAGCCGGTCCATGCGCGGATCTTCCGGCAGCAATTTCTCGCTGATGGCAAAAATCTTGGTAAAGACGGCAAAAATGACGGATTGGAATCCGACGAGAATGGCCGCCGAGGCATAAAGCATGGTATGCACGTCGAGCCCGACACCCAAGAGAGTCCGTTTGCCTGGCAGCAGCCACAGACCCAAGAGGAGTCCGGTGAGCATGAGGAACAATCCTGGAATGAGAAAAAGCCAGCGCGGACTGTAAAGCATCATAAAGCGGAGATGCCGCCAGCCATCCCGCCAGCTGCGCAAGTGTGGGGGGCGTGAGCGTCCATCCTTGTACAAGATAATGGGAACTTCGGTGATGCGCATTTTTTTAAGAGTGGCTTTAATCACCATTTCCGAGGCAAATTCCATGCCGGTCGTCTGCAAATCCATGGATGTATAAGCGGATTTTCTGAAGGCACGCAGGCCGCAATGGAAGTCGGTCACTGGACATTTGAAAAACAAACGTCCGATAAAAGACAGGACAGGGTTTCCAATCCAGCGGTGTTTCCACGGCATGGCTCCCGGCATGATGGTGCCTCCCCCACGGGGCATCCGGCAGCCCATGACCAGATCATACCCATCCCGCAGTTTTTCCAAAAAATGAGCCGCCATGGAAAAATCATAACTGTCGTCGGCATCACCCATGAGAATGTATTCGCCACGTGCCTCCATGATCCCGCCCCGCAGGGCGTTGCCGTAGCCTTTTTCAAGAACCGGCACAACCCGCGACCCGAGTTGCCGGGCAATTTCCTGCGACCCATCGGTACTGCCGTTGTCGGCAACGATCACCTCGCCGGAAATACCGTTTTCAGCAAAAGCGCGCAACGCCTTCTTAATGCACGTGGCAAGGGTTTCAACCTCGTTGAGGCAGGGCATGACCACCGACAGTTCCACGGATTCCATGCTCATGATATGCACCGGCTGATGCGGCTTCAGATTCCAGAAAGTGCGAAGGCAACGCAAGCACCAAAAACAGTCCGTTTAAGTGGCAAGTCCAAATTGCAGCAACCACAGCAAAAAACGGCTTCGCCTGACTCACAATCTTAAATTGCAACTCACCCCTTAAACTCACAAAAATTATCTGGTTTTTTTGATGAGAAACGGTTTTTCACAAACCAGAAAGAACAGATAAGACACAGCGATGATGAGTGGCGTCCCCAGCAGCGTGAGGGCCAGAAACATGGGCAGTTGGCGGTGTTGCAGCGCACCAAACACATACTGCCACAGAACCTGCAACAGCGGGGCATGAACCAGGTAAATACTGTAGGCAAAAGTGCCCACAAACGCCACCGGCCGACACCCCAACAGTCGCCGCAGGAGATGGTCCGGCTCCAACGATAACATAACCAGCAGGGCGGTACTCCAAAAACCCGCCACGTAATCCACCACATACCACGGGGCCTTAAATCCGTGCGGTCCTTTCCCGTAAGTCACCAGCAGCAGCAAAAGGGTGAGACCTGCGGCCATCCTCCCCCACGGAAAAGTTCTCAAAGCGGTCGGCAAACGTTCCGGCGCATAGGCAGCCGTGGCCCCGAACATGCCCAGGGCAAAGAGCCCGATGTAATGGGCACTGAGCGATTTATCGATGAACGGCGCCAGCACGAAAAACAACGCCAGAGAGAAGGCCAACGCAACCCCGACCGTCCAAAGCATTCCCCATTTTCTACAGGCCCACAAAAACAGCGGAAACAGAAAATAAATCCGCCACTCCACAGCAATGGACCAGAAGACATGGTTGATGTTGGAAATATCACTTTTCCATGCGTCCTGGATCAATAAAACATGGGTGATCAGGCTCCGACCCGTCACCGGCAGGCTCAAATCCCAGTGCGTTCCGGTTTTTTGATGGACCAACAACGCAATCAATCCCAGGGAAAAAACCATGGCACAGTAATAGGGCGGCAGAATCCGCCGGGCCCGCCTGAGAAAAAAATTTCCCGCTCCGCGCCGGAGCGCCCCTCCGTCATGGATGACAGGCAGCATCAGGCAGAACCCGGACAACACAATAAACACGTCCACGGCGCTACGACCGCTCCAGAACGGCAGTGCCAGCCACCAGATGATTCCATGCAGGAACTCATTCTCACCCCGCACCTGCAACAAGGCATGGTGCAGCACCACATAGACGGCGGCAAAGGCCCTCATTCCATCCAGATAAGCCAGATGCTTCGAAGCGGCATTTGCTTTTTCCATCAGATTGGCAACCCCTTTTAGTTCGATTTCCCGGCTTCCACCAGGGTTTCTGCATCCACGCCCACATGCAGTTTCCAAAGTTTCCGGTTCTTAAAATAGTCCGCAATCTCGCGATCTCTTTCCTGTCCCATACTGCGGGCCCATACCACCGGGGCTTGGTCAATGTCAGCCTGGTTGTACACCCATTCCTGGTTCACATCATGGTCCGGTGTGTAATCGACCAGCACCAACGATCCACCCGGTTGTGCCCCCAGGGCCAATTCGAGTTGATGACGATGCTCCCGGAATTTTCTGAAGGAGCTTTGGTTACCCAGACGTTTGGCCATCTGAAAATAAAATCCAAAGTTCATCAATACCACGGCCGTCACCAACAGTCCGCAGGCGATTTTTCTCCAGCCCGGCATGGCGTGTTCGCAATCCAAAAAACGCGCCGTACCCCGCAGAATTAGATAAAAAAACAGCGGGAAAAGCACGCCCAGATACTGGACGTTGAACCAGGTGGTGAAGCTGTGGCAGAAAAAGAACCACGCGATCAATCCACCCGACCACCAGGCCCAGCGGCTGTGACAGTACCAAACCCCCAACACAAACAGCAGCGGCACGATCCAAAAATATGTTTTTGCCGGAGCGGCCATTTTCGGCCGTCCCACCACGCGATCCAAAAAACGTTGCGGCCATTTTCTGGTTTTTTCCTGTAGAAAAAAACTCCGGGCCGCATCCTCAAATTTTTGCATTTCCGGGTGCGACGAATGGATTTCAGGACGGACCGGCAAGAATAAAAAAACCGGGACGCTGGTGTACTGTTCCTCGTAGGCGGAATACGGCATTTTTAAGATGTGGCCGGTGGCCTTGTAGTTGTAGAGCCCCATCAAGACCAGACCGGCAACCAGCACCCCCAACCCCGGCCAAGCCGAACAGAAGATCCCAAAGATTGAACTGCGGTGTTTGTAGAGAATCCACACGGCCAGCGCCGTCAGAACCGGCAGGGCCACGATGAATCCTTCAAACGGACGACTGTTAGCCATGATCAGGAGGCCCAGGGCCAGCGGGATCCAGGGCGCTTTTTTACAAAATCCATTTTGCAGAAGATCCAACACGGCAAGGTAGAACAGACACCCACCTAGAAAACTCACGTTGATGCCCATGTAGGTATTGGAAAAATAGGGAATATTGATCAGTGTATAGCCGAGCAGCAATGTACCGCCCAAAGCCATCCGACCGGGCAACACCCGGACCAGCATCAGATACAACGCCGCCACCGAAAGAGCCGTGGCCAGCCAAACCCCGAAAACGGGATGACCCCCTATCTGTCCCAAGGCCAAAAACAGGCCGTTGGCGGGGGGGTATTTGGACATGTAGGAGGGTTGCATCATCTCATGATACGTTTCAAAATGCTCCCACATCGGATGTACCGGATTGTTCAGACGCCCGTGAGCAAAAGTGTCTGCGGCCAGCCAATAGGACATTTCATCATGAATGCCGGGCAAGGGGACGCCCGTCCACAGGCTGTAACCCCTCGTGTACAAAAATGCCGCCAGCCCGAGCAGCAACACCACGCGACCCGGTGATTTCTTTAAAGCCAGATCCAGACTGTCTCCCGCCTCCTGCCCCCAACACATGAATTTTTCAATGATGACATTCATATTTTTGCACCTCTCCTCGAACCCTGAACAATCCTTGATGACATTTCAAATCCAATATGTCTAGACTGTGCCGAGCATGAAACTCCATGAAGCCGGAGCGCTCAACCGCCTTTCCAAAAAGCTCGCCCCTCTCCTTTCTACTTTGGTCATGGGTAAAAGACGCATCCGCCTGCTCCGGATGTTTGACGCTTACCTCAATTTTCTCATCGGCAAAGGGGCCGGAACCGGCTGGGACATCGGCAATGAGGTGGCCACCGCCCTTTCCCTCGTCAACCGCCCCAACCCAGTTTTTTTCGACGTGGGCGGCAATGTCGGCAAATGGTCACAGCACATGCGTCAAAAAACCAACGCCGGACTAATTTATGCTTTTGAACCGCAGCCGGGCTGTCAGGAAGCCATCCGGCAATTATCGCTTCCGGCTTTTGAACTGGTGGGCTGCGCCATGGGCGATCGCCGTGGCACCGCGCAGTTTTACACCTCCGGAAAAACCGATGCCACCGGCTCCCTGCATCAACGCTCCGACTCCTATTTCCTGGATAAAAACTACGCCACCATCGAGGTCCGCGTGGAAACAATCGATGACTTCATGCGTGATCACCATATCGACTTTGTGGACTTCATGAAGTGCGATATCGAAGGCCATGAACTGTTCGCCTTCCGCGGCGCGGAGCAGGCCTTTGCCGCGCATAAGATCGGGGCTTTGTCTTTCGAGTTCGGCTCCGGCAACCTGAATTCCAAGACGACCTTTCATGATTTCTGGACTTTCTTCAGTCGGCACGGCTATTTCATGATGTGCATGACCCCGTCACAAAAGCCGGTTTTAATTCATTCCTATTATGAGGATTTTGAATATTACCGGGGTGCGACCAACTACATCGCTGTCTCCGGAAAACACCCGGAGGCAGAATATTATCTCCGCGGCGGCAGGGCCGTGGCAGCCTGATTCAGCCCGTTGAAAATTCTTGTATCATCCATCGCCTGCGCCCCGTACTCCGGTTCGGAAGGCCTCTATGGCTGGCAGGCCTGCCGGGCCATTGCCCGCGACCATGAAATTCATATCCTCACCCACACCACCTGCCGGGAACAAATCGAGCGGGCCGACCGTGAAGGTCTCATTCCCAAGCAGATGCATTTTTATTATGTCGGAAGACCGCACATTTCCCACCCCAACCGCCTGTTGGCACGCCTGCAAAGCTGGTTGATTTACCGGACTTTTCAAAAGGAAGTGCTGGATCAGGCCCGTCAGCTCTGCCGGGAACAATCTTTCGATGTCATCCATCACCTGACCTTCACCACTTGGCGGGTGGCCTCGCCCCTTTGGCGCCTCGGCCTGCCTTTCGTCTGGGGACCGATCAGCGGCACGGAGCAAATGCCGGTCCGGTTCTGGAAAATTCTCAGCCCCAGCGCCCTGGCTTTTGAGGCTTTGCGCCGACTGAGCGATCTTTGCTCCACCTACTCCCCGGCCATTCGCGACTGTGCGAGAAAATCCAGTGCCATCATCGCCATTCACAGCCAGGCCCGTCAAAAACTGGTCCGGCTCCGTGGCCGTGATGAGGGTATCAGCACCTTCAGTGGTTTCTTTTTTTTGGATGAACGCGTGACCCGCCTGCGCGGCCCGCGCGATTTCTTCACCGGCGACCGGCCCCTGCGCATCTTTGCCTCGGGAAATCTGGAAGGCCGCAAAGGAGTGGCTCTGGTCCTAAGAGCCCTGGCTCTGGTCAAACAACGCGGCATCCCTTTTCACTATCGTGTGACAAGCCACGGCCCCGAACTCAATCACTTGAAGAAATTAGCCCGCCATCTGAAGTTGGAAGACTGCGTATCCCTCGGCGCTCCTTTTTCCGGCGAAGAATATTTTCAAGCCCTGCGGACCTTTGACATCAGTCTGCTGCCCAGTCTGCGTGAAGGCGGCGGCCTCAGCACCATGGAGGCCATGCTGGCCGGTTGTGTGCCCATCGTGGCCGACTGCGGTGGTCCGGGGGATGCTGTCACCAACGAATGCGGTTATAAGATCCCCGTGACAACACCGCAGCAAATGACCCTGGACATTGCCAACGCCATTATCACACTGCATGAAGAACCTGAAAAATTCTCCCGGCTGGGTCCGGCCGCGAGCGAACGTATAGCGGATCTGTACTCAGAACAGCGCTTCCGCAATCACATTGACGCAGTCTATGCAGAGCTGTCCCACTGATGAATAAAGCCCGCATTCTTGAAATCGATGTACTGCGGGGTCTGGCTGCACTCGCAGTGTTATTCTCCCATTATACGGCTTTTTATAACCACTTGGAAAACACCCCGGGTCGTCTGGGTTTTGAATTCAAAGCCGGCTGCTATGGCGTTTATCTGTTTTTCGTCATCAGCGGTTTTGTCATCCAAATGACTTTGAGTGGAGGCCGGAGCGCTCTGGATTTCATAGTTTCCCGCTTTTCCAGAATTTTCCCGGCTTATTGGGCAGCCGTGCTTCTGACCAGTATGATGCTGTTCTTTTTACACGCCCCCACATCGCCCACACCGGCAACCATCGCCGCCAACCTAACCATGCTTCAACGCTTTCTTGGTTTTTCACACATCGATTCGGTGTACTGGACATTGAACGTGGAGCTGAGTTTTTATTTTTGGATGCTGCTGATTACCAAAACGCCACTGGTCCGTCACCTGGAAAAGACCGTGGCCGTGGTTTTGCTGCTGCAATTGATAGCCGCATTGGCTGAACGGTCAGGGTATGTTTCTTTCAGTCAGGGCACCAAAGCTGTGCTATTGCTCGAGTATGCTCATTTATTCTGCGCTGGCATTCTGTTTTACAAAATTTGGAGCGGCACATTTATCAAAACCAATTGGCCCCTCTTCGCCTGGTGCTTATTGAATCAGGCGGCGGTCCCCTACCGGCATTTTGCGTGGATTCCCGATAGCCATTGGAACATCGTGGCTACAGCCACCGTTTTTGTGGTCATGTATTTCACCGTTAAAAATAAACTAAAATGGATGGTTTCCATCCCTTCGTTGTATTTTGGAACTATTTCCTATCCATTGTATCTTCTCCACTGCGCCATAGGCTTGGCACTGCTGCATCAACTAGCCAAACACGGGCTTTCTGCTTGGAGCGGCGTAGTCATTACTGTTTGTTTGGTCCTGGTTCTAGCCACGGTCCTTTGTTATAGCATTGAAAGACCCGTCATGAAGTACATCCGGGAGTCCACACGTGGCAGGTTCGGCGGAGGTCGTCATCTTTAAATTGATGTTTTCCGGCCTGTTGATACGGTCCATTTCCAATGAGAATTTTGCTGGTTATGCGCAATCTCGAAGGTGACCGTTCCGAGTCGGCTGAAACAAAAATGATTGCCCGGGCCTTGGTCAAAAGAAATATCACTGTCGGAGCTCTTTACCGCAAAAATTCTTCCGTCGCTGCATTTGACCCTGCAGAAAACATCGCTCAATACGCCACCCTCGACGATGGAGAAAGTCTCTGCATCCAAAAGGCATTCGTGGATTTCCAGCCGGATTTGCTGCATATCAAATCGTGTTGGGTTCCACTGCATGTCCGCATCGCAAAACAGGCCCGAAAATACGACATCCCTTACCTGTTGGAACCCGGCGGACACCTCGGCGTCATACATCTGAACCATCGCTCCCGGGAAAGATCCTGCCCGCTTTGGCGCAAAATCGGACGGCGTATTTACCGGAATTTTTTTGATGTCCCCATGCTGAAACATGCCGTGCTGACACGCACCCAATCCTATTGGGAGCAACAGGACCTCGAGAGCCGTTATCATGTTAAATGCAAAACTTTCCCCACCGGATTCAATGAGGAATGGCTTAGCGCCTGCCGACTCCATCATCCCTACCCGCGCAACACGGACCATGTCCATTTTGTTTTTGTGGGCCGGCTGGATATTTTCCAGAAGGGGCTCGATCTGATTCTGGAAGCTGTACGCATGACCAACCAAGCCGGCTTGCAATCCCGCTTCAAAATCACACTGGCAGGTCCTGAGTCAAACAACTCTTACGCACGCCTCAATAATCTGCTGCTGCGTTATTCTCTACATAACGTTACCGTCACCGGCCCTGTGTTTGACGTGGAAAAAGAACAACTTTTTGAGTCCGCCGATGTCTTTTTGCACCCCTCACGTTTTGAGGAGACCGCCAAACTGGCCCGTGAAGCAGCCGCTGCAGGCCTACCCGTGATCGCCAGCCGCGAAAGCAATTTTGGTGACTGGGTCGATTACGAGAAATTCGGGCTCTGCACGGAATTGAGCGCTTCAGCCCTCAGCAATGCCCTGACTTGGTTCATCAAACATCCGGACCAGTTGCAGGTTATGGGCGGGAATGCAGTCCGTTTTGCCAAACGCTGGAACTGGGACAATGTGGCAGCCGCATTGATCCCCCTATACGAAGACTGCGTGTAGCACTATAAAGATCCCAACTGCCGAACCAATTCCACCGCCCGGGCACCAAATTCCCCCAAAGCAACACTCGGTTCCCCACCATATCGTTCGGAAAATTTTATTTTCACAATTCCATGTCGCCACTGGGGGTCACGCTTCAATAACACGGCCAAGGCCACATTGCTCAAAAAGAAATCGTGAGGGATACGTCCGATTTTATCTTCCAATCCCTTCGTTTTCATCAAACGATAGGGAACATTGGCATCCACGCAGCAAACCCCTGCAGTTGCGAAGAGAACCGCTTTCAAAACCAGACTGGCCAAGACCCGGCGGAATCCATCGTCACGTTTGACCCGGTGCCCGTAAATGACGTCGTATTTTTCACGGCCCCGCCAGAATTTGTAAAAATATTGGGGATCACACTGGCCGTCGGAATCGATTTGAAAAACCCAGAAAGCCCCCCTTTCGCAGGCCATTTTGTAGCCCTCGAGACAGCTTTGTCCGTGACCCCGGTTTTCCTGTGAATGAATCTCCAGCCGATCGCCCAACTGTTCTTTTAATCTTTGCAGCACGCCCAAGGTATTGTCTTGCGATCCGTCATCAATGGCCAAAAAAACAAAGTTTTCAGTCCAGTTTTCCAATTCCTGAAACCATTCCAAAACCACTTTGCGGAGACTGGCCTGTTCGTTGTAGGCCGGCATCACCAGGAAAAGTTTGGGAGGCTGTTTGTTCATGCCCCTTCAATTTGTCGTTTGCCGTCAAAATGGCAAACCGTTAAACATGCCTCATGACTTTGCCAGACGCTCTTCCCCGAAGACTGCTGCTCTCTGCACTACTGGTTTTTCTGGCTGTGACCCTGTATCATTGGCCACCGAACCCCTTCTGGCCCGATGCCTTGGGCTACCGCGACCATATTCTTCATCACGATTGGGTGGCCCATCCCCCGGGTTATCTGGGTTTTGTCGCTTTGGGTCGGCTCTTTCATTTGTTTTTTTCCAACGCCCATTTCAGTGCGCAGCTCGCCTCTTTTTTTCTGACGCTGGCCTCCTTCCCTGCCTTGTATCTTGCCCTGCGCACTGTGCTCAATCGACCGCGCAGTCTGATTTTACTGGCCGGATTCATCACCGGCTGGCTGCCGTTGATGCTGGCCCGCACGGGAACCTCCCATGCTGCTGATTTGTTCACATCCGGCCTGCTGATGTTGACCGCACTCAGGATCAACCCCGAAATGCCAGCCACCCGGCGGCAGTTCATGGCTTTTTATGGTGCCCTGGTACTGACGGCTTTTTTTCGTCTGACCACTCTCATCTTTTTTCTGCCCCTGGTCGCGCTGCTCACCCTTTTCCACTGGAAACGGCCTTCCTGGTGGCTGTGCGCGTTGACTGCCGCGGCAACCGTACTCATTCTGCAACTCGCGGTCATTAGGCTTTCCGGGGGTTGGGCCGCCTACCACACCTATGCAGCAGCCATGCACCGTGGTAATGCCGCATCCAGTTTACTCTATTCCGGCTTCAACAAAGCTACGCTCCTCAATTTCGCACGGGGCGGATTCTGGTGGCTACTCTCGGTACTGCCTGCTCTGGCGTTATCGGGCCTGCTCTTGTTCCAACACGCCAAGTTGACGCCAGTCAAACCACGACTCTGGATTCTGCTAGCAGCTCTGGCCGGGCCGCTGGCCGGACCACTGCTTTATCTGGCCACCCATTGCGGTTATCTGGCTCCCGCTGTACCGCCTGCATTTTGTCTGGCAGCCTATCTCTGGAGCCTCGTGCCGCCGAAAAAAATACAGGTACTGATCCTCGTTTCCACTGCTCTGCTCTTTTTATTCTTTTTCCTTTTGGCAAAGCCGTTTATCACTCCGCGCACTCCGGCCCGGGCGACAGCCAATGCCCTGCTTTTACAATACACCAATCACGGTTTTCAAAGCGGCACATGGAAATCCCTCGCCAAATGGCTCCATGACACCGGGCAGCAGGGTCTGGTTCCGGCAGAGCGCGCCCGGGATATGGAACGACCCGATGCAATGTAATACCCGTCCGTGCGTAGATACAAAGCTGCTGGCCCAAGGCTTCCATCCCTCAAAAACCAGCGTTGTCAGCAGGGCCAGACCCGCTATGCTCGACGCCTTATGACTTCCGCGCAGATCCGGCAAAGCTTTCTCGATTTCTTCAAGGAAAAGCAGCACTCCATCGTGCCTTCCTCCAGCCTCATGCCCGATTCGCCCAACCTTCTCTTCACCAACGCCGGGATGAACCAGTTTGTGCCCATTTTCCTCGGCAAAGTCCCCTGCCCCTATTCACCACCACGCGCCGCCGACACGCAGAAATGCATCCGTGCCGGCGGTAAGCACAACGACTTGGAGGACGTCGGCCTCGACACCTATCATCACACTTTTTTCGAGATGCTCGGCAACTGGTCCTTCGGCGATTATTTCAAAAAAGAGGCCATCACTTGGGCCTGGGAACTGGTCGTGGAACGCTGGAAATTCCCCGCCAACCGTCTCTACGCCACGGTGTACAGTCCCGATAAATCCAAGGGCGACCCGGCCGACTTCGACCAGGAAGCTTGGGACATCTGGGCCGGGCTGTTTAAAAATGCCGGGCTTGATCCCAAAATCCACATCGTCAACGGCAATAAAAAAGACAATTTCTGGATGATGGGCGACACGGGTCCCTGCGGCCCGTGCTCGGAGTTGCACGTCGACCTCACCCCCAAGGGCGACACCAAAGGCTCCTTAGTCAATCAGGGCGACGCCCGTTGCATCGAAATCTGGAATCTGGTCTTCATCCAGTTCAACGCCAATCCCGACGGCAGTTTCTCGCCCCTTCCTGCGAAACACGTGGACACCGGCATGGGCTTTGAGCGCGTCTGCTCCATTATCCAGGGCACAAAAAATTTCTCTGATTTTAAAAATGCCCGAATCTCCAATTACGATACGGACGTCTTCGCGCCGATCTTCCGTGAGTTGGAACAACTGAGCGGTCGGAAATACACCTCCACCCTGCCCAAGGCGGGATCTTCCGGCGACACCGAACAGGAAAAAATCGATGTCGCATTCCGTGTCATTGCCGACCACATCCGCACCCTCAGCTTTTCCATTGCCGACGGCATCCAGCCCGGCAACAACGACCGCAACTATGTTCTGCGCCGTATTCTACGCCGCGCCGTGCGCTATGGGCG
>Ga0209067_10000934_pt1 | contig 18289 bp, 14 predicted proteins | sample ColStrG_CSR_2013_FD_187199 | JGI IMG/M metagenome (GOLD analysis project Ga0209067, IMG submission 187199) | Freshwater sediment microbial communities in response to fracking from Pennsylvania, USA - Cold Stream Run_MetaG_CSR_2013 (SPAdes)... | ecosystem: Environmental > Aquatic > Freshwater >...
GTGAGAACTCGAGCACGAATTCACTCAACGCCACGGCCAGATTCCGACGCCAGAGCGCTTGGTCGCGCGCCCGAGAGGGCTCGCCGAAGACCTCGTCGTACGTGCCGATGTCGTGGAAGGCCAGTGACCCGATGTCACGAATCTTCTGCCAGCGCCCGTCGACCACCAGCGAGATCCCGAGCCCCGTCCCGAGGGTGAAGATCAGCTCGCGCCCCTCACCGCGGGCGTACCCGTGCGCCGCCAATGTCGCGTCGTTGACCACGCGTACCTCGGCGCGACACCGCGCCTGGAGAGTGGTCTGCAGATCGAAATTCACCCACTGCGCGTCGATGAGCGGATCGATCGGTGTCGTGATCCCCCCGGCGCGCGAGAGATTGCCCGGCTCAAGGACTCGGCCGTCGAGCATGTCGCCGGGGAAACCCACCGCGGCGCGAGCGAACCCGCTGTCGTTGATGATGCGCGCCACGGTGTCGACGAGCGTCACGGGTCGACAGGGGTACGGGGTGTCGAGTCGCGTGATCGCGCCACGCAGCGTCCCGTCCGACGCGACGGCGCAGTACTTGGTGAATGTGGCCCCGATGTCGACGGCCAAGACGTCGCTCGGGCCCGAGGTCGCTGCTTCGGCCATGGGCGAAGTGTAGTGAGGGTGCCCAGCGCACGGCGATACCATCGAGGTCACCGCGTCGACTCCGAGGAGGGTTCGTGTCATCTGAACCATCAACGGCGAGCACCCAGGTCGAGCTCACCACGACGGCGCTGGCGAACTTGACGATCGTCTTCGTCCTCTGTGGCGCCACCTCCTCGCTCTTCGGACCCCTCCTGGTCACCTTCTCGCACCACTTCCACATCTCCCTCGCGCGCGCCGGTGAAGTACTGAGCGTCTACTTCATCGGGGCCCTCGTCGGGGTGTTGCCGGGCTGGTGGGGACTGCGTCGCACGCGGGGTCGTCGTGTCCTCAATTGGTCGCTCGTGACGGTGGCGGCGGGCACCCTGGCGTCGGGACTCGTTCACTCGTGGTGGATCTTCCTCGCGAGCACCTTGCTGCTCGGGCTGGGCTTCGGCTCGCTCGACATGAGTCTCAACGTGTTGTTGTCGCGCACCGCCGCCGAGGGCCGCGCGCACCGCCTGAGTTTCACCAACGCCGGCTACGGGCTCGGCGCGGTGATCAGCCCCCTGATCTTGGTGGTGGCCCAACCCCGCAATTTCCCCACCGTGTTCGTCCTCATCTCCGTCGTGGCTCTAGCGCTCACGACCTTCAACGCCGGCGTCGACGCACCCCCCCAGCGCAGCGAACCGCTCCAGCACGCCGTGACCGCGCAGCGTGCCCAGCGCTGGCCCATCCTGGCGTCGTTCATCGCGGCCTACATCTTCTACGTCGCCATGGAGACCAGCGCCTCGGGATGGATGTCGTCGCAACTCCAGCGCGGCGGCTTCTCGGCGTCGGTCGGGAGTTTCGTCACCGCGGCCTTCTGGATGGGCATGACCATCGGGCGTTCGCTGGGCGGACCACTGCACCGGATCTTTCGTGACACGCCGCTCATCCTCGGCGGGCTGGGCCTGGCCATCGTCATCGACCTGAGCGGCGTCTCCAATCACGTGGCGCTGGTGACCTATCCCCTGCTCGGCCTCATTCTCGCCTCGGTGTTCCCCATGGGTCTCGTCTGGTACACCCGGTTGTTGCCCCACGACAGCGACGGGATCACGATGATGCTCTTCGCCATGATGGCCGGCGGCGTCATCGGCCCCGGGACGGTGAGCGTGCTGGTGGCGCACCTCGGGGTGCACGTCATCCCCTACGCCTTCGCCGCGTTCTCCCTGGTCGATCTACTCATCTTCGCCAGCATCCTGCGCTTTTCGCCCGTCGAGCTCTCCTGACGCGGCGCCAGTCGCCGCGTCAGGAGTCTGCTCTAGAGGTTCTGTTCGAACTCCATCAGCACCGCGTGACGGTCTTCCTTGGTGGGCATGTCGAAGTACGGGTTGCCCTTCAACCAGTAGTACGCCAGGGGTACGAGACCCAGGGCCATCGAGCCCAGGCCCACCACCTTGGTCGTGGTGTTGAGTGGCGGGATGACCTTGATGAACACGATGGTCATGAAGAGCGCGCCCAGCAGCGGCCACAGACCCATGAAGATGAAGTTCTTCACCGACGAGAAGAGCTGTCGACGGTACAGGACGATCACCGAGAAGCCGGCCAGGGCGTAGTAGAAGCAGATCTGGATACCGATCGCGTTGTAACCGTCGGACAGGATGTTCGAGATCGAGCCGACGTACTGGCTCCCGACGAACAAGGCCAGTGAGATCACCGTCACGACCACCGTGGCGACCACCGGCGTGCGTCGTTGTGCGTGCACGTGACCGAGGGCCTTGGGCAGGGTGTTGTCACGCCCCATCGCGAAGAGGGTGCGGGTGACTTGGATGAGCGTCGTCTCCAAGGTGGCCACCGTCGACAACAGGACCGCGGCCACGATGAAGTGCCCGAACCAGCCCGGAGCCACGACCTGGCCGAGACGGCTCAAGAGGTCGGCGGAGTAATTGCTGTTGGTCAGGTCGGCCTTGGGCAACGCCATGTTGGACGCGATGGTGAAGACCTCGAAGAGCAAGAACACCACGATGGTGCCCAAAATGCCACCCAGGCCCGAGGTCGACTTGTGCTTCTTCGCCGCGTGGTCCACTTCGACGGCCTTGGTCTCCTCGTTCAAATTGGCCGTGACGTCCCAGCCCCAGAAGTAGAAGGCCGCCAGGAGGGCCCCCGCGAAGAAGGTGTTGCCGCTGCTGCCGTGGAAGATCGACGGCGCGAACCAGTGCCACGAGAAGGGAGTCGCGTGGTGGTGAACCAGCGCCATCCCGGCGAACAACAACAGCAGGAAGATCTCGACGCTCGACATGATGATCTGGACGTTGACCGTCAAGGTCACGCCCGCGGCCACCGCGCCCACCATCAACAAGAAGAAGAACGCCCCGAGCAGAGTGATCAGCGTCTTATTGGAGGCGGCGGAGTTCGAGAAGATCTGCAGGACGTTGGACCCCGCGGGGAACGTCGCGATCACCATGAAGATCAGCGCCGACACGATGAGCGCCCAGCCCGAGAGGAAACCCAGCGCCGGGTGCAGCGCGCGGCGCACCCACGAGTAGGCCGCCCCCGCGTGCGAGTCGGTCTTGGAGAGGTAGTTGAAGGCGAACACGATGCCGAACATGAAGAAGCCGCAGTACAGGAGCGACGCGGCCCCGCCGTAGGCGACGGCGCCGAAGAGGGCGAACGTCGTGGCCGAGATCGAATAGGCGGGAGCCGACCCCGCGATACCCATGATCGCCGAGTCGAAGAGGCCGAGTACACCCGACTTCAGTGAGTGCTCGGGCGTGCCCGATGTCTTTGTTGCAATGGTGTCAGACACGACAACCTCTTTCTTGTGGGTATCACCTTCAGTGTGGGTACTGCGCAATGTTTGGAATCAACATAGTCCCGTCAGGGGTGACCGACCTTCTCCCTGGGTTGCGAAGTGGTTAACTCTGTCGAGGGTCAGTGGTCGTGGCGATGATTCCAGTAAAATTAGTCCGCTTCGGACTCAGCCGAACGATGGGGAGAGGTCGCGGTGCCAGCTTTCGAGCGTTTTGACCTCAACGGCCGAGCGGCGAGCTCCCGCGAGATCGCCCGACGATGGCGTGACTTCCACCAGCGAGTACGTCGCGCCAACGCCACTCCCCTGGCGCGCGTCGTCGGCCCCCTACTGGGTGACGACACCCGACGACGTCGCCTCGCCGAGCGCTGGCGACCCCCGGCGCCCGCGGTCACCGGGGCGCGAGAGCCGGTCACGACCTTTCCGCACGACTACGTCCGCCTCGACGCCGCCGCCGACGTGGCGTCACTCGAGGTGGCCGACCACATCGAATTCGTGGTCCTGGAGACCGACGAACCCGAGGAACTCCTCGAGAAATTCGCCGTCGCCCTCACCTCCACCAAAGAATGGCTCCTCGTGACCCACGAGCGCGACGAATCCGCGCGACTGGCCTACGGCGCGACCCTCTTCGCGCACGGCGACGACGCCGACGTCGTCTTCGCCGACGAGGAGGGTGACGTCGAAGGAATCCCGATCCTGAAGCCGTCCGTGGTCGGTCCGCACACGCTACTGAGCTACAACGTCGTCGGGCGCCCCGCGCTCCTGCGCCGCGAAACCGTCGCGCGCCTGGGTGGCCTGCGCCCGGAGGTCGGCCGGGCGAGCGAGCACGACCTCTATCTGCGCCTGCACGAGAACGAGGCGCGCTTGCACCACGTGGCCATCGTCATGCCCGGTCGCCGTGCCCAGGAACGCCACGACCCCGCACTGGCGAGCGACACCCAGCGCGTCGTCGCCGAGGCGCTGTTGCGCCGCGGCATCACCGCTCGCGTCGCGTTGACCTCGCGGCCCTCGGTCGTCAGCTGGCAGCCGCTGCCCGACGTCTGGCCCCGCGTCGACATCCTGATTCCCACCCGCGACCGCGTTGACCTCCTCGCCCAGTGCGTCGCGTCGGTCGAGGCCAGTGGCTACCCCAACTACGCCATCACCATCTTGAACAACGACTCCGCGGACGCGGCCACCCTGGACTACTTCGCGGCGACGCCGCACCGGGTCGTGGATTGCCCCGGCGCCTTCAACTACGCGGCCATCATCAACCGCGGCGTCGAGCACGTCACCGGCGACTACGTCCTGACCCTCAACAACGACACTCTGGTGCGCACGCCCGACTGGCTCGAACAGATGGTGGGGGTCGCCACGTTGCCCGACGTGAGCATCGTGGGAGTCACGTTGATCGATCGCGACGACGTGCACGACCACGACGGCATTGTTATGTCCCCCTATCCCCAGCACCTGCGCCGCGGCGTCAACTACCTCGTCGAGGACGAGTACGTCCTCGCCCGTCGCGACGTCGTCGCCGTGACCGGGGCGGTGCAGCTGATAGCCCGAGCGCGCTACGTCGAGTTGGCCGGCATGGACGAGACGCTGGCCGTCGTGATGAACGACGTCGACCTGTGCCTGCGCTCGCAGGTGGGCGGGCGCCACGTCGTGATGTTGCCCGACGTGGAGATGACCCATTTCGCGAGTTCGACGCGGGGTCGCCTCGACCCCCTGGCCGACCGTAATCACTTCGTGCGCCGCTGGGACGTCTTTGGCACCTTCGTCGACCCTTACGCGCCCGAGGCCCTGCGCCTCTACGCCCACACGTTCGAGTACCACCCGGCGGTGGCAGACTGAGCCTCGTGGGCAACCGACTCGACTCCCTCGACCTCTCCGTGACGCTCTCGGTCGACGAGTCCGAACGACGCATCGCCGCGGCTCAGAAGCGCCTCTTGCACCTGCGATTGTTCAGCGCCGGTCTGCTGGGCCCGGCGCCGCAGGCCCCCGGACTGGTCGTGGTCTTCGAAGGATTCGACGCCGCCGGTAAGGGCGGGGCCATCCGCCGACTCACGGCCGGTCTCGATCCGCGTCACGTGCGCGTCGTGCCGGTCGCGACCCCGACCCCGACCGAGTTACGTCACCACTTCCTGTGGCGTTTCTCCCCCTCGCTGCCGGGCCAGGGCGAGATGACCGTCTACGACCGATCCTGGTACGGACGACTCCTCGTCGAGCGCGTCGATCAGCTCATCGACGACGAGACGGTGCGCCGATCGGCCCGGGAGATCGTCGGCTTCGAGGACGCTTTGGTCAACGACGGCGTCACCCTGGTCAAGTTCTGGTTGCAGATCTCGGCCGAGGAGCAATTGCGTCGGTTCAACGACCGTGCCGCGAACCCGGCCAAACAATGGAAGTTGACGCCCGACGACTGGCACAATCGATCGAGGCGTCCCGCGTACGTGCACGCCGTCAACGACATGGTGGAGTGGACCGACCATCCCCACGCCCACTGGGACCTGGTCGCCGCCGAGGACAAGCGCTTCGCGCGGGTCTACGTCCTCGAGACGTTGATCGCTCGCTGGGAGCACGACCTGGCGCGTCGGGGCTTCGAGGTACCGGCCTCGCACGGCACCAATTACTTGGCCTAAGAGAGTGTGTTCCATTTGGCGAGTGCACCAGCCGCCACGACCGACACCATCAAGTCGTGGCCTATTCAAGCGATCTGACCGATTCCCAGTGGAACCTCCTCGAACCCCTCCTGTTGGTTCCATCCAAACGAGGGCCGAAACACGGTGATGACTTGCGCCACGTCGTCGATGCGATGCTCTACATCTCGCGCACCGGCTGTCAGTGGCGCTTCCTGCCCGAGCAATTCGGTCCTTGGACTCGGGTCTGGTCGCAGTTTCGACAGTGGTCGAGGAACGGAACGTGGACCCGGGTCCTCACTGCACTGTACGCGTCCTCGCGAACGGCACTTGGACGCGAGGAATCGCTGCCTTCAATGGTCGTGATTGACACGCATCTCGCACGAGGGGCTTCGAATGGGGGTGCCACCTTCCACGATCAGAGTGGCCCCTATGGTCGGACCAACGGGGCCAAGCGCATCGTCTGCGTGGACGTGACGAGGTTGCCCTCGTGCGTGCGAGTCGTCCCGGCTTCAACGTCCGAGTTGAGTGCCGTCGAACAGATACTCAACGACCTCGCTCGAACCGGTGCTGACGAACGACTGGAGCTCGTGCTCGTCGACCGTGGCACGGCGGTGTCTGCTGTCAAGCGGCTCTCGGCCAAGTTCAACTACGAAGTGCGCCGGGTTGGCTGGGACGAGCCACCGCGCAATGAGCACGGGGCCAAGGTCTTTCGCCCAATACGTCACGCTTGGCGAGTCGAAGTCGCCCACGGGCATCTCGTGCGCCGGCGACGTATGGCTCGCTGCTTCGAGAACACCGTGACCTCTGCCACCGGATGGTTGCACGTCGCCGCCATTACCGAGATACTTCGGGTTTTGTGCTGAGCCAGTGGGGAGTCATTCGCTGGATGAAGGCCAGGGCATCGACATTCGTCGCATCTCGGTCTCGAACCCCTCGGCCTCGAAGAATCGGTGGGCATCAAGATTGAACTCCCAAGTGGTGAGAACAATGCGGCGAGCCGAAACATGACCCGCCAGTTCTCCAACGGCGTTAAAGAGTTCGTGGCCGACGCCACGGCGTCGCTGTGAGGGTGCGACGCCAATCTGTTCGAGGTAGAGAGTTGTCTGGGCCCACCCCAGCGGTGAATCTGGCCTCACGTGGACTTCGGCCATCACGAAGCCCAACACAATGTCGTCTTCTTCGGCGATGAAGCCGGTGACCGATGGGTCAAGCAAACGATCGCGGTACATCTCTACGATTGCGATTTCGTCAACGGGCCTGAACCAATCGGGTCGCTGCTCGTGGTGCATCTGCTGAATGCTCGCGCCGAGGTTCGCGATCACCTCCGCGTCGTCAACGACGGCTTTTCGAATATTCATGGTCTCGTCTCTCCTCGATGAATGATCGCGTCAGGATCTGACACCAACTTCTGTTGGGCAAGTCTTTCGCAGGTCACCCACCCAGTATCGCCGCACGGCGTGTCACAATCGCATTCAATACTGGCGTCAGTGGCCACACGTCCAACGACATCTTCTACTTCGCACACCGGTCAGGTTCTCTCGCGGGCCGTCACGTTCCAGTTCGCCCTTGACCCGAACGCGCAGCAGAGAATCCTCTTCGCCAAGTGCGCCGGAGCCCGTCGCTTCACTGTGAACCATCACCTGGCCCGAGTAAGAGCCAACCTTGACGCCAGGTCGGCCGAGCGGGAAGTTCTCGGCGACGCGAGGGAGTCAACCGAATCATCAACGCCTTCCCTGTCGTGGGCAGCCTTCTCCTTCATAAACGAGTTCAACGCCTGGAAGAACGGCCAGTGCGATGATTCACCAGTAAATGAGGACGGCAGCCGGGGACTGGCCTGGCGACGCGAGTTGCCCAACGACGTGTTCGAGTGCGCCAGCGTGGACGCGGCCCGGTCCCTCGAGAACTTCGCGGCGTCGAGGCGTGGTGAGCGTGCTGGAACACCCGTCGGGTTTCCCCGCTTCCAGGCAAAAGGGAAGGTGACCCCGAGTTTCCGGCTTCGCAATCGCGCGACGTCTGGGACCGCACCTTCGAGCCGTTCCATCCGCTTCAGTGATCCCTCGCATCTGCGCCTGCCGAAGTTCGGACCGGTGAAACTCTTCGGCCCCACTCGCAAGGTCCGTCGGATGATCGATTTGGGTCGCTTTCACATCTACTCAGCCACGCTCACTCAGCGCGCAGGTCGTTGGACGGTGTCACTCACGGGTGTGGCCACCGAGCTTCACCAGGTCGAGCGCAGTCGTTCTAACCGCCACCCCGTCCCCGTCGGAGTCGACCGGGGCATCATCTCGCTGTGCGTCGCTGCCGACGCCGACGGCATCCCTTTCGAGAGCTTCGAGGGGGTGACAACACTGAAGCAAGCGCTGACCAAGCTCAAGTCGGCCAACCAGGCCCTGGCTAGAACCACACCGGGGTCCAAGGGTCGCCAACGAGCGCGGGCTCGACTCGCCACGCGACATCGCAAGGTCGCCAACACTCGCCGACATCTCGTCCATCAGGCGTCCAAGGCCCTGGTGGACCGATGTCAGGTCCTGGTGATCGAAGACCTGAACGTCGCGGGCATGGTGAGGAACAAGCATCTGGCGAGGTCCATCTCGGACGCCGCCATGGGAGAACTTTCGCGCCAACTCATCTACAAAGCCACGTGGCACGGGGTCGAAGTCAGAGTAGCCAACCGGTTCTTCCCGAGTTCCAAGATGTGCTCGGGCTGCGGCGAAGTCAAGAGCGACCTCGACCTCTCGACGCGGACCTACTCGTGTGGGGCCTGTGGTCTGGTCATCGACCGCGACCTCAACGCGGCCATCAACCTGGCCCGTTGGCAACCCAAAGAGCCTTCCCCTTCAATACTTTTGGACCCCAGGCGCGCGGAGCTTCTCTCTACAGCCTGATCCCAACGGGATCTGCACCGCGAAGCACGCGGGAAGAGCCGATCGTCACCCGCACAAGCATCACGGCAACGTGATGAGGGCCCTGGGTCGGAACCGAGAACTCAGACGGAAGTTGATCTGGGAAGTCGGACGGTGAGCAAGCACCGCTGAGCCAGTTGGTTCAGTTGGTCACGGCAAACCGGTGGGTCCAAATAGGACACACGCTGTAATGAAGCGTCGCGCATCGCGGCGTCTCTAGACTGAATCCAGCGAAAGGGGCGTGATGAGCAAGAAGAGTGCCGACAAGAAGGGCTCCGAGGGGAAGGCCTCCGTCAAGGTCGCCAAGAAGTCGACCAAGACGCCCAAGGTTCGCATCGGCGTGGTCGACACCATGTTCGCGCGCTACGACATGGGCCAGGCCGCGTGCGACGAACTCGCCATCTGCCCGGGTTACGGCAAGACCTTCAAGGTGATCTCCCAGACGGTGCCCGGCTTCAAGGACCTCGCGGTCGCCGCCCTCAACCTCATCGAACGAGATGGTTGCTCCATCGTGGTGGCTCTGGGCATGCCCGGTTCGGCCCCCATCGATAAGCAGTGCGCCCACGAGGCGGCCCAGGGGATCATGCAGGCCCAACTCATGACCGCCACTCCCATCTTGGAGGTCTTCGTCCACGAAGACGAAGCGAGCGACCCCAAGGTCCTGGCCAGCGTCTTCGAGAACCGCTCGCGCAAGCACGCGCGCAATGCCTACTGGATGCTCTTCGAGCCCGAGCAATTGCGTCGTCGCGCCGGTCAGGGGATCCGGCAGGGATTCGATGACGCCGGCCCCCTGCAGCTGAAGTAGGTCGAGTCTCGTGGCCGAGGCCGTTCTCGTCGCCGCCGGTCGCACTCCGATCGGCCGGGCCTTCAAGGGATCACTCGTCGACGAGCGTCCCGACGAGCTCACCGCGCACGTGGTGCGACGGGTCCTCGAGCAGGTGCCCGAGCTCGACCCCCACACGGTCGAAGACCTCCTGGTCGGTTGCGGCCAGCCGGCCGGCGAAGGTGGCTTCAACGTGGCGCGGGTGGCGGCGGTCCTCGCCGGACTCGACGACGTACCGGGCGTCACCGTGAATCGGTACTGCGCGTCGTCGCTGCAGACGATTCGCATGGCGGCCCACGCGATTCGCGCCGGCGAGGGCGACGTGTTCGTCGCCGCTGGCGTGGAGACCATCTCGCGCTTCGCCACGGGTCTGGCCGATATCGACGCGGCCGCCAATCCGCGCTTCGCCGCGGCGCGCGAGCGCAGTGCGCAGCGCTCCCTCGGCGGGGCCGACGTTTGGCGTGCGCCGACCGGTCTCCCCGACATCTACATCGCCATGGGCCAGACGGCCGAGAACGTCGCCCAACTCGAGGGGGTGAGCCGCGCCGAGATGGACGACTTCGCGCTTCGTTCGCAAGAGCTCGCCGTCGAACACCAACGCAACGGTTTCTTCGCACGCGAGATCATCGCGGTGCACCGCAGCGACGGCGTCGTCGTGGACACCGACGACGGTCCCCGCGCCGACACGTCCCTCGAGCGCCTCGCGTCGCTGGCGCCGGTCTTTCGCCCCGACGGACGGGTGACCGCGGGTAACGCGTGCCCCCTCAACGACGGCGCCGCCGCCGTCGTCGTCATGAGCGACGTCCGGGCGCGCGAACTCGGTATCCGGGCTCGGGCGCGTATCGTCGCCTCGGGCGTCAGCGGGCTCAACCCCGAGATCATGGGTCTCGGTCCCGTCGAGGCGAGTCGCCAAGCCTTGGCCCGGGCGCACCTCACGATGGACGACATCGATCTGGTGGAGATGAACGAGGCCTTCGCCGCGCAGGTCCTGCCCAGCGCGCGCCACCTCGGCGTGCCCCTCTCCAAGCTCAACGTGCGCGGCGGGGCAATCGCCCTGGGGCACCCCTTCGGCATGACCGGCGCGCGCATCATGACCACGCTGCTGCACTCGCTCGAGGAGTCGGGTGGCCGCTACGGTCTCGAAACGATGTGCGTCGGCGGGGGCCAGGGCATGGCCATGATCATCGAACGACTGGACTGATCAGCCGCGTCCGGTGTCGCGACCCGTGGGGTCGCTCATCAGTGACTCGTGTTCCGCGTCGTCCACCTCGCGGCTCTCGGCGGCGATGAGGACGGCGATATCGTCTCGGACCTCGTAGGCCCGACTCGTGCGCGGGTTATAGAGAACGTCGCGCGAGGCAACGTAGCGCAAGGGTCCGTGATCGACCGGGTCTTCGAGCAGGTCGAGGAGGAGCGAGTCGAGGGCCACGATCAGTTCGCGCGAATCAAGTCGACGATGTCACTGACGTGCTGGGCGCACTCCTCGTCACTCGGCGCCTCGACGTTGAGACGCAACAGCGGTTCGGTGTTGGAGGGGCGCAGATTGAACCACCAGTCACCGAAATCGGCGGTGAGTCCGTCGAGCTCGTCAATCTGGGCGCCCGAGGAGCGTAGGTGCTCGGTGACGGCGGCCACGGTGGCGGCGGGGTCGGCGACCTCGGTATTGATCTCGCCCGACACCGCGTAGCGATTGAACGGCGCCACCAACTGCGACAACTGACCATCGAAACGGCTCAGCAGTTCCAGTACCACGAGAGCCGTGATAATGCCCGAGTCCGCGCGGTAGTTGTCACGGTAGTAGTAGTGACCCGAGTGCTCGCCCCCGAACACCGCATTCGTCTCGGCCATGGTCTGCTTGATGTAGCTGTGACCCACGCGCGTGCGTACGCCGACGCCGCCGTGCTCCTGGATGACCTCGGCGACCGACTTGGAGCAGATCACGTTGTAGAGAATGGTCGCGCCCGGGTTCTTGTCGAGCAGACTCGCGGCCACCATCGCCGTGGTCGTCGAACCACTGATGCCCTGCGCGCGTTCGTCGATCAAGAACACCCGGTCGGCGTCGCCGTCGAAGGCGAGACCGATGTCGGCGCCGGCGGCCAGCACCCGCGCTTGGAGGTCGACGATGTTGGCCGGGTTCAGTGGATCGGCCGGGTGGTTCGGGAAGGTGCCGTCGAGTTCGGGGTACATGATCTCGACGTCGAAGGGCAGACCGGAGAAGATGAGGGGCGCCACGTAGCCGCCCATGCCGTTGGCCGTGTCGGCGACGATTTTGAGAGGGCGCAACACCGACGTGTCCACGAAGGAGTGCACGTGCGCGACCCATTCGCTGACGACGCTGCGTTCACTCATCGCCGCGAGCTCACCGGACGCGGGGCGGGCGAAGAACTCGTTCGTCATCCGCTCGATGTCGGCGAGCCCCGTCTCCAGACCGATGGGCTTCGCACCGGCCAAGCACATCTTGATGCCGTTGTACTGCGCGGGGTTGTGCGACGCCGTGAACATCGCCCCGGGGCAGTTCAAGAAACCCGACGCGAAGTACAGCAGGTCCGTCGACGCCAGGCCGATGTCCACGACCGCCACGCCCACCGATCGCACCCCCTCGGCGAACGCGGCCACCAGGCTGGGGCCGGAGGGGCGCATATCGCGCGCCACGACGATGGAGGGTCCCCCCACGAAGGTGGCGAACGCCGATCCGGTCGCGCGCGCGACGGCCTCGTCGAGTTGGTCGGGGTACGTGCCGCGAACGTCGTAGGCCTTAAAGATCAGCGATGTGTCCATGACCGGTCATCCTACCCCTGGCCGCCCGCGGCTCCCGAGGAGGTGCGCCGGCGCCGGCGCAGTGCCAACGCCGCCGACGCCAGCCCGATCGCCACGGTCACGTCGCTGAGCGCACTGCCCAGGGCCAGAGCCGGACTCGAGCCGTAGGTGAGCGTCACCGTGGTGGACGTGGGCACCACGACCATCAGGTTGGGGCTCACCCGGTAGGGGCCGGTCGCGCCCGTCACGTGCCAGCGGGGGAAGTACGAGATCTTCACCATCATCGGCACCCCGACACGCGAGACGTGGAACGACAGGGACTGCGTGGTCTGGGTGACGTCGCTCACCGCGACCGCCGGCAACGAGGCCGTCGCGTAGGCCAAGTGCGCCGAGGCCACGTGCGGCCACGACGCCGGACCGTTGGCCGCGAGTGGGACGTTCCACGAGGTCGGATCGAGCCACCAGTTCTCGTTGGCCGCCAGCCACTGCGGACGACCACTGATCCCGGCCACCACCACCGGGTCGTGACGCAGGGCGCTCACCAGCGGCGAGTTCTTGATCACGAAGATGGCCCACTGCGTACCCGGTGAGGGCCACGCCTTGGTCGTGGCGACGAGCCGTAAGGCGGAGTCCTGCTTGGCCTGCGCGACGACCTCGGCGGAGAAGGCGATGAAGTACTTGACACCGAGCATCTGCAGGTGGGCGACCCCCTCGGGGACGTTGAGGGATCCGTAATTGAGTCCCACCTGGGGATTGCTCGGGGACTGGCTCAATTCGGCCTGATCCAGGAAGTGATACGGCGTGGTCGCCGATGACTCGAAGAAGAGTCCCTCCATCGAATCGACGCAATTGTTCGTCCAGTACGGCAGAAGCATCAGCGCCATCGGGGTGCCGAATCGACCCTCGCTGGAGTTGTACTCCCACATCGCGCGACCGCAGCCGTAACGCTGGGCGACCCGGCCCATCGTCGACATGAGGTCGTGGTACTCGGGCCAGGCGGGCTGCTTCTGGTAGCCCGCGTAGTTGAACGCGGCCCAATTCGTCACTTCGTTACCGGTCGTGTTGAGGTGCAAGGTGCTCGCCAGGCCCGGCACGAGACCGGGAACGGTGGACATCAGGCCGAGCAGGATCACGCACGACGTCGCGTTGATGAGTCGGTTGCGGTGCAACCGTTCGAGCCACTCGTGGCGCCACTTCGGCAGGGCCATCGTCTCGTCGTCGCCGAACTCGTCGGTGAACTCGAGGACCAGGTCGATGCGGCGTTGACGCTCCACCCAACGCCACGCCGCGTAGCCGACCAGCCATCCGGCGAGCAGGTGAATGCCAAGGAACCAGAACGGGGCCAGACGCTCGTTGAACAAGATGCTCTGGGGATCGAACACGAAGGCGCCCAGTGACGCCGCCGTCACGAGCGTGAGCACCAGGCCCAAGCGGTCGCGCGTGATCGCGGCGAGGACCGCGCCCGCCGCGGCCATCACGATGACCCAGCGGTCCCCCGCGGCGCCCCCGGTGCTGGTGAACCACCCCAGCGTGGTGAAGATCTGGTGCAACGTGCCGGTCGGGTCGTTGGAATAGCCCATCGAATTCGTGAGGTTCTGACTGGTGGCGAAACTCAACAACCACCACGCCGAGAGGGCGAACGACAAAAGGCCCGCCCCGACCGCGAAGCGCAACGGTCGCGCCAGGTCGCCGGGGACGCGCATCTCGCGCGGGTCGCCCCACCCGCGACGCTGCGCCCACTCGACCACCACCAGCACCGCGACCGCGCCGATCGCGAAGAGCCACGGGAGCAAGTGCGAGGCCAGGGTCAAGCTCAGACTGCTCGCCGCCCACCAGTATCCGCGGCCCGTGCGCACACCGCGCGCGAAGAAGCCGATAGTGAAGAGACTCAGCGCCAGCGAGAGCGAGAAGGCGTACTCCCCGGCCATGGTCGAGAAGAGGTTGCCGCCGTCGATCGTGAAACTCGCGTCGAAGAGGAAGGGGAGCGTGGCCAGCGCCAGCGCGGCCGGCACCGGTCGCGGCGCTCGGAACAATCGAGCCATCACGTACGCCCCCACCGGCATGAGCAACGATCCCATGATGGTGGCGAGCTTGAAGGCGACGGCGAATCCCACGAGGTAACTTCCGAGCACCGCGAAGTAATCGGGCAAGACGAAGTAGTAGGTGTAGGCGGGCATGCCCGCGAACCACCCGGGGTACCAGGGCGTCACGTGCAAGAGGTCGCCCTGGGAGCGCAAGAACGCCGGCAGTGCCAGGTGAGAGCCGGTATCGCCCCCGGTGATCAGCGTCGACGACAGCACCAGGCTCGGGTGCAGCGACCAGAAAGTCACCACCACCACGGCCGCCACGGCCGCCACGTCGATCCACGACAGGATGCTGAGGCGGCGCCAGATGCGCATCAGTGGTGAGCTCGCTGGACGATGAGCGACCCCATGGTCAACGCGTTGAAGCCGATATGCGTCAGCGCCGAGGTCGCGAGGCGCTGCGTCCGCCAGGCGACGATCGCCAGCACGACGCCGAGGAAGAAGAGCCCCGGGAACTGGAGCCACTCCCCGTGCGCCAACGCGAAGAGCAACGCACTGATCACGATCGCCGCGACCACGCCCCCTCGCGTCCGGCGCGTCGACAGAGCATCCACGAGCGTGCGAAAGACGACGCCGCGAAACAGCCACTCCTCCACGATGGGGGCGCCCACCACGGTCATGGTGGCGAGGAGCGCGAAGGTCGCACCGTGCGCGCTCCCGAAGAGATGCGTCACCGGTTTGTTCAAATTCTTAAGTTGAAAGGGTGCGTAGGCCAGACCCACCACGATCTGACACCCCACGCCGAGCAGCAGGTAGAGGACGTCCGTGGCGCGCAGACGCCAGGCGTGCGGCCAGGCCACGAGTCCCAGACGCTGGTGCACGACGATGATGGCCCCCGCGAAGCCCACCCAGAGACCAGATAATCCCGCGACATTTGACCACCAGGGCGGCGCGCTCGCCGACGACAGGGCGTTCAGTCCACCGGGGTAGTGCAGCGCCGCCACGAGGAGGGCGTCGACGACGGAGGCCACCACCTGGCCCACGAGGAAACCCGCGACCACGATCGCCAGGGTCGCCACGACTCGAGGCTGATTCTTAAGATTCGCGTCCGTCACTACCCCTCACGCTAACAACTCGGAGGTTTTGCACAGGTGCCCGAGAACGGGTGTCTCTCGTCACCTCTAGATTGGAAAAGTGACAATGCCCTCCCCTGAAGAGAACAACTGGCGCAAGTACCTACCGGGTGGTCCCTCACCCATGCCCCCCGAGGCCCGCCGGCGCCTCCTGGTGTTCGTGGCCATCTTGTTCGTGCTCGGTATCCTCATCATCCCCTCGCTCTTCTCGAGCAAGACCGTCAAGAGCGTGACCTACTCGAACCTGCTGACCTACGCCAAGGAGCAGAAGGTCATCTCCGCGTCGATCAACAACACGACCGGTGTCTTGACCGGCCAGTTGTCGGACGGCACGAACTACTCGACCAATGGCCCGATCCCCGTGCTGAGCGACGAAGTGACGACGCTGCGCTCGGACAGCGTGTCGGTGACCTTCGCCAACCCCTCGAGCTTCGCCTCCACGTTCTTGCCCTACCTGATCTGGATCGTCATCTTCGGCGCCTTCATGATCTTCTTCTCGCGCCAGGCGCGCGGACAGATGAACGGCATGATGTCGGTCGGCCGCTCGAAGGCCAAGCAGTTCAACCAGGACCGCCCCAAGACCACCTTCGCCGACGTTGCCGGGTACCTCGGGGTGAAACAAGAAATCAACGAAGTCGTCGAGTTCTTGAAGTCCCCGGCGCGCTACACCGCCATGGGCGCTCTGATTCCCAAGGGGCTCTTGCTCGTGGGACCCCCGGGCACCGGCAAGACCATGCTCGCGCGCGCCGTGGCCGGCGAGGCGGGCGTGCCCTTCTTCTCGGTGTCGGGTTCGGACTTCATGGAGATGTTCGTCGGCGTCGGCGCGAGCCGCGTGCGCGACCTGTTCTCCACCGCCCGCAAGCAGTCGCCCGCGATCGTCTTCATCGACGAGATCGACTCCATTGGCCGCAAGCGTGGGGCCGGTCTCGGGGGCGGCCACGACGAGCGCGAGCAGACGCTCAACCAGATGCTCTCCGAGATGGACGGTTTCGACCCCACCGAGGGAGTGGTGGTGATCGCCGCGACCAACCGTCCCGACGTGCTCGACCCGGCCCTCCTGCGACCGGGTCGCTTCGACCGACAGATCGTGGTGCCGCTGCCCGACCTCGACGAACGCCTGCCGATCCTGCAGGTGCACGCGAAGAACAAGCCGCTCGACCCGACCGTCTCGCTCGAGATGGTGGCGCGCGGTACCCCGGGCATGAGCGGCGCGGACCTCGCCAACTTGGTCAACGAGTCGGCCCTGCACGCGGTGCGACGGCACTCGACCACCATCGCCATGGAGGACTTCGAGTCCGCGCGCGACCGCGTCATGATGGGTCAACAGCGCGACTCGATGGTCCTGCGCGACGACGAGCGTGAGCGCATCGCCTACCACGAGTCGGGCCACGCCCTGCTGGCCTACGTGCTGGACAAGACTGATCCGCTCCACAAGATCACCATCATCCCCCGGGGCATGGCCCTGGGCGTGACGATGACGTTGCCCGAGGAGGACCGCTACATCATGTCGCGCCAGCACCTCGAGGACTCCCTGTGCATGCGCATGGGGGGACGCGTGGCGGAGCTCCTGGTGTACGGCGACCTGTCGACCGGGGCCGCTGACGACCTGCAGCGCAACACCGAGCTCGCCCGGCGCATGGTGCGCGAGTGGGGTATGTCCAAGGAAATCGGACCCATGGCCTGGGGTTCCAACAACCAGGTCTTCCTGGGTGAGGACCTCATGCACACGCGCGACTACTCGGACCACACCTCCCAGATCATCGACGACGAGGTCGAGCGCATCTTGCGCGAGCAAGAGTCGCGCGCCATCGAGGTGCTGACCCTGCACCGTCGAGGCCTCGAGGCCCTCACGCGCTCGTTGCTCGAGCACGAGACCATCGATGGCGACACCGCCGCGCAGTTGATCGACGAGGCGCACGGCGAACCCGTGCACCCGTTGGGCACCCGCACGGTGAGTGCCCTGGGCCTGCGCTCGTCGTCTGACGACGACGCGATGGGTGGACCGGCGACGACGCCGTCGCCGGTGGGCGCCAACGCTCCCACCTGGCAACCGCCGACACTACCCTCCGTTTAACGCACCCGTCAGCGTCACGCCCGCCGGCGACGTCGGCAAGATGGCGCTGACCACGAGCGCGGGAGTGGCACTGGTGAGCACCAGCGTCGCGCCCTGGAGTCGCGCGCGACCCCCCACGAGTTGACCCAGTGAGAGGGTGCCGCGCACGCCCAACGTGGCCACGCCGGTGGCGACCACGGCGTTATGGTGCACCAGCGACCAGCCGAGATCGACCGTCGCCCCGGAGGCGTTGGAGACGGCGGCCTGCGCGAAGCCCGCACCCGTCACGTCAGCCAGCACCGCGCGGGCGAGGGGCGTCCCGAGGGGAAAGAACGTCAGTCCCTTTTTCGTCCCGGTGGCGAGCGTCGCCACGACCGACTGATCCGCGCTCAACTCGACCTTCGCCTCTCCCGCCGCCGGAATCGCGGTATTGGGGGTGATCGAGATCACTGCGCTGTGATAGGGCGCCACCACCGTGGACTGGGGGGCCACGTCGAACTTGCCCACCGCGACCCGCAGGGTCACGGTCGCCGGCGAGGGACCCGGGTTCGCGACGCGCACCTGGGCCAGCGCCTTGTAC
>Ga0209067_10000936_pt1 | contig 18273 bp, 16 predicted proteins | sample ColStrG_CSR_2013_FD_187199 | JGI IMG/M metagenome (GOLD analysis project Ga0209067, IMG submission 187199) | Freshwater sediment microbial communities in response to fracking from Pennsylvania, USA - Cold Stream Run_MetaG_CSR_2013 (SPAdes)... | ecosystem: Environmental > Aquatic > Freshwater >...
GTATTTTCCCGATCTTTAAATCGTTGATATGGAAATACTTGACCACCCAAGGTATAAACTGAACCAATAAAAAGAATAAAACAAGCATGCAAATAGTAATTATTATGTGCGGTAACTTTGGCTTTCTCAGCTCTTTGTATCGCCTAATAGCGGCGACTACTGATTCTGATGTTTTGATAAAATTATCCGATTTCATGAATGCCTCCACGTTACCCGAAACCAGCCTGTCGCAAAGAAATTTTTGGCCGTATTCTGCCTGCTTGCTTCTTCTGATATGCATATCTGCTTTTACATATAGTATAGCGGCCACTCGATTTCCATATTTTGGCGGGAATAATTCACCTGAACGTTATCTCGTACTCGATGTCTTGGATGTTATGTCCAAAGGCGAACGAACGCTTGTCCATATGCCATGATGCGCGAATCTTCAGGGCATCCGTTCGCCAATGCCCAAACGTCAACACCCGCCGGCGTTTTGAACTGGGTATCCAAATGGTTTAAAGCGTGTTGAGCCCACGCCAAATAGGTGGGGTCGTCGGTTTGCTGCCAAGCCTGCACCCAGTTAAAGACCAGTCGTGTCGCGCTGACCAAGTGCCGGTGGGTACGGTTATAGATAGAGCCGTCGTCCCGGTAGTAATGGAAAAGACCGCCAGCGGAATCGAATGTGTTGGGCTTGTAGAAATTCAGGATATCCTGGATGTGCGTCCGCAAAAATGTCGCTGACTCGAAGTTAGGCAACGGTTGCGCTGGCAGTACGGGCTTCACAAGATTGCTCATCGTTCACCTCTACTTTCATTCGCTCTAGCGATACCCTCGAATGACCGGAACTCGCCGTTTTTTGCCCTGCGTTCTTTGCCGGTTCGAATGTCCGTAGTCTGGTATTTAATTCAATGCAACGAAGATCCCCTGAGTAGGCGATCCAGCCGTACTGCCATACACCTACTCAAAGGATGGCTTTGATATATTGCTCAGAGCAGGTTAACTGCTGAAGCCAAGGACGCTGCTGTAATTTCCAGGTTACCCATGATTTGTTGCCAATCGTTTCCGCGATGGGTTCCGATATATTCCAGAAACGATGCATCCGGATCATTCAGGAGAATGCCGATAGCGTACCCATCGACGTTGTCTGTGATCTTCATCAGCACATCGTATTTGGGGCCGGTCGCCATTGCGTCATCAATCACGACGGGAGCCGGATCGAAGAATATCCTTGGAACTTCGGTGCGCAGTGCCAAGGTGAAATCGGATTGTATGGCTGATCTCGCTTCTTCGAAGCTGCGAAAATCAGAGAAATGCCCGAAGGATTTTACCTCGAAATATTGCTGCACAGGGGGAGATATCTCCTGTTCATGCGCCGTTTCGAATGCCGAGTCAATTTCCGCCCTGTGACCCGCTTTCAGGCTTATCCGGATAATGAGCGCTTCAGTTATACCGGCGAACCCATTGGCCTGGAAATATCGAACAATGCGTTCCGCGGCTTCATTACCCTGCATAAATTGAGTGTTTTTCATTGGAGCTTGCCTGCAAAAAAGAGGCTTAGTTTACCTAAAGCAGACAAGGAGCGCACTTACTCCAGTAGCGATAAAACGGTAAAGACGAAATTCCTTCTGGCAAGGTAAAATCAAAGCCAGTCTTGCCTCAAGTCACTTGTGAACAACGCTATCGATAATATCCAGGGCTATCTTGCCCATCCATCAATGCTGCTTGCCCTGTTTGTCGTGGCGAGTTTTATGATGATCTGGCGTCTGCATGCAATGGAGAGCAAGGGCTTTGAAGGCACGGTTCTCGGCACGCTGATCATGCCCTACTGCTCCGGGTTCGCGAATCTGATCTTCGCCTATGTCATGAGCAGTTCTGCCAGCAATGGCGGGTTGGTCATTGAGAACTGTCTGGTTAACAACGCCACCAACCTGACGCTGATACTCGGACTGTCTGCGATCTTTGGTTCGGCCGCCATCATGAAAAAAAGCGGCAGCTCAATGCCGAAAGCAACAAAACAAGCGGAATTCCATCGCATCAACCGCTTGAATCTGCTGTTCACCCTGATCGCATTGTTCCTGTTCACCGGCACGCTCTGGGCCTTGGCAAAAGATGGCGTGCTGGACTTTTATGATGGCCTGGTACTGGTTGGGCTGTTCCTGTTCTGGCAGATATTGCACGTATTCGAAGTACTCAAAGACAACATCAGAAAGAACAAGGCGTTTCACTGGTCGATCGTGATCGACTTGGCATTGCTTGCGGTTAGCGCCTATTGCGTCTATTACGCGGTTGATAATCTCGTGAAATGGGTCTCGACAACAAACAATCCGTATTTTAGTTTTGCCAAGCTGGGCTGGTTCAGTGGTCTGCTGATGGTCGTGCCCAATGCATTCCTCGCGTTGTATTACACGCGAACTGGCAGGCAGGATATTGTGCTGACCTCGCAAGTCGGGGACGGGCACATCTGCATTCCCATGTGTATCGGCCTGTTTGCAGTGTTCAATCCCATCCAGGTTCCCGCGTTTTTTCAGATGGGGGTCTATATCATTCTGGGGGCGGGTGCGATCAATTTATTATCTGTCGCACTCATAGGACGAGTCCCCCGCTTTGTGGGCTATGGCCTTATCGGTATCTATGCCTTGTTTTTGTATAAAGGACTTATTCAATTATGAAGAAGTTTCGACTGACGGGGGTTGGAGCATACTGAATGCTTGTCTTTGCTAACACCACCGTCTCTTCCTCCTCTGCCAGCTCAACCGGTCAACGCAACACATGCATTAAATCTCTCTGCGGGTGTTTCAAAATCCAATGTCTTTCGTGGCCGTTCATTTAACTGGCGGGCAACGGCATTAAGCTTCGATTGAGAGTGTACCGACAAGTCCGTTCCCTTTGGAAAGTATTGCCGAAGGAGGCGATTGGTATTCTCATTGGAACCACGTTGCCATGGACTTCGTGGATCGCAGAAATAGACTTTGATATCGGTTGCCAAGGTAAATCGTTGATGGTCCTTCATCTCCGTACCTCGATCCCAAGTCAAGGATTTGTAGAGTTCCCCAGGTAACTTCTTGGCCTGCTTGATGAGTGCGGCGACTACGCATTCGGTTCTCTTGTGATCTATCTTGACCAACGTGACGTAACGCGTCTGGCGCTCCACCAGGGTTGCAATATAGCTGTTGTTTGTACCAGCGATCAGATCGCCTTCCCAATGTCCTGGGACAGCCCTGTCCTCAACCGCTGCAGGGCGCTCACTGATGGAAATGGCGTGCGGTATTTTGCCTCGCCCATCGTCTAGCTGGCCCACATGGATTGGCTTCCGCATCGTACGTTCTGAACGGAGGTATTGCAGTAGCTCCTTCTTCAATACGCCACGGGCCTGTATGAACAAACTGCGATAGATCGTCTCGTGTGACACGTGCTTGCTCTCGTCTCCCGGATGTTCTCTCTTTAGCCAACCGGCTATCTGCTCCGGTGACCAGTTTACCCTGAGCTTGATTTCTATCGCGCGTCTTAACCATGGACTACTGGCTAGCTTGCAGCTTTTGGGGCGGCAGGCCCTTTCCCACGCCTTTTTATCCGCTCGTGCGGCTCTATATTTGCCATCACCGCCATTGCGTTGAATCTCACGGCTGATGGTTGACGGCGCGCGACCCAGTCGAGTCGCTATCGAACGCATGGATTCATCGCTGGCGATCCCTCTTGAAATCTCTTCTCGTTCAGAAATCGACAATGCCATACTTGAACGTGTCCGCCTCGCAGGACGAACTCCCCCGGCCGCAGAGAATATGCCCTGAATGGAGGTGTGGTACCTGTCAAACAGTCGGGCAATCGCGTGTAAGGAATCTCCTTTTTGCCACCGATCCCACATCACCGTTTTTTGTTCTTCAGTGTAATAAATCCGAGTTCTGTATTTCATGATCAACACCTCCTCTTAAATATTTTAAGATAAAGTGTTGCATCGACCGGTTGAGGCCGCCATCCTTGACTAGAACAAACGGCTCATTTTTAAGTTTGGCACGAACAAAGAATTTATATCGCTCAGGTTTAAGTTGCAGTTCTACAAAGCTATTTGTTTCGAGCTTAACCCAATACGCCGCTAACAGAATAATCATCGCTCTAGGCATAGTAACCCTCACCGTTCGCTTCCGGCCGCTGTTGCCTGTTCATCTTTGCGGTTTTCTATGGCAGTTATGCTGCTGATAACGGACACATGGTACTCGTTTTACCAACTGGCTCTATTTAACCCATTCTGCGATTGAACCTACCGCGTTCCTAGTGGTTCACTCCATGTCGATTTTTTCTACCCAGAACAGTTCGCATGAGCCGGCACCGGTGTCAGTTCTGGAAAGCGAGCTCACCCAATGCCACCCGTCTTTGGCGTCAACCCTGATGAGATACCCGCGCATTTTGACGACGTCATTCTTTTGGGCCTCCAGGGCAGTCCTTTCTACTTCCTTGGTCGCAGGCACGATGTGGGTGTTGGCGCTGTGCGACCCTATGTCTGCCATGGACATGGGCAGACTGTCCGCGTGCCAGTGGTACCACCGGTGTCCCTGGGAGATGTCTATGCGTTTGAGGAGCGCCCCATCGCTCATGGGGCCCCAGCCCAAGGCGAAATCAACCGGGGACAAGTCGGATTCCCGATCCGAGTGGTACGTCTCGACGCTCAGGATTCTGGCCTTGAGTTCGTAGTGTGCCAGTGGGTGTATTTTGTATCCGTTCTGGTACCAGAACGGAATATCAGTGCTGTTCTGTTGTGGATCGTCGCGCATTGGCACTTCGATAGCCGACGTGTCGAGAAGAGGCGGATCTTTGGTATCAATTTTTTTTGGAGCATGCGGTCACCACAAGGAGGGAAACGATGACTGCCGCTAAGCGGAGTTTTTTACCCAACACGGTGTCTCCTGCAACGTGATACTCAGAAACGCAAGGATAGCGATTCTTAAGTTGTGAGTATATGTGATAATGAATATGCAACTCGCCAGAGTTGGTTTTAACCAGTTAGCTGTATATTTGAATCGCAACTATAACTAGTAGAGGAAATGTTATGTCAGGTTTACTCCCCAACGTAGATCCCGATGGTTTGCTAGAGTTTTCGGTTGTCTATACCGATCGATCCCTGAACCACATGTCAAAACAATTTCAGCAAATTGTTAAAGACATATCGGCTGTGCTCAAAGAGACTTACAACGCTCGTTCGGCGATCATTGTTCCCGGTAGCGGTACGTTCGGCATGGAATCGGTTGCGCGCCAATTTGCGCAAGGTCAAAAATGCCTGATCGTTCGTAACGGCTGGTTCAGTTATCGTTGGACACAGATCCTGGAAATGGGAAATATTACGCAAGATGTCCAAGTGATTAAAGCCAGGCAGATCGAAAACTCCACGACAGGCTGCTTTGCACCACCGCCTATCGAGGAAGTAGTCGCCTTCATCAAAAACGAAAAGCCGGCGGTTGTATTTGTGCCTCATGTGGAAACATCATCGGGGATCATCTTGCCGGACGACTACGTACAGGCTATCGGCACAGCGGTTGAATCGGTCGATGGAATATTTGTTCTGGACTGCATCGCTTCGGGAGCAATGTGGGTCGACATTCAAAAATGCAAAGTCGACGTGCTGATCTCGGCCCCGCAAAAGGGATGGAGCAGTTCGCCGTGCTGCGCAATGATAGCGCTGGGTGAACGCGCCCGCGCGAAGATCGATCATACGCAAAGCAACAGCTTCGCTTTGGATCTGAAAAAGTGGTTGCAGATCATCGAGGCTTACGAAAGCGGCGGTCATCTGTACCACGCGACCATGCCGACGGATGCATTGAAAATCTTGAGCAATAACATGAAAGAAACCCAAGCGATCGGTTTCGCGGCAACCAAGGCAAAGCAGATCGAACTGGGCTTGAAAGTGCGTGCATTGCTTGAATCGAGAAACTTCGTGTCCGTTGCCGCACCGGGTTTTCAATCGCCCGGGGTGGTGGTGAGCTACACGTCCGACCCGGATATTCAAAACGCGAAAAAGTTTCTTCAAAAGGGATTGCAGATCGCTTCGGGCGTGCCGCTACAATGCGATGAAAGATCCGACTTTCGGACATTCAGACTGGGTTTGTTCGGTCTGGAAAAATTGCAAAATATCGATCAAACCGTTGCGAATTTAAAAAATGCGCTTGATAGTCTCGACTACTCTTAATCTTCAAAACAGCCAAATGGATTCAGCGGATGACGGACATTAAGCTATATGAATCTCACCATTATCTAATTAGGTGGAGGCCAATAAAAATCTGTATCTGGCTGGCTTCTGCCTGTTTGCCTTCGTCAATCATCCCTTGCGTTTAAGATAATGGCGATTCACAACCCGCAGCTGTTAACTGCATAATCCTATCGCATTTTAATGGGGCAAAAAAAAGCCTGTTTTTTCAAACAGGCTTTAAAATAGTATGCGGTGTCAACCAGAGCCGGGAGGGTGTGGCTCGTTGAAAGGTGTCAAAACCGCATAACTACGGGGTTGGATTAGAGGCATCAATGCCCTCTAAAACGATTGCAAGGCAGCACTGAGCAAATAATAGACCCGCTTCCTGACGCCAACCTGAACGAAATAGGAATATCTCGCTCTTATCGTTGCAGTTGATCCTGATAGACACTGCTGGCCTCTTAATTGCAGGTGTTGGGTAATCCGGTATACAGATTTTGCCTGACAGCAATTGAGACCACCGTGGCGGTCACAACCGATCGGCGCAACACCGTTATTCTGCTGCGCGTGGTACCTTGATGCAGCAACACTATGGGGGAATCAAATGAAGATCTGCTACGTACTCGCCATTGCCCTTTTGTCTTTGTTCTCGGCGCCGGTATATGCCGTACCCAGCGTATTGGTTCAGAGCGTACATATGCCGGTGTGGTTGCAGCGCGACGGGGCAAGAATGCCTTTGTCTGCCGGGATGCAACTGAACAATAACGACCAGTTGATCACCGGTCAGAATGCTCGTGTGTTGTTGCAAACAGCCGACGGGAGTGCGGTGAAACTCGGAGAGTATGCCTCGATGACGATCTCCAATCTGGCCCAGCAGCGCGACAACCAGGCAGTGTTCACCGCGCTATTGAATGTAGCCAAAGGCGCGTTCCGTTTCACCACGGATGCGCTTGCCAAGCTTAAGCCCCGAGAAATCACCATCAGCGTATCTCATGCAACCATAGGCATACGGGGTACCGACGTGTGGGGCAAGGATGGCGACGACAAGGGGGTGGTGTGCCTGATAGAGGGCAAGATTTCCGTGACAGGCGAGGACAAGAACGAATTCACGATGGATGCGCCGCTGTCATTTTACGAGATGCCCAAGGCACAGGCCGCCAAACCGGTTGCGCCGGTCGACCCGGAACAACTTAAAAAATGGGCTTTGGAAACCGAGATCACTCCAGGCTTGGGCGCAGCAGTCAGCGGAGGAAAATGGAAAGTAGTGTTGCTGCAGGTCGATAATCAGGCCGCCGCGCTGGCAGCTTACGATGCATGGAGCAATGCGGGTTATGCCGTCAGGATAGTGCCCGTGAAAAAAGAACAGACGTATGAGTATCAGTTGCGCATAGTCCAACTGCCCAGCCAGTCTGAAGCGGCATCATTGGCCAAGGCACTCACGGGAAAACTGGGCGCATCCGCCCCGGTAGTCGTGCGATGATCATCAGGCCTTTTGTTTGATCGCAAGCACGGCCTGATTGCGCAAGGTGCGCAGCAGCGATAGTTGGTGCTGCGACATCTTCAGCGCGTTGGGCTTGAGCATGTCGGCGTAATACAAACCGACCGCTTTGTCCTTGATCATGATAGGCAGCAGAACGAAGCAGGGCGCATCGACGGCGGTTTTGTACCAGGCGGGGATTTTGTCCGCGAGGTTGGGTGCCTGGATATCCTCGATGGCGATATCCAGGCCTTTTTCAATCGACAGATGGAACACATCCGGTACGAAGGTCAGGGGAAAGCGGAAACGCGGGATCAGCGCGGCCACATCTTCGCCGAAACCCGATTTGGCTATCATGGCATTTTGTTTGTTGTCCCTGATCATGATGATCGCGCGGTGGAATGCCATACCGCGGTACATGGTTTCCAATACCATCTGCAACACATCGTTGAGATTGAAATCGCTGACCAAAGAAGAAGTGACGTCCTGGATGCCAGCGCCGAGTATCGCCTCCGGGTTGTGAGGTGGTGCATCGGTCTCCTGTTGCGCCACCGTCCGGTCGAGGCTGGTGACGTCATCCAAAACTGTTGTGGTATCGCCTACCGCTTTGGTGTTTTTCGCCTGATCGGCGACATGCGATTGACCGCACCAGGTGCGTACCCGTGTCAGTAACGGGCTTTTGCTGATATTGATACCCAGTATCCCCGAACGGAGCGCGAGTTCTTTCAGTCCGGCATCGAGCGTAGTGGACAATTCCCGTTCGGAGACTTTGGTCGCGCTTTCGTAGCGTTTGGAAAGTTTGCTCAGCGCTTGATGTTTGTTTTCCAGCGTGCTGGAAGCCGCGATCACGCAGAGCTCATCGGCCAGGTTGACCGTGACGGTCAGCATTTCCAGGTCACCGTTGGCGGGGCGAACTTTCTCGTTGGAGAGTTTGCGCATACCGGCGATCAATCGGGGAGGGAAGTTCCAGCTGCGCGCTATACCCAAGCCCAGTTCCGAGTAGGAGATGCCCAATACTTTTATCGCCGCGCTCTCTTCGCTCGTCCCCTGTTCTATCAAACGCGAAACATCCTGCGTTTCATCGAAGAAATAAAAAGTGCTCAGCATTCGGCCTAGGTTGTGGAACATGGAGCAGACCATCACCTCCTCGGCGTCGCGAATGTTGCTGCCAACCGAGAGCTGGGCGGCCACGATGCTGGAAAAGATCGCCTGGATGACCTCATCCTTGAGCTGTACCGCCTGCGTCTTGTTTTGCAGGAATTCCAGCAGGATCAGGGTCATCGCGATGTTGCGCACGGTTTCGAAGCCGAGGATCACAACCGCTTTGGAAACCGTATTGATCGTGCCGCCAAACTGCCCGTAAGAGGCGGTGTTGACCAGCTTCAGCAGTTTGTTGGTCAGGGCAAAATCCTGCAGTATGGTGCGCGCGAGTTTGTTGCTGCTTTCCGATTCTGACGAGACGATCTTGTTGATCTCGGAGATGATATTGGACAGCGCGGGAAAATCGCTTTTGCTGCGCATGCGCCGGATCAGGAATTCCAGCGTGCTATGACTGCCGCCTTTGGCGATCTCCGTTTCGCGCGATTTGCCGAGATAGTCGCGCAACGCATCTCTCATGGCCGAGGTGCTGGCGTAGCGTTCGTCGGGGTTGTTGGCCACTGCCTTGAGGATGATCGTTTCCAGTCTTTCGTCGATGCTGTCGTTGCGGGTCGAGGGAGCGGCGATTCTTTCATTCGCCGCGCGGTTCAGGATCTCAAATACGTTGTCGCCTTGCACGGCGAATTCTCCGGTCACCATCTCGTAGAGCATGGTGCCGACGGCATAGATGTCCGACATGAAATCGATCTGTTTGCCGGAGATCGCTTCGGGAGCCATATAACGCGGGGTTCCGCTCAGTGCGCTACCGGCAGGATTATTCGTTCCACTGGTGACTTTGGCCAGCCCGAAATCCATCACCATCGGTATGCCATTGCTGGAGATCATGATGTTGGCCGGTTTCACATCCAGATGAGATATGCCCTGCGCATGCGCGTAGGCGAGACCTTCCAGCACACCGCTGGCGATTTCTGCCGCGCGCACGAACGGTAATATCTTTTCCTGTTTGAGCAACTGCGCGAGTGTCTGCCCTTCGATGTAGGCATAAACCAGATAGGGAGAACCCTGATGCTCTCCCGAGTCGTACAGCGCGATGATGTTGGGGTGCTGCAATTTGCTGACGATATTAGCCTCGTGCGTCAACTGTTCGGTTTGGTGGCCGAAGTTGCGCAAAGTTTTGATGGCGACCTGGCGGTCCAGTTGCGAATCGCGGGCCAGATAGACGGCACCTTGGCCGCCTTTGCCGAGTTCAGTCAATATTTCAAAACGACCGATTAGTTGTGCAGACATGATTGTTCAGAATTGGATTAATGGTGGGAACGATACCCGTTCGGTCGATACGTATCGATATTATTGTTTTGCACCCATCGCCAGCGCACGCAACCGGCTTTGCTCTTGAGCTGCTGCATCGGGCTCTTTGAGCCAGCCATGCAGGTTGGTCATGACCAGATCGGCCAGCGCGTGTATCCAGTCGTTGCGGTCGTTGAGGCAGGGGATGTAGTGATACTCGCCGCCGCCGGCGTGCTGGAAATCTTCCTTGCCTTCCAGCGCGATCTCTTCCAGTGTCTCCAGACAGTCCGCCACAAAACCGGGACACACCACATCGACGCGTTTGGTCTTTTTTCTTCCGAGCTCGAGCAGGGTCGCGGTGGTATAGGGTTTGATCCATTCGGCTTTGCCGAAGCGCGATTGGAAACTCACCGCATATTGTTCGGGCTTCAAACCCAGTTCCTGAGCCAGCAAGCGGCCGGTCTTGTGGCATTCGCAATGATAGGGGTCGCCTTTTTCCAGCGTGTACTTGGGTACACCGTGAAAGCTCATCACCAACTTCTCCGGGCGGCCGTGCCTCATCCAGTAGTCGTTGATGTTCGCTGCCAGTGCTTTGATGTAACCCGTGTCATCGTGGAAGTGTTTGATGGTGCGGATGGCGGGCGCGTTGCGCATGGTTTGCACCGCAGCGAACACGCGGTCGAATACCGTGGCCGTCGAACTGGCCGCGTATTGCGGATACAAAGGCACGATCAGGATGCGCGTACAGTTATGCGCTTTCAATTTTTGCATCACGCTGGCGATGGAGGGGTTGCCGTAGCTCATCGCGTACTCGACCACGAAGGGCGCCCGGGTACGTTGGCCCACATACCCTTGCAAGAGTGTTGCCAGCTTCGCGGTATAGACACGCAAGGGCGAGCCTTCTTTCATCCAGATGGACGCATACTTTGCGGCAGATTTTTTTGGTCGTATGTTGAGGATGATGCCGTTGAGTATCAGCCACCAGATCGGTTTGGGTATTTCCACCACGCGCGGATCGCTCAGGAATTCCTTGAGGTAGGGGCGCACAGCCTGCGCGGTGGGTGCATCGGGTGTGCCGAGGTTCACCAATAGGATGCCGGTTTTTTCGGGCGTGCCGTGCGCGCAAGAAGGTTCTATTTGGTAAGCCATATTTAAGTCGCTGGAAGTGAATATACAATGTTGAAAGTTGGCGCCATTGCGTTAATGCAGTGACAGCGCATTGCCCAGAAGCCGCGCGGTGATGTCGACGATAGGAACGATGCGTTCGTAGTTCATGCGTTTCGGGCCGACGACAGCGAGCGTGCCGATGATCTTGCCATCGGCCGCATAAGGCGCGGTGATGACGCTGCAGCCCTCCAGCGGAGAAAGGCCCGATTCGGTGCCGACAAAAATGTGTATGCCGTGCCCGCGCCGACCCGCGTCGAGCAATTGCAGCAATTCGGTTTTTTGTTCGAACAGGTTGAACAGACCGCGCAACTGGTTCATGTCGGCGGACAAGTCGGTTACATGCAGCAAATTGTGTTCGCCACTGATGACATAGTCGTCGGCTTGCTTGGCCTCTGCCGCATCGCCCGCAGCCAGTGCCGCTGCCATGAGCGCGCTCATGTCCTGATGGAGTTGTTGCAACTCGCCGTGCAGCCGGTCGCGTATCTGGGAGAAGCTGCAGCCTATGTAGTTCTGGTTCAGGAAATTGCCCGCTTCGGTGAGCTGCGACTGGGTGTAGTCACGCTCCAGCAACAGCACGCGATTCTCCACCTCTCCGTCCGGCATCACGATGATGAGCAGCACGCGCTTTTCACTCAAGCGCAGGAATTCGATCTGGCGCACGGTGATCGCGCTGCGTTTCGCGGTGGCGACCACGCCGGTGTAGTGCGTCAATTCGGAGAGCAGGTTGGAGGCCTGCGCGATCAGACGCGAGGGGTTGTCGGGCTGCAATTGGCTTTCCATATGCTGCAAGCGAGCCTGCTCCAGCGGTTGGGTGACCAGCATGGTGTCGATGAACAAGCGGTATGCCAGGGCGGTGGGGATGCGTCCCGACGAAGTATGCGGGCTTTGTATGAGCCCCAGTTCTTCGAGGTCGGCCATCACGTTGCGTATGGTGGCCGGGCTGACTTCCAGTCCGGAGTATTGCAAGAGCGCGCGAGAACCCAACGGCTGACCATCGCTGATGTAGCGTTCTATCAGAGTCTTGAGCAGGAGTTGTGCGCGATCGTTGAGCATGTCGGCTGATTCTATCACTAGCGGCCGAAAACCTCGCAAACCTGCTGTGTGATTTGATACAGCCGCATGTATATCTTCGGTAGCCGTGCTTCGCGTTTGACAAACAGCTGTTTGAAAACTACATTGCGTGTCTTCTTTAGCAAAGCCTGATATACGATGAAAACTACTCCCTTGTTCACGGTACTCATATTCGCGTTGTCCGCTTGCAGCAAAGAAGTGCCACCGGCTGTCCAGATCGAACGACCGGCTTTGACCCAGGTGGTGGGCGGCTTTGCAGGTGACGGCTTTCATGTCTACAGCGGCGAGATACGCGCGCGCCACGAGATCGCGCTGGGCTTTCGCGTCGGGGGGAAGATCATCCAGCGCCTGGCGGATGCCGGTGCGGTCGTGACGGCTGGGCAAGTGCTGGCACGTCTGGACAGCGCGGATGAAGGGCTGCAAGCCAGTTCCGCCGATGCCCAATATCAATTGGCGAAAGACGAGGTGGAACGCTACCGCATGTTGCGCAGCAAGAATTTCGTCAGCCAATCGGCATTGGATGCAAAAGAAGCCGCGCTCAAATCCATGTCCGCCCAAGCAGGTCTTGCGCGCAATCAATCGGCTTATACGACGCTGGTCGCCGAACATGCGGGTGTCGTGATGGCGACCCTGGCTGAAGCCGGTCAAGTGGTGAGTGCCGGACAGCCCGTCATCAAATTGGCGCAAGACGGCGAGCGTGAAGTGGCGATCGCCGTTCCGGAAAGCCAGTTCGCCGGCCTTAAAGTCGGCATGAAAGCCGAGGTCACGTTGTGGGGCGAGGGCAGCGAGAACTACCATCAGACGGGCCGTTTGCGCGAATTGTCTCCCGCGGCCGATGCCGCCAGCCGGACCTATGCGGCGCGTATATCCTTGCCCGATGCTGCCGTGCCGCTGGGCATGACCGCGCAAGTGCGTTTCAATCGCGGTGCATCCCGAACCGGTGAGCAAACGAACGGCGAACTGATCGTGCCGCTGACGGCGATCTTTCAGCAGGGCGACAAGTCTGCGGTGTGGATCGTCGCCCCGGATCACAGTGTCAGTCTGCGCACCGTGCAAGTTTCAAGTTACCGCGATGATGGCGCGGTGATCAGCGGCGGGATCGCGGCGGGCGAGCGCATCGTGAGTGCGGGCGTGCACAAACTCAACGCCGGTGAAAAGATACAGGCGATCGAGAACGGTAGCTCCCTATGAAAGAGCCTAAGGAGACATCCCCGCAACGCTTCCCGAACCTTTCCGCCTGGGCGCTGAACCACCAGCAGATGGTGGTGTATCTGATGGTGGTCCTGACCTTTGCCGGGGTGATCTCCTATTTGAGTTTGGGTCGGGCAGAAGATCCGGATTTCACTTTCAAAGTGATGGTGGTGCGCACGCTGTGGCCGGGCGCGACCGCGCAGGAAGTCGAGCGCGAACTGACCGAGCGTATCGAGAAAAAGATCCAGGAGACGCCCTGGGTGGATGTGGTGCGCTCCGCATCCAAGCCGGGCGAATCTCTGGTGTTCGTCATGCTCAAGGACTACACGCCGAAAAAGGAAGTGCCTGAAGCCTGGTATCAGGTACGCAAGAAGCTCAACGATATCCACCAGACCTTGCCTGCCGGCGTCCAGGGTCCTTTTCCCAATGACGAGTTCGGCGATATCGATATCAATATCTTCGCGCTGACCGGCGATGGATTCGATCTGCCCGCACTGCGCCGTTATGCCGATCGTATTGCGCTCGACCTGAGGCAGGTGCCTGACGTGAAGCGCGTCGAGCTCATCGGCGCGCAGGAAGAAAGAATATACATCGATATCGCGCCGGCGCGCCTGGCCAGCCTGGGCATCACGCCGACGCAGATATCGGAGGCACTGCAAAAGCAGAACACCGTGAATCCCGCAGGCCAGATTGAAACCAATACCGACCGCATCCGCATGCGCGTGAGTGGAGCCTTCGACAACGTCGCACAGGTGCGCAACGCCGATCTGCTGGTGAACGAACAGCACTTTCGTTTGGGTGATATCGCCAAAGTGTCGCGCGGCCTGGTCGATCCGCCTGCCCCGCGTATGCGCGTGCAGGGGCAACCCGCGATAGGACTGGGTGTGATCATGGACAAGGGCGGCAACGTCATCGACCTGGGCGAGAATCTGCGCTTGGCGATGGAAAAGATCTCCAGGGAATTGCCGGTGGGTATCGAGTTGCATGTGGTCGCCAATCAACCCGAAGTCGTCAAGGGTTCGATCCACTTGTTCGAAAGCTCGCTGACCGAAGCGATCCTGATCGTGCTTGCCGTGTCCTTCCTGAGTCTGGGTTGGCGCACCGGCACGGTAGTGGCCTTGTCCATTCCGCTGGTATTGATGATCACGTTCTTTCTGATGAAGATATTCGGCATTGACTTGCAGCGCATCTCGCTCGGCGCGCTGGTGATCGCACTGGGTCTGCTGGTGGACGATGCCATCATCGCGGTGGAGATGATGGTGGTGAAGATGGAGCAGGGCTGGGATCGGTTCAAGGCCGCGACTTTTGCCTATACTTCGACAGCATTTCCGATGTTGACCGGCACGCTCATCACCGCCGCGGCATTCACTCCGGTGGGCTTTTCCAAATCTGCGGCGAGCGAATACACCATCTCCATCTTCCAGGTGGTGACCATCGCTTTGCTGGTGTCATGGCTGGTGGCCGTGGTGTTCACGCCCTATCTGGGATACAAATTGCTGGATGCGAAAAAGCTCATCGCGCAAGCGCAGAAGCACGGGGAAAATATCTACGACACACCGTTCTACAGGCGCTTCCGCGCGCTGGTGGAATGGTGTCTGCACCATCGCTGGATAGTGATCTTTGGCACCGTGCTGGTATTTGTCGTATCGATAGTCCTGTTCGGCAAGTTTGTGCAAAAGCAATTCTTCCCCAGCGCCAGCCGCCTGGAGCTGATGGTGGATGTCTGGTTGCCGCAAGGCGCGTCACTCAAAGCCACCGAACAGGAAGTGAAACGCATCGAACAATTGGTGGCCAAGGATGAGGGCGTCGCGTCTTTTTCTTCCTATATCGGCAACGGCGCGTCGCGCTATTTCCTGTCGCTGGATCAGCAATTGTTCGCTGATAATTTCGGCCAGTTCGTGCTCGTCACCAAGGGACTGAAAGAGCGCGAGGAAGTCAAGCAGCGACTGGAAGCAAAGTTCGATGGCGGCGAATATGCGCCTTTGCGTGTGCGGGTAGTGAGACTGGAGAACGGCCCGCCGACCGGCTACCCGGTGCAGTTCCGCGTGATGGGAGAGGACTTGGCGGTGATACGCTCAGTCTCCGAGCAAGTGGCGGCTTTGATGCGCGCCAACCCGCATATGCAGACCGTGAATTTTGATTGGAACGAAAAGATCAAAAGTGTGCGCGTGCTGGTCAATCAGGACAGAGCGCGTCAACTGGGGACATCCAGCCAGGAGATATCCCAGGCCTTGCAGGGCTGGATGGGCGGCGTCGCGCTGACACAATTCCGCGAACAGGATCAGCTCATCGATGTGGTCTGGCGCGGCGGTACGGCGGATATGCAATCGCTGAATCGTTTGCCGGATCTGGATATCCCGCTATCCGGCGGCCGTCATGTACCGCTTGCCCAGGTTGCCAAACTGGTGCCTGTATTGGAGGAAGGCATCATCTGGCGGCGCAATCGTTTGCCCACCATGACGGTGCGCGGCGACATGTCGGACAATACCCAGCCCGCCACCGTATCCGCCGAGATGAATGTGCAACTTGCAGGGATACGCGCGCATTTGCCAACGGGTTATCGCATCGAAACGGGTGGTAGCGTGGAGGAATCCGCCAAGGGCGAGACGGCGATCATGGCGGTCATGCCGCTGATGTTGATCGGTGTGATCACCCTGTTGATGATCCAGCTGCAAAGCATCAGCCGCACCGTGATGGTGTTGCTCACCGCGCCGCTGGGTTTGATCGGCGTGGCGATAGCCTTGTTGATATTCCAGGTGCCGTTCGGCTTTGTCGCGAACCTGGGTTTCATCGCGCTGGCGGGAATGATCATGCGCAACTCGGTGATCCTGGTGGATCAGATCCGCCAGGACGAAGCCGATGGCAAAACGCAGTGGGAAGCCATCGTCAGTTCGACGGTGCGCCGTTTCCGCCCCATCGTGTTGACCGCCTCGGCATCGATACTGGCGATGATCCCGCTCACGCGCCAGGTGTTCTGGGGGCCGATGGCTGTGACCATCATGGGCGGACTGGTGGTGGCGACGCTGCTGACCTGTTTGTTCCTGCCTGCACTCTATGCCGCGTGGTTCAAGGTCAGGGAGCATGGATAGTCGTCCCTGTCTTGACGCGCGGGCCTGTTCCGGTATAATCCGCGCCCCTGTGAGCCGATAGTCGGCTTGCAACCTTGCTCCACCGCACCGCAAGCGGGGGGCTTTTAACCACAAGGAGAAGTAATGCGACATTACGAAATCGTGTTTATCGTGCATCCCGATCAAAGCGAGCAAGTGCCCGCCATGATCGAGCGTTATCGCGCGCTGGTGACTTCCAAAGAAGGTCACATTCACCGTCTGGAAGACTGGGGCCGCCGCCAATTGGCTTACCCTATCCAAAAGATCCACAAGGCTCACTATGTGTTGATGAACATCGAGTGCAACCAGGAAACGTTGGACGAACTGGAACACGCGTTCCGCTTCAATGATGCCGTGCTGCGTCATCTGACCGTCAAGACCAAGGCTGCGGTGATCGAAGCATCGGCAATGATGAAGGAAGAAAAATCCCGTTCAGTATTGTCCGACAATGCCGCACCGGTGGCTGCCGAAGTGGCTGCCTGATCTTCATTGCTGCGCACGCGCACATCAACGACATAATTTTGGAGTAAGGAAACATCATGGCACGTATAGACAAAAAGAAAGATGACAAAAAACGCCCGGGTCGCAACAACCTGTTCAAGCGTCGCAAGTTCTGCCGCTTTACCGTCGATAAGATCGCGGAAGTGGATTACAAGGATGTGAACATCCTCAAGGAATTCATCTCCGAAAATGGCAAATTGATTCCGGCACGCATCACCGGCACCAAGACACGCTATCAGCGTCAATTGAGCACTGCCGTGAAACGCGCGCGTTTCCTGGCTTTGCTGCCATACACCGACTTACACTAGGAGTTCAGACATGCAAATTATTCTGATGGAAAAAGTAATTAACCTGGGCCAGTTTGGTGATGTGGTTAAAGTTAAAAACGGTTACGCGCGCAATTTCTTGATCCCGCAAGGCATGGCAAAACGCGCAACGGCTTCCAGCATGGCTGAATTCGAAGTTCGCCGCGCCGAGTTGTTGAAGGCCGATCTGGCCAAGTTGGCCGATGCGCAAGCACGCGGTGAAAAAGTGGCCGGCGTGGTGGTGAAGATCTCGCAGAAGGCCGGTGTCGATGGCAAGCTGTTCGGTTCCGTGACCAATGCCGATATCGCCGCCGCTTTGGTAGCGCAAGGCCATGCGGTCGAGAAGTCGCAAGTGCGTATGCCTGCCGGTCACCTGAAACAAGTAGGTGACTACCCGATCAGTATCGCGTTGCATACCGATGTGAACGTGGAGATCACGGTTACCATTACCGGCGAACACTAAGCCGCAAGTTCGGGTGAACCGGCTGTGTCCGGTTCATTTCGTGGAATGTGAATAGACAAAGGGACTCTTGCGAGTCCTTTTGTCTATTTTAAATTGGCCAACAAGGTAAAATGCCCTCCGCCAAAATGTTACGAAGCTGACTATGCAAACCTTTTCCAATTCAGACGCGCAAATCGAACAGATCAAGATGCCTCCCCATTCGGTCGAGGCGGAGCAGTCTGTGCTGGGCGGTCTGCTGTTGGAAGCCAGCGCGTTGGACAAGATCGTCGATCTGGTTACCGCGGAGGATTTTTATCGCCAGGAACACCGTCTGATCTTCCGCCAGATCGTGCGTTTGAGCGAGATGGCCAAGCCGGTGGATGTCATCACCGTCGCGGAAGCGTTGGAGAATGCCGGCGAGTTGGACAAGGTGGGCGGCTTGCCTTACCTGGGCAGTCTTGCGCATAACG
>Ga0209067_10000937_pt1 | contig 18267 bp, 12 predicted proteins | sample ColStrG_CSR_2013_FD_187199 | JGI IMG/M metagenome (GOLD analysis project Ga0209067, IMG submission 187199) | Freshwater sediment microbial communities in response to fracking from Pennsylvania, USA - Cold Stream Run_MetaG_CSR_2013 (SPAdes)... | ecosystem: Environmental > Aquatic > Freshwater >...
AAATGTTGCCCAATAATGACATGGTGGTCGAACAACACAATGTCGACTGGAAAAACATGATGGATAACTATCTCGAAGGCTATCACGTTGCCATGGGGCACCCGGCGTTGAATGGCATGACTGAGCCTCAGTATGATGTACAGGCTGACAGCGTCCTCGGCACCAGTTTTGCCACCCATTTATTAAAAAGTGAACCGGCCGGCGGACCGGATGAGCGCGAATACCTGGAATCTTTGCCGGATTTTCCGCACCTGCCCGGCGACAATGCGCGACGCTGGAGTTATCTGAGTTTGTTCCCGAACGTCAATATCGGCCTGCAGCCTGACTGTATCGACTTTTTTGTGGTGTATCCGCTGGGTCCAGGTCGTGCCGAGTTCCGCAGCGCCAGCTATTCACTGCCATCGATTACCGTCGAAGGCCGCAGGGCCCGGGAAGCTTCTGGGCGGATCTGGGCCGTGGTTCAGGAAGAAGACAACAATCTGACCGTTTCAGTGCAGCGCGGTCTGGAAGGCTCCAGCTATCAATATGGTTATCTGGCGCCATCCGAGCCGGCAGTGCGTGCATTCCGCGATTGGATCCAGGCCCGACTGCCGATTGCAAAACAGCCGCACCGTTGACAGCGTTTTAAGGAAGGTGCCGGACGAGCATTGCGCAAGTTCGTCCGTACAAATACGCATAGATACGGCATGCGGCGAAATGTGACAATCAGCGGATTGTCGTTTTCTCGTCCTTCCATGCCGGATCCCTACATCTGCCGCGTTTCACATAACTACCTCATCTCACCCGTCGTCCTGAAAAGTGGATTGCAGTCGGTCATGCGCGGCGAACCATTGTCGGTGCTGCGCTGCCCGATCGCCTTCGCCGACAGTCCCCATCTGCAGCAACTGTTCGGCTGGATTTACTGCTGGTATCACGGCATGAATGACAGGGCGGCAGAAATCATGGAAAGAAATGCGCCCAGCATATTGAAAGCCATTCTGAGCGCCGACCAGCAAAGAATGGATGAAAAGATTGATCTGGAACCCGACGATCACCCCTGGAAAGAATCCAATGCAAAAATCTCCAGAGGGGCACGGTTCCATTTTGATGAAGAAGTGTTCGAGGAATATGGCGTGGAAATGCTGGCAGCGACATCCTTCAAAATGAACTGCAACAACGGACGCGTCATATTGACTCAGCTGTATGCGTATCAGAGGCCGCCATTTGTCAGCGCCGGCGTCGAGCGCAGGCATTGCGAGCTGGATGTGAGTTTGCCGCAATTAAAAACGGCATGTCTGCGTGCCTTTATCGAATTGGAACATCGGGCAGGGCGCAGTGCCGATCTGAGGGAATTCGATTTAAACAGCTTCAACGTTGAAGGCATCAATTTTCAGGGCTGCAAAATGCGTGCGGCACAATTCAGGCAACTGCTGCAGCTCAAAACCGAATTCGATTTTCGAAATCTGCAGCTGATCGACACCGTTGGGCTGGCAGATGCGGATTTCACACACTGCATGCTGGATAAAGCGCTGGCATTGCAATTGATTGGCATGGGTGGAGACCGGGCCATGGTGCTGACCAAATACCTGAAAACAGCGCAGTTTTTGGGCGGCAATAAAATCGATCTGGACGGATTTGATTTGAGCGGCGTGGAGATTCGTTACACCGGAAGGCAACTGGAGGGTGTGGTGACTTACCCTGATCAATCAAACTATTTGTGCGAGTCAGCACTGCAGAACCGATCAAATGGCGCTGGCACTGTGAGGGAAATTCCGAATTGGTGCCATCCGGCAGAGCAAAGATACTCCAAACCTGCAATTTTTCAGGAGCGAGCAATGCAAATTCCGGGGTATGTCCACAATTACGCAATGACCACCAGGGTGTTGAAAGAGGGACTGCAAAAAAAGGTGACAGGTGAAACATTGCCTGATCTGGACACCAGTTGCTTCAAAAGCTATCCGCGCCTTCATGGCGTTGCGAATTTTTTCTACCATTGCTGGCTGAGCTACGGCCGCGGTATTGATGTGGAATCATACCGTTTGTTCACAAACCAAAAGAGCAGCATACTCAAGGCAATCTTGAAAGCCAGCAGTCATCCCGACAAAACGGAACGAATTCAGATTCAGTCATCGCTGGGAGAAATGGACGAATTCGATCTGATTTTCAATTCCAAAGAAAAAACCGTGACCGTGAACAAGGTATTTTGGCGGTTGCCTCCAAAAGTGGACAGTAATGCCTACGTCTACTCTGCAACGGAAGTCTGGGATCAGTTGTCATTGGAAGGATTTAAAAAAGATTGCCTGCGTGCCTATATCGAAAACGAACACGAGAACGGCGCACTTGCCGACCTGAGTGATATCGATTTGAGTCAGTACGATACGCGCGGCATCGCGTTTGATAAAACAAAAATTTCGGCACACAGTTTTCAGCACCTTGCTCAAGGTCGCTGCATCAGTCTGATCGGATCGGAAGTAGTGGGCCGGATAGCGGATCCACACATCGACTGCACCAATCTGAAGCTGGACAAGGCCATTACCTTGCAGCTGATGGATGCCGGTGCCGACAAAAGCAAGGTGCTGGATGCGTATCTGACGACGCAACACGAATTGCGCAGTGCCGTCATTGATCTTGCCGGATTTGACACAAGAGGAATTTTTCTGAAGAAGCCGAATGCACAACAGGTCGACACCGGTAACAACAATTCGACACAACCAGACGTAACGGAGCGGATCCGGCGGCGCTTTTTGATTGTTGATGAAAACATGATCAAGGCGATGTTGGACGAAAACGGTGTCATGAAAAACCCGCCGCAGTCCATTTCGGTTGCCCCGGCCTTTGTGGGTCTGGCGCGCGACCTGGAATCGAGGTTGGCAGCGGAGCAGCCGCTTCCACTGAAATTGAGTCTGGATCTGACGTTGAACGAAGGGCATGTACAGTTACGTACACCGGCCGGGTCGAGAGCAGAAGACTGGACGGTCTTTGATATTGACAATTCCAAAACGATACGGTCACTGGAGCGTGACTTTTTCGTTGAGATGCTGCGTTATGAAGATCATGTGAACTGCCATGCCCCCTGGTTAGACACCGAGCTAAACAAGACAGGTCTCAAAAACCAGGAGTTGCTTGCAGATGCCCGACATTACGAGGATGACTGGCCCATCGATGTCGCGGTCAAATTTGTCAACCGATTGCCCTGCAACCGGAATCTGAAGATCGAGTTGGCCAGATTTTTGAGCGGACTGACCAACGAACCCTTATCAGCGCCGTTCCAACGTTACATTGCTCCACCCGACGGATTTCAAATTATTTTCCGGATTGCACCTGAAGATTTGAACTGGTTTGACAATTCCGCGCCCGTGGAGCCACAGGCAGTACAACCTGATCTGCTGTCGGCGCAGAGCCATGATGGTGGTGCAGTGTCTGCCACCGGCGTAATAAGGGTGCAGCCAGCCCTGTCCGATCCGAGAGCGGACCGCCTGTATCAATTGAGCCACAGGAAAGATACTGATCCGGCGCAGCGCATTGTAGTTTTGTAGACGTTACCGGCCATGGGGCAACGTGGACAACGAGCTGTCCCACAATGTAGGTCATTAAATTTCCTATTCGTAACTTTAATGACCTGCCCCCAATGAACTTCCCTTTGTTCTACCCCACGTCATCTACCCCCAAACCATGTTGTTTTCAATGAATTGAATATTCATATAATAATAAATTTTAAAAAGTGCACCGGGCCGGAGTCGGGAAATCAGTTCAAATATCCAACGTATGCACAAGCTGCACATTTTTGAAATTTGCTTCTCAAATATTCAATATTTGCTCCTCATGTAGAGGTAAATATCGGAACATCAAAAAAATATCACCAAACACAACTCTTCGGAAAGTGCACCAATTAACATCACCAAAGCAAAAATATTCTGATTATTTAAATAAATTTGATTGTTTACTTGAACGTTTGTATAATAATTTTCAAACCAATCTGCCAGCGAAAAGGGTCCGGCTGAGGTTAACCACTTCAATTAAAGCTATCGACACTGAGTATCCATCAATACCGTTCTCGGGTTTTCAAAAACAAATAGGAGAGCATTAAATGAGCGCAACAGCACCGGTACGGTTTGCCAAGTCAGTGAAAAGCGACATATTGCAAAAAGCATTGGCGGATTACCTACCCGGGCATGCCTTGCCGCGCGCATTCTACAAAGACCCCGAGATATTTCAGATGGATATGCGCAACTTCGTGCTGGCGCACTGGCATTGCGTCGGCCACGTCAGCATGGTGAAAAATCCGGGTGATTTTTTTACGGTCGACATTGGTGAAGAATCAATCATTATCGCCCGAGGCAGCGACGATCAGGTGCGCGCGATGTTGAATATGTGCCGTCACCGCGGATCGCGGGTCTGCAATCAGGCGGAAGGACACGCGAAAAATGGCCATTTTGTTTGCCCCTATCATGCCTGGACTTATGATTGCAGCGGCGATCTGCAACGGGCCCGGCTGATGCCGCCTGATTTCAAAAAATCCGACTTTGGCTTGAAACAGGTGCAGACCCGTGTGACAGAAGGGATGATTTTTATTACCTTCGCTGATGAGCCCCTCGGTTTTGACCATGTCGAAGAGGCGTTTTCCAAATCGGCGCGTGTGTATGGCTGGGCCAACGCCAAAGTGGCGGTGCGCCGTGCTTACGTGATTGACGCCAATTGGAAACTGGTGGTTGAAAACTATCAGGAGTGCTACCACTGCGGACCGGCACATCAGGAATATTCGAAGCGGCATGTATTTGCCCGGCCCCAGGAAGAACGCGTAGCGCCAGACAATGCCATGCATGCCCGTGACCTGGCATTGGGTGTGCCGCTCGATAACTACGACGCTTCTCCCGCCATCGCCCAAGCGGGCCAGGAAAGCGCGGCAAGCACACGATCCGCCATGTTTGAGGGCTATCTGACCGGCAGCCGGGATGGCAAACCCGTGGCGCCGCTGATGGGACAATTCAAGGGCAAAGATTATGACGGTGGATTTACCTTCATTGACGTTGGACCAACCTCCAATTTCGTCGCCTATCCAGACTACTCGCTGGTGTATCGCACGGCACCACTGACTGCAGACAAGACGATTTTTGAATTGATCTGGCTGGTCGATGGTGATGCGGTCGAAGGCAGGGACTACAACGTTGAAGAACTGATCTGGATGTGGGATTACACCAGCGACGAAGACAAAAAGATCATTGAAATGAACCAGGCAGGGGTGAATTCAGCCTTCTTTGAACCGGGACCCTATACGCCTATGGAAATTGACGCGCAGACCTATATCGACTGGTACATTGAATCGATGCGCTAAGCCGCGCCAGTCTGGCAGTCCACCTTTTCTACAGCTCAGAAGGTGAATGACTGTATTGTTCTCTGGTCATGTAATAAGCCCGGGTCTGCATGTCATACCAGGTTTCCATTCCGCGAAACGTCATTCCCAGCCTTTCCATCACTTTGGCCGAGGCGGCATTGTCAGGATGGCAAACTGCCGTCAGGTCAGGGCTGTGCAGGGTGGTAAATGCATACTCCGCCATGCCGCGCGCAGCTTCTGACGCATACCCCTGATGCCATTTGTCTTTGGCCAGCCGCCAGCCGATTTCCAGCGGATTGCCAGGGACTTTCCCAAGTGGTTGTATACAGCCGGCGCCAATGATCCGATTCGACTCGTTGTCGAAAAAGCTCCACCAGCCGCAGCCGAAATGGATCCAGTGTTGTTTCATGCGCCCAATTGCCTCCCGGACTTCTTCCAGCGCCTTGGGCTTGCCAGTTATGTAACGCATCACTTCGGGGTCGCTGTTTAAAATGGCAAGACCGTCCAGATGGGCGTCAGTAAAGGGTTCCAGTCGTAAGCGTGCGGTGTGCAAAAGGGACATGGCAAGGTCCAAATAGACAGTTCGGTAACAGTGGGAAGTTGCTTTCAAATTTCGACAACTGAACATTCTAAATTAATCATTCATGGGACTAACAGCGACGCTTAGAATCGGCCAACAATCAATTCAGCATAATACGATGCCGCTATTGTCTCCGTAAAGCCGGGGCAATGTTGCGGAAACTAATCAGGCCAAAAGTCAGGCCAAACGTCAGGCCAAACAGGCACAGCGAATGATTGCAGGGATAGCAGGTACGATCTGGCTGATGCCAGACGCCACCAAGCAATATGGAGACAGGTTTGAACAATCAACACATTCTGCGCCGCTTGAAAGCGCTGGTCATCAATCGCATTGCCTCTGTGGGAAATGCGACTTTTGGCCGTCCGCTGCTTTCGTTGGCGCTGCTGGCAGCACTGGGCCTTTCGGCCTGCGGTGAAAAACCGGCCCAAGTGGCGGGTGAAGAAGAAAAAGTCCTCAACGTCTATAACTGGTCCGATTACATTTCCGAAGACACGATAGCGAACTTTGAGAAAGAAACCGGCATCAAGGTGCATTACGACGTCTTTGATACCAATGAAGTTTTGTATGCCAAATTGTTGGCGCGGCGTACCGGTTATGACATCGTCGTGCCATCTGACAGTTTTGCCGGTCTGCAGATTCAGGCCGGACTGTTTAAAAAACTGGACAAGAGCAAACTGCCAAATCTGGTCAATATGGACCCGATGGTGCAGAACGCCTTGTCCAAACTGGATCCGAACAATGATCATTTGATCAACTGGCTGTGGGGCTATACGACGGTCGGTATCAATGCCAAACAGGTCAAAGCCGCGCTGGGGGATACACCCATGCCGAAAAATGCCTGGGATCTGGTGTTTGATTCCAAATATGCCAACAAGCTGGCCAAATGCGGTATCTCGTTCATGGATTCGGGTAACGAAATCATGCCGGCCGCGCTGCTTTATATTGGCAAGGACCCGTACACGCTGAATCCGGAAGATTACCGGCTGGCTGGCGACATGCTTGAAAAAATCCGCCCGACGATCCGGATCTTCAGTTCTTCCAGTTACATCAATGATCTGGCGAACGGCGCACTGTGCGCGGTGGTTGGTTATTCCGGCGATATCAATATTGCGCGCATGCGCGCCATTGAAGCCGATAATGGCAATGATATTCAGGTTCTGATACCGAGCACCTCGGCAATTCTGTTCTTTGACTCGATGGCAATTCCGACCGATGCGCCGCATCCCAACAATGCGCACATCTTTATGAATTACATCATGCGTCCGGAAGTGCATGCCAGTCTGACCAACAAGGTGTTTTATGCCAATCCAAATATCAACGGCATGAAATATGTCCGCAAAGACGTGGCAGAAAACAATACTGTATTTTTGTCGGAAGCCGACAAGGTGCGCATGACGCCACCGCAGCCGACGACGACATTGATACGCAGGGTGGAAGCACGGACGTTTACCCGTCTTAAGACCGGATATTAAAACCGGCAGGATTGTAAATTAATTAATCAGGTATGCCGGTTGCAGACACAGATGCAAAAGCAGACGCAAAAGCAGACCGGCGATATTGGCAGGCAAACTATTACAGGGTTTATTCATGGCATCGGCTGATTCTCTCCATTCTTCCGCAAATTCTGCAGATGCGGGCAAGGCGCAGGACAAACCATTTTTGCAGATCAATAACCTGATCAAGGAATTTGGTGATAACCGCGTGGTGAAAAATGTTTCCGTCACCATCAACAAGGGCGAAATTTTCGCTTTGCTGGGCAGTTCGGGTTGCGGCAAATCGACCTTGCTGCGCATGCTGGCCGGTTTTGAAACGCCGACCTCGGGAGAAATCCTGCTGAACGGCAAAAACATCATCGCCGATGCACCGTACCATCGCCCGATCAACATGATGTTCCAGTCGTACGCCTTGTTTCCGCACCTGACGGTCTGGGACAACATTGCCTTTGGTCTGCGCCGCGAAGGCATGGCCGAAGAGGAAATCGCCGACCGTGTGGAAAAAATGCTGGCGCTGGTACAGCTCGACAGCTTCGGCAAACGCAAGCCGCATCAGTTGTCCGGCGGACAGCAGCAGCGCGTGGCACTGGCGCGCAGTCTGGCCAAACGTCCGCAACTGTTGCTGCTTGATGAACCGCTGGCGGCACTCGACAAGAAGTTGCGTGAACGCACCCAGCTGGAACTCGTCAATATTATTGAACAGGTCGGCGTGACCTGCGTCATGGTGACCCATGACCAGGAAGAAGCCATGGCCATGGCTTCGCGCATTGCCGTGATGAGCGATGGCGTGATCCTGCAGATCGGCGCGCCAAACGATGTTTATGAAACACCCAACTGCCGCTTTGTCGCCGACTTCATTGGCAGCGTCAATATGTTCAACGGGACCGTCGAAGAAGATGAGCCGGATCATGTCGTCATTAAAACACCGGAATGCAGTCATTACGTCGGTCACGGCATTACCGGTACACCCGGCATGGCGGTATCGGTGGCGATCCGCCCTGAAAAAATTGCGGTCAGCGCCGAGCAGCCGGACCAGAAACACAACTGCGTACAGGGTGAAGTCATTGAACTGGCTTACCTGGGCAGTTACACCGTGTATCACCTGAAACTGGCCAGCGGCATGGTCATCAAGGCCAACGTCAGCAACAAGGCGCGCCACGGTGCCTTCCATCCGCAATGGGGCGACAAGCTGTTTGCCCATTGGGAAGATGACGCCATGGTGGTCTTGACCCGCTAAGGAGATATGATGAAAAAATTCTCCAAACCCGCCTGGCTGTCCGGCAAGACCGCCGTCATCGGCATTCCCTATGTTTGGCTGGCACTGTGTTCGCTGCTGCCATTTTTACTTGTGCTCAAGATCAGTTTCGGTGAGATGGATGCCAGCGGTCCGTTCGGTACCCTGTTCAGCTATATTGACGGCGTACTGGGCATCAAGCTCAAGCTGACCAATTACATTTATCTGGCGATGGATGATCTGTATATCATCGCCTACCTGAATTCGATCAAGTACGCCGCACTGACCACGACCATGTGTCTGATCATCGGTTATCCGTTCGCGTATTTCATGGCGCGTGCCAGCCAGTCGCGCAGAGCGGTTTTGATGATGCTGGTCATGCTGCCGTTCTGGACCTCGTTTTTGCTGCGCATTTATGCCTGGAAGGGCATGTTGTCCAACAATGGCGTGATCAATAATTTTCTGATGTCGATCGGTGCCATTGATGCGCCGATCCACATGATGAATACCGAGTTTTCGTTAATGATCGGTATGGTGTACTCCTACCTGCCGTTCATGATTCTGCCGCTGTTTACCAATCTGTCGAAACTGGACGTGCGGTTTATCGAAGCCGCTGCCGATCTGGGTTCCAATCCGTGGAGTACTTTCTGGCGTGTCACCGTGCCGCTGTCGAAGTCGGGCATTATTGCCGGCTCGATGCTGGTCTTCATTCCCTGCGTCGGTGAATTCGTGATTCCGGATCTGCTCGGTGGCCCGTCCACGATCATGATCGGACATGTGATGTGGGATGAATTCTTCAGCAACGTCGACTGGCCGATGGCCTCGACCGTGACCGTCGTGGTGATTCTGGGTGTGTTGATCCCGATGGGAATCCTGAACAAATATCAGTCAGAGGATGAGCAAAAACTATGAACGCATACCGCTGGTTTGGCCGCTCGTGGCTGGCACTGGGATATTTCTTTCTGTATATCCCGATCATGATGTTGATCGTGTACTCGTTTAACAGCTCCAGTCAGGACATGATCTGGAGAGGGTTTACACTGCACTGGTACGAAGCCTTGGCCGGTGACGATGAAATCATCGCCGGTTTTGTTCTGTCGCTGAAAGTGGCAACACTGGCAGCAACCTGTTCGGTGGTGCTGGGTACCTTTACCGCCTACGTGCTGACCAATTACCGCAATTTCAAAGGCCGGGCCCTGTTCAAGGGCATGGCCAATGCGCCGCTGGTGATGCCGGAAGTGATTATTGGTCTGTCACTGCTGCTGATGCTGGTCGGCATGGAAAACGCCATCGGCTTTCCGCCGCGTGGTCTGATGACGCTGGTGTTCGGTCATACCGTACTGGGAGTGGCGTATTCGGCCGTGGTGATTGAATCGCGTCTGAAAGAAATCAGCAAGTCGCTGTCCGAAGCGGCAATGGATTTGGGTTGCCGGCCGTTTCAGGTGTTTTTCCTGGTAACGCTGCCCAATATTTCTCAGGCGCTGATGTCGGCCTGGCTGCTGACCTTTACCCTGTCACTGGATGACGTGGTGGTCTCGGCGTTCCTGACCGGACCGGGTTATTCGACCATGCCGATTGTGATTTTCTCGCGTGCCCGTCTTGGACTGGACCCCCGCGTCAACACGGTTGCAGCGATTACGATTGCAGTTGTGTCGGTTGGTGTCGTGTTATCCAGCCTGCACATGGCGCGCCAGGAGCGCTTGCGCCAAAAAGAGATTTCAGCCGCGTTTAAACACTGAGCGCCCCTTCAACAGTTTCAATAATCCAGGGGCCAACCAATCCGTTGCCTCTGGATTTTGTCTTTACCAGATTGATTTATTCAGGAGAAACCTATGAGTACCAGACTTTGGCATGATCGTGCTACCAGCATCAAAATTGACGGTCGTGCGCTGATCAATGGCGAACGTGTGCATGCGGTATCGGGCGCCACGTTTGACAATATTTCTCCGGTTAACGGCCGCAAACTCACCCAGGTAGCACGGTGCGATACGGCCGATGTGAACAATGCCGTAAAGGCGGCACGCGAGGCGTTTGAGGACCGGCGTTGGTCCGGTCAATCACCGGCCGCACGCAAAAAAATTCTGCTGAAATTTGCCGAACTGATCCGCGCCAACGGCGATGAACTGGCCTTGCTGGAAACACTGGATATGGGCAAACCGATCAAGTACAGCCTGTCAGTGGATGTGCCTGCCACAGCGCGCTGCATTCAATGGTATGCCGAAGCAATCGACAAGGTCTACGATGAAATTGCGCCGACCGACGACAATACGCTGGCCATGATTACCAGGGAACCGGTAGGTGTGGTGGCGGCCATCGTGCCATGGAATTATCCGATGATCATGGCATCCTGGAAAATTGCCCCGGCTCTGGCCATGGGTAACAGCGTGGTGTTGAAACCGTCTGAAAAATCGCCACTGACCGCCTTGCGCATTGCCGATATCGCACTGGAAGCCGGCATTCCGGCCGGCGTGTTCAACGTCCTGCCCGGCTTCGGTCATGAGGCCGGCAGTGCGCTGGCGCTGCATGAAGACGTGGATTGCATCGGCTTCACCGGTTCCACCCGGATCGGTAAAAAAATCATGGAATACGCCAGCCAGTCCAACCTGAAACGGGTCTGGACCGAACTGGGCGGCAAATCGCCCAACATCGTCTGTGCCGACTGTCCGGATCTGGACGCTGCCGTGGCTGCAGCAGTCGGTTCCATTTATTTCAATCAGGGTGAAAGCTGCAATGCGCCGTCGCGCCTGTTCGTGGAAGAATCCATCAAAGCCAAATTCATTGAAAAGGCGCTGGCGCTGATTCCTTCGTATGTGCCTGGTGACCCGCTCGATCCGTCGACTGTCATGGGTGCCATCGTCGACAACATTCAGCTCAATTCCGTGATGGGTTTCATTGACTCAGGCAAGGCCGAGGGCGCACAATTGCTGTCCGGCGGAAATCAGGTACGCGTGGAATCGGGCGGCTATTATGTTGAACCAACCATGTTCAACAACGTCAGCCCATCGATGAAAATCGCCCGCGAAGAAATTTTTGGACCGGTACTGTCGATTTTCTCTTTCACTGATCTGGATGAAGCAATCAAGGAAGCCAATGCGACGGCGTATGGTTTGCAGGCCGGTGTATGGACTTCCGACATTCGCAAGGCGCACAAGGCAGCACGTGCTCTGCGCGTTGGAACCGTCCACGTCAACCAGTATGACGGCGACGACATGACAGTGCCGTTCGGCGGATATAAACAGTCCGGTAACGGACGTGACAAGTCATTGCATGCGCTGGAAAAATACACTGAACTGAAAACGACCTGGATCAATCTGGCCTGAATCTGAACTGAATCTGAACTGATCAACTCGCCTTGAACAACATTTATTGAAGCGCTCACCACAATGAAACATAAGCATAAAGAAACCAGGCTGACCAAGGATTCCTTTTACGAAGCCAGCGTCACGCGCGAAGCCCCGTCACCGGCTTTGGATATGGATATTTTTGCCGACGTCTGCGTGGTGGGTGGCGGCTTGTCCGGACTGTGCTCCGCGCTGGAGCTGGCCGAGCGCGGTTATTCAGTGGTGGTGCTGGAGGCGCAGCTGGTTGGTTGGGGTGCATCCGGGCGCAATGGCGGTCAGGCGCTGGTCGGTTTTTCCAGTGACGATGCCATCGAATCGCAACTGCCGGCGGAAGAAAGCAAGCGTCTGTGGCACATGACCGTGGAAGCCATGCAGTTAATGCGTGACCGGATCAAAAAACACAATATCGACTGCGACTTTACCCAGGGCTATCTGAGTCTGGCCTGTTCCGACAAAAAAGCCCGTGAAATGGATGAGTGGGTCAACAGCCTGCAGCAGCGCTACAACTATTCGGTGCAGGGTATCAACAGCAGCGAAATCGGCAACTGGATTCAGAGTGATCGCTATAAAGGCGGTGCCTTTGATGCCAATTCCGGCCATGTGCATCCCCTGAAATACACGCTCGGTATTGCAGCAGCCGCAAAGGCAGCCGGCGTCAGAATTTTTGAAAACTCGGCAGTCACCCGTATTGACCGCGGACAGTCTCCGGTTGTCAAGACAGCACTGGGTAGCGTGCGCAGTAAATTTGTGGTGTTGGGCGGTAACGTCTATCTGAACGAATACGGTGATGCCGTCGCACCGGAACTGGACAAGCGCATCATGTCGGTCGGCACGTACATCGTAGCAACCGAGCCCATGGCCAAAGAGCGTTGCGACGCGCTGATCAAACATCGTGCTGCGGCCTGCGACACCAATTTTGTACTGGACTACTATCGTCCTACCGGTGACAACCGCATGTTGTTCGGTGGCCGGGTCAGCTACAGCACGGCCACACCGATCAATCTGGTGGGCAGCATGAGAAAGCGCATGCTCGATGTCTTTCCCCAGCTGTCGGATCTGGAAGTGCCGTACGCCTGGGGCGGGTTTGTCGATATCACCATGAACCGCGCGCCCGACTTCGGCCGGCTGGATAAAAATATGTATTATCTGCAGGGATACTCCGGACATGGTTTAATCCTGACCGGTCTGGCCGGCAAAGTGGTTGCCGAAGCCATTGCCGGTCAATCGGAGCGGTTTGATGCTTTTGGCAAGATCCGCCATCACAATTTCCCGAGCGGGCAGGTGATGCGAACGGCGGCACAGATGTTGGGGATGTGGTACTACCAGTTAAAAGAAATGCTGTAACCAAAATTTAATTTTAAAAACAACCAGGGGGAAGACTGACCAATTGCCATTACGGTGCATTGGTTATAGTCATTTAACAAAAACTTTTTTATCGTAATTATCATGGCACAACCTATCGTAGTGATCCCCGCCTGCACCCGACAAATCGGGGCGCATCCTTATCATGTCGCGCAAATGAAATATGTGGAGGCGGTCGTTACAGGGGCCGGTTGTGTGCCACTGGTATTGCCCGCTCTGGGCGATGCCATCGACTGGGAGACGATACTGGAGTTGGCCGACGGCGTCATGCTGACCGGTTCGCCTTCCAACGTGCATCCGGATTTCTTTGGCCAGTCAGTACTGGATCCTTCCCTGCCGCTCGACCCGGCACGCGACGCCACCACCTTGCCACTGATCAGAATGGCTTTGCAGCGCGGCATTCCATTAATTGCGGTTTGTCGCGGTACGCAGGAAGTCAATGTGGCGCTGGGCGGCAGCCTGCATCAGGCGGTGCACGAAGTGCCGGGCTTTATTGATCATCGTGAAGACAAATCGGCGTCGATTGATGTGCAGTATGCGCCGGCCCATGGTATCAATATTGTCCCGGGTGGCCGCATTTCGGAAATTCTGCATGGCGTGACGTCGATGGTGGTGAATTCGGTGCACGGTCAGGGAATCGACCAACTCGCGCCCGGTTTGCAGGTTGAAGCGACCGCTGACGACGGGTTGATTGAAGCGTACAGTGTGGCCAGCGCCCCGGGCTTTACTCTGGCCATGCAGTGGCATCCGGAGTGGAAGATCAAAGAAAATCCGGAATCAATGAAATTGTTTGGCGCGTTTGGTGATGCCTGCCGGGAGTTCAAAGCCAATAAAAAATAAGTTGTATTTGCAAACACTGATGTCTATTCTGAAGCACGCCTGACAGTTATAAATTGGGCACGCCGTTTTTGAGTTACCTGTTTTGGCGAAAATAAAAAGGCTGCTGCCGGACTGAACCCGGCAGGAATCCAAACCAACTCAAAAGGAAAACCATGACTGACAACATCAAGGGCGACGGCGCCATTACCAGACCATCTCTGTACGGCTCCAGCATCGAAAACACGTACGCCGGCGTACTCAGTTTCATGCGCCGCACATACACCCGTGACCTAACCGGTGTCGATGTCGCCATCTCGGGCATCCCACTCGATCTGGCCACCACGTTCCGCTCGGGTGCCAGGCAGGGGCCGCAGGCGGTACGAGCCGCCAGCGTGCAACTCTCCGAACTCAATCCTTACCCATGGGGCTTCAACCCCTTCGACGATCTGGCTGTGATTGACTATGGCGACTGCTGGTTTGATGCGCATAACCCGCTGACCATCGCACCCAGTATCACCGAGCATGCCCGCACCATTCTGGCCAGTGGTGCCAAAATGCTGACCTTTGGCGGTGATCATTTTGTCACTTACCCGCTGCTCAAAGCGCATGCCGAAAAATTCGGCAAGCCGCTATCGCTGATTCACTTCGATGCCCATTGCGATACCTGGGCCGATGACGAACCGGAATCGCTCAACCACGGCACCATGTTTTACAAGGCAATCAAAGATGGTCTGATCGATCCTGCGACATCGGTGCAGGTTGGTATTCGCACCTGGAACGATGATTTCATGGGCGTGAATATTCTGGATGCGGCCTGGGTGCACGCCAATGGTGCGCAGGCCACGCTGGAAAAAATCCTGTCCATCGTCGGAACACGTCCCACCTATCTGACCTTTGATATCGACTGTCTGGATCCGGCGTTTGCGCCCGGTACCGGGACACCGGTTCCCGGCGGACTGAGTTCGGCGCAGGCACTGCACATTATTCGCGGCATGGGTCCGGTGAATCTGGTTGGCATGGATGTGGTGGAGGTGTCGCCGCCGTTTGATCAAAGTGAAATCACGGCGCTTGCGGCAGCCCATATCGCGGCCGATCTTCTGTGTGTGCTGCGTAACCAGAAGTTGGGCAGATAATCGGATTATCCTATTGTCTTATTTGCCAGTAAGTCCTGAATGAAAAAGCCTGCCCTGAACCGGCAGGCTTTTCACTTTCGCCAGAATGCAACTTAACATTCAGAATAAGACATTTTCGCTCATGGCAACGCGCCATAGAATCGCCCGATAAGTTACCATCCCAGAAACTACGTCGACAACGCGCCGCACAATCAGACGGCTTTAAGGAACAGACATGAGCAAGCCAGCATCATTCAGTAAAACCTACCCGGGAGCAGAAGCGCTCAGGGCCTATTTCGCTCAGCATGGCGTGAGCCAGGTAGAGTGCATGTTTGCTGATATTTCCGGATATCCGCGTGGCAAACTCATGCCATCGCACAGTTTTGCAGCACAGTCGGAATTGCGCATCGCTGAAGCAATCATGATGCAGGCCGTGACCGGCGAATATTCTTACGATCCGATCTTCCCTGATTGCGATCCGGACGTGCGCATGGCGCCGGACTATTCCACGGTACGCCTGTCACCGTGGTCATCGAAACCACGCGCCATGGTGATCACCGACTGCATGTATCTGGAAGGTGGCGACTGCGGTTTTTCGTCGCGTGGCCTGTTGAAACAGATCGTCGCGAAATATACGGCCAAGGGACTGAAACCGGTAGTGGCACCAGAAATAGAATTTTATCTGACCGCGCCCAACGTCGATCCGACCCAGCCGCTGGCTTATCCGCAGGCCAAGAACGGTCGCGCCGAGTGTGGCCAGTCAGCTTACAGCATGAACATGCTCAATGAACTCGAAGCGTTCTGGGATGAATTCCGTGCCGCACTCGACACCCTTGGAGTCGTGTCCGACACCTGGATTCACGAAGCCGGTGTGTCGCAGTACGAAATCAATCTGATGCACGGCGACCCGGTAGAGGTGGCGGATCAGGCATTCCTGTTCAAATACGCCGCCAAGGAAATCGCCATCAAGCATGGCTTGAATGCGGTATTTATGGCCAAGCCAATTTCCGGTCAGGCCGGCAGCTCCATGCATTTGCATCAGAGTGTGGTTGATGCCGATGGCAAAAATATTTTCAGCAATGCCGACGGCAGCGCCAGCGAAAGCTTCAGTCAGTTCATTGCCGGCCTGCAGACCTATATTCCGGATATGATGCTCATTTTTGCGCCCTTCATTAATTCGTATCGTCGTTTCGTTGAAGGCAGTCAGGCACCGGTCAATCTGCATTGGGGGCTGGATAATCGTACCGCAGGTCTGCGCATTCCGATCAGCGGTGCGGCCGCACGGCGTGTCGAAAACCGGATCGCCGGCGCCGACGCCAATCCGTATCTGGTAATTGCCGCCTCACTGGCAGCCGGTCTGGCCGGTATTGAAGAAGGTCTGACCCCGAGCGCGGCAATTGAAGGCAACGGTTACGAACACGGACATGATCTGGCCAGCGGCTATCTGGCAGCGCATACCCAGTTGAAGGCAAGTCAGTCGGCCCGGCGACTTTTGAGCGAAAAGTTTGTCGAAGGCTATGTATCGACCAAGTTTTTGGAATATCAAAACTTCCAGAATGAGATTTCGGCCTGGGAACGCAGGTATCTGGTCACGCAGGCATAACAGCAACCAAGGAAAAATGATGATGAAGAAAAAGGTAACCACGGCAGCACTGGCGTTCATTCTGGCAGGACTTTGCGCTGCTGCACCAGTGTCCGCAATGGAGCCGGCCAGCCTGGTTTTCACCGATGGCAATATCATCACCATGAACGACAAACACGGCATCACTCAGGCTGTGGCGGTGCGCGGCAACCAGATTGTTGCCGTCGGCACCAATCTGGAAATCGAGCCGTATATCGGCAAGGCCACCAAGGTGATCCATCTGTATGGGAAGACGGTCTTGCCCGGCTTTATTGATGCACATATCCATCCGGTACAGGGTGCACTGGATCAGGGCAAATGCAGCGCCGAAGATGTGGCGCAGCCGGTGACGGCAATCGTGACTAAAGTGCTTAAAGAGTGCCTGCCAAGGGAAGGCAATGCCGCGCCAAACAAATGGATCGAAGTGATCGGCGTCAATCCCAGCAACTTTGTTGCAACCTCGGCCGATCTGGACAAAATCAGTACCAGGCGCCCGGTGATTCTGGAAGGAATAGATGGGCATACAGTCTGGGTCAACAGCGTGGCGTTGAAGCTGGCAAAAATCGGCGATGACACACCGGATCCGGAAGGTGGACAGATTGAGCGCGACGCCAAAGGTCATGCCACCGGATTTCTGAAAGATGCCGCGCAGGACTCAGTGCTGAACGTCATGCCGAAACTGCCGCTGGCGCAACGTGTGGCACTGTCCAACAAGACCTTTGATCTGATTCGTTCCAAAGGCATCACCTCGGTGCAGGATGCTTACGCCGGACCGGCCGAGCTGGAGGTGTATGAGGCCATGGAAAAATCCGGGCAGCTGCGTTTGCGGGTGCGCGCTACCATCAAATCCACCATCACTGACGATGAAGCCGAGTTCAAGCGACTGGCTTCAATTCGCGCTCACTTTGACGGTCACCCGCTGGTGCGCGCTGATGCAGTGAAAATTTTTTCGGACGGCGTCATCGAATTCCCGACCCAGACTGCGGCCATGATCGAACCTTACCTGGACGCCGAAGGCAAGCCGACTATGAATTTTGGCGGCCGGTATTTTACCGAAGACGTGCTGAACCATTACGTCACTCGTCTGGATAAAGACGGGTTCACGATCCATGTCCATTCGATCGGTGACTACACCACGCACGCCGCGCTGAACGCCTTCCAGATTGCCAGAGATATCAACGGTGGCAACGACAACCGCCATCAGATCACGCATCTGCAGATTGTTGATCCGGCCGATTACGCGCGGTTTGCGCCGTTGAACGTGTTTGCCGACATGCAGTTGTTCTGGGCCACCCCGGAAGAATATTCTGTGGACGCCACCAAGCCATTTATCAAACCGGAACTGTACAACCATATGTATCCGGCGGCCAGCCTGAAGAATGCCGGCGCCACGA
>Ga0209067_10000938_pt1 | contig 18254 bp, 17 predicted proteins | sample ColStrG_CSR_2013_FD_187199 | JGI IMG/M metagenome (GOLD analysis project Ga0209067, IMG submission 187199) | Freshwater sediment microbial communities in response to fracking from Pennsylvania, USA - Cold Stream Run_MetaG_CSR_2013 (SPAdes)... | ecosystem: Environmental > Aquatic > Freshwater >...
TACCAGGAGAGTAGCCTGAAGTTTGCTCAAAAAGTGGAAGCCCAGTTTAAAACTAAAGCCGGTCGCTACAGCCGAGGAGTGAAGCAAGCCGGCTTCTGGGTCTTGTGGAAGACGTCCATGCCCAGCGTGCTAATTGAAACTGGGTTTTTATCGAATATGAAAGAAGAAAGTTACCTGGCGAGCGATAAAGGGCAAGATGTAATTGCCGCCGGTATCTACCGGGCTTTTAAAGACTACAAAATGGAAATGGAATCGATAAAATAATGACGTTAAATGAGCCACCTTTTACCCTCTATCCAGACCCGAACCGTTGTTGAGAAAATTCTTCTCTTTATCCAACCAACTATTGGCAGATGAAAAATAAAGAATTTAAAGTCGGCCTCTTTAGTGCCATCACCCTGGTATTGTTGTATTTTGGTTTTAATTATTTGAAAGGCGTAGATTTTTTTGAACGCAAGAAAATTTATTATGCCGTCTACGATAATATTGATCAGCTGGGGGTATCTAATCCGGTATTGGTAAATGGTTATGCGGTGGGCCGGGTTAGCCACATTAAAATTTTGCAGAACAGAAATAACCATGTGCTGATCGAAATGGAGATAGACGCCGATATTGTCATTACGGACTCGACGAAAGCAATATTAAACAGCGAACTTCTGGGCGGAAAATCGGTACTCCTCAGTATGGGCCACTCCAAGAAAAAACTCAATCCCGGTGATACGCTTCATACGGAAGTAGCCAAAGGAATGTTTGATGTGATTTCTGAGACGGCTACTCCGGTGGCGACCGATTTACAAACGACGCTTCGTAAATTCAATGCGACCATAGATAATTTCAGCAAGAATTTTGAGAAACTTGACTTAATTTTGACGAGCCTTCAAAAAACTCCGGGTTTGATCAACAAGACGTTGATTACCACCAACAGCAACATCGAGGCACTCGCCGCAAGTTTTAAGGGCGATGCCGATAAAATTAATTCCGTCCTGGATGAACTACAGCCTACCCTAATAAATTTTAAAGTACTTTCCGATTCTTTGAAGAAAATACACTTGAATGAAACGTTGATTAAAACTCAGCATACCCTTACCAATTTGAATGAATCGCTGGCAAAATTAAAAAAAGGAGACAACACCATGGGCCGGCTGATGACAGAGGATTCATTGTACGTCAACTTGAATAAACTGTTGCTCAGCCTCAACGAGCTTTCAAAAAATTTTAACGAAAACCCGAATCAGTTTCTTGCCCCGCTGGGAAAAAGCGCAAAGAAAATAGAGCGTGACAGGAAGAAAGCAGAGGAAAGGAAAAAACAGGAGGAGAAGAAAAAAGGGGATGCTCATAAAAATTAAATGCCTTCATGGATTTGGACTTTAATAAAAACGAAGATCAATTAAAACAGCTCTGCTTTCAGTTGCAATCGAAGGTAAAAAAGACGAAGTTGGGGGGAGGCGAAAAGAAAATCAAAGAGCAACACGAAAAAGGGAAACTCACAGCACGCGAGCGCATCGACTATCTCAGGGATGAAAATTCTGAATTTTTAGAGTTGGGTCTTTTCGCGGGAGAAGGGATGTATACTGAGCAGGGTGGTTGTCCGTCGGGTGGGGTAGTTACGGGGATCGGTTATGTCAAAGCACGTCAGTGCGTCATCGTAGCGAATGATGCCACCGTGAAAGCTGGAGCCTGGTTTCCCATTACCGCAAAAAAAAATTTAAGGGCGCAGGAAATTGCGATGGAGAATCGTCTACCCATCGTTTACCTGGTGGACAGTGCGGGCGTTTTTCTGCCGATGCAAGACGAAATATTTCCTGATAAAGAACATTTTGGAAGGCAGTTTCGAAACAACGCGAAAATGTCGTCTATGGGTATTGTCCAGATCGCCGCCATTATGGGAAGTTGCGTGGCGGGAGGGGCCTATCTCCCCATCATGAGTGATGAGGCCATGATCGTTGATAAAACAGGGTCGATATTTTTGGCGGGGTCGTATTTAGTGAAAGCCGCTATCGGGGAGGAGATTGATAACGAGACCTTGGGCGGGGCCACCACGCACTGTGAAATTTCCGGAGTCACCGATAATAAATTCCCCAATGACCAGGCTTGCCTTGATTATATCCGAAGTTTGTTTGATAAACTCGGCGCCTCGCCGAAGGCTGAGTTTGATTATACCACGCCGAAGCCCCCTACCGAAAATCCACAGGAAATTTATGGGCTGGTTCCGTCAGATCGAGTCAAGCCTTATGACATGGGGGAGATTATCAAGCGATTAGTTGATAATTCTGAATTTGTTGAATACAAGCCCCTTTACGGAAAAACAATTCTTTGCGGCTTCGCCCGAATTGACGGATGGGCGGTTGGCATTGTTGCCAATCAACGCAAAACAGTAAAAACCAGAAAAGGCGAGATGCAAATGGGGGGCGTAATCTATTCTGACGCTGCCGATAAAGCCGCACGGTTTATTATGAACTGTAACCAACGGAAAGTGCCACTGGTTTTCTTTCAAGATGTCAGCGGCTTTATGGTGGGCAGTAAGGCAGAGCAAGGGGGAATTATCAAAGACGGCGCCAAGATGGTCAACGCTATGGCCAACTCCACTGTTCCAAAATTTACATTCATCATCGGGAATTCCTATGGCGCTGGTAATTATGCGATGTGTGGCAAAGCGTATGATCCTCGGTTGATTTATGCGTGGCCAACGGCACAAATTGCGGTGATGAGCGGAAGTTCGGCGGCAAAAACGCTGTTGCAAATACGCGTGAGCTCATTGAAGGCACAAGGGAAAGTAATTTCAGAAGACGAAGAGAAGAGCTTGCTCAAGGAAATAACTGATCGGTATAATGAGCAATTGAGTCCATTTTATGCAGCGGCTCGGTTGTGGGTCGACGGTGTGGTTGATCCCTTGGAAACCAGGAAGATAATTTCCATGGGCATCGAGGCGGCCAATCATTCTCCGGTCGAAAAATTTAATGTCGGAGTGATACAAACCTAATGGAAGAGAAAGAACTTAAGGCATTAGTATCCTTGCTGGATGACGATGACCAACAAGTCATCTCCCATGTGGAGGGAAAAATACTTTCTATTGGTAAAGCGGTGATCCCTTTTTTGGAACACGAATGGGAGAGCAATCTTAATCCTTCAGTTCAAAGCCGCATTGAGGAACTCATCCATACGTTGCAGTATGATTTAGTGCGGGAGCGCCTGAAGAATTGGTACCAGGGCAAGGACCATGATTTGCTTGAAGGCATGTGGATTTTGGCCTCTTTTCAATATCCTGATCTCGAGTTGGAAAAATTGAAACAGGAATTAGAGCAAATCTACTACGAAACGTGGCTGGAGTTTCGGCCTGACTTATATCCGTTTGATCAAATTAAAGTGATCAACAGCGTGTTGTTTAGCAAACTGAAATTCGGAGCAAACACAAAAAACTTCCATTCACCTGGAAATTCCATGATCAACGTGGTACTGGAGTCGCGCAAAGGAAATCCAATCACCTTGTGCGTTATCTATTTGTTGGTGGCGCAAAAATTAAAACTTCCTGTTCAGGGAGTGAACCTCCCTAACCTTTTCATCCTGACCTACAAAGACGATAACCATCAATTCTACATTAATGCATTCAACCGGGGGTTGATTTTTTCAAAGCAGGATATTGAAAATTATATTAACGAGCTCCACTTGGTCCCGCAGACGTCTTTTTTTGAAGCGTGCAGTAACCTTGAAATTATCCGTCGAGCACTTCGCAACCTGGTGATGAGTTTTGAAAAAATGGGGGAACATGCAAAAGCGAATGAAGTGAAGGTGCTTCTCGTCGAGATCTCAGAAGGGGGAGATCTAGGAGTGTAAGGAATCAATATCCAAAAGATATGACGCGGGCATCTGTCTTCAACAATTTATTGAATTGATCCAGGTGCTTTTCCTTTCCAAAAACTTCGTAAATCAAGATCAGGTAATTGTCCTCCCTAAAGTCTCGTCTCTTTTTAAAACCGAGGCTAAATTTCGTTAGCGACTGTTCCAGAAATACGTCAAACTCATGGTCATTCTTAAAGGTGATTTTGTAATTTCTTGATTGATGAAGGCGTTCCACAAGATGTTGCACTTTTTCGAGAAAAGTAAGTACAATCAACACCACGCCTGACCCCACAATCGCGATAAAATATTCACCGGCACCAACGGCTGTGCCCAGCGCGGCCGAGATCCAAATCGTTGTCGCTGTAGTTATGCCGGTGACCGTTAGTCCATCCTTGAAAATCACCCCAGCTCCAAGAAAACCGACACCGGAAACAATGGAGGCGGCAATGCGGTCAGGGTTAGCAGCACCAAGGTTAATTGAGATTTCTGTAAAAATGGTTGACCCCAAACAAATCATGATCATTGTTCGTAACCCGGCGGCTTTGCTGCGGTATTCGCGTTCAAGACCAATGGCGGCGCCTACTCCAAAGGAGATCAGGAGCCGCACGGCAATTTCCATGTCAAGGTTAAGATTCATTTGTAAAACGTTGAAAAAGTAAAGATAAAATAAACGCTGGTATACCAAATTTTGACGCTTTCACTGAATGTTGTAACCTGCTGGTATTTATAGCGTTTTCAGGGACGCGATTAATCTGATTTTTCTGGATACAACTAATGGTGGTGAATTCCTTGCTCGCCCCCTGGGGGCTGTCGAACAACGTATTAAGCCATAGGGCAACCCATTTCTAAAGTCAACTAATTGCCCCATTGGTTGCGGTCAAAATCCGATAAGAACTCTTCAAGAAATCGTTTGGCAATGGCATCTCCGGTGGAAAGTCTCGGCTAAAAATGACACGAAATATCATCTTGCTTCCCTTTCAAAACCATCCACCTCCGCCGCCATGCTCGTCTTAGAACAACAGGAGACATTGTCAAGGACCGATCCCATTTACAGACGCAACAGGTTAAACCGTTTATTGAAATCTTTCCATTTGGAGCCGATTTCTTCTGACCAGATTCTGATTTGTAGGCTACCTCGGAAGCCATAAATTTCCTTAGTTTTGACGCTTAGCATCATGCGAAAAAACCTTTCTCTGGAGTTTGACCTTCCCGACAGTGATCGGGATGAGACATTGTTCGCCGAACTCGTTATCCCTGTTCCCATTGACAAGCTGTTTACCTACCGGGTGCCGGCCACCCTGAATAAGCAAATCAAGGTGGGTCAGCGGGCGATTGTTCAGTTTGGAGCAAAGAAAATTCAAACCGGAATTATTCTTCGGCTGCATAATCAACCCCCCGTGTACGAGGCGAAATCCATTTTAGAGCTGCTGGATGAAAATGAAATTGTCTATGACCATCAGATTAAGCTTTACCAGTGGATGGCATCGTATTACATGTGCACGTTGGGCGAGGTTGTAAATGCCGCCCTTCCATCAGGGTTAAAACTCTCCAGCGAGTCACTTGTGCAACTCGACCCCAGGTTCGATTTGGAAACCACCGCGTTTGATTTCTCGGTGAAAGAACGGATGGTTCTTCAGCGATTGAAGCAGGAGTCGTTAGGGTATTCCGCAATTGTTAATCTGACAGGCACGAAAGTAATTTATAACTTATTGAAATCACTTGTTTCGAAAGAGGCGATCATCATTTTTGAGCAAGTAAAAGAAAAGTACAAGCCCAAAACGGAAAGGCGGATTCGGCTCTGTAAAGAGTTCGTGACGAAGAAGAAGTTGGAAGCGCTCTTTGAGGCGCTTTCCAAAAAACCAAAACAAGAAGCAGCGTTGCTAAAGTATTTACAACAAGTGCCCGTTTTTTCCGACGCCTCATTAAATGAGAAAGGAATTTCAAAATCAACACTGGTCGAGAAAGAGATCTCTGATGCGGTTATCCGCACACTGGTAAAAAATCAAATTATTGAAGAATTTGATGTTACGGTGCCCCGATTTGGATTTGCTGATTTGCAGCAAGACCATCCTGTGTTGTTAAGTGAACAGCAAGAACAGGTTCGTAACGCCTTGCTGAAAATTTTTGAAGAAAAGGATACCGCACTTTTACATGGCGTGACCGGCAGTGGCAAAACGGAAATCTACATCGACCTTATTAAGCGTGCCCTGGCAGGGGGAGCGGAGGTGTTGTATTTATTGCCGGAGATTGCGCTCACGACGCAAATTGTTTTAAGGTTGAAGAAAATATTTGGCAGTGCGCTGGGGGTGTATCATTCTAAGTTTTCGGACAACGAGCGGGTAGAAGTCTGGAACGGTGTGCTCACGGGCAAATTTAAATTTGTTGTGGGTGTGCGCTCTTCCATTTTTTTACCTTTCGATAATTTGGGACTGATCATTGTGGATGAAGAGCACGATCCTTCTTACAAACAGCACGACCCGGCTCCACGCTATCATGCACGTGATGTAGCCTTGATCATGGGGCAGTCGCAAAACGCCAAAGTGATTTTAGGAAGTGCTACACCTTCGGTTGAATCATTTTATCAGGCCCGGGCAGGAAAGTATGGACTCGTTACGCTCACCGAGAGGTTTGGTGCAGCGAGTCTTCCTGAAATTTCTTTTGCCGATATGGCTGCCGAGAAAAAACGAAAGAGCAACAAGGGAGAATTTTCCTCTTTGTTGCTGAGGGAGATTAAAGATGCTACGGATCGGAGAGAGCAGGTTATCCTTTTTCAAAACCGCCGTGGCTATGCTCCAATTGTGCAATGTGAGGATTGCGGCTGGGTGCCCAAATGCATTAATTGTGCAGTAAGTCTTACCTACCATCAATTTCGTCATGCCATGGTTTGTCATTATTGTGGCTATCGGGAGGAGCTGCCAAAGCAATGTCCAGAATGTTCATCGAAAAGAATACTCACCCTTGGCTACGGGACAGAAAAACTGGAAGAAGAACTGAAGCTTCATTTTCCGGAAATTAAAACCCAACGCATGGACCTGGACACCACGCGCACCAAGTCGGGTTATGAAGATATTATTGCCGGATTTGAAAGCGGGCAGACCGATGTTTTGGTTGGGACACAGATGGTTACCAAAGGCCTCGACTTTGATAAAGTCAGTCTTGTCGGGGTGTTTGATGCCGATCGGTTGATGCACTTCCCGGATTTTCGGTCGTATGAAAGAGCATTTCAATTGATAACGCAGGTGAGTGGCCGGGCAGGTCGCAGGGAGAAGCAAGGTAAAGTTGTCATTCAGACTTCTAACCCAAAGCATGAAATCTTCAATTTTGTCTTGGAGAACAATGTGACCGAATTTTTGAAAGGGCAGATAGCGGATCGGCAGGAACATTTTTACCCTCCTTTTACCAGATTAATCGAAGTCATTTTTAAGCAAAGCGACAAAAAAGTGGTGCGTGATGCCGCCGAAAAATATACTCAGGGCCTAAAATCCAAATTGAAACAAGTCAAAATTCTTGGCCCCGATGAGCCCATGGTTTCCAAAATCAGGAATGAGTTTTTGATGCATGTATTGTTAAAAATTCCACGCAACCAGGGGGGGCTTAAAGAAATTAAAAACCTGCTTTTAGTTGGATCAACCCAACTTCAACAGGAGAAACAATTCAGGAGCGTAAAAGTAGTATTTGATGTGGACCCCGTTTAAATAATTTATTATAATTTGTTGGAATAGAATTCCCAGGTTGGTTGTCTAATAGCATTGTCTAACTAAATCCTCATTATATGAAAAAGAAGCAGTATCTAATTTTCGCCATGCTGGTAACAATGCAGGCCACCTTTGCCCAATCTGGGTTTCAGTTAATTAAGAAAACAGTGATCGGCGGCGAAGGCGGTTGGGATTATCTGAGTGTCGATGACCAAAATAGGAGGTTGTATGTGTCCCACAGCACGCAAGCTGAAGTACTCAATGTGGATACGCACGAAAAAATTGGAGCGATTACAGAACTAAAGGGTATCCATGGCGTGATCGCAGTGCCTAGCGCAGGCCGAGGAATGACGACTAACGGTCGAAGTAATTCGGTGACTATTTTCGATTTAAAAACGTTGAAGCCGATTGTGGAGTTACCGACGGGAAAAAACCCTGACGCGTTGATGTATGACCCCTTCTCCCACCGTGTTTTTATTTTCAATCACAGTGATGTCACCACGACGGTTATTGATATTGTCGAGGGTAAGGTAGTGGGAACGGTGGATGTAGGAGGAACGGCCTTGGAAGCCGGCGTTTCGGATGAGAAAGGAACTATTTTTGTTAATCTGGAAGATTCCCATGAGATTGTCTCTTTCGATGCCAAGACATTGGCCATCAAAAACAAATGGAAGATTGCCCCGGGTGAAGAACCAACGGGTTTGGCGATCGATTTGAAGAACCACCGGTTGTTTACTGTTTGTCACAATGGATGGATGATGGTGCTAGACTCAGAAAAGGGAAACATCGTAGCGCAACTACCCATTGGCAAACGCGTGGATGGCGTTGTGTTTGATCCTAAATTGAAAATGGCCATCAGTTCAAATGGTGAGGGCACCATGACCGTGGTAAAGGAAATTTCGCCTACTGAATATAAAGTGGTGGAAACGATTAAGACCGAAGTTGGCGCACGCACTATTGCCCTAGATGCAAAAACCCATCATGTGTTTGTCTCGACTGCCCAGTACGGCGAAACGCCAGCCGCTACCACGGAGAACCCAAATCCAAGGCCGAAGGTTGTGCCCGGCACATTTATGGTGTTGGAATATGGAGTTAAATAGATCGGGTACGGTAAACTGGATCTTTGAAATAAAAAAATCCCAGTGCATTCGCACGGGATTTTTTGTTTTAAAAGTGTCCTGAACGTAAGAAAGTGTTGAACACTTAATAAATTATGCTGCTTTTTTTACTCGCTCTAGATTAATTTCTTTGTTCCGGACGATTTCGATTGCACCCATTTTATCCAGAACTTTGATCACCAAATATGTCGGGTCAATTTCATGCCAGCGAATGCCACCAAAGTTGGCACGCGAGCCAAACTTGTGGTGATTGTTGTGATAACTTTCGCCCATCATCAAAAAGTCAACCGGCAAAAAGTTTTTTGAGGTATCACCTACTTCAAAATTGCGGTACCCATAAATATGGGCAAACCAGTTTATGATTGCTCCGTGAATGGGACTCATTAGGAAATGGATCGGCAACAGCAACCACAACCACCAGTACGCGGCAAACTGCCAGTAGAAGGCTACATAAAGTGCACCCCAAAAAAGACGCGATGGCCAAGACCGAGCAAATTTATCAAACGAATCCCAACGCGGTACGCCATCGGTAAAACGCTTTTCAACCTGCATTTTGCCGCTGGCGATGCCCGAATAGATCGTCTTTGTTTTCCACATCATTTTCCAGATCGATTCATCATATTTGGGCGAGTGCGGGTCATTTTCCGTGTCGGCAAAGGCATGGTGCATACGGTGCATTGTACCGTAGCCAAACGGGCTTAAATAATTAGAACCCTGGAATATCCAGGTGAGAATAAAGAACACCTTTTCAGCAAAGGGACTCATGGTAAATGCCTTATGTGCTGCATAGCGGTGAAGGAAAAAAGTCTGAAAAAAAAGAGACAAATACCAATGCGCTACGAAAAAGATCAAGATTGCTTTCATTTGTTAATAATTGTTTTCAGTGGTCACATGTAATCGCTTCTGAACTTTCCAGGGGCTGGAATTTTGCCGCTCGCGATGTCATGTAGATTAAGTCAGTTTAGGGTGAATGCTAAATAACCCCATTTGGGGCCATTAAATTGTAAGACAATGATCAATTGATTTTGTGACATTTTTAGAACAAATTCTTCGAAAAAAGTACAAATGGTCCTTTAGGGCTGATTTTGAACGTAAAAGGGCACTAAATTGCCGCTGGCTTTTATGAACCGAAACCATTTGCTTTTACCTGTTGTGCCCTGGCGGAACTCTTGCCCAAAGTCGTCATCAGGCCAACTATACCTCATTATTTTGTCTTTAACCTTACTGTCATGAAGAACTGGGCCCGGCCGCATTGGGCATTCATTCTTTTGCTGTTCATTGCCGGCAACGGGATGGCCCAGGCAGACTCGCTGGCTGCCGTCAAAGAGATAAAGAAGTTTCAACAGGAATTAGATCGCGAATACCGTGATCGGTCTACCTCCCCGTTGGGGAAACATGGCGCAACTCACTTTGCAGGTCATGATTTTTTTTCCGTCAATTTAAAATTCAGGGTGGTCGGTAGACTTAAAGTGACAAGCAACTCACCTTTCTTTCTGATGAAAACTACCGGGCCGCGCCTGAACGAGGAACGAGTTTACGGACTGCTTGAATTTTCTTTACAGGGAAAGAATTTTCGTTTGCCAGTTTATCAATCTTCCCGCCTGATGAAAACGCAGGAGTACAAAGATTACCTTTTCTTTCCGTTCACGGATTTGACCAATGGTGAGGAATCCTACTCCGGGGGGAGGTATATTGACTTGCACATACCAGAAGGGGAGGAGATCGTCATTGATTTTAACAAAGCATACAATCCCTACTGTGCCTACGCGTCGGGTTTCTCTTGCCCGATTGTTCCAAAAGAAAATCATCTTTCATTGAGAATCACCGCGGGAATAAAGTACCAGCAGAAAAAATAGGCTCCTTTTTTAGCTCATGTCTTTAGATAATACAATTCTTTTGCCTACGGCTTAGGTCTGATGTCTAGGCCTGATGATGGTCGGGCGTAGCTCAAACCGTGACCGAAGCGATAGAGTGGATCTTTCGAATCAAACGGCACATCCTCCAATTGATGTTGTACTGCTTCCCAAGAAGAAGGCAGGTCAAAAGGCAATTTTCCTTCAAAGTTGACCTTGCCAAAAAGTAACGCAGCCATCACCTTATCACTTGCACCAAACTCACCGATCAGGGCGTTGGTTTGGTTATCAATTTCGGGCAACACCACCGGTCGTTCTAAATTGATCACCACGATCGAAGGCTTTTGCGTGATTAAGCTCAAAATGTCCCTTTGTTCCTCTTCATTAAAATACAATCGGCCTTGATGAAAAAAGCGCTCAATCACGGAGTTGGTTCTGTTATCAAAGGGGGTGTTCATACGGATGAGTATCACATCGGCTTCAGCGGGCGTGTTCGCCAAAACACCATCCTTACCGTATGCTTGTGCATCCTTTGCTCCCTGCACATAAATTTTGGTGCCTGGCTTCAAGGGTAACACGGCCTGCGTATTTTTCAGCAGGATGTTTGATTTTTGCATCGCCAGTTCCCCTTTCTCCCGGAACTCTTCCTTGCCTGCGGTCGTCAGCGCACGTTTTTCATCCACGTAAGGATTATCGAACAAGCCGAGTCTGAATTTCTCGCGCATAATACGTTTGACGGAGGTATTAATCCGCTCTTCAGTGACTTTTCCTTCTTTCACGAGGTCGATGATATATTCTGGCGCCGATTCTCCGCCAAATTGATCAACCCCTGCATCGACAGCTTTTTTCGCCCGCTGCCGTGGCGTAAGGTTTTCCACCCCCCATGCTTTTACTTCATTGATCGGGCTCTCGGTGAGTACGGTCCAGTCGGTGCAAACGACTCCGTTAAATTTCAGCGAATCACGCAGCAGTTTGGTGACAATTCCTGTGTTAAATGCATTAGCAACATTTTCGTCGGTTTGGTCCATGGGGATGCCGTAATTGAGCATGACCTGATTAGCATGGGCTTCCTTGAAAGCTTTTTTGAAGGGACGCAAATGATAGTTAAAGTTCTTTCCTGGATAAACTTGTTCCTTTCCATATGTGAAGTGAGCGACTTCACCACCTTTTTGCGCACCGCCACCGGGGAAATGTTTGACCATGCATGCCACACTGGTTTTACTCAAACTGTCTCCCTGAAATCCCAAGATGTACGATTTTACCATAGCCGATACCAATTGTTCATCCTCACCGAATGTTCCGCTTATTCTTCCCCATCGCGGATCGGTTGCCAGATCAGCCATGGGGCTTAATGCCATACGGATTCCGACTGACAAATATTCCTGTCGCGCGATGTCGGCAAACTCTCTTACCAGCGCCGTATCACGGGTAGCAGCCAGGCCCAACGTGGTGGGCCACTGCGAAAATGCCGGAGTATAGATGGTTGTTCCCGGATTAAATTCGTTGATGTGCCTTGGGTCGGAAGATAGCGTAATAGGAATTCCCAGGCGAGTGCGCTCCGCCATTTTTTGAATGGCATTATTATACCTTGCCATCAGGGTGGCATCCAGCGAGGCGATGGGATTGAAGTTGTTCATTTTTTTTACAACGATTAATTCCGAGTTGGCCGGCGAGATGAAGCTCATGAGCATAAAAAGGCTGTTGGTTGTCAACAAGGGTTTTTCCATCGGCAAACCGTCAGGAGTTGGTCCAATCACGTTAATAAACATGGTGCCGGCTTTTTCTTCCAATGTCATTTGACTCACCAGGTCATTGACCCTGCTTTCAATGTTGGCCGAAGGGTTTTCATAAATATCAAGCTTACCATTTTTGTTTAGGTCTCTAAACTGCACCCCATCCTGACGTAGAATTTTGGCTTCGCCCCCTAGCAGGGACATGTTTTTGTTGGAAGCAAGGGACGCCTTCAAATCCAAAAAGAGAAAGATTGCCAGTAAGAGAACCAGCAGTATTCCTAAACCTATACCAATTCGTTTTACCGTTTTTTTCATTTATCAATTGATCAAGGTGGCGAATGCTCTAGCAAATCAATGGTTTATCGGATCAATTTTTTTTCAAAGATAATAGCCGATGATGTTGTTAGTTCAATAAAAAAAACTCATTTTATTACATCAGGCATTATTCTTTTTTCATTGCCTTTGACTTGGCGAGACTAAAGGCTGAAACCGGGCGGATGTTTCCGTACATCGAGTATCGTTCTTTTCAAGTTCATTGGCGGTCGGCTATCTCAAACCAAGACTATTCAAACATCATGCTGCTTTCTGGGGCTTGCCTGAGGCATTCCCGATGTCTTTACCGCGTTTCTTTGTTTTTGTAATGATGCTTTATAACGACCTTTTGTAATACCCGTTTGATAATTAATTCCGCCATGAGGCTGAAGTAATTTTCGTGCTTCTTTTGGTTTAAATATCTGTTTAATTGAGCTTCACTGATATCAATCCGGTTAAGCAATTGCATTGAATTAGAATCCATTTTCTTTTCGTTGCGTTGCAGTTCGGATACAAGTTTTTCATGGATACGACTATAATTGGGCTCCAGCGCCTCTACAAAATCAGCGGGAAAATTACTTTGTTCAAAGTCCTTGATCAATTGCCTTTTAAAGGCATCAAATAAATCTTTGCTGGTTAGCTGATTTTTAATGTTGGGTAAATTATGCATGATGCTTTAACTAATAGTCGCTGTAGTCCGTTCCTTTCCTTTTATTTTTATGATGAATCAATGCCCGTTGATACAGGTAAGATTTAAAACCATGGCCATCTTGCCATTTCGGATATTCGGATGGCCTTTTACTTTTCTTACCTGGCGTAAATGTCTGTCCGTGTGACTGAAAATCATATTATCGCATTGACGCCCATTGGAACCGGCGCAATAGTCGTATGGTAACGGGCTATTTTTGGTTTCTTTTTTCAGATAATCAATAGCTTCATTTCGCATGGAGGTGAGCCCGGTTACATTATTTTCCTTCCTTAATGCCTAAGTGAGCAGTCCAAAAACCAGGGTAGCGTTATCCGGATTGGTTTCATATGATATCGATTAAGTCGAGTAAGATAAATTTTTCTATTTGGGTTTCTCCAATTTTTTTGTGGATAACACCTAAACGATTAGGGGGAATCATTTAATCCCTTTCCCTTGAGAATTTGCTGTGAATATTTTTCCACCCTTGCCGCACGGGTCTTGGATTGCTTGGGTTGAGAAAAATAAAAAATATAGGCTCTTTGCCGTCCCGGGGTCAGGGCATGAAAGGCGGTTTTCATGGCGGGGAGCTCATCTAACTTAATTTTAAATTCTTCGGGAAGGGTGAAGTCTTCTGTCTTTTTTAAAACCACTTTTAACCCGTCTTTTTCTACCATAATGGCTTCCTCGATGTAGGCTCTTAGGATTTTTTCCATTTTAACTATTTCCTGAACATGCGTGAAACGAATCTGGCGTGCTGCCTGTACATTCTTTGTTTGTTGGATTAGAATACCCTTGGCATCCTTGAGCAAGGCACCTTTGAAAAAAAGAAGTGCACAGTACTCCTTAAATCCATGTATTAATACAATGTTTCTTTTTTGATACGTGTAGCAGGCCTGACCCCACTTCAATTCTTCGGTGAGGCGACAACCAACAATGATCATTCTCAATTGCTTAAATTCTTTCCGCCACCTTTTTTCTTTGCTAAAAAAGAAATCGACGGCGGGGTTCAAAGCGTGTTTTGTCATGTGAGCTTATTATGTTAAACCCTTACTGAACCACGAAACCCCCGGGCGGCATAGTAGGATTCTGCTCCATTGTGATAGACGAAGACCGTGTTGTAACGACGATCACAAAAGATGGCTCCGCCTAAGTTTCTAATCTCAACGGGGGTCTTCACCCAACTGGAAGTTTTTGTATCGAAGTTCCCCAATTTCTGCAAGTCCCGGTATTGCTCTTCCGTTAAAAGTTCAATGCCCATGGCCGCGGTCATGTCAATAGCATTATTTTTAGGTTTGTTTTCTTTCCTCGACTCGAGCGCTTGGCGGTCGTAACAGAGACTTCGGCGTCCAGCAGGACTTTCTGCGGAACAATCATAAAAAATGTATTCACCCGTCTTTTTATCCAGCCCCACTACGTCGGGTTCACCACCCGTTCTTTCCATTTCGTGGAGCGTCCACTGTTTTTCGAAGTTAGCCTGCAACTTTGCCTTTATGGTGGCCCATTCATAACCTTTATGGCGGTTCATGTTTTTTTCAAAACGAGCTTTCAGTATTTTGAAAAGCTCTTCTTGCTGTTTGGGTGCCAACGCCTGGATACTTTTCTGTGCCATATCGATGGTGTTTTGATTTCTTACAATTTCTTAGCAATCGGTAGGGAGTGAAATTCTAAATCTTTTTTAACGCAAGGGCAGCCACCGTTTCCCCAATGGCTAAGGAAGATGTAGCGGCAGGGGAGGGGGCATTACAAACATTGACTACGTTTTTTTCTTCAAGAATTAAAAAATCATCTACCAACCCGCCATCGCGGCTGCAGGCTTGCGCGCGCACTCCCGCTCCGCCTATCGTCAAATCATGCTCCTGAACTTCCGGAATTAATTTTTGCAGTGCTTTTGTAAAAGCTGCTTTTGAAAATGAACGGTACATTTCACCGAAGCCCGTACGCCAATACTTGGCCGCTACTTTTTGAAAGCCGGGCCAGGCCAATGACTCCGCCAGTTCCGCCAGGTTGATATCCGACTTTTTATACCCTTCTCTTTTAAATGCAAGTACTGCATTTGGTCCTGCTTCTACTCCTCCCTTGGCCATGCGTGTGAAGTGTACGCCCAGAAACGGAAAATTAGGATCGGGCACCGGGTAGATTAAATTCTTGACTAAATATTCCTTTTCCTTTTTTAGTTTAAAATATTCTCCGCGAAATGGAATGATCTTTACCTTCACATCCGGTACCGTCAGGCGAGCGATTTTATCGCTGTACAACCCCGCACAGTTGATGATGAGCTTTGTGGTATAGGTTGCTTTATCAGTGATGACTTCCTGCCCGGCGGATTTACTTTGAATTCCCGTTACGCGTTCACCCAGTTTTAAAGTGGCTCCGTTCTTTTGGAGAATTTCACCGTATTTCAATGACACGGCGGTGTAATCGACAATCCCTGTTTGGGGAACAAAAATTCCTTCCAAACCGGTCACGTGTGGTTCATATTCATTCAATTCTGCTTTCGAAAGTTTTTTCAGGTTCTCCAGCCCGTTTTGTTGTCCGCGTACAAATAGGTTTTGTAACAAAGGCAGTTCTTTTTTTTCGGTGGCCACCACGATTTTTCCGCAGAGGTCATAAGGGATTTCGTTTTTCTTGCAGAAGTCAATGAGCAAGTGATAGCCTCGAATGCAGTTGAGTGCCTTCAGACTTCCTGGCTTATAATATAAACCCGAATGAATGACGCCGCTGTTATTGCCGGTTTGGTGACGGGCCAGCTCTTTTTCTTTTTCAACCAATAAAATCCGCAGCGATGGATTTGATTTTTGAATTTGTAGTGCCGTGGCCAAGCCAACAATGCCGCCACCGATAACTGTAACATCAAACATGTTTTAGAAAAATTAGATTTAGGGATGCTAAATAGGGGATCGTGAATCCAGAATCAAGTTTCCAAGCTATGCTTTAATCGGCCGGATGCGAACATTCAACGTTGGTTCAACAATTACAAAATGATTGGCGGGGATCATCGTCCAGTAGGCTTCATCGGTCAGTTTTTCGGATACCACCAGCACGGCCTGATCATCGTCTTGGGGCGCTTCCATGCGGGTGATCCCGTCCTCAACCACGTAACGGCTGCCCTCGGAGTGATACAGAGTGAGTGGCTCCTCTTTGGGGTCGGTGCAATAGCGTGTGCCCACAAAAAAAAGCCCGTTAGTAAAAATCATATTTAAATAGGCTGGCTGGGTGATGTCGTACGCAGCCATCAATTTCTTAAGCTCCCGGAAGGTGTGCTCAAAGGAATCCACGACGGTTTCGGGGCTTATTACTTTTGTGATTGGTCAACAGCTCGTTGAGCAAAAAAGCAAAAAGGTGCTCCGAGTCGGTTTGCCCCTTGATCCAGTTGTAAAGGTCATTCGAAAGGGGGCTGCGAAGGTGGCGTTTAATTTTGGTAAAGTCTTCCACGCCGCCGTTATGCGCCATCAGGAGATTCTTGTACTGAAAAGGATGGCAATTGCTTTCACTCACGTCACCCACACTGGCCGCACGAACGTGGGCGATCATGCAATCCGTCTTGATTTTAGGGGCAAGGTTCCGCAGGTTTCTGTTACTCCAAGCTGGATTTACAGAAACAAACGTGATCGGCTCATAGTTTAATTCAGGCACATACCAGCCAACACCAAATCCATCCCCATTGAGGGGCTCTTCTATTTCCCTGGCATGGAAGCTTTGGTTGATGAGGGAATTCTTAGGTTGATACAGTAATTTATCAATGATGATGGGCGTGCCCTTGTAGGCCATTAATCTGCACATAAGGCTGAGTTTTTTGAAAATATACTAAAAAGGGAGCCGCCAGATGGCGCGAAGTTCAATATTTTCGACCGTTATTGCTTCTGGTGGCTGGCTGAGGTCGATTAGAAATCAGCAAATCGTGCCTCTCGCCAAAGGCTGACTTCATACCGAAATCGGGTAAAACTTTTTGATGTGGGAAAATGCCCAATTTTTAATATTTTTGAACAAGTGTCCTCTCTAAATTTGAAACCTTTTCCCATGAAAGCATGAAGCGAATTGTACTTCTGTACGTGTTGATTTTGTTGACGGTGACAGCCTATAGCCAGACGCAGAATTACCAGACCCATACGCTGTTTATGTATAGTTTTACCCGCTTTATTCAATGGCCGCCGGAAGAGAGTCAGGGTGATTTTGAAATTGTAGTGCTGGGAGAATCGCCAATTTTGTCTGAATTGAAGGTGATGGCCGAAAGAAAGAAGGCCGGTAGCCGAGTAATCCATGTAAGCAAAATCAGCTCGCTGGCCGAATACAAAAAGAGCCATATTCTATATATGGGTACCGATTGGACATCGAAATTTCCAGAAGTCGCTGCAAAACTAGGTGAAGACCCCGTATTACTCGTTACCGAACAGGCAGCGCCGGCCAACAAGGGGTGTATTAACTTTGTCAATAATAAGGAGGGGAAATTGTCTTTTGAGCTGAACAAGCCTTCCATCGATAAACATAAGCTGAAGGTTTCGGCGGAGTTGAGCCGCCTGGCAGTAACCAATTTGAATTAATAATTATGGAAAACGATATAAAATCTAAAACTAAGTTTAAAATGAGGTTGTCCATTGGCAATAAAATTTTCGGGGGGTTTACCATCCTCATTGTTTTATTTGCTATCAATGCCATCATCATATTTTTTACCGTCAACACGATTGATAATAAAGTGGCTTTGTCCTCCCAGGTGGTTAATCCCTCTAAGGATGCCATCAATGAGCTTGTCACCCTTGTGCACCGATCGCGCATGCTTATTACCAACTGGGTCTTCTTACAGACCAACGATGATGACAAGAAGGCGTTGCAATATATTATTTCACATGAGTACAACGGGGTCAAAGAGCGCCTTCAAATTTTAATGAAAAGCTGGGATGCCGACAGCACCTCAAAGACTTTTAAGAAGGACAGCTCCCAACGGGTAATGATGACCAAGGCCTTTGGCAAGTATGATTCCCTGCTTAAAGGAGCAACCGACAATATTATAAATACACTTCGCA
>Ga0209067_10000940_pt1 | contig 18243 bp, 12 predicted proteins | sample ColStrG_CSR_2013_FD_187199 | JGI IMG/M metagenome (GOLD analysis project Ga0209067, IMG submission 187199) | Freshwater sediment microbial communities in response to fracking from Pennsylvania, USA - Cold Stream Run_MetaG_CSR_2013 (SPAdes)... | ecosystem: Environmental > Aquatic > Freshwater >...
CATCATCATCGGTTCGACCCGCGACAGCCGCTTTGCCGACAAGCCCGCCCAGTGGATGCTGGATATTGCCAAGCAGCGCACCGACATGAGTGTTGAACTGGTTGATCTGCGCGATTATCATCTTCCTTTGTTCAACGAAATGGCCAGCAACGCCTGGATGCCAAGCCAGGATCCGCATGCGGTGAAATGGCAGAACAAGCTGGCCGAATTCGACGGCTATATTTTCGTGGTGGCTGAATATAACCGCTCGGTGACGGGCTCGCTGAAAAACGCGCTGGATCAGGCCTATAAAGAATGGGCGCACAAGCCAATGGGTGCGATTGGTTATGGCGGGCTGGGCGCGGCGCGTGCGATAGAGCATCTGCGCCTGATCGGTGTTGAATTGCAGATGGTGCCGGTTCGGAACGCCGTTCACATCGGCGGTGGCGAATTCATGAAGGTTCATCCGATGGGCGGCAATGCGGCGATCTCAGAAATCGAAGCCGCAATTGCGCCCGCCGCAAAGGCTATGCTCGACGATGTGGTGTGGTGGGCGCAAGCCACCATGGCGAAGCGCGGCTAATTCGGGCTATACGCAGCGAGCTCTGTTTTCGGAAGGCGTTATAGCGCCTTCCGGAAGCGGAAGGCTTCAGCACCGTCTTCGTAAAAATCCTCGTAATCGCCGAAGTGATGGTAGCCCATGCGCGCATAAAGCCGGATGGCAGCGGCATTGTCTGGTCGCACTTCAAGCTCAAGCCTTTTGCATTCTTGCGCGCGCGCTGCGGCCTCGCATTGGTGCATTAAAGCCTCGCCAAGACCGCGACCGGAAAATTCCGGACGCAGCGCGATCGAATAGAGCCGCGCGGTGGGTGAGCCTTTGCGAAAGGCCAGCAACGCATAACCGGCAAATTCCCCGGCCAGTTCAACCACGATCATCGCGACGGCCGGGCTTCGGATATAGGCAGCCAAACTGCGGCGCGACAGGCGGTCGCCGTCAAACACACGGTTTTCGAGGTGCTCCAGAGCGTTAATATCGGTGGGGCCTGCGGCGCGAAAATGCGGCTGGAGGGCGCTCATGTCAGCCGCTCCCCGGCAAAAACGCGTCAACTGCGGCCCAGAACTGCGCGCGGAAGGGATCGCGCTCGACCAGAATTTCATGTTCGCTATGGGCAATATTGATCAGACGTCCCGCCTTGAGGCGGTGGGCGAAGGCTTCAAGTGCGTGCTGATCGACGACGCGATCATTTCCTGCGCCGAGAATGAGAATAGGGGTCAGGGTCTGGCGCGGAAACTCCGGCGCGGAAATTTTGCCCATGAGCCTAAAAGCCGCGTCCAGCCAGCCGATGGTGCAATGGCCAAGGGCGATCTGAGGCGCATAGGCGATAATATCGGCGGTGCGGGCATAGCGGGCGGGATCAGAGGTCAGCACATTGCCGGCAAAGGGAAGGGTTGCGCCGGCCGTTTCGCCGCCACCGGGGGCAAAGGCCCCGCCCAGTCCACAGGCATCCAGCGCTGCAATCAACAATCGGCTGGCCCGCGGATATTTGATGCCGTAAATATCCACCATCGGTGCCGTCAGCACAAGCCGGTCAAAGCACAGATCCGTGCTGCCCGCCATATCGAGAAGGATAGCCCCGCCCATCGAATGACCGAGAGCAAACCAGGGTTTGGGACAGTCCACGCTCAGGATTTGATGCTGAATCGCGTCAATATCGCGCCAATATTGAGCAAAGTCGTCGACATGGCCCTTCCTCGCGTTGGATAGCAGGCGATCCGAGCCCCCCTGACCCCGCCAGTCAAACGCGACGACGCAAAAGCCCTTTTCCAGGAATTCGGCCACCACTTCAAAATATTTCTCGATGAATTCGGAACGCCCTTGGCACAGGACGATTGTGCCAACGGCTGGCGCCCTTCGTGCTGGCCAGAATGCTGCGCGCAAATTGATGGAGTCTGCGGTTTTTACGGGGCGCAAAGTTCCGCCCGACGGCACCGGGTTTTTCGGCGTTTGAAACAATTGCATGGATTTGCCCCTCAAATCTGGGTTGATCTATAGACGGTTGGCGGAATTTTCCAAAGGGGCGGGTCAAGAATATTTTGGACGTATTTGTGATATTCTGCTCTTGAAATGGGTAAATTCACCGCCCATCTCTCATCTGCGCGGGCCAAATGGACGCGCCGGACAGGTTTCGCTCAAAGAGGAAACCAACGTTCGATCTCTCATGTCGCTCATCAGGAGGACTTTTTATGTCTTATGATCTTTCCCCGCTTTATCGCTCGACCGTTGGCTTTGACCGGCTGTTCAATCTGCTGGATCGTGCCACCCATGCGGAACAGGTTTCTCCCGCTTATCCGCCCTACAATATCGAGCGCACCTCGGAAAATGGCTATCGTGTCACTCTGGCTGTCGCCGGTTTTGCTGATAGCGAACTCTCGATTGAAACGCGTGAAAACACCCTGACCGTGCGCGGGGCCAAGCAGGCCATTGCCGCCAACAAGGATGGCGAAAAGACCGAAGTTCTGTATCAGGGCATTGCCGCCCGCAGCTTCGAGCGCCGCTTCCAGCTAGCCGACCATGTGCAAGTGACAGGCGCGCAGCTTGAGCACGGCTTGTTGCATGTTGATCTGGTGCGCGAAATTCCGGAGGCGAAAAAGCCGCGTGAAATTCCGATTTCGAGCGGTGCCACGAAGGTTATCGATACGCAGGCGCGCGCGGCCTGATCGGCCTGAAACCAGCAGACAAGCGATAGAAAGGGGCGTTTTTCGCCCCTTTTATTTTGGCCGGTTCAATGTCCGGCGAGAGCAATAAACTGATCGATTTCGGCGCGGGTTGTGGCAAACGAGCAGATCAGCCGAGCCAGATATTCATGTTCCGCCGGGCGTTGTTCGGGGGGCAAAGTGTGGCGCGGCCATTCGTAGAAGATCGCGCCTTGCGCCTGGAGCCGTAAAGCCAGATCGCGCGGCAGAATCGCAAAGACTTCATTGGCCTCCACCGGCCAGACAAAGCGCACATTTGGCAAGGCTTTGAGCCCGTCGCTGAGCAATTTGGTCATGGCGTTGGCATGGGCGGCGAGATCCAGCCAATGGCCCTGATCGAGATAAGCGGTCATTTGCGCGCCAAGCAGGCGGCCTTTGGATACGGTGTGACCGGCGCGTTTGCGTAGATAGCCGAAATTTTTGGCGTGCTCTGCCTTAAAAAACACCACAGCCTCGCAGGCCAGCGCGCCATTCTTGCTGGCCCCGAACGAGACCACATCAATGCCTGCCTTCCACGTCATTTCGGCTGGCGTGGCTTTGAGATGAACCAGTGCATTGGCAAAGCGCGCGCCGTCCATATGGGTGGCGAGGTTATGGGCATGGGCGATGCCGGTGAGTTCGGCGATCTCGCGCAGCGAATAGACGGTTCCGGCTTCGGTGGCTTGCGAGAGCGAGAGCGCCGCGCCCTGCACATTATGGATAAAGCCGACGGGCAGGGCCCCGATGGCTTCAAGCAGGTTTTGTGGGACGATTTTGCCGTTTTCACCGTCAACGCCGACCAATTTGGCCCCGCCGGTGAAAAATTCCGGCGCGCCGCATTCGTCATGGCCGATATGGGCGTCTTTATGGGCAAAAACCGCCCCCCATGGCGGGCAGAGCGCCGCAAGAGCCAAAGCGTTGGCGGCGGTCCCGGTGGAGACTAAAAACACCTGCACTTCATGCTCGAAGATTTCGGCCAGTTTTTTCTCGGCGGCTTTGGTAAGCTCGTCAGCGCCATAGGCGCTGGCGCTGGCTCTATTGGCTTCGATTAAGGCGGCCAGAATTTTTTCGCTGGCAGGCGCTGTATTGTCGCTGGCAAAATTCATCGTTCACTCTCGAATTTCAGGCATGGAAAGTGCTAAGGCATAGCGTGGAAACGGTTGCGGCGAAATGCCTGTCAATTGTCTAAATTTCGGGCCGTTGACCGCTTGTGAAATGGATAAAAATCTGTCAAATTGCCTCGTTTTTAATGGGACAGTTATGCTGACCATTTTAGAAGCGATCTAGTGAGTCTGGTTGTTATTGCGGGTTTTTGCCGTTGAAAACACCGGTTTGGAGCAGGATGATGACGAAAAATAGTGGAACGGGACATATTGAGCGTGGAATTGCCGCCGTTGTGAACGGCGACGAGAAACGTCTCAAACCGCTGACCGCACCGTCTTTGTCTGCTGTTTCCAATGGAGCTTCCCAAATGAACCATGTGTTTTCCGCCGCTGGCCTGCCCGAATCGCAGGGCCTTTATACCGGTCGCAACGAGCATGACGCCTGCGGCGTCGGTTTTGTCGCCAAGATGAACAACGAGAAGTCGCACGATATTGTGGCGATGGGCCTCGAAATTCTCATCAATATCGACCATCGCGGCGCGGTGGGCGCGGACCCGGAAGCCGGTGACGGATGTGGCATGTTGCTGCAAATTCCCGACAGGCTGCTGCGCGAGGAAATGGCCAAGGCGGGCGTCACGCTCCCGGCTGTGGGCGCTTATGCGGTGGGTGCGATCTTTTTGCCGCGCGATGCCGAAGGGCGCAAGATCGTCACCGCCATCGTCGAGAAGGTGATTGCGGACGAGGGTCAGGTGTTTCTGGGCTGGCGTGATGTGCCTGTGGATTCGTCGTGCCTTGGCGTAACGGTTCGCCCGACCGAGCCGGGTCAGGCGCAGTTTTTTGTTGGCTGCGGCAAGGGTATTGATGATCAGGATGTGTTCGAGCGTCGCCTGTATATTTTACGCAAGGTGATCTCGGCGCAGGTTTATGCTCTGCAGGATCCGCGCACCCGCGAATTCTATCCCGTATCGCTGTCCTCGCGCACCATCGTTTACAAGGGCCTGCTGCTGGCGACCCGCTTGGGCAAGTATTTTGTCGATCTGCGCGATCCGCGCTGTGAATCAGCGCTGGCTCTGGTGCATCAGCGTTTTTCGACCAATACATTCCCGACATGGTCGCTGTCGCACCCCTATCGCATGGTGGCGCATAACGGCGAAATCAACACGTTGCGCGGCAATGTCAACTGGATGGCGGCGCGCCAGGCTTCGGTTGACAGCGAGCTGTTCGGCGCGGATATTTCCAAGCTCTGGCCGATTTCCTATGAGGGCCAGTCGGATACGGCCTGCTTTGACAATGCTCTGGAATTTCTGGTGCAGGGCGGCTATAGCCTTACCCACGCCATGATGATGCTGATTCCGGAAGCATGGGCGGGCAATCCGCTGATGGACAAGGATCGCCGCGACTTTTACGAATATCACGCCGCTTTGATGGAGCCGTGGGACGGGCCGGCCGCCGTGGCCTTCACCGATGGTCGCCAGATCGGCGCAACTCTGGATCGCAATGGTCTGCGTCCGGCGCGCTATCTCGTCACCGACGATGGTTTGGTGGTTCTGGCCTCCGAAATGGGCGTTTTGCCGATTCCGGAAGAGAAGATCGTCACCAAGTGGCGGTTGCAGCCGGGCAAGATGCTGCTGGTTGATCTCGAACAGGGCCGTATTGTTTCGGACGAGGAAATCAAGCACTCGCTCTCGACCGCTTCGCCCTATGGCAAGTGGCTGTCGAATACGCAGATCGTGCTGGAAGACCTGAAGCCGGTGGCCCCGGGCGCAGCGCGCACAGATGTGTCGCTGCTCGACCGTCAGCAGGCCTTTGGCTATTCTCAAGAGGACCTGAAGATTCTGATGGCACCGATGGCGGTCACAGGACAGGAAGCGGTCGGCTCGATGGGCACGGATACGCCGATTTCGGTGCTCTCCGACAAGTCGAAGCTGCTCTACACCTATTTCAAGCAGAATTTCGCCCAGGTGACCAATCCGCCGATCGACCCGATTCGTGAAGAACTGGTGATGAGCCTTGTCTCGTTCATTGGCCCGCGCCCGAATCTGTTTGATCTGGAAGGCAATTCGCGCCGCAAGCGCCTTGAAGTGCGCCAGCCGATCCTGACCAATGGCGATCTGGAAAAGATCCGCAACATCGGCCATGTCGAGGACGCGTTCGACACCAAGACGCTGGACATGACCTATCCGGTCGAGCGGGGCGCTGATGGCCTCTCCGACGCGCTTGACCGTCTGTGTGACCGCGCCGAGGCGGCGGTGCATGGCGGCTATAACATCATCGTGCTGTCTGACCGGATGGTTGGTCCGGACCGGATTCCGATCCCGTCTCTGCTGGCCACCGCTGCGGTGCACCACCATTTGATCCGGAAGGGCCTTCGCACCTCGGTTGGTCTGGTGGTAGAGACGGGTGATGCGCGCGAAGTGCATCATTTCTGCTGCCTCGCCGGTTATGGCGCAGAGGCGATCAACCCTTATCTGGCGTTTGAAACGCTGGACGCGATGCGCCCGGAATTCCCGGAAGAGGTTGATTCTTATGAAGTGGTGAAGCGTTTCATCAAGTCGGTCGATAAAGGCATTCTCAAGGTCATGTCGAAGATGGGCATTTCGACCTATCAGTCCTATTGCGGCGCGCAGATTTTTGATGCGGTGGGCTTGCAGCAGGCGTTCGTTGACCGTTATTTCTTCGGCACCGCCACCACCATTGAAGGTGTTGGCTTGGCCGAAGTGGCGCAGGAAACCGTGCGCCGCCACAAGGAAGCCTTTGGCGACTCGCCGGTTTATCGCAGCTCGCTGGATGTGGGTGGCGAATATGCTTACCGCATTCGCGGCGAGGCGCATAACTGGACGCCGGAAACCGTATCGCTGCTGCAACATGCGGTGCGCGGCAATGCTCAGGACAAGTTCCGCTCTTACGCCAAGCTCTTGAACGATCAGGACGAAAAGCTGCTCACCATTCGCGGGTTGTTCCGCATCAAGGGGGCCGAGGAAGATGGCCGCAAGCCGGTTCCTTTGGAGGAAGTTGAATCCGCCAAAGAGATTGTCAAGCGTTTTGCGACGGGCGCGATGTCCTATGGTTCGATCTCGCGTGAGGCGCACACCACGCTGGCGATCGCGATGAACCGGATCGGTGCCAAGTCCAATACGGGCGAGGGCGGCGAGGAAGCCGACCGTTATCCGCGCATGGCCAATGGTGATTCAATGCGCTCGGCGATCAAGCAGGTGGCCTCGGGCCGGTTTGGCGTGACGACGGAATATCTTGTCAATTCCGACATGATGCAGATCAAGATGGCGCAGGGGGCCAAGCCCGGCGAAGGCGGTCAGTTGCCCGGCCATAAGGTCGATGCGGTGATTGCCAAGGTGCGTCACTCGACGCAGGGCGTCGGGCTGATTTCACCGCCACCTCACCACGACATTTATTCGATCGAAGACCTCAAGCAGCTGATTTATGATCTGAAAAACGTCAATCCACGCGCGCAGGCCTCGGTCAAGCTGGTGTCGGAAGTGGGCGTTGGCACGGTGGCGGCAGGCGTTTCCAAGTGCAAGGCCGACCATGTGACCATTTCGGGTTATGAAGGCGGCACGGGTGCTTCTCCGCTCACCTCGATCAAGCATACCGGTTCGCCGTGGGAAATCGGCCTGGCCGAAACCCATCAGACCCTGGTGCTGAACAACCTTCGCTCGCGCATCATTGTACAGGTGGATGGAGGTATCCGCACCGGACGCGATGTGGTGATTGGGGCGCTGCTCGGCGCGGACGAATTTGGCTGCGCCACTGCGCCGTTGATCGCGGCTGGCTGCGTGATGATGCGTAAGTGCCATCTCAATACTTGCCCGGTGGGCGTGGCGACACAGGATCCGGTCTTGCGTAAGCGCTTTGTCGGCCAGCCTGAACATGTCATCAATTTCTTTTTCTTTGTGGCGGAGGAAGTGCGTGAACTGATGGCTCAAATGGGTTACCGCAGCTTCAACGAGATGGTTGGCCAGATGCAGATGCTGGATAAGGCTAAAATGATCGATCACTGGAAGGCCAATGGTCTCGACTTCTCGAAGTTGTTTCATAAGCCTACCGCAGTGGATGGCGCGACCATCTATCACAGCCTGACACAGGACCACGAACTCGATCATGTGCTTGACCGCAGCCTGATCGAACAGGCCAAAATGGCCCTGGAACATCGCAAGCCGGTGAGCATTTCCTCGCCGATCAAAAACTTCAACCGCACCACCGGGGCGATGTTGTCGGGCGAGATTGCGCTGCGTTATGGTCATAAAGGCCTGCCCGAGGACAGCGTGCATGTGAAATTCACCGGCACGGCGGGCCAGAGCTTTGGCGCATGGGCGGCGCATGGCGTGACGCTGGAACTGGAAGGCGAAGCCAACGATTATGTCGGGAAGGGCCTTTCGGGCGGCAAGATCATCATCTATCCGCCCAGCACCGCAACCAAAATCGTTCCGGAAAACAGCATCATAGCAGGAAATACGCTGCTTTATGGGGCGATTGCCGGTGAAGCCTATTTGCGCGGTGTGGTGGGTGAGCGGTTTGCCGTGCGTAATTCTGGCGCGATTGCTGTGGTTGAAGGCACCGGCGATCACGGCTGCGAATATATGACCGGCGGCATTGTTGTGGTGATCGGCAATACCGGCCGTAATTTCGCGGCAGGCATGTCGGGCGGCATCGCTTATGTGCTCGACGAGGACGGCACGTTCGAGCAGCGTTGCAACCTGTCGATGGTTGAACTGGAACCGGTTGAGGAAGAAGAAGAACTCAATCAACGCCTGAACCATCAGGGCGGCGATTTGATCGGTCATGGCCGCGTCGATGTGATGTCGGACATGACCCGCTTCGACGGCGAGCGTCTGCATCAACTGGTGTCAAACCATGCCCGTTATACGAATTCCGCCCGCGCAAGGGAAATTCTGGCGCATTGGGAGCAATATTTGCCGAAATTCCGTAAAGTCATGCCGGTTGAATATCGCCGGGCGTTGCAGGAACTGATGGCACAACAAGTCGAGCCTATGCTCGCGGCTGGAGAGTGATCCGATGGGAAAGGTTACAGGCTTTCTTGAAATTGACCGGCGCGACCGGCGCTATGCGCCAGCGTCCGACCGTATCCGGCATTATAAGGAATTCATCATTCCGCTGTCGGAGGAAGCAACCAAGGATCAGGCGGCGCGCTGCATGAACTGCGGCATTCCCTATTGCCACAATGGTTGCCCGGTCAACAACCAGATTCCGGACTGGAATGATCTGGTTTATCAGGGCAATTGGGAAGAAGCGTCGCGAAATCTGCATTCGACCAATAACTTCCCCGAGTTTACCGGCCGAATTTGCCCGGCGCCTTGCGAGGCGGCCTGCACGCTCAACCTGCCGGATACGCCGGTGACGATCAAGTCGATCGAATGCGCCATCGTCGACCGCGCCTGGGAAAATGGCTGGTTGAAGCCGGAAGTGGCCGAAACCAAGACCGGCAAGAAGATTGCCGTGGTGGGTTCGGGCCCGGCGGGCCTTGCTTGCGCGCAGCAGCTTGCGCGTGCCGGGCATGAGGTGCATCTGTTTGAAAAGAATAAGAAAGCTGGCGGCCTGATGCGCTACGGCATTCCGGATTTCAAACTCGACAAGCGGCTGATTGATCGACGTGTGGCGCAAATGAGCGCCGAGGGCGTGATTTTCCACACCGGCGTGAATGTCGGCGGCGATTACAGTGTCGAAAAGCTGCTGGCCGAACATGATGCGGTGGCTTTGGCGGGCGGCTCGGAGAAGCCGCGCGATCTCACCGTCGAGGGCCGTGATCTGCAAGGCGTTCATTTTGCTATGGAATTTCTGCCGCAGCAAAATCGCCGGGTGGGCGGAGAACCCTTGACGACCAATGCGCCGATTCTGGCCAGTGCCAAGCATGTGGTGGTGATCGGCGGCGGCGATACCGGTTCGGATTGTATCGGCACCTCGATCCGTCAGGGCGCGCTGTCGGTGACGCAGCTTGAAATCATGCCGGCCCCGCCGGAAAAGGAAAACAAGGACCTGACCTGGCCCAATTGGCCGCTGAAAATGCGAACTTCATCGAGCCAGGAAGAAGGTGCGACGCGCGACTTTGCGGTCTCGACCGTGCGGATCAATGGCGAAAATAACGTCGTGAAATCAATCGACTGCATTCGATTGGATGACCGGCTGAAGCCTATCGCGGGCACTGAATTCCAGATCAAGGCCGATCTGGTTTTGCTGGCAATGGGCTTTGTCGCGCCGGTGGCGGAAGGGCTGTTGACGGACGCTAAAGTGAAGCTGGACGCACGCGGCAATGTGCTGGCCGATGTGAAAAGCTACAAGGCCAGCACCGACAAGGTGTTCGCCTGTGGCGACATGCGGCGCGGCCAGAGTCTGGTGGTTTGGGCGATTCGCGAGGGCCGTCAATGCGCCCATTCGATCGACAAATTTCTGATGGGCGAGACGGTTCTGCCGCGTTAAATGGTTATATAATACCAAATAGAGATATAATTTGCGGTCTTTTTCAGGGCTTGCGGCACAAAAAAAGTGTCGCAAGCCGTTTTTTTGGTCAAAATGGTCGGATTTTCCGTCAAAAAGAACCGCATTTCTTAGCGTCATTGGTTTCAGTTTTGCGGCCAGCTAAAATCGTCCGTGCGACCGGGATGCTCATCCGCAGCGGGGGCGGCGCGCACGCTGAGCGGCTGGCGGCTGGACAGGGTCGCGACGAATTCACCGTTGGGCGCGGCGGGCGGCGCGGTGAGATTGATCGTCTCGCCCGAGATCGGCCGCTCGACCTTGACCGGCATGGCGGGCTGTTCCGGCTCGGCGGGTTTGGCCTCAAGCGGAGGCATAGCTGAACCGGGCATGGCGGGCGTCGCTTCGACGAGCTTATCGGGCGGAGGCAAGTCGGCGAGATCGGGCGCGGTCTTTTTCGCCTCGAAGGCGCGGCGAATGTCCTTCTCGACGAAGCTGGCCAGTTTGCGCTGGCCCGCCTTGGTCAGGTGAATGCCGTCGCTGGTCCGCAGACGGGCTGGCTGGCCGTTGATGTCGGGGCCGGTGGCGCTGAACTGGCCCTTGTCATCGGTGAAGACTTGCCAGACATCGATGAAGGACGCGCCCGCCTCGCCCGCCACATCGCGGTAGACCTCGTTGAGCTTGGACATTTCCGCCGAAAACTTGTCGGAGCGCATGATCGGCATGCCGACCCAGAGCAGCTTGATATGTTTGTCCTTGAACAGATTGGCCTCGGAGAGGGCGCGCTCGCGGTAAAGCCGGGTCCACTCGTCGGAGCCAATGTCGGCGAGGATTTTACCGTCCTTGAGGAAGGGCTGGTGGTCATTTGAGCCCAACATCAGCACAGCAATATCGGTCTGCTCGGCGCTGGCGAGCAAATCGCGGGTGGTTTTGGGCCAGTCGAGAAAGTCGTCACGCACCAGCCCCGAAGATTCCCTGGCCTTTTTCACCACGGAAATTTCAGGCCGGTCGGACAGCGCGTCCGCGAGGCCCTGAGCCAGCAAAAGTCCGAGCGAATCGCCCAGCACCTGCACGTAAAAGCTCGGCTTGGCCGGTTCCGGCGCGAGCACGGGCCCGGGCATCGGCGGCCCCATCACCGGATTTGTCGGCGTGGTGCGCGGCCGGGCCGGACGCGGGGTGCTGACATGCGGTTTTCGCGGTTTTCGCGGTTTGGCTGTGTCCTGAAAGCCTGGCGGCGGTGACGGTTGGAAAATTGACCGGAATGCGTCGAAAATTGTGCGGTTCTGCGCGCTGACCGGCGCAGGGCTGATCATCAGCACAGCCGTGAGCACGAGCACCAGACGCGGAAGATTGAAACGCCGGAGATTGAGACGCGGGATTTTCATGGCGTGCAATTTAGCAGATCAAAGCGCCTTGTGCATCTTTTCCAGCAATTGCGGTGTGGGATAGCCATCCGGCAACAGGCCTATGCGCTTTTGCTCAAGCCGCACGGCCTCGAAGGCCTTTTCGCCGAGTTTGCCGTCGATATTGCCGATATTATAGCCCTTTTTGGCGAGCAGGCGCTGCAATTCGCGGGTCTGTGCCATGGAAAGCATCGGCTGGCGGCGCGGCCACGGGGTTTTGAGACCGCTTTCCCCGGCAATACGGTCGGCCAGCAGCGCCACGCCCAGCGCATAGGCCAGCGAATTGTTATAGGTTTTGATCACCTGAAAATTAGGTGTGAGCAGGAAAGCGGGGCCATTGCGTCCGGCGGGTAGCAACAAGGCGGCAGTGCCCGCCGTTGGCATGGGTTCGCCATCGGTGCGGGTGAAGCCGCTGGCGATCCAGGCCGGGAAGGCGGTTTGTCCGGTGTGGCGGAAGTCATAATTTTGCGGCAAATGGACTTCATAGCCCCAGGTTTCACCGGCAATCCAGCCATGCTCTTTCAGATAATTGGCGGTGGAGGCCAGAGCATCAGGCACATTTGACCAGATATCGCGCTTCGAGCTACCGCTGGCGCTGACCGCATATTGCTGGAACGCGCTGGGCATGAACTGGGTTTGCCCCATCGCGCCCGCCCAGGAGCCGCGCATGTCTTCACGGGCGACATCGCCATTTTGCAGGATTTTCAGCGCCAGAATCAGTTCCTTGCGGAAGAAATCACCCCGATAGTGCGCGAAGGCAAGAGAGGCCAGCGCTTTAATGGTGTAAATATTGCCGGAATTGCTGCCGAAATTGGTCTCCATGCCCCAGACGCCGAGAACGATGGAGCGATCGACGCCATATCTGGCCTCGACCTGTTTGAGAGTCTGGTCCCATTCGCCGTTCATGGTCTGACCGCGGGATATGCGATTGGCTGAGACCGCGCCGTCAATATAGGACCAGATCGGCTTGACGAATTCAGCCTGTTTATGGGTCAGCGCGATGATCGCGGCATCAGGACGGACGCCATCCAGCGCAGCATCGAATGTGGCGCGGGTGATTCCCGCCGCCTGTGCGTCGGGCCAGAGCTCAGCCAGAAAAGCGGCAAAATCATCGGAACGGCTGGCCGCGCGGGCCTCATTATGCAGGGAGGCAAGGCCAAACAGCCCCAGCCCAAGCACGAAAATCAGACAGAGCCGCAAAGTCTGACGGGCGAGGTTGCCGACATGCGAGGCGTGGCGACGGCGCGCCTGAAAATCAGACATGCCGTCGATGTGAGAATAGGCGTCGATGTTTGAATAGGCCAAGGCATCCTCCCCGAAAGGGGTGTTCGCAATCTGATCTTGGCGCAAAGTTAAGCGTGAATTGTTGAGGTTTGATTAACCATGTTGGACGGGTTTCGTCTTAACCGCCGAACGGCAGCGTCCATGTTTCGGTGAGGGTGCGGGTTCCTGCACGCAGGAAGGCGCGCAGATCGGTGGATTGGCCAGCATCGACCTGCACATCAATCGCGGCGCGAAAGCCGCCAATGTGCGGATTTGGCACCATGAAGGCGCGCAGTATGCGGCCGCGTGTGGCGGTGGGCACCAGTTCGACGATTGCGGGGTCGTTAAGATAAAATGCCAGATCGCCGCCCGAAAAATCGACGATGAAACGGGTGGCCCCGAGCGGCACCGCGTCGCCCGCCCCCAGCGCCTTGGGAAGGGTCTGGAACGTGTGCTGCGCCCGCCCGCCGGGCGAGAGGCGCGGGTCATCGAGCATCGCGGTGATCTTGTATCCATATACCACAGGTCTGCCGGGCTCGACCGGCGCTGAGGGCACCCACATGGCGACGATATTGTCATTGGTTTCGTCGCCCGTGGGCAGTTCGATGAGCTCAATGCGCCCCTCGCCCCAGCCTTCGCGCGGCTCGACCCAATAGGAGGGCCGGCGCTCATAGGCCAGATCAAGGTCCTGATAATGTTCAAAAGAGCGGTCACGCTGGACGAGACCAAAACCGCGAATGTCCTTGTCGACAAAGGCGGAATTTTCGGGACGCGCGGGATTACGCAAGGGCCGCCAAATCCATTCGCCGGTGCCGGAATGGACGAGCAACCCGTCCGAATCATGCAATTGGGGGCGATAGTCCTCTCTGGCGCGATGATCGCCTGCGCCGGAAAAAAACATCGAGGTGAGGGGAGCCAGCCCGAGCTTGGGCAGGGCTTTACGCGGGAACAGATTGACGGTGATTTCGGCGGCCGAATTGATGCCGGGGAAAATGTCAAAGCGGTAAGCGCCGGTGATCGACGGGCTGTCGAGCAGCGCATAAATCGTCGCCTGATCAGAATTGGCGGCAGGAGTTTCAACCCAGAACTCGCGGAAAAACGGAAATTCCTCCGGCTCATTGCCATTGCCAAGCGCCAGACCGCGAGCGGAGAGGCCATAATGCTGGCCGCGCCCGAGCAGGCGAAAGTAGCTTGCGCCCAGAAAGGCGACCAGTTCGTCGAAAACAGCGGGATTGTTCAAAGCGGCGTGCAGCCGCAGGCCGGCAAATCCGAGGTCGACCGGAAAGGGCTTGCCAAAATTATTATGGCCATTGTCAAACAGGCTGGGTGTATAGGGTATAGGTGCGGCTATACCGTCACGAATCAGATTTATGACAACGGGTTGTTTGTAAAGATGGCCAAGGTGGAACAGCTGCATGCGGAAGGCGCTGTCCTTGGCGGCCAGCAGATTTTTCTCCGGACGGAAGCGGATATCGCGCCAGGCGTCAAAGCTGAGATTTTGCAGACTTTCCGGCAAATGCGCCGCCGGGGCAACAAAATTGACATTCGACAGTTCTTTTGCGCGCTTGATCACGTCCTCAAAACTGAAAATCGCCTCTGGCGCGGCGGAATTTGCGCCCTGGGCAAGCGCGGGACAAATGGCGAAAAGGCTGGCGCTGGCCAGTGAGGAAAGAGCGGCGCGGCGGGAAAGCGGGGTCATGGATCTCGGATCGGTTGGCGTGACAAGCGTAGTTTTACGGCGAATCTGGTGTTTGAGTAGAGGCAAAATTCATGCCCGGCAAGCAGTATGACGGGCGAATGTGACAGCGGATCGGCGGTCAATCTGGCGTGCAAAAAAGGTGCAAAAAAGGCGCGATGAAAAATCGTTCAAAAAGGAACGATTTGCCAAAAAAAACGCTTGCGAAACGAAGCGGAATCTCTATTTATTCGCTTGCCCAATTTCGCACGTGCCTGTGGTCGTGTGTCGGTGAGGCGGGATCCGGACAAGAGGCCGGTTAACGTTTCAAAAAAACCGGCAGCCAGAGGTTAAACCGGTGAACCCCGCCAAACGGGGGACACGACTTAAAGCAACGACGGACCGGGCTTTTTTGGTCTCTATTGTGCCCTCCAAAGCATAGTAACCGAAGAGGCTTGTCTTTCTTGCCGGGCGTGCGGAGAGGAGTTTCCTTTCCAATCGATGGCTACGTTACCCGATGCAAAGCGCTCAGCTTTTGCAAAGATAAGCGTATCCAACGGCGCAGCATCTGACTGCTGGATTTTGGCGCAAGCCCGAAAACAGCCGTCTTAGGTGGCGTTTCAAGTGCCTTTCGCGTCTCCATCGCGCATTGGGCGGGCGAAGCGTCGTCTGAAGAGTTTTTCACTCCCACAAAGCGATTTGTGGCCCTGGCTATAAAAGGGGATGCCGCCATGACTGATCGTATTCAGGACTTTCTGCGCCAGCGACGCGCCAATGGTTTGGACAACGGCCCCTGTGTCGTTGTCGACCTTGACGTGGTGCGCGACAATTATCACAGCTTCGCCAAGGCGTTGCCGGATACCCGCGTGTTTTATGCGGTGAAAGCCAATCCCGACCCCGCGATCCTCGATTTGCTGGCGCGTCTGGGCTCGTGCTTCGATACCGCATCAGTGGTCGAAATCCAGCAGGTGCTCGCCACCGGCGCATCGCCCGACCGGCTGAGCTTTGGCAACACGATCAAGAAAGAACGCGATATTGCCCGCGCGTTTGAACTGGGCGTGCGGCTGTTCGCGGTTGATTGCGAAGCCGAGGTCGAGAAGGTCGCGCGCGCCGCGCCCGGCTCGAAAGTGTTCTGCCGTATTCTGTGCAATGGCGAGGGTGCCGAATGGCCGTTGTCGCGCAAGTTTGGCTGCGCGCCGGAAATGGCCCCGCGCGTGCTAGAACTGGCGCAACGGCTGGGCCTCAATGCCTATGGCATTTCGTTCCATGTCGGTTCGCAGCAGCGCAACCCGCGCATGTGGGATTCGGCATTGCAATCGGCGGCGGAGATTTTCCGCGACCTGTCGGATCGCGGCATCAACCTTTCGATGGTCAATCTGGGCGGCGGTTTTCCGACCAAATATCTGAAAAACGTGCCGGCGGTGAAAGCCTATGGCCAGGCGATTTTCCGCGCGCTGAGCAAGCATTTTGGCAACCGCATTCCGGAAACCATCATTGAGCCAGGTCGCGGCATGGTCGGCAATGCCGGCATTATCGAGGCTGAAGTTGTGCTGATTTCCAAAAAATCGGACGATGACAAGGTCAAGTGGGTTTATCTCGATATCGGCAAGTTCAACGGACTGGCCGAGACGATGGATGAGATGATCCGCTATCCGATCCGCACCGAATATGACGGCGATGCGCTGGAGCCCTGTGTTCTGGCCGGGCCAACCTGCGATTCGGTGGATGTGCTCTATGAAAAGGAGCCGTATTTGCTGCCCGTGAGTTTGGAAATTGGCGCGAAAGTGCTGATCGAGGGCACGGGGGCCTATACGACCACCTATTCGGCGGTGCAGTTTAACGGTTTCCCGCCGCTTGAGTCTTTTGTGATCTGAAGCTGCTGAACCCGAATTCGGGTTCAGTTTCGCAGAACCCCGGTTCTTTTTGTAATTTCCCGAACGGCCGACCCGAACCAGGTTGCGAAGCGCAATTTTGGTGGAAGGTCATGGTGCGAGGTTTGTCTTTGCCCGATGGAGGCTTTGATGACCATGATGTTGCATGCTCAAATTCAACCGCAGTTGCGCGGTTTCGCCCCTCAGCCCGAGCCTTCGACCTTCACTTTGCGCGAAGAAGTGCCAGCGGATTTTGCCGCACGCGAGGCGCTGCTCGACGCGGCCTTCGGGGAGGCGCGCTTTGCCAAAACCTGCGAGCGCTTGCGCGAGGGGCGGGTTCCGGCGCGCGGATTGGCGTTCATTGCCGAGGATGACGGCGAAGTGGTTGGCACTTTGCGGCTGTGGAATGTTGACGCGGGCGGAGTGGCCGCACTGATGCTCGGGCCTTTGGCTGTGGCGGACAGCCACCGTTCGCTGGGTTTGGGCGGGGCGATGATGCGCCATGCGCTGGCAAAAGCCAAGGTGCTTGGACACCCTGCGGTGATTCTGGTTGGTGATGCGCCCTATTATGCGCGTTTTGGTTTTGCGCGCGCCTCGGCGGAAGGGCTGAAATTGCCGGGGCCCGTGGACCCGGCGCGGTTTTTGGGACTTGAGCTTGAGCCGGGCGCATTACAAACCGCGCGCGGAATGGTGCAGGCGAAGGGTCGTAAAGTCTTGCCGCTCAAGCGGACGCATTTTAACATCGCCGCCTGACAAGCGTTAAAATCTGAAATATTGTGCTGTTGTGCCGCTGTTATTTACCGGCGCGATTTGGTGTGGACGCGGGGGACGGGCTTATGCACTTTGAAATTAACGGCAGTATTATGCAAACTGTGGCTGTTGATCTTGCCCCCGGCGAGGTCGTTTACAGCCAGACCAACACGATGTGCTGGATGAACGATGCGATCAAGATGGATACGCATACGGGCGGCGGGTTTTTCGCGGGCCTGAAGCGCAGCCTGACGGGCGGCAGCTTTTTCGTCACCGATTTTATCTCTAATGGCAATGGCCATGTGGCTTTTGCACCGCGGTTTCCGGGCACCATTGTGGCGCGCAATCTGGCCGCAGGTGAATCGTTGGTTTGCCGCAAGGAGACGTTTCTGTGCGCGCAAAAATCGGTGACTTTGGAACTGGCCTGGCAAAAGCGGCTTGGTGCGGGCTTTTTTGGCGGTGACGGGTTTATTTTGCAAAAAGTGACCGGCCCCGGCGTGGTCTGGCTCGATCTGTCGGGCGAATTGATCGAAAAAGATCTGGCCCCGGGCGAGCGGCTGCTGGTGCATGCGGGTCATGTCGGTGTGTTCACACCCTCGGTGCAATTTGACATTGCGATGGTCAAGGGCTTCAAGAATATCCTGTTTGGCGGCGAGGGGCTGTTTCTCGCCACGCTGACCGGCCCCGGCCATATCTGGCTGCAAAGCATGCCGATCATGAATCTGGCCGAGGAAGTGGCGCGCTATCTGCCGGGCGGCAATGGCGACTCGTCCGGTTCCAGCTCAAATGTGGTGACCAGCGCCACCAGCGGCGTGGTTGGCGGCGTGTTGGGGAGCATTTTCGGCGGCTCCCGCGACGATTGATTGTCGCAAATCAATCAAACTGCCCTGTTAGATTGTGATGAATCCTTGACTTGAAGCGGGTTAGCTGGCTTTAACCCGCTTCAAATTGTTTTATCTGGAGATGATGATGAGTGAATGGCCGGTGCATGGGCATATTGATGGCGCGATCGTGATGATCGG
>Ga0209067_10000941_pt1 | contig 18236 bp, 16 predicted proteins | sample ColStrG_CSR_2013_FD_187199 | JGI IMG/M metagenome (GOLD analysis project Ga0209067, IMG submission 187199) | Freshwater sediment microbial communities in response to fracking from Pennsylvania, USA - Cold Stream Run_MetaG_CSR_2013 (SPAdes)... | ecosystem: Environmental > Aquatic > Freshwater >...
GGGCCTTCTCGGCGCAGCCCCGGTTGATCCTGGCCGACGAACCCACCGGTTCACTCGACCGGGCGACCGGCCAGAAGATCGTCGAGCTCCTGCGCGAGGCCGCGACGACCCAGCGCGCCACGGTCCTCGTCGTGACCCACGACGAGAAGGTGGCCCGTCAAGCCGACCGTCGCATGGAGATTGAGGACGGCGTCCTCACCGAGATCGCCTAGCTCCCCCCTAGGTCCGCCACGGCCTTCGAGGTGAGTGCGTCCCTGCACTAGCCTCGGAGGCCGTATGGCACTCTCTATCGGCATCGTCGGGCTGCCCAACGTGGGCAAGTCCACGTTGTTTAACGCCCTGACCGACAATCACGTCCTCGCGGCCAATTACCCCTTCGCCACTATCGAGCCCAACGTCGGCGTCGTGTCGGTGCCCGACCACCGCTTGGCCAAATTGGCCGCGGTGTTCGGCTCCGAGCGGATCTTGCCCGCCTCGGTCACCTTCGTCGACATCGCCGGCATCGTGCGTGGCGCGTCGGAGGGCGAGGGGTTGGGCAACCAGTTCCTCGCGGCCATTCGCGAGTCCAACGCCATCTGCGAGGTCGTCCGCGTCTTCGACGACGACGACGTCATCCACGTCGACGGAAAAATCGATCCGGCGGGCGACGTGGCCACCATCGAGACCGAACTGATCTTGGCGGACCTGCAGACGCTCGACAAGGTGCTGACCCGCCTCGAACGCGAGGCCAAGCGCTCGCCCGAGGCGGCCGCCAAGGTGGTCGAGCTCAAGAAGGCGCACGACGCCCTCAACGAGGGTCGCGTGATCTCGTCGGTCACCGGTCTCGATCACGACGCCCTGGCCGACGTCCACCTCCTGACCGACAAGCCCTTCATCTACGTCTTCAACGTCGACGAAGCGACCCTGGGTGATCCGGCGCGACAGCAGCAGTTGCGCGAGTCCGTCGCCCCGGCCCCGAGCGTGGTGCTGTGCGCCAAGGTCGAGGCCGAACTCGCGGGGCTCGACCCCGAAGAAGCCCTCGAAATCCTCCAGTCCTTCGGTCAAGAGGAATCCGGTCTCGCCCAATTGTCGCGCGTCGGGTTCGCCACCTTGGGCCTGCAGACCTTTTTGACCGCCGGTCCCAAGGAGACCCGCGCGTGGACCATCCGCCAGGGAGCCACGGCCCCGGAGGCCGCCGGCGAAATCCACACCGATTTCCAAAAGCACTTCATTAAGGCCGAGGTCGTCGCGTTCGACGACCTGATGGCGGCCGGCACCATGGTGGCGGTGCGGGCGGCGGGCAAGGCCCGCATCGAGGGCAAGGAGTACGTCATGCGCGACGGAGATGTCGTGGAGTTCCGCGTCAACGCATAACCTAGGAGGGGTAAGGCGTATGCGACAGAGGTCGGCGCCTGGCAGAGACATCTCACCTACTAGGAGCACCATGACCTCGTCATCTTTCGACTTCAAAGTCGCCGACCTCTCGCTCGCGCCCTTCGGGCGCGCCGAGATCACCCTCGCCGAGCACGAGATGCCCGGCCTCATGGCCATGCGCGCCGAGTTCGGTGACGCGAAGCCCCTCGCGGGCGCGCGCATCGCGGGTTCGTTGCACATGACCATCCAGACGGCCGTTCTGATCGAGACCCTGGTGGCGCTCGGGGCCGACGTGCGCTGGGTGAGCTGCAACATCTTCTCGACCCAGGACCACGCCGCCGCAGCGGTGGTCGTCGGTCCTCACGGCACGGCCGAGAACCCCCAGGGCGTGCCGGTCTTCGCCTGGAAGGGCGAGACCTTGGAGGAGTACTGGTGGTGCACCGAGCAGTTACTGCGCTGGCCGGGCTTCGACGGACCCACGATGATTCTCGACGACGGCGGCGACGCCACTCTGTTGGTGCACAAGGGCCTCGAGTTCGAGACCGCCGGCATCGTGCCCGCCCCCGAGACCGCCGAGTCCGAGGAGTACTCCATCATTCTGCAGTTGCTGCACCGCATCGTGTCGAGTGGTGAGAAGATCTTCGCCCCCATGGCCGCGGGCATCATCGGTGTGTCCGAGGAGACGACCACCGGTGTGCACCGTCTCTACGAGATGGAACGTGACGGCACCTTGCTGTTCCCGGCCATCAACGTCAACGACGCGGTCACCAAGTCCAAGTTCGACAACAAGTACGGCTGCCGTCATTCACTGATCGACGGCATCAACCGCGCCACCGACACGCTGATCGGTGGCAAGGTCGCCGTCGTCTGTGGCTACGGCGACGTGGGGAAGGGATCGGCCGAGTCCCTGCGCGGCCAGGGCGCGCGCGTCATCATCACCGAGATCGACCCCATTTGCGCGCTGCAGGCGGCGATGGACGGCTTCCAGGTCACGACCCTCGAAGAGGCTCTCCCCTACGCCGACATCATCATCACCGCCACCGGTAACCGCGACATCGTGACCATCGACCACATGTTGATGATGAAGCACCAGGCCATCTTGGGCAACATCGGGCACTTCGACAACGAGATCGACATCGCCGGACTGGCCAACCTGCCCGGTGCGACGCGCGAGACCATCAAGCCCCAGGTCGACAAGTGGATCCTGCCCAACGGCCGCGCCATCATCCTGCTCTCCGAGGGACGGCTGCTCAACCTGGGCAACGCCACCGGTCACCCGAGCTTCGTGATGAGCAACTCCTTCACCAACCAGACGATGGCCCAGATGGAGCTCTACGCGAACCACGCGACCTACGAGAAGAAGGTCTACGTGCTGCCCAAGCACCTTGACGAGAAGGTCGCGCGCCTGCACCTCGACGCCCTGGGCGTCAAGCTGACGACACTTTCGAAGCAGCAGGCCGACTACATCGGCGTGGCCGTCGAAGGACCCTTCAAGCCCGACAGCTACCGCTACTAGTACCGGTCCGCGCGCGGCGGGTGACTAGTCTCAACACCAGGAGCGGCAACGTTGCCGTTCTTAGGTGGGGGTCATCATGAAGTCACACGCCGCGCGTCGCACCGTGCTCGACGCCATCGGGCAAACGCCCCTGATCGAGGTCGACGGCATCTGGGTCAAGCTCGAATATCTCAATCCCTCGGGCTCGATCAAGGCGCGCATGGCGCGCTACATCATCGAACGCGCTGAGCGCGAGGGGCTCCTGCGTCCCGGCGACACCATCGTCGAGGCGTCGAGTGGCAATACGGGCAACGCCATGAGCATGGTGGCGGCGGTCAAGGGCTACCGGATGATCGTCGTGATGCCCGAAGGGCTCAGTCCCGAGCGCTCGGCGATCTCGAGCGCCTTCGGCGCCCAACTCGTCACCGTCGGCAACTTCCACGTCAATGAGGCCCTAGAGGTCGCGCGCGAACTCGGTGCGCGCCCCGGACACTTCAGCCCCCGCCAATTCGAGTCGGAGTGGAACGTCGAGGAGAACCGCACGTGGTTGGGACCCGAGATTCTGAGCCAGTTACCCGACGGGGAACTCCCCGACGCCTTCGTCATGGGCGTCGGCACCGGCGGCACACTCATCGGTGTGGGTCAAGCGTTCCGCGAGGCGAACCCCGCGGTCACGATCGTGGGCCTCGAGCCCAGCGAATCGTGCACCATCTTGTGCGGTGACACCGGCTTGCACAAGATCGAGGGCATCGCCGACGGTTTCGTCCCGGGCATCTACCAACGCCACCGCGACATCGTGAGTCGCGTCGTCGACGTGCACAGCGATGACGCGGTCGCCGAGATGCGGCGCCTCGCGCGCGAGCACGGCATGCTGGTCGGTCCGAGCTCGGGAGCCAACATGGTGGCCGCGCGACGGCTCCTCCAAGAATCGCCCGATGACCTGGTGGTCACCATCATGTGCGACGAGGGCGAGAAGTACCTCAGCGAATACTTCATTCCCGACGTGCGGCCGGTACCCCTGGAGAGAGCGCGGCTCGACGTCGGCTGAACGGACGGACCGCACCGATCCGCCGCCCTATGGTGGGGTGATGACGACCACCCAGCTGGACGAGGCCGCGGTCCTTCCCGCCGACGGCGGAACCAGCCGCGAAGAACGTCCACCCCGCGCCCGGCACTGGAGGCGCGCAGCGGCACTGAGCGCCGTAATCGCCCTCGCCCTCGCCGACCTCGCAGCCAGCCACTACCAGCCGCTGGCCCTGGACAACCGCGGGGGTGGCACATCGGCGTCGCCGCATGGTCCCCTCGCCCTCACGGCGGACCAGATCCTCATGGGCAATGGCGGCCCCTTCGACGTCACCGTGCTCGCGGTGCGCCCCGTGGACACGGGCAACGTGGGCGTCGTGGCGGACCTCCTAGCGCCGTGCACGCCCTCGGCCGGCGCTCACCCGGTGTGCACCTTTGACTTGGGCGTCATGCCGACGTTGGCCCCGTTGCACGACCGAGTGATCTCCGCACACCAGACTCTCTACCTGGAACACGCAATGACGCTCAACTGCGCCACGCTGGCCAAGGGCTACAACCCGGTGCTTCGCGAGTCGGTCGACGTCACCTACCGCTTCGGCTGGTTCACCCACACCGTGCGCTTGACGTACCGGGGGTCGCCGGGCTTCGACTCCTACACGTTCCCGAACACTCTTGCCTACAGCTGCTAGCCCGCGAGCCAGCCGCGGATCGCCCGCGCGTTGACTAGAGCGGCGTGACGTACGCCGCGTGCAGACCGCCGTCGACGAGGAACGTGCTGGCGGTCATGAACGACGAGTCGTCACTCGCCAGGAACAACACCGCACTGGCCATCTCCTCGGGCTGGGCGAAACGACCCATCGGCACGTGCACCAGACGGCGCGCGGCCCGCTCGGGGTCCTTGGCGAAGAGCTCCTGCAGCAGCGGCGTGTTCACCGGTCCCGGGCACAGCGCGTTGACGCGGATGTTCTCGCGCGCGAACTGCACGCCGAGCTCGCGGCTCATCGAGAGCACGCCACCCTTAGAAGCGGTGTAGGAGATCTGCGAGGTGGCCGAACCCATGATGGCCACGAACGAGGCCACGTTGATAATGGAGCCGCCGCCGCGCTGTTGCATGTAGGGGATGCCGTACTTACAGCACAGGTAGACCGACTTGAGGTTCACGTCCTGCACGCGCTGCCAGGCCTCCACGCCGGTGGTGAGGATGGAGTCGTCGTCGTTGGGCGAGATGCCGGCGTTGTTGAACAAGATGTCCAGTCCGCCGTAGGCCGCGACGGTGGCGGCGAACATGTCCTGGACGCTCTGCTCATCGGCCACGTTGACGTGCACGTAGAGACCGCCGAGTTCCTCGGCCAACTGCGAGCCCGCCTCGTCGGCCAGGTCCGCCACGACGACCTTGGCTCCCTCGGCCGCGAACCGCACCGCAGTGGCGCGGCCGATGCCGCTGGCGGCCCCGGTGATAATTGCAACTTTGTTGTCGAGACGACCCATCATTCCTCCGTTGAGATAAATACGTTCTTTTCCTCGCTGAACCCGAGCAGGGCGTCGGGACCGAGCTCGCGCCCGATGCCCGACATCTTGAATCCACCGAAGGGGGTGTTGTAGCGCACCGAGGAGTTCGAGTTCACCGACAGGGCGCCGGTCTCCACCGCACGCGCGACGCGCAGCGCGCGTCCCGAGTTCTGGGTCCAGATCGAACCCGACAGTCCGAATTGGCTGTCGTTAGCGAGCGCGATGGCCTGCGCCTCGTCGGCGAAGCGCGCCACCGACACGACGGGTCCGAAAATCTCCTCGGTGAAGGCCCGCCCGTTGGTGTCGCGCGCCTCCAGGACGGTGGGGGCCATCCAGTAGCCCTTGCCCTCGGGGGCGTGACCGCGAAAGGCGACCTCGGCCTCGTTCACGTAGCCGAGCACGCTCTCGCGCTGCGTCGCCGTGATCAGGGGACCCATCTCACTGGCGTCGTCGGTGGGGTCCATCACCTTCACGTTCTTGACCGCCGTCTCGAAGTGCGCCATGAAGGTGTCGTAGACGCGCTCGTGCACCAAGATGCGCGAACGTGCGCAGCAGTCCTGACCGGCGTTGTCGAAGACCGCGTAGGGCGCCATCGCCGCGGCCTTGGCCACGTCGGCGTCGTCGAAGATGATGTTGGCACTCTTGCCACCCAGTTCCAACGTGACACGCTTGACCTGGTCCGCGCACCCGGCCATGATCTTGCGACCGGCGTCATTGGAGCCGGTAAAGCACACCTTGCGCACCGCCGGGTGCGTCACGAAGCGGTACCCCACGCTCGCGCCGGCACCGGGCAGGACCTGAAAGACGTGCTCGGGGAGTCCCGCCTCGAGGGCCAGCTCGGCCAAGCGCATGGCGGTCAGCGGCGTCAAGGTCGCGGGCTTCATTACCACGGTGTTACCCGCCGCCAGCGCCGGCGCCAGACCCCAGCCGGCGATGGGCATGGGGAAGTTCCAGGGCACGATGATCCCGACGACCCCGAGCGGCTCGTAGAAGGTGATGTCCACTCCCCCGGCCACGGGAATCTGCTTGCCCGAATGGCGCTCGGGGGCGCCGGCGTAATAATTCAAGACGTCACGCACGTTGCCCGCTTCCCAACGCGCATTGCCAATGGTGTGACCCGAGTTGGCGACCTCGAGCTGGGCGAGTTCCTCATTGTGCTCGTCCACGACGGCCGCGAAGCGACGCAGGAGACGGGCGCGATCCGCCGGCGTGACGCGGCGCCACGATTCGCCGGCCCTCTGGCTGGCCTCGATGGCGCGGTCGGTCTCGTCCACGTCGACGAGTTCGATGGTGCGCACCACGTCTTCGGTGGCCGGGTTGATGACGTCGTAGCTCATAGTCGTTCGAATCCTCGGTAGCGTTCCCAGTCGGTGATGGCCGCGTTGAAGGCGTTCACTTCCACGCGCGCGGCCTGCACGTAGTGGTCCACGACCTCATCGCCGAAGGCGTCGCGCGCCACGGTGGAGTGATCGAAGAGTTCCATCGCCTCGCGCAGCGTCGTGGGGACGCGCGGCGCGTCGGCGGCGTAGGCGTTGCCCGCGAAGGCCGGGGGCAGTTCCAGCCCCTCCTCGACACCGCGCAATCCCGCCGCCACCAGCGCGGCGATGGCCAGATACTGATTGACGTCCCCGCCGGGGATGCGACATTCGAAACGAATCGCCGGACCGTGGCCCACCACGCGAAAGGCGCAGGTGCGGTTGTCGATGCCCCACAGCAGCGCGGTGGGTGCGAAGGAACCCTCGACGAAGCGCTTGTAGGAGTTGATATTGGGCGCCAGCAGGAGCGAGAGTTCACGAGCGTACGCGAGCTGTCCGGCGAGGAAGTGCTCGAAGACCTCCGACATCCCGTGCTCGCGGTCACCGGCGAAGACCGGTCGGTTCTCCTCGTCGCGCAGCGAGAGGTGGATGTGGCACGAGTTGCCCTCGCGTTCGTCGTACTTGGCCATGAAGGTCAGGCTGTGGCCCTCTTGGGCCGCGATCTCCTTGGCGCCGAGCTTGTAGAGGCCGTGCTCGTCGCACTTGTCGAGCAACGTCGAATACTTGAAGGCGATCTCGTGCTGGCCGAAATTGCACTCACCCTTGAGCGATTCCACCACCATCCCGGCCGCCCGCATCGAGCGCCGGATGCGTCCGAGGAGCGGCTCGACCCGTGAGGTGCCCTGCAACGAGTAGTCCACGTTGTACTGGTTGGCCGGGGTCATGTGGCGATAGCCACTGTTCCAGGCCTCCTCGTAGGTGGTGTTGAACACGATGAACTCCAGCTCGGTCCCCGCCAGGCCGTGCCAGCCGTGCTCGGCGAGGCGCTGGATCTGGCGCTGGAGGACCTGGCGCGGCGAGGGCGCGACCGGCACACCGTCAACGGTCTCCACGTCGCAGAAGATGATGACCGTCTTGTCGAACCAGGGCACGGCGCGAATGGTCGAGAAGTCCGAGGTGAAGACGAGGTCGCCGTAGCCGCTCTCCCACGAGGTCAGCGCGAAACCGTCAACGGTACGCATATCCACGTCGGAGGCGAAGAGGTAGCTGCACCCTTCGGTGGCGCCGGTGGCGAGGTCGGCGGCGAAGAACTGCGCGTCGACGCGCTTGCCCTGGAGTCGCCCCTGCATGTCGGTCACGGCCAGCACGACGGTGTCCACCTCGCCACGGCTGATCTGGGCCAAGAGGTCCTCGCGGGACAGCCGTCCCGGCGTCAAAGTTGTCATGGGCTCTCCTCGGAGCGTGCGTCACCGGCGACGCGGTCTGAGCCGATACTAGTGAACATCTCCCCTGACCGCTGACGGCAAAGGGCGCAAGATTTTAATCGTGCGGACCCAAAATTTGACACATTTTCTGATAGACCAATGGAAAGCAACTACGTGCTGACCAGAGAAATAGGGGTGATGTATGGCGGAAGACGTGGCCATTTCCGAACAGGAAAGAAAAGACATTGAACTGCTCCACAAGATGGGCTACGCCCAGGAGCTCAAACGCGGCATGGGTGGTTTCTCCAACTTCGCCGTCTCGTTCTCCATCATCTCGATCCTGACCGGTGGCATCACGACGTACTACCTCGGCATGCAGGCCGGAGGTCCCTTCGTCATCACCACCGGCTGGTTCATCGTCGGAGCCCTCACCCTCTTGGTGGGTATGGGGATGGCGGAGATTTGCTCCGCCTTCCCGACGGCCGGCGGTCTGTACTGGTGGTCGGCGCGACTCGCGAGCAAGAACAAGGCGGCGTGGTCGTGGGCCTGCGGTTGGTTCAACCTGGTGGGTCAAATCGCGGTCACCGCGTCGATCGACTACGGCCTCGCGACCTTCGTCGGCTTCTTCATCAGCATCTACTACCCCTCGGGATGGGCGGGTCACCCGAAGTGGGTGCTGTTCTGGTACGCCCTCATCTTGTTGGCCCACGGACTTATCAACTCCTTCCGCGTGCAGATCGTCAGCGCCATCGCCAACGTCTCGGCGTGGTGGCACCTGATCGGCACCGCGTTCATCGTGGTCATGCTGCTGTTCGTCCCCTCGCACCACCAGAGCATCAGCTTCTTGTTCCACCACGAGAATCTGACCGGTTGGAGTGGACCCTTCGCGGGCATCTACGCCTTCTCCATCGGACTGTTGTTGGCCCAGTACACCCTGACCGGCTACGACGCCTCGGCGCACATGACCGAGGAGACCCTGGGCGCCGCCACCGGCGGACCCAAGGGCATCGTGCGGGCCATCTGGGTGTCCATCGTCGCCGGGTTCATCTTGAACCTCGCGATGACGTTGGCCCTACCGGCCGGCGAGAAGGCCTACCAGGGGGTCGCCTTCTCCGGCTCCACCGCGGGCGCCGCGGACTTCGTGACCGCTCTGGGTAACACCGGGGGACGACTGCTGATGATCGTGGCGATGGTCGCGATGTTCTTCTGCGGTCTCTCGTCGGTCACCGCCAACTCGCGCATGGCCTACGCCTTCTCGCGCGACGGCGCCGTGCCCGGACACAAGATCTGGCACCGCCTGCACCCCAAGACTCGCACCCCCGTGAACGCGGTGTGGCTCTCGGTCGTGGCGGCGTTCGTCTTGGGCATCCCGTCGCTCTACACCGTGAAGGGGTCGTCGGTCGCGTTCTTCGCCATCGTCTCGATCGGCACCGTCGGCCTGTACGTCTCCTACGGCATCCCGATCTTCCTGCGTCTGCGCTCGAAGGACTTCCAGCCGGGCCCGTGGAACTTGGGCAAGTGGAGCAAGACGGTGGGTACCATCGCCTGCATCTGGGTGGTCATCATCATGCTGTTGTTCTTCGCGCCGGCGTTCTACCCGTGGAACACCGCGCTCGACATCAACTGGAGTGGTCCGGTGTTCGTCGTCATCATGGGCGCCGTGTTCCTCTGGTACGGCCTGTCGGCACGCAAGTGGTTCACCGGCCCCAAGATGCAGGGTTCGGAGGCCGCGCTCGAGGAGATCGAGGAGGAGTACGCCGAGGGGATCGTTCCCGACGAGGCGTAACCGCTCCAACGACGTCGCTCGCACGATGCCCCCTCCCAAGGAGGGGGCATCGTGCTGTTCGCGTCAGTCGCGGTACCCCGCGAAGATGTCGGTGACCCGACCCTCGAGGTGGCGGGGGTTTGTGACGCGCACGAACCATTCGGTACCCATGGCCTGGCGGAATTCGTCCTTGGACATCTTCATCCAGAACGAGTCGCCCATCTGCGAGGCGTGGGCGGCCAGCGCGTCGTACTTCGCGTCGGTAACGCTACTGACGTCGATGGCGGCACTGATGAGCTCGTCGGGCGTGCCCATGTGCAGTTCTTCGCCGTCGAGCATGGGCGGGCCCTCGGGCTCGCGCTCGATGCCGGCGGCCGCATCAGCCTCGGCGCGGCGGCGGTCCTCGTCCTCCCAGCGGGCGCGCATGATGTCCATGACCGAATCAGGAATGGCGTTGTAGTAGAGGGTCGGCTCGTAGTCCAACAGTTCCAGCGCCGCGAGGGTAATGCGATTGGCCTGGATGTGGTCGGGATGCCCGTAGAAGCCAGCTTCGTTGTAGGTCATCACCACTTGGGGGCGTTCCGTCATCAAGATCTCGGCGAGTTGCGCCGCGGCGGAAGCCACCGGCGTGGCCCAGAAGCACTCCGGGTCGTTGTTTTGGGGCCACCCCATCATCCCCGAGTCGCGATACCCCAGTCGAACGAGCCGTGAAATACCCAACACCTCAACGGCGCGGTCCAGCTCGTGGGCGCGCGTCGCGGCCACGAGGTCACCGTCGTGATGGTCGGCGTCGGGCTTGGCCCCGTCCGGGGCGTCACCACACTCGCCGTTGGTGCAGGTGACGAGCACGGTGCGCACACCCTGATTGGCCAGCAGTCGATACAACCCGCCCGTCGACGAGGCCTCGTCGTCGGGATGAGCGTGCACCGCCAGAAATGTCAAGTCACTCACCTAGTCCGCCTCTCAAGTCCTCGACACACGCTAGCGACGTGACGTCGCGACGCCACCCCAACTGGTAGTACTCGGTGCCAAAGAGCAGGGTGAAGAGTTCCGCGTCCATCGTCACGAGGTCGGCGTTGTCGGTCTGACTGGCGTGCGTGGCGATGGCGCGCTGCTTCAAGCCGGCGAAGCGCGTGACGTCCATGACGCTCGCGACCGCGTCGTCGGGGGTATCGGCGACCGCGTGTTCCACCCACGCGGGCAGGAACACGTGGCGGGACCGGGCCCGCGCGACGAAACTGGCCAGCACGCCACGGGGGATCACGGGATAGAAGAGGCGCTGCGCACACGCGCTCAGCTCGACCGCGCGGCGCGCCACGCGGTGAGCCATCACGTGGTCAGGGTGTCCGTAGAAGCCATTCTCGTCGTAGGTGACCACCACCGCGGCGTTCTCCTGGTCGATCAACTGCGCCAGCACCTGGGCGGTGGCCTCGACGTCGGCGTTCACGAAGGCGTCCGGGTCGTCGTTGGCCGCCCAGCCACTCATCCCCGAATCCTTGAAGCCGAGGGTCACCTGACGCTCGAAGCCGATCAGTTCTCCGGCGCGTAGTAGTTCCGCGGCTCGGGTGGCGCGCGTCACGCTCGCGTCGTGGCCGGGTTCGGCACCCGCGCGCCCGTGATCATCGATGCCTAATTGGCCCATGGTGCAGGTGACCAAGACGTTACGCACCCCGCGTTCGGCGTAGTGCGCCGTGATGCCCGCGGTGAAGAGGGACTCGTCGTCGGGGTGCGCGTGGACGTAGAGGATGGTCGAATTGCTCATCGCAGCACACTAGGACGTGGAGATCTGAATCACGCGCACCACGAGCAGAGTTCCGGCGGTGAACAGGTACGCGCTCTGTCCGCGCATCAACCACGTGCGCGCGCGCGACGTCGGCAACGGGGTCAACAGTGAGAGTCGCGGGGTGCGCCAGTCGCGGCGGTCAGTGTCCACCTTCGTCGGCGGCGCCATTTTGCGCAGCCCGACCGGTAAACCAATGGCCAGGCCCACCGCGGCCGCCCCCGACAGCCACTCGAGCAGGGCGATGACGTTGACCGAGGTGAACAGCGTGGACACCATCAGACCGATCGACAGCACCACCAGGACGGTGATCATCACGATGGCGATGGCGTTGAGCCACTTGGGATTGGCCCACGGTCCCATCACGGCGCGATCGTTGCAGAGCAGGAGCACGATGATGGTCGTGGAGGGCAGCATCAGGCCACAGATGGCCTGCACCGCGAGGGTGATGAGGCCCAACGGCGCGTGAGGGATGATGGCGACGGTGCCCGCGAGGGCCAGGAGCGCGGCGAAACCACCGTAGAAACCCTTGGCCTCCGAAAAACGGGCGTTGAGCCCCTGGTGCGAACTCGACAGGTCACCGATGGCGTACGAACTCGCCAGGGTCACCGCCGCCGCGCCAATCACTGACGCGTTCAACAACAAGATCGCGAAGAATCCCCCGGCCCCGTGGCCAAGGTAGTGATTGAGACCATGCGCGACGTCGAGCGCGGAGGTGAAGGCATTCGTGCCCCCGTGACCCGAGAGCCCGGCGGCCGAGGCGGCCATCAACGCCGAGGCCCCGATGACGACGATGATCGAGCCGATGATGGTGTCGGCGCGCTCGTAGTTAAGCCAGCGCGGCGTGATCTTCTTGTCAACGATGTTGGACTCCTGGAAGAACAATTGCCAGGGCGCGACCGTCGTTCCAATGATGGAGATGATTAGGAGCACCGCGGTGGACGAGGCGCCGCCTCGAATCCCCGGCGTCGTCGCGTGCACGAGTACTTGGTGCCACTGCGGTTTTGCCACCACCAAGAGCGGTATCACGAAGAGATTGATCGCCACGAAGAGCATCATGAAACGCTCCCAACGACGGAATGATCCCGTCGCGGTCACGGCGAACAACACCGCGACTGCCACGGGCACCGACCAGTAGGGCGACACACCGAAATACTCCATCGACAGTGAGATGCCGATGAACTCGGTCACGATAATGAGGAAGTTCAAGAACAAGATGGAGTAAATCGATACGTTGCCCCAGTATCGACCGAAGCGCTCGCGAATGAGGCGGCCGTGACCCACTCCCGTCACGGCGCCCAGTCGCGCCACCATCTCTTGGATGATGATCAGGACGGGCACGAGCAGGGGCAGGGTCCACAGCAAGGTGTAGCCGTAGTTCTGCCCGGCCTGGGAGTACGTCGACACACCGCCGGCGTCATTGTCGCCGACCATGACGATGAGTCCCGGTCCGATGATTGCGAGCAGGGTCAGGAGACGGGCGCGCACCCCGCGCCGCGATCCGGCGTCGTGCGACGAGATGGTGCCGAAGGCCCCGGTGATCTGCTGGTCGTTGGACTTCTCGCTCACGCTCCACCTCCTTTCGTTCTCTCGTGGTCGTTCGCGAAGCAACCACGCGGGAACGAAGGACGCTAGGGGCGCGCCCCGTCTCTCACGAGCGGTTGAGTCGTGTCGGTACTGGCTCGGTGATCGGTACTAGGGGGTTTCAGATGAGCCCCCTTAGAACAACGGACGTCGGGCGGGTGAACATCTATTCCTCCGCCGCCGACATGCCGTACTCCTTGCGCCATCCCTGAGGGAGGAGCTCCTCGAGGAGGTCGTCCACCGTGATGACACCAATCATGGTCCCGTGCTCGTCATCGAGGACGGGAACGACCGTCAAGTTGAAGTCGGACATCTTGCGCGCCACGCGGTGCAGGTCCCACTGGGGGTGCACGTGGGCGAGTTGGGTGCGCGAGACGCTCAGCGCCAGTTCACCGTCGCGCGCCTTGACGAGGGAACCCAACGACGCCGAGCCAACCGGGCGATGCGACCCGTCAGTGACGAAGACCGCGTGCAGCGACTCGGCGGGAACGTTGGAGGCGCGGATGGCGTCGAGTGCCTCGGCGACCGTCGTCGTGTCGGGCACCGACACGAAGTCGGTGTTCATCAAGCCACCGGCCGTATCCGCGTTGTAGGAGAGGAGCTGGCGCACCTTGGTCTGCTGGTGAGTGGGCAGGTTCTCCAGGATCGGCAGACGCCGCTCCTGATCGATCTCGTTGATGAGGTCGGCCGCGTTGTCGGGCTCCATGCGCGTCAACAACCGTGCGGCGTCGGCGTCGCTGCGCGCCTCGAGGAATTCCAACTGGTGCTCGGTGTCGAGCTCCTCGAAGACGTCGGCCTCGAGCTCCCGGTCCAGTCCGACCGCCTCGATGATCTCCTCGCCCTCCTCGTGACTGGCCTGTTCCACCAGGTCGGCGATTTGCGCGGGGTGCAACTTCGAGAGTTTGCGATACGGGATGCGCAGACGCGCCGTGGGCACGTGGGACACGAAGGGTTCGATGCTCGCGAAGTCGACGATCGCGTCGGTCGGCACGCGCTGGCCCACCCGTTGTCCCAGGATGCGCCGCAGCAGCGGTCGCTTGCCGGGGTCGACGCCGACCACTTCCCAGCGCCCCTCGATCTGGGCGATCTCGATCTCGTTCGCGGTGATCAGTCGACCGCGCACCAGGTTGATGAGGTGGCGCGCCAACAGGTCCTCGGCCAACAACAACTCGCCGGGGCGACGCTCGAATCGACGGAGGTCCACTCGCTTGCCCTCGAAAGTCATCCGTCCGGCGGCCAGGCCACCAATCTTGCGTATCGGTACGAAGAGGTTGCGGCCCTCGATGCGAATCACCGCGCCGACGATGGGCGGGTGCGCGTCATCACCTAAGCGCGCCACCAGGTCCTGGACGCGACCAATCCGCCCACCGTCTTGATCGAAGATGGGACGACGCAGGAATGTGGAGAGGTGAAGGATGTCGGTCATAATGCACTCGTGGCTCTAAGGCTACCCCTGGTCCGCGTTCGTCTCCCCCGGGGCGTCGGTGAACTTCTCGCGAACGTCGAGCGACCTGGTCGGTGGCGGGGCCCGGGTGGCCCCGGCCACGCTCACGACTGCGGCGTGAAATGCTCGACCACGTCGGCCACGTAGGCGAGATCGTCGTCGGTGATGCCGGCGTGGAGCACGAAGCGCAGGCGCCGCGGGGCGATGGTGTCGCCCCACACCCCGCGCTCGCGCAACTCGTGGACGATTTGGCGCGCCTGGGGGTGGTCGAAGGCGACGATATTCGTCCGGCACGACGTGGCGTCGTACTGGGATTCGGGGAAGGCCCGCGCCATCAAGTGGGCGAGTTCGCGAGCGCGACGCGCGTCGTCGCCGAGACGCTCGACCATGGTGTCGAGCGCCACCAGTCCGGCCGCCGCGAGGACGCCGACTTGGCGCATCGCTCCCCCGAGTCGCTTGCGCTCCACGCGACCCCGGGCCATCAGGGCCGCCGGACCGGCCAAGAGTGAGCCGACCGGGGCGCACAGGCCCTTCGAGAGACACGACATCACCGTCGTGGCCGGCGCGGCGAGCTGGGCCAACGTGTGGCCGGTGGCCTGCGCGGCGTTGAAGAGTCGAGCACCGTCGAGGTGAATGGGTCGATCGCCCACCGCGCGGGCCAGCGCTTCGAAGCGCGCGAGGTCCCACACTGCTCCCCCGGCGTACATGTGCGAGTTCTCCACCGCCACCGCCGCGATGGCGACCTGGTGATCGTCGGTGGCGTCGAGCAAATCGAGGACCTCGTCGATGGCCAGTTCGCCCGTGGCGTCCTCGACCAGAGCGAACTGGACCGACGAGTTGCGCGCGGTGGCGCCCATTTCGAAACTCACCACGTGCTGGTGTCGTCCCGCGATGACCACGTCACCGGGACGGGTCAACACGCGCATCGCGATCTGGTTGGCCATCACCCCCGAGGGGACAAAGATGGCCGCCTCCTTGCCGGTCAGCAACGCGTAGCGCTCCTCGAGCTCGCGCACCGTGGGGTCGTCGCCGAAGCCGTCGTCGCCGACCACCGCGCGCGCCATGGCCTCGCGCATCTCGTCGGTCGGCTGGGTCACGGTGTCGGAGCGGAGGTCAACGCGTCGAGTCATGCCCCCGAGGCTAGCGAACGACTTCTAGACTTCCCCCATGACCGAGGACCACAGCGAGAGAATTCCGCGCACCACCAACGTTCACGATTTCTTAGGCATCCGCACCGTCGAAGCCTCCCCGGAACGAGTGATCCTCGAGCTCGACGTGACCGCCAACGTGCACCAACCCTTTGGCATCTTGCACGGGGGCGTCTCGGCCCTGCTGGCCGAGGGTGCGGCCTCGGTGGGTGGTGTGGTGAGCGTCGACCCGGGTTACGCGGTAGTAGGGACGGAGCTCAATATCTCGCACTTGCGTCCCATGCGATCCGGGGTCCTGCGTGCCACGGCGACCCCGGTGCGCAAAGGTCGCACCGTCCACGTGTGGGCCATCGAGATGACCGACGAACGTGGGCGGCTCATCTCGGTGGCCCGCTGTTCCCTGCAGGTCATCACCGTACCCACCGCGCCGTAACCTCAAGGCCTAGACTGGCGACGTACCGTTCCGGCGAAGGGCTGATCCATGGGTGTTCGTTTCAAGGGCTGGGGCATTGGCCTTCCCGACCGTATTGTCACCAACGACGAATTGTCCCTCACGCTGGACACCTCGGACGAATGGATTTCCGAGCGCACCGGTATCCGTCAGCGCTACGTTGGCGGCACCGCTCGCTCACTCGGCGTCATCGCCGGACGTAACGCCATGGCTGACGCCGGGGTCGAGCCCGAGGACATCGACTTCGTCCTCTTGGCCACGACGTCGCCGGACCGTATGGCGCCGGCGACTGCCGTACTGATCGCGAATGACCTCGGTCTGACCTGTCCGGCCATGGACGTCAACGCCGCCTGCAGCGGTTTCATGTACGCGGTGCGCACCGCACAGGGACTGCTCGAGACCGGCAACAAGCGCATTCTGGTCATCGGAGCCGAACACCTGTCGAGGTGGGTCGACTGGACCGACCGGAACGTGGCCGTGCTCCTCGCTGACGGGGGTGGGGCGGCGGTCCTCGAATACGACCCCGACGTCAACGACATCTTGTCCTTCGCCCTGGGCGCCGACGGGTCCGGCGCGGACCTGTTGACGTGCGAACACGAGAGCACCTTCACCATGGACGGGCGCGAGGTGTTTCGCCGCGCGGTACGCGTCGTCGTCGAATCCTCTCAGCAGGCCCTCGAAATCGCCGGTATCACGGCCGATGACCTCGCCCTGGTGATTCCGCACCAGGCCAACATTCGCATCATCCAGGCGGTCGTCGATCGACTGGGGATCGGCATGGACCGCGCGGTGATCGCATTGGATCGTTACGGCAATACCTCGAGCGCCTCGATTCCGCTGGCCTTTGACGTGGCGCGCAATGAGGGCCGCATCAAGACCGGTGACTACGCGTTGCTGACCGGCTTCGGCGCCGGGATGACGTGGGCGTCGTCCATCATCCGCTGGTCCTGAGGACGCTCGCCTCGGAGGTGGAGTAGATCGCGACGAACGGTGACTGTGTCCTGCGTAAGTTTCAGCCCGCGATCTATTGACGGGAGGGCCACTGGTGACCTACCCAGCAGCGCCACTGAGACCGTGACTCACGGATTGACCCACTAGGGAGTCCCTCCACCGAGGAGCCACGACATCGCCACTCGATGCGCTACCGCGGACAATTAAGTTGCGCTGGCCACTCCCCCGAGGAGGAGGACGGCGACGGCGACGCAGACGGCGCAAATGGCGGCCACCATCAAGGCGGCGGCGGCGGCCCGACGCACGAAGCGCCACGACGACACGGTCAGCATGACCTCGTCACCATCCACCAGCGTGTTCTTCGTGACGATCGACATGGCACCTTCTCTCAGTTCCCACTGCGGCGAAGGGCAGTTGAGCGAAGCAGGAGCGCGACCCAACGGTGCCCACTCACCACTCCGCCGACACCACGACGTCAGAAATGAACGCCCGAAAGATAACAATCGCAAGTTGATGGTGCGTTGCTGGTTGGTTGCCCCTTGGTTGCATTCGCGATAATCCGTGGCTAATGAGTCTTATCAGGGGATTAGTAAAGAATTCATCGGCCACGTTCCCGGTGACGAGCGGGCGAGATCCACTCTCGCACGTGGTGCGATGATGACGGGGTGGACTGGACTGTCTAGGGTGGCCAGGTGATGGACTACTACGTGGTGAGAAACAGCGCTCGAGGCGACGGGCGATGATCGTCGTCGAAATCGTCGTCCCCCACAGCGTGGATCGGGTCTGGGAGGAATTGCGCCACATCGATCGGCACGTGACGTGGATGGATGATGCACGGAGAATCGACTTCGACACCAGTCAACGCGAGGGAGTGGGAACATCGTTCTCGTGTCTCACGCGAGTCGGGCCGTTCTCCACGACCGACAAGATGGTCATCACCCAATGGGACGATTACCGCGTGATGGGGGTCACCCACCGTGGTCTGGTCACCGGAGAAGGGCAATTCACGTTAATGCCGGCCGACGGGGGTACTCGCCTCACGTGGAGCGAATC
>Ga0209067_10000943_pt1 | contig 18229 bp, 18 predicted proteins | sample ColStrG_CSR_2013_FD_187199 | JGI IMG/M metagenome (GOLD analysis project Ga0209067, IMG submission 187199) | Freshwater sediment microbial communities in response to fracking from Pennsylvania, USA - Cold Stream Run_MetaG_CSR_2013 (SPAdes)... | ecosystem: Environmental > Aquatic > Freshwater >...
CCTTGGCAAACGGCTGAAAATCACTCGCGGCTTCAGACATGCATCGAAGACGTCGAACTCGATGTGGATGCCTACCCTGCACCAGCCACTTTCTCCATTAGACATCCCAAAAAGTGCAAAACTCTAGACTAGGCCGAGTATGGCCAGGCGAATGGTGAAACGGTGGGGCCGGTCCGCGACGCCTCATCGCGTGATGTCTCGTAATACCAGAGCCGAGATCGACTCCAAGGCCAGGCGGTCCGCTTCAGCATGGATTCCGAACACACGGCCACGACCTGTTCATGAGACAAATGAAACCACTCCATGATTTCCTCGATCGAGGCCCCCACTTCCAGGTTGTCAAAGACAACGGAAACGGGCGTCCGCGTCTCGCGGAACACCCATGCGCCACTGCGCTTGCCGGGGACACTCTCCCCGGCAGCGCAACGTGACCAATCGAGAACTGCCGTGATCGGGCCTCCTATCAGGTTGCCTTAACGGCGCATCGTACAAGTCAGGTAAGGCAGGCAACTCGGATCGAGTTTTCAGTTATCAGGGCTATCATGGCAGTAGCGTGAAAGGAAGGACAGCGATGCTCCAGAGAACGGCGTTGCTGCTATGCGTACTATCCCTGGCCGCGGCAGACGCGCCGGCGGGTGAGCGCGTATCGTGCTCGGCCATCGCGGACAACTGGGTGGAGACTCCACCCTGGGAACCGCATTCGGGCGAGTCCGTCAACCACGGCTCCGATCGGGACTTGATCGTCAACAGCCGGAACAGCTTCGCGCTGCTCGCTTTCGACATGTCGCCCGCCAAGGGCCTGCGAATCGAGAAAGCTGTGCTGCGCGTGCACCGCAAGCCCGACCCGATCCCGCTGACCATGGTCGGCGTCTCGACCATCAGCGGCTCCGGCCTGTGGGCCGAGGGCGAAATGAACTACTTCTTCGCGAAGAAGGGCCAGCCGTGGTCATACCCCGGCTCGGATCTCGCCGACGTGGTCTTCGGACTCGGCGGCAGCCTCTATGCTTACGTGAAAGCGCGAGAGGCAGGGGATGGCTGGTATGAGATCGACGTGCCTTCGCAAATCGCCGCCGCTCTCGTGACAGGCGATCAGTTCGGCCTCATGCTGACCGACGAAAAGGGGCAAACCCGCACGCGCCACACCATCGGCAGCCGCGAAAGCGCCGACCCACCGGTGCTGATCGTGGAGGGCACGCGCGCGGCTTCTGTGCCAACCTCCGCGCCCGGCCTGGTGAAGGCGCTGCCGCCACGCTCCGCCGAGGCGCTGGGCCGCACGTCGCTCCGGCCCGGCAGTGTCATCCTGCACTTCGGCGGCGCCGATGCCGCGCACTACGACCTGCGCTTCGCCGAGTCCCCCATCACCGCCAGAAATTTCGACGCCGCCTCGCAGGCGCCGCGATGGATGGTCGACCCGCTCGCCCCCCATCCGAGTTCGCTGGCCACGTCCAATTCGCTATCCGGCGAGGTGAACGCCGTTGTCGAGCAGTTGCAGCCCGGGAAACTCTACTACTTCGCCGCCCGCGCGATGAGCGCCTCGGGACAGCTCGGCCCCTTCAGCCCGCTCGGCAGAGTTCGGGCGACGGCCCGCACGTGGCCCTCGCTGCCTCCAGTCTCCGCCAATACCCCGGCGCCGGCGGAAACCGCCGGACCGGTGAAGGTCTGGTCCTCTTCCGAGCTGCACAAGGTCAATCCCCAAACCGGTGCGCTGCTCGAACAAGGTCCCATCTGGACGGGGAACGTCAAGCTCATGGGAGCGCAGAACGAATTCGTGGCTTTCCAGGTGGCCGTCGAGAGCGAGATGCCGGTCAAGGATATCGCTGTCACGATCGACCAGCCCCTCTTCGCCGAATGCAAGCTGCCGGCCATCTACCAAAAGACCGGCGCCGTGCAACTCTACCGCGAATGGATGGTGCCGGACGACAAGGATACCAGCGCGGCGCGCCCGTGGTACCCGGATCCTCTCATCCCGCTGAACGGACCGTTCGACCTGCCCGCTGCCGACAACGGCGTCCCGCGCCAGCGCGTGCAACCGGTCTTCGTGGATATTTACATCCCGCACGACGCGGCGCCGGGCGTCCACCACGGAAGCCTCGCCGTGAGCGCCGGCGGCCGCCTGCTGCGTAACATCGCGGTGGACGTAGACGTGCTGCCCTTCGCCCTGCCCGACAACTTGAACTTCATCGTGGACCTGAACGCTTACGGCGGCGTGAATTCGGGGTACGATATCCGGCGCGGCACATCTGAGTATCGCAAGCTCCTGCAGGCATATCACCGGGTCGCGCATTTGAACCGCGCCAATCTCGACGTGCTGGGTTACTCCCACAGCGGGAGCACCGAGCCCGACCAGACGCCTCCCCTCGCCGGTGAAGGCGCCGATACCAGGGTCGTGAGTTGGGCGGACTGGGACGCGCACTTCGGCCCGCTGGTCTCGGGTTCGGCATTCGCCGACCTGCCCCGCGCCTCGGTCCCGGTGCCCATCATCTATCTCGCGCTGTTCGAGAACTGGCCCGGCGGCCTGCGCAAGACGTACCAGTGGAACATCCCCGAACATCCGCAGACTACCGCCGAGTACCAGCAGCTCATCACGCGTCACGCGCTGGCGTCGGGCCCGATAGAGGAAGGCTTCCCGCGCGACTACCAGGATCGCTTCTCGGCGGTGGCGCGTCAGTTCGCCGAGCATATCCGCGAGCGCGGATGGAAGCAGAGCAACTACCAGATCTTCTTCAACGACAAATACTACTACAAGGATCCGGCGCGCAGCAGTGGAACGAACGGCGTCTCCTGGTGGCTGCTCGACGAGCCCAACCATCATGACGACTACCGCGCCCTCAGCTTCTTCGGCTGGCTCGGCAAGCGCTGGCTCAAGAACTACCCGGACGTGCCGATGGTCTTCCGCGCGGACATCAGCTACGTGGAATTCATCCGCGACCAGATTGCCGATCTGATCGATATCGACTGCACCAGCCAACACTTCTTCACCAAGAACCGCTACCTGATGGACAACCGCAACCGCTTCGGCCGCACCTACTGGAACTACGCCAGCACGAACCACCCGCGCGAAACCAACGTCGGCATTCGCGCCTGGTGCTGGCGCGCGTGGGTCGGGGGCGCAGATGGAATCGTGCCGTGGAACACGATCCGGGGCATGGAAGCCTGGGATCGCGCCGAGCCGTTGACCGTTTTTTATGTAGGCAAGAAGTTCGGCGTGAACGAGCCCTTCGACTGCCTGCGGCTAAAGGCCTTCCGCCGTGGCGAGCAGGATGTGGAGTATATGACCCTGCTGTCGCGCCGGAAGGGCTGGGGCCGTGAGGCCGTGGCGCACGCCGTGGCTGCCGCGCTGGACCTCTCCGAAGAGACGTGGCGTCAATACGAGGAGGACGCCGGCGCAATCCGCTTTAATCACATCGCCGACACCCAACTCGACCAACTGCGCCGGCGCGTTGCCGCCGCTTTGTTGAAGTAAGTGGGGCAGGTCACCTGGCCTGCCACTTATGCGCTGCCGGTGCCGCGTGATGTCGAAGGTTCGCATGGCGCCACAATTCTGCAGATTCGTGAGCGCGCGGGACTTCATCGTACCGAGATCGAGGAGCCAGAAGTCTTGTGATGTGAGCCTAAGCTTAGCCGAAGCTGGTTCCATCCGGGCGTTCGGCCAGGAGGGGAGCGAAGGTGCGCACATTCGTGCCCTTATATTGTACGATTAGGCTTCGATCCGGCGACCAGGCTGGATAGAGTAGCCGGCCCCGAAATCAAGCGACCCGGGGCACCGCCTTCCACGGAATCTTGGAGAGTCCGGGGCCGGTGTGCCGTCCGGAGACCAGCAGGGCCGAACCCCGGATGTCAATCGCACTCGCGATCGGAAGGAGTTCGGCGCCGTCGGCCGAGAGGACGTGCAGCCGCCGTTTTCCACTCCGCCGCGGCACGATGGCTACGCGACCCCCCCATCCGGCGAAAAGGTGGGCGTCTCCAGCAGCACTCCATCGGCGTGGAGCAAGGGCCCTCACGGTTGGCACCACAAGCGGCGTCACGCCTCGTTCGTCGCCGAGGCAGAAGCAAGCTCTGGGCTACTCTGAGCGGTCCCGTGCCGGGCAAGGCCGCCTGAAAGGCATGGTGCTGGAACGGCCGGCATTCTGACTAATCGGTTCGTGATTCAATTGGGGACAAGCCTGCAGGTAGGGCCGGCCCTACCGGACCGCCGCACAATAGGCGAACAGCGCCTGCCACTCCGCCCGCTGCACCGCCATTGCCCGTGCTTCCTCGGCCGACCCCGGTTTACGCCTTGCCGTCTCGCACAGATCGATGAACGCGAACGGGTCCCATCTCGGGCCGAGATCTACTCCCAGTTCCGCTGCCCGCTGGCGCAAGGCCGGGAAGATCGCGTGCGAGCCCACCTTTCGAAACCAATACGACGCGTTGCCCGCATCGGGCTCCTGACGGTGGAGAATGGCGTGCCAGAAACTGCCCTCCGCGCTTGCCACGTTCTGCGCGATGGCGTGGGCTTCGTCCATGCACGAAAAGTAGAGGTAGAGACCGGCCATCGCCGCTTCGGGCGCACGAGCATTCGGGAACAGGCCGCGTGCCGTCTTTGTCAGCAGCAGGGCGTGAGCCTGCTCCGAACTACAGCAGCCCATGGCCAGAGGCATCAGGCGCTCGCCGTGGCCGTCCAGGGCGAGAATGGAAGAGACGGCTTCGCCGTATTCAGTCGCATCGAACATGAGACTAATTTTGCATAGCAGAAGGCCGGGCGGAAAGTGACCACAGCTCTGGTTCTCTCCGCGGGCGGTTTGTGGGCCGCTTGGGAGGTTGGCGTCTGGCGAGTTCTCAGCCGCCGCTTTCAGCCCGACCTGATCGTCGGCGCGTCGGCCGGCGCCTTGATCGGCTGGTCCATCGCCGGCGGATGCTCGCCGGACGACCTCATCCGGGATTGGCTCGACCCGCGCGCCGGCCAGATCATGCGGTTCGGCCTGAGCGGCCGTGGAGTCCTTCGCCCCGAACCGCTCCACGCCAAAGCCCGCGAACTCTTCGCCCGCTATCGCCCGCGCATTCCTTTCGGTCTCACGGTCGTGGAGGTTCCGAGTCTCCACATCAGGCTCGTGCGCGATTGCGAGATCACGGCGGATCATCTGGCGGCATCCTGCGCCATCCCTTTCGGTTTCCCACCGGTCCGCATTGGCGGCAAACTCTACGTGGATGGCGGCCTGCGCGGCGCCCTGCCTTTGCGCGCCGCCGAGACGATGGGCGCCACGCGCGCTATTGCGCTCAACGTGCTGAACACCCCCATCTTCCGAGTCCTGCGCAGGACCATGCGCCAGCCCAAAGCCAGCGCGGCGCTCCAGGTGGTCCGTCTCGAACCTTCCGTACCCCTCGGTTCGCTGCGCGATGCCGTGGTCTGGTCGGCCGCCAATATCGAGCGCTGGATTGCGCTGGGCGAACGGGACGCGAATCTGGCGGCAACTTCGATTACAATGTAGAACTATGCCGCGCTATCGGATCTTCCGCATGAAGGATTCCCCTAGGCAGCAATTCCGCTGGGCCCCCCACGTCTCAGGCGCCGCTACCGTCAAGCCCAAGGACTACGAACCGCGGGGCGAGGTCGAAGCGCTGAACGAATACGACGCCTGGCGCGTGTTGCGCGAGGCTGGCGGACCGCTTGTGGTCGGCGACCTGCTCGAAGCCGACGGCGGCCAGTTGCGTATCTATAAATATGTGGGTTTCGAGCCGGCACAATGGGTGTTGCCCGAACCGAAGCTGCCGGTCGAGCCCGAACCCGAGACCGCCAGTCCGTCCGCCGTCAGTTAAGGAGTCTGTATGCGTGAACCTCGTCTGGGCGATGACATCGACGATTTTTGCGTGCGCTGCAAGCGCGTCATGAACCATAACATTGTCTCCGTGGTCAAGGGCGTGCCGGCCAAGGTGCGCTGCCGCACCTGCCACAGCGATCACGACTTCCGCCACGAGCAACCACCGCCGCCCAAAGTCGATCTGAAAAAACAGGCGCTCTTCAATGAAGTCTTAAAGAAGGTGAGCCCCACCGAGGCCGTGGTCGTCGCGGACGATCCCGAGGTCGATCTGGACCTGATCGCCGATGCCGAGGAACCGGAGGCCGAATCGGCCGAGCCCGAGCCCGAAGCGTCGCCGGTCGAAGTAGAGGTAAAGGTAGAAACGGCCAAGTCCAAGAAAGCTAAAGGCCGTCCGAAGAAGTAGTTCATGACCCGCCGCTCGTTTCTCACCGGCGCGTGCACGATGGCGGCCCTCCCCGCCTCTGCCGCCTCCGGCCCGGCGCCTTACGGCGCAATTCCCAGCGAGCGCCAACTGCACTGGCACGAACTCGAGTTCACCGCTTTCCTTCACTTCACCGTCAATACCTTTACCGACAAAGAATGGGGCTATGGCGACGAGGACCCCAACATTTTCAACCCCGCCAGGTTCGACGCCGATGCCATCGTCGCGGCTCTGGCAGGGGGCGGCGTGCGTGGCGTGATCCTCACCTGCAAACACCACGATGGCTTCTGTCTTTGGCCAACCAAGACGACGGAGCACTCGGTTCGCAGCAGTGCCTGGAGGGCAGGCCAGGGCGACGTGGTGCGCGAAGTCGCCGGCGCCGCGCGCCGCCACAATCTCCAGTTTGGCGTTTACCTCTCGCCTTGGGACCGCAACTGCGCCGAGTACGGAATGCCCGGCTACGTCGCGATCTATCGCCAGCAGCTCAGCGAATTGCTCACCAACTACGGCCCGATATTCGAGGTTTGGCACGATGGCGCCAACGGCGGCGACGGCTTCTACGGCGGCGCGCGTGAAAAGCGCACCATCGACAAGAACACCTATTACCAGTGGCCAGGCACCTGGGACCTGGTGCGCCGCCTGCAGCCGGGCGCCGTCATTTTCAGCGACGTGGGCCCCGATGTCCGCTGGGTGGGCAACGAGCGCGGCGTGGCCGGCGACCCCTGCTGGGAGACCTTCGATCCGGTGGGCGCCGACGGCGGTCCAGCCTCGCCCGGCAATGTGCGGGATAAGGAGTCGCCAACCGGTCATCGCCACGGCACAAAGTGGCTTCCGCCCGAATGCGACGTATCGATTCGGCCTGGCTGGTTCTGGCACGAGAAGGAAAACGCCCGCATCAAGCAGCCGGCACAGTTGGTCGATCTTTACTACGAGTCCGTCGGCCGCGGAGGCACGCTGCTGCTCAACGTGCCTCCCAATCGCGATGGCCTGTTGCAGGCCGACGACATTGCGTCGCTCCAAGGCTTCGGCGACTATCTCCGAACCACCTTTGCCACCAACCTGACTGCGGACGCGAAGGTCGCGGCCTCGAGCGTCCGCGGCAAGGATCAGACCTACGCCGCATCCAATCTGGTCGATGGACAGCCCGAAACATTTTGGGCCACTGACGATTCGGTGCGGATCGCCGACGCCACTATCGATTTCCCACGGCCGGCGACGTTTGGGGTGATCCGCATTCGCGAGGAGATCCGGCTGGGACAACGCATCGACGCGTTGGCGGTCGAGACTTGGAACGCCGGTGCGTGGGAGCCCGTGGCGCAGGCCACGAGCATCGGAGCGCGGCGGCTCATCCGGCTCGAACATCCAGTGACCGCGACGCGCCTGCGCCTCCGTGTGACTCAGGCTTCGGCCAGCCCCGCGCTGCGCGAGTTTGCGGTGTTCGCGGAAACGAAATAGCGAGTTGCCACACCACACACAACTATGCGAAGAACGCGCGCCAGGTCGTGACCACCAAGGTGTGGGTAACCATGGCTGCGCGAATGCTGCCCGCCTGGTTGCGGGCATGACCGCAGAACAATCCCAGGGTGGCGGCGAGCGGAACCCACGGCCAGTTGGGGAAGTGTCCCAGCCACAGATGTGCGAATCCGAAGCAGGCTGAGGTTATGAGCAGCGCGGCGGTGCGGTTCCAGATCCAATCCTCGACCCACTGCTGGAGCACGCCGCGAAAGAAAAACTCTTCACCCAGGGCGATCACGAAGAGGAATCCAAGAAAGGTCCCGGCTACATTCCAAAACGGCTTGGGCGTTCCCCAGTGCAGGGCCTTCAGTGCCATCGCCAGAGGGATACCCACCGGCAGAAAACAGACGTAGTGCAACCCGCCGATGCGCCAGTCCTTCCAGGTGGGTAGGAAGCCGTAGCCCGTTTCGCGCACACGGCGCTCCACAATCAGCGACAGGACCGCAATCTGATACACGGCCACCTTGCCGAGAATGGCGATGTCGGCTCCTTTGACCGGTGCCGGATAAATGGGGTCGAAATAGCGGCCCAGCAACACGGCTGCGACGAGTCCAAGGTACGCAAGGTCGACGACTGCAACCGCCGGCAGGACCAGGTACCAGAGACCGAGGGCCAGCGCCAGGGCAATCAACTTCACCAAACTGACGAACTGAAACTGGACGGCGCCGCAACAGCAAACCAGATACGGCAAGATCGCGGAAGCCACCAGGAACCCGGGCAGGGAGGCTCCGGCCAGGAGTTCGCGGAGTTCGGGAAAGGCCGCTACCAGATAGAATGGATATTCCACAAGGATAGCGCCCAACGCGGGAATCGCCGCCCAGCTTGGAATGTCCTTGAGGCGAGCGAACCAAATGCCGGCCACGCCCAGCGCCATCCAGCCGATCAGCAGCGCCGCCCGGAAGCCGCCGCGCCATAGGACCATGGGCCTCATTCTAACACTCGGGGTTATGGCGCCCCTGGCTAGCCGGGCCGCGGCGGCCGACGAAGCTCCCGCCAATCTGGCCAGACTGGTGGCGCACCGCGAAACCGAAACCGAGACCGAGCGCAACGAGTACACCTACCGCCAGAGCGTGACCCTCGATGAACTGGACAGCCACGGCGCCACGCGCGGTCAATATCGCGAGACGCGGGACATCGTCTTCTCACCCAAGCACGAGCGCTCGGAGAGTCTCATCGGCACGCCGCAGAACGGACTCAAGAGCCTGATTTTGACGGAGGAGGACTTCCACGACATCCGCGAAATCCAGCCGCTGGTTCTGACCGATGACCGGCTGTGGATTTACGAGACCAAAGTTCGCGGCGACGAGACGATGGACGGTGTGGATTGCTGGGTGCTGCAGGTGCGCCCGCGCCAGATCCTGCAGGGACAGCGCTTGTTTGACGGCACGATCTGGGTGGATAAGAAGGAGTACAACATCGTGCGCATGGAAGGCCAAGCGGTGCCGCAAATCCGGACCACCAAGTCGGAAAATCTGTTCCCGCGATTCACCACGCTCCGCAAACCAATCGACGGCAAACACTGGTTTCCGGTTTATACGTATGGCGACGACACCCTGTTCTTCCGGGGCGGACCGCAGCGCGAACGGTTGCGGATTGCCTACACGAACTACAAGCGGTTCGAAGTGGAATCGACGTTTACGCCGAAGTAGAGAAGCGGTATTCCATGAAGAAATCGGCCAAGGTTACCATCACCATCGTCGCCGCCATGGGGTTGACCATGTGCGGCAGACGGCGCCTCGATCCATGTTCGCCGGGCACCTTCAATGAAATGGCCTGCCAGGATGCGGTCCGCAACGGCGGCTACTATTGGCAGGGCTCGTGGTTTCCGATGACGTACAGTTACCCGTATCCGTACTACTTCGATTCCTACCGGCGCTATGTATCGAATGGCGGCACCGTGGTCTCGGCGCCGGGAAGGTCTTATGGACGGCCTGGTGTGAGCACACCGGGTTCGTCCTCCGGGGTGGAGCGCGGCGGTTTCGGATCGACGGGCTCCGGGCACGGGTCTGGTTCGGGAGCGGGGGAATAGTTCAGATGCGAAGGATCGTGGCGGAACCGAGAGCGGATTGGCAGAGGAAAGTGGAGGAGGCCGGCCTCGTCTGGCACACCGGCGCGGAGCCCTACTGGGACGAGTCCGCGTTCTATGAATTCACCGCCAAAGAGATCGACGTCCTGGAAGCGGCAACCAACGAACTCGAAAAGATGACGCTGGCCGCGGCGCAGCACGTCATCGACCACAGGCTCTATTCCAAGATGGGGATTCCTGACGCGGCCATACCGCTGATTGAAAGTTCCTGGGAGGCGGAACCGCCATCGTTGTACGGACGCTTCGATTTGAGCTACGACGGCATCAACCCGCCCAAGCTTCTGGAGTACAACGCAGACACGCCGACCTCCTTATTGGAGGCCGCGGTGGTGCAGTGGTATTGGCTGCAGGACGTGTTTCCCAAGCGCGACCAGTTCAATTCGCTGCACGAACGTCTGATCGCCCTATGGAAAGAGCTGACGCCGTACCTGCCGGGGGGACGGATAGATTTCTGCTCGATGGACGATCTCGAAGACGGCATGACGGTGACGTACCTGCAGGACACCGCTCAACAGGCCGGGCTGGTGGCATCGAGCTTTCCCATCGATGAGATCGGCTGGGACGGGCGGTCGTTCGTTGGACCGGACGACCGGCCGCTGGGCGCGATCTTCAAACTGTACCCATGGGAGTGGATGGTGCGCGAGGAATTCGGCAAGCACCTGGGGACTGCGGGAACACTGTGGATGGAGCCGCCGTGGAAAATGCTGCTGTCGAACAAGGGCATCCTGCCGATTCTGTGGCAGCTTTACCCGCGGCATCCGTACCTGCTCGAGGCCAGCTTCGACGGACCGGGCCTGATGATGTCGTGGGTGAAGAAGCCGATGCTGGGCCGGGAAGGCGCCAACATTACCGTGCACCAGCCCGGAAAAGACCTCGAAACCGGCGGCGATTATGGAGGGGAAGGCTTCGTGTACCAGCAGATGGCGCACCTCAAGAGCTTCGATGGAAAGTACCCGGTTCTGGGCAGTTGGCTGATTGGGCACGAGGAAGGCAACGCCGCCGGCGGGATGGGCGTTCGCGAAGCGGATGGCCCCATCACCACCAACACCAGCCGGTTTGTGCCGCACGTGTTCGACTGAGCGCTGTCAGCCAAGGTAGTCGAAGAGGCTGCTTCGCGGCATCTTGCCTTGCATCTGGAACGCCGCCTGGAGCTGGATCGTGCCCTGGTTCAGGAGCATTGCCGCCGCGGCCACGTCTGCATCCTGTTTCTGGCTCAATTGGGTCTGTAGCTGGGTGTCGTACGCGTCGGCGTAGTTGGTGGCGTCGGTAATGCGGTTTTCCACCGATCCATAGAAGGCCTGACAGGTACCGATGTGGTCGGATGCCATCTTCAGGGATCCGACCGCCGCCGAGACGCCGGCTGTGTCGTTGTTCCGCAGCGCCACTTGCAGGCTGTTCAGCGCGGCGAAGACGTTGTCGGAAGCCAGGGTGTCGTCGGCATTCCGGTTGTCGAAAATGTCCTGGGCGGTTTTTCCGGCCGCGAACGATCCCCCAGATGGACCTTCCACGCGCTGCGTTGCCAACCCGGTGAAGAGACGATTCACTCCGTTGGGGGCCGTGGGGTCGGAGGCGTATTGGGGAACGCCGCCCTGATCGCCGCTGAAGATGTACCGGCCTTGCACGGTAGTGCGGCTGATGGCTAGCATCTGGTCCTGGAGGGACTGAACTTCGTCGGCGATACTCTGGCGTCCGTTGTCGTCGAGTGTGAAAGTGGCGCCTTGGCTGCCAAGAGTCACGGCGCGGTCCATCAATTGGGTGGCGGAGGTCAAGGCGGCGTCGGCAGTCTGGGCGTCGGTGTTCGCCAAACCGAGGTTGGTCTTGATTTGCGAATTATGAGCGATGTTGGAGCGAAGCTGTAGGATCGAGTCGATTTTGTCGGGTGCGTCTGACGCCACGGAAACGCTCTTGCCGGATGTAATTTGTTGCGAGGCGGCCGCCACCTGTGCCTGAACGCGGTCCAGATTGACCAGGAATTCCCGGGAGGAAGGACTAAGATTCGAGACCATAGAATTGTGCCTTAAGTAATCAAGTTGATCGTGGTTTCCGTGAGCTGGTCGAGGATGGTAATGAACTTGGATGTGGCCTGGTAGGCCCTCTGAAACTCGATTAAGGTGGCAGCTTCCTCATCCAGCGAGACGCCCGAAATCTGCTGGCGGAGCGTCTGGGCCTGTGACACAAGGGACTGCTGAACCTGGACCTGGTTGGTGGCGTCGCTCAACTGGCCGCCCACGCGACCTGCCAGTTGCCCATAGTACTGGCTGTAGCTGACTCCATTGATCATGTCGGCGATGTCTGTCGGGCTGGCCAGTTGCGCCAGGGACAGAGGAACCCCGTTGGAGACATAGGGAGGGCCGGGATCGATGGCTGCGAGTTGGTCGGGGGTGAGGCTGGAATCTACCGATATGGTTTGCGCCACTCTGGCATCGTTCGAGGTGTCGTATGTGAACAGCGGATTCCCCGATTGTCCGTCGGAAGTGTTGCCGGCGGTCAACAGGGAATTGACGCGGTCGGCAAACTGCTTGGCCATGGTGTTGAGGTCGCCCGCCTGATAGGCGTCGCCGATGTAGGAAGGCAGGATCTGGTTGCGAAGGTTCAGGAGGGCGCCCAGTTGGCCGTTGGTGATCTTGGATGTGACATCGGTACCATCCGAAGCCAGAACCTGGACGTTGGCTGGCGCATTCGGATAGGTGGGCGGAGGGGAGGATGGCAGGCTCAGCGACGAAGTGAGCTTGTACTGCTTGTCCGACGCCAGCAGCAGTTGAGTGCCGTTCAGCATGATGGTAACCGTGCCATCGACCTGTTTGGTGGCTGTAAAATCGATCAGCTGGGACATGTTTTCCAACGTCGCGTTCACTTGGGCATCGAGACCGGCGTCATTGTGGTTGCCGTTCATGACGATTTGGTTGAACTTCTGAAGCTGCCCCACCATTTGATTCACCTGGTCCACCGTTTGGCTGACCTGTTCGGCGGCCGTTTGTTCCTGGTTGGCAATCCCCGCATAGGCTTGTTGGAACGTTTGAGCGAGGGCGGTGGCCTTGTCCAGGACGGTCTGGCGGGTAGCTTGATTGGTTGGCGAGGCGGCCCAGGCGGAAAAGGTTTGGAACAGGTCGTTTAGCGCCTTGGGGATACCCCGATTGCCGGAAATGTCGAACTCGGACTGGAGCTCAGTCAGGCTGGTTACCAACTGCTGTTGCGCTCCGAGGGAAAGATTTTGCTGGCGCACGCCTTGTTCGGCGTACTGGTCGCGGGAACTCATCAGTACCCCTGCCCTCACGCCTCCGGTGGCCCCGCTATTCGGGTCGAACGGAAGGGCCTCCAGGGTCATGGTTTGCTTGGCGTAGCCGGGAGTGGAGGCGTTGGCGACGTTGTTCTGGGTCGTGTCGAGTACTCGCCCATAGGCATCCAGCGTCGATGAGGAGGAAACGAGCTGGCTGAGCAGGTTCGACATGGCCTTTAACCGTGGACCAGGATCCGGCGCCGGGCCGGTGTTGGCGCCGGAGCGCCCCGGTCCGTATAGCCGGCCGTAAGGGAATCCCTCAACCGGCACCAGCCATCATGAAATTTGGCCGCCCCGTCCAGCAAGCGGTTAGCCCGGACCACCGACCAACGCAACTTCCTGGCCTCTTCCAACCGGCTGGCTTTTTCGAAGGCCGCCGCGGTTCCACGACTCTGCTCGAGGAGTGGCTGGAACTCGGCCAGTTGCCGGCCCGCAGTCTCCAGAATCTCCGAACAGCGATCCAACGCCGCGGGCGAGGGAGACAAGAGCAGGTCAATCGTACGATCCACGCTCAGACGCACCGCCCGGATTCGTTCATGCACTTCGGGCGCCGCCATGTTATTTCAGTCCCGCGCTGAGAGCTTCGGAAACCATACCCTGGCTGGTGGCTAGGGAATCCGGGCTGTAGTTCCCGCTCTGATACTGCGCCGCCAGAGCCTGTACCCGACTGGCCCGCGAGGTTCCGAATGCGGACAATGCCTGGGAAAGGCGCGTAAGGGTGCCGGACAACTCGACACGGTCTTCGGAGCCAGTGCGGCTGCTGCCCGCTCTTGCCTGCTCACTCCGGTTCGGTTGCTGAGCTTCCTGCGTGCGCCCAGCCTCGGCCGCTGATGCGCCCGACAAATTGCGATCATAGACTTTCATACAGGCATTCCAACCTTTAGCTGCTTCACTTATCGGCTGGCTCCTTGAAGAACTTTAGCTGGGCAGGTTTCAAAAACAAGGCGTCTCTTCTAAAGTTTGGCGAACTTCAGCCGATTGTCTGAGTGTAAATTCCGATGGAAGCCGCAAGAGTCCTATGGATCAATGAGCTACGGGGACCGGCCGGGGCGCCGGGGTCGCGGGGCACCTGGGTTGCCGAGTTCTGCGGGCCGGATGATGGGCTGGATGCTCTTCGTCAGCGGGATTACGACGCGGTGGTGTTGGATTTTCCGATTTCCGGTTGGACGCCCGCTGAGGCCCTTGAGGAAGTGAAGCGTGCCGCTCCGGGCACGCCGGTGCTGATTCGGGATCCAAGGACTACGCTAGCGGGAGCCGTCAGGCTCGCCCACCTTGGCGCATATCGCTTATTGGAGGCTGGGAGCGATGTCGATTCACAGGTTGAAGATGCCATACAATTTCAAACGGTCCAAGGCTTGGGGAGGCTAGCAGAGCACATAGCCAGCGAGGATTGGGAACGCCTCCTGGTGGGACAGAGCCGCGAAATGCGGCAGGTGCACCAGGTTATCCGTATGGTGGGCGGGCGCCGGGCCACGGTTCTGATCACCGGCGAGACGGGCACAGGCAAAGAACTGGCGGCGCGGGCACTGCACCTGGCTGGAAGCAGGCGCACCGGTCCCCTGGTGGCAGTGAACTGCAACGCGCTTCCGGAAAGCCTGCTGGAGGCCGAACTGTTCGGCCACGTGCGCGGCGCATTCACGGGGGCGGTCCAAAGCCGGACCGGCCGGTTCGAGCAGGCTCAGGGAGGCACGCTCCTGCTGGACGAGATCGGGGAATTGCCCATGGAACTTCAGGCCAAACTTCTGCGCGTACTGCAGGAGCGCGAACTTCAGCGCCTGGGCAGTTCGGAAACGATTCACCTGGATATCCGGTTTGTCGCGGCGACCAACTGCGACTTGACGGAGAGAATCGAGCAGGGCCGGTTTAGAGAGGACCTGTACTATCGGTTGAATGTGGTGCCGCTGCACATGCCGCCCTTGCGGCAGCGCCGCTGCGACATTCCCTTCCTGGCACTGCACTTCATGAAGAAGGTCTGCCGGGTGGAAGGCTTCCCTCTGAAAGCACTGACTCCGGAGGCGATGGCGCGCCTCTGCGAGTATTCCTGGCCCGGCAACGTCCGTCAACTGGAGAACGTCATCGAGACCGCGGTAGCCCTGAGCGGCGACGTTGTCACGCTGGCGCCCTCGCATCTCCCTTTGCCATCTCCGGCCCGCGCACGCGAGTCGATGCCGGGCGCGCTTCCGACCGTTTCCGTGCCGGATGCCGGCCTGGATTACGAACGGACGCTGGCCCTGATCGAAAAGAGCATCCTGGAACAGGCCCTGAGCAAGACCGGCGGTAACAAGAAAGCGGCGGCGGAGATGCTCCATCTCAAGCGTACGACACTTGCGGCCAAAGTGCGGAGCCTGGCGTCGACTGCCTGCAGTTAAGCCCGTGATCCGTCGGTAGGCGATTTCGGAGTGGAGCCCGGATGCCTTCATGCCGGTGCCCAGAGTCTGGTCTGGCTTTTCACCTTTTGGGTGATGAATTGCATAGGACTGTGCGATGGCGCTCCCCCGCCCACAGAAACAGTCGCCGGCCGAAGGCGAGTTTCTGTTTCAGCTCGATCCAGAGCCGCTGCAAGAAGATGTAACCGCCTATGCAGGGATTCCATTATTTGTGCAGACCGTGCGTTCGTTGGATGTGCCGGGCAGCGTGAAGCGGCACTTGCAGTCAAACAGCGAGAGCGCGGCTTCGATGAAGCCAGCTATGTAGAGAGCTTCCTGGTATTGAACGCACTGGGTGGAGAATGTTTGGAAGACTTCGACCGATTGCGCGAAGAACGCCGGACTGGCCTCCATGTTGGGGCATGCGTTGCCGAGCCCGGAAGCCGCTCGCAAATTTCTCTACCAGTTTCACGATGAGGGAAGTTGCAGCAGACCAGGCAGCAATTGCCAAAGGGGCAGGTGAGTTATATCGCCGAGGAGAATGTCCCACTGCGAGCTTTGGCACAGGTCAATCAGGAAATGGTGCAGGCGGTGGGGCAGCGCTGTGCGGATCAGAAGATTGCCACCATTGATCTGGACGCCACCATCATCGAAAGTTGGAAGCGGGAAGCGCGCCTCACCTATCAAGGCATCAGTGGCGATCAGCCGATGTTGGCGCTGTGGGCAGAAATGGATTTGGTGGTGGCCGACGAGTTTGGCGACGGCAACGTGCCGGCGCAAATGGCGCCGTTGCCGGTGACCCAGCGGGCGTTTCAGGCGCTGCCGTCCACGGTAAAGGAAGATTACTTTGGCGGAGACTCGGCCTGCTGGGAAGGCGACCTGCTGAAGTGGCTGCGCGACGAGCAGCGGCCCGAAGGCCCGCAGGGGCAGATCATATTCGGCATCAGCGTGCGCATGACCCCGAACTTGAAGAAGCACATGCAGCAGTTGGCGAAGGCCCAGTGGAAGCCGTATCGCCAGACTGCCGACAGGGAGTGCGAATGCGCCGACCTGCTGAACTACTGGCCGGAAGAAACGGATCGGCCGGAAGGCGCCGGACCGTTTTTGCGGTACCTCGCCATCGGCACGCGCAAACGGCAAGGCGAGTGGTTCGGCGACGGCAACGAGGAGAAGTATTTTGCGGTAGCCAGCAATCAGCGGGACTGGGATGCGGTGCGGCTGCTGGAGTGGCAACGCGAAAAGGCGGGCACCATCGAAGCACTGCACGATGTTCTGAAAGACGAGTTGGCGGCGGGCGTGATGCCGTGTGGGCGCTGGGGAGCCAACGCGGCCTGGCTGCGGCTGGCCGTGATGAGCCACAACGTGCTGACGGCGATGAAGCGGCTGGCCCTGCCGGAGAAGTGGTTGCGGGCGCACCCCAAACGGCTACGTTTTCAGATTTTCTATTCGCCCGGCAAACTGGTCACGCATGCGCGGCAGACTTGGCTGCGGGTGAAGCGGCTCAAGGAAGCAATTGGCCGAGTGGATCGAAGCGCTGCGCCTGCTGCCGGTACCCATGCGCGTATAGGCGGGCTTACAGACGGATTATCGAAGGCTTTCCGTAGCACACGAAGGGGGACGTGTTGCCGCAAGCAGCCCGAAGAGCGTTAGCCAACCAACACCGTCACACTTTCGAGCCGAATGGCGAGCATTTGGCAATTCTTGAGGGGCTTCTTCCTCCGTCATACCCCCTGACACTCCAAGAACCTTGCGCCTACCGGAAACGCCCCAGGGATGCCGAAGCTTACGGACTGATTACGGTTAAGCCTGAATTCCGAAGCTGAAACTGTACATGGCACGTAAATGCTTGCGATAAGGGGAGTGGACGCAAACACCTCGGACAAACTGGTTCCGCAGGAAATCACTGCTCTGCTCTCCGGCGAGCGGGTGATTCTGCGTGAGACCCAACGAGCGGTGACCCCCTTTGGTGGAGTCGCCGTTTTCATCACGTATTTGCAGAAGATTGGTTTGGTGGAGCCAGTACGGCGTCATCTACCAATTCAGGGGAAGTCACCAAACCATATCGAGCCAACGGTCACGTGGATGGCGTTCCTGATGACCGTGTTGCTCGGCGCCAAGCGCTTTGCTCACGCAGGTCTGCTGCGCGGCGACCAGGCGCTGCATGCGCTGCTGGGAAGGAAACGTTTCCTCACCGACGACACGATCTGTAATCTGGTCCGGAAGTTTGGCATGGGCGAGATCCAGCGCTTCTTCGAGCCGATGACCGAATGGCAGATGCAACGGCTGCCGTTGCGTCCTGAGGGCTACACCGTGGACATGGATTCTACCGTGTTTGAGCGTTACGGCAAACAGGAAGGATCGCTAAAAGGGCACAACCCGCGCCGGCATGGGCGGCCCAGTCATCATCCGCTACTGGCGGTGCTGGGGGAAGCCCACTTCCTCCTCCACGGCTGGCTCCGCAGCGGCAACTGCGGAACCGCGCGTGGGGCGGAGGAATTTCTCAAAGAAGCTCTTGCACTGTGGGGACAGCACCAGAAGATCCGCCTGCTGAGAGCTGATTCTGGCTTCTTCGACGGCCAATTGCTGGACTATCTAACGAGGCTTCGCCTCAGACCGACAAGATGTACCACGTCGTGACAGCAGCATAACGGATAATCCGAATATGGCTCCGGTCGACGGTGAGGAACTGCAAGCAGTTCCTGCCAATGAGTCTGGCCGCCGAAGCGGCAATCGATCCCGAAGGATCGGAGTCGTACCGGAGCCGAC
>Ga0209067_10000945_pt1 | contig 18202 bp, 17 predicted proteins | sample ColStrG_CSR_2013_FD_187199 | JGI IMG/M metagenome (GOLD analysis project Ga0209067, IMG submission 187199) | Freshwater sediment microbial communities in response to fracking from Pennsylvania, USA - Cold Stream Run_MetaG_CSR_2013 (SPAdes)... | ecosystem: Environmental > Aquatic > Freshwater >...
TGTGGTTGGCAATGCCGGCACGGCTTCGTTAATTTTTTCGCTGACCTGAAACTGCAGCGATGTCAGGGAATGCGGGCGTGGTGATAATCCGAACATAGTAAGTTCCGTTAGTGGCAAATTGATTCAATAACGCCGGTCTGTATTCGCCGGCAAAGTGAATGGCGTCCGGTCCGGGGTGGCAGTGACGGCTTGCCCTTGCAGGTGGACAATGTCAGACTGTATCCGTTCGTTGTACAGTCCGATCAGTGTCGGCTGTATCGCATGAATGTCGATAATGCCGGACTGATTGCCGGTCATTTCATCGGCCCAGGTGTGATGAAAGTAAACTTCTTTGAAAGTGGCATCGGTGATGATTGCCTTGGACAGGCGGGCACGCTCAATGTCTGTGTGGGTGAATTTGGCACCGGTGAAATCGACACCCTCGAGCTTGGCGTAATTCAGATTGACGTTGCAAAATGTGGCCCGTCTGGCCGACATGCAATTCAGGTCGAAATGGCGCGGACCACTCAGATTCAGGTTGCTGAGCTCCACATCATCCAGATTGAGTTGCCAACCCATTCTGTGCAAACCGTGAATGAGGTCGACCAGATAGGGTTTCAGTATCCTTCTGTCTGCTGTATAAATTTGATCTTTTTCCCATGCGTTGGTAAAAATGGCGGCTTTGATGGCCGGGTCGCATTCTGTGGAGGGCGAGGTCAGCGCCAGTTCAATGCTGGCCATGATTTGTTGGTTGCGCTGGTTCTCGATGATGGTTCCCTCGCTGCTGAATTCCAGTTCCAGTGCTGCCGATGAAAAATCCGGCACGGCCATCTGGCTGATCAGATCCGCGACGGTTGATGGCAATGCCGGGACTGCTTCAGTAATTTCGGTGCTGGTTTGCGTCTGCAGGGCAGTCAGCGTGATTCTGGGGGATAGGCCTATCATGCTGATTTTTCTCCAGGTGATCTGGTTGCGATAAACGTGAATTTGTCCCGATCCGGAATGACGGAAAAAAAAGTGCCATGCAAAAATTCACGCTGGCGCACCGATTCATGAACTGCCGAGGCAGACAGGGGCGTGCCGGCCTGAAAAATGGCAGACTGATTGCCGGTTAGCCCGTCAACCATGGTGTTCATAAAGAATACATTCGAAAATGTGGCGTCGGTGATGTTGGCATTTCTCATGTCGGCATGGGCCAGGCTGCCATCAATAAATCTTGACCCGGTCAGGTCAGCATCGGCCATTTTGAATAATTGCATGTTCACATTGTTAAATACAGCACGGCGGGCCGACATGCCGGTCAGATCGACGCCATCTTCACCCAGATCCAGATTGTTCAAAACCACGTCATCCAGATTAACCGACTGTCCGCGTTGGGACAGTCGGTTAATCAACTGCGGCAGATAGGACCGCAATGTGTCGCAGGTTGGGTCGCGCGCTGCGGTGACAGCCAGAGTGGCATTGGAAAAAATCTGACCTTTGATGTGGGGCGTATAGTTTGTTGAAGGTGAGGTCAGCGCCGCTTCAATCGCGGCGATGATCTCCTGATTTCTTTGATTGTCAATGACTGCGCCAGCGTCGTCGAGTTGCAGTGGCTGTGCCGGAAGCGTGTAATCGGCATAAGCCATCTGGCTGATCAGATCCGACACCGATGTGGGTAACTCCGGCACGGCAGTGGCAATTTCATTGCTGGCCTGCGCCTGTTGCGCAGTCAGTCCATAAATTCTTGGGGATAATCCATTCATTTCATTTCCTACAATCGAGGGTGGCTGGTTCGGGAATTTGACCTTGCCGGCATTGCCGGATCTATTCGCTTGGATAGTCGCCATAGTTGCTGAAGTACGGCGTGGCATTCTGGTCGGTCGGCAGGGTGAATGTTTCCCGATCAGGCACTGCGCTTTCTACGTAGCCAGTCAGGAAGGTTCTGTCAGCCGTGCACACTTCACCGTTAACGGACATCAGCACAGGATGGGACTCGTAAATATTTGCGAGGGTGGACTGGTTGCCGATCAATTCACATGCCTCGGTCGACTGGAACGTCACATTGGAAAACGTCGCGTTGGTGATATTGGCTTTACTGAAATTGGCATGACTCAGATCGGAATTGAAAAATTTGGCGCCGGTGAGATCAGCATGGCGCAAATTGACCCGCCGCATAGCCAGATTGGCGAAAGTCGCTCGTTGTGCGGACATGTCGTTAAAGAACGATGCAAATTCCGTTACAAAGTTGAACCTGTTCAGTTCGACATCATCGAGATTGAGCTGCAGTCCCTTTTCCTGGAACTTGTTGATGAGCTCAATCAGATAGGGCTTGATGGTTCGTCCGGTTGACCCCGGTTGCGCTGCCGTGTCAAATATTTGGGCTTTAATCCGGGGATCGCATTCAGAAGACGGTGCGGTCAGCGCCATGTCAATGTGCAGAACGATTTGCCGGTTCCGTTCGGTTTGCATCACCGTGCCGCACAAGGTCAGTTCAGGTGCGATTGTCGCGATTGAAAAATCGGGTACAGCCATTTCACTGATCAGGTCCGTCACCGTGGTCGGAAGTTCCGTCACTGTTTCGGCAATGGTGTTGCTGATTTGAATTTGTTGCGGGCTGAGAGAATGGGGCCTTGGTGATAATCCCTGCATGGTTATTCCTAACGATAGTCAGCTTTGATAAACGTAAGATCCGGATTTCTTACTGGCTGGCCATTTTCGTTCAGGCGTTACGGTTTACTCCATGCCGAGATTTACCAATGGACATAATCGACAAGTGCGGGTATGGAGCGATGTTGCAGCCGACGCATTTCTGCAGCGCCGGCTCCTCAGGACTGATACAGGGAAGGATGTTTTGATGGGGCCGCAGTGTAAAAACGTCGGTGTCCGGCATTGCGGCGTAGCTGAACAGGTGCGGTCAAAGCAAATGTTGAAGTGCCGATTTTAATTCCGGAAAAGAAAACCGGAATCCCATGTGCTGCAGCACGGATGGTACGACGCGCTGCCCTTCCAGCAACAACCCAGACTGCTCTCCCAGCAAGATCCGGACCGGCAGCGCGGGTGTAGTCAGGAAACACGGCCGGTGCAGTACCTCGGCGGCGGTCTGCATAAACTGTTTTTGATGCAGCGCCTGCGGTGCCGTGAAATTCAGTGCCTGTACCGGTGTTGGGTCCGGATTGCGCCATAAAAATGCCATGGCGCGCAGAATATCGTCAACATGAATCCATGACAGCCATTGCCGGCCGCTGCCCAGTGCGCCACCCAACCCCAGTCTGACCGGTAACATCATCAGCGGCAGCGAGCCTTGTTTTCCCAGCACAAAACCAAAACGCATGATTCTGACCTGCACTCCGTACTGACTCGCCTGCGCAGCAGACGCTTCCCATTCCTGACATAACTGCGACATGAAAATCGGCTGCGCGGCGCTGTTTTCCGTCAGCGGCGTATCGTCGCCCTCTGCCTGTATGCCGTAGTAGCCTATGGCGGAGGCCGACAGCAGCAGACGCGGTTTGGTTTGGGCCCTGGCAATCCAGTCGACCACGCTCTGGGTCAGACCGATACGACTTTGACGCAACTCCGCTTTGCGGCGTGCACTCCAGCGTGCACCGAGTATGCGGGCGCCGGCCAGATTGACAATGACATCGATTTGACAGTCGACAGGCAAGGCGCTCATTACCTCAATAAAGTGCACCTTGCCGTTGAACAGCTTCGTTGCCTGTGCGGGTTTGCGGGTCAGTACAGTGATCTGTTTGCCGTGGTTGAGCAATGCCCTTACCAGTAACTGGCCGATAAATCCGGTGGCGCCGGTGATCAGAACGTGTTCCGGAATGGTGTCAAATTGCTCGTTCATCGCTGCTCCAAAATTTCTGATTTATCGAACTTTTCAATCGATGTCGCTGGTGCGCGTCCTGTCGTTCGCACGATCCTCCGCTCCGTCATTCCCACGAAAGTGGGAATCCACCTTACGTTGCTCTGCGCAGCCTGACTTGCTATTTGACAAACAGCCGACCAAATTCACGTGAGGCCAGTTCCGGATTCTCCGTCATATACACACTGCTGATCGCCGCCACCATGTCCGCACCCGCCGCGATCAGAGGCTGACAGTTGTCAATCGTCATGCCACCGATCACCACAACCGGCAGTGCAATTTCCTGTTTGGATTGCGAAACAATCTCAACCGGGGTCGTTACCGGATATTTTTTGATGCGCGACGGATAAAACCCGCCAAACGCCACATAGCTCGCGCCTTCCCGGTGCGAGCGATGCGCCAGCTCCAGATCGCCATAACACGAGGCACCGACGATTTTGTCCGGACCGACGGCTGTGCGCACTGTTGCGACGTAAGCATCGGTACCGCCAACGTGTATGCCGTCCGCATCCAGTTCCAGACACAAATCAACATGATCGTTGATGATGAACAGGCAGCCATGACGCCGACATAACGCCTGCAATGCGCGGGCCTGTTCGAGACGCAATGTTGCATCGGCGGTCTTGTGGCGATATTGCAGAATGGTTGCGCCACTTCTTAACGCCTGTTCACTGCAATCGAGCATTTTTGCCGTGTCATCCCAGTCGGGTGTGACCAGATACAGGCCGGATAATTTAGTCATGATGTGGTCTTTGTCGTTCCGGGATGCGTTGGCCATCGGCGATGGCATAGGAGTTCTGCAAGGCATGGTAACAATAATTCTGGGCAGTTTCGAGTGCGACCGGCAAGGAATTTCCACAGGCCAGCTGACCGGCAATGGCGGACGCCAACGTACAGCCGCTGCCATGGAAACTGCCTGCCAGCCTGGACCACTGCCAGCTGCTGCTGCCATTGGTTCGAAACCAGGTATTGGTAACCATGGCATCGCTGGCGTGGCCGCCCTTCACCAGCACATCGGCACCGTGGCGCATCAACTGGGTTGCCTGTTCCAAAACCGATGCTGCGGTCGGACACAGTCTGGCCGCTTCCGGCAGATTGGGTGTGATCAGGGTGGCGACCGGCAACAGCGGCGCGAGTGCGGCAACGGCATCTTCGGTCGAAAGCAGATCGCCATGACCGCTGGCCAGCACCGGGTCGATGATGACCGGCACCTTCGGATATCTGGTCTTATAAGCGGCAATCCAGCCGGCCAGTGCCAGCGCATTGTTGCGGTTGGCGACGATACCGATTTTGATGGCGCGGATGGTGATTTTGTCGGCCAGCGTCTGCGCCTGTCGCAGGATCAGTTCAGCAGGCACAGGATGCACCGCAAACACGCGGTCATTGTCCTGTACGGTGATGGCGGTAATGACGGGCAGGGCATGCGCACCCTGCGCGGCGATCGCTTCAATATCGGCTGCAATGCCGGCACCACCGCTGGGGTCGCTGCCGGCAAAGACCAGTACGCAAGGTTTCATTCAGGCGACGCGTCCGGCCATCGGTGAAGAAGGGGAGGCGGCAAATTTTTTCGGGATGCGACCGGCCAGATACGCTTCACGTCCGGCTTCCACGGCCAGCTTCATGGCGCGCGCCATGCGGATCGGGTCCTGCGCACCGGCAATCGCGGTATTCATCAGCACGCCGTCACAGCCGAGTTCCATGGCAATGGCCGCGTCTGAGGCGGTACCGACTCCGGCATCCACCAGCACCGGCACGGTGGCACGCTCGATAATCAACGACAGATTCCACGGATTCAGAATCCCCATTCCGGAGCCGATCAGCGAGGCCAGCGGCATGACTGCCACACAGCCGATATCTTCCAGCATTTTGGCCTGGATCGGATCGTCGCTGCAGTACACCATCACGTCGAAGCCGTCTGCCACCAGAGTTTTGGCGGCGATCAGGGTTTCAGGCATATTCGGGAACAGGCTCTTTTCGTCGCCCAGCACTTCGAGTTTGCACAGGTTTTGTCCGCCCAGCAATTCGCGTCCGAGTTGCAGCGTGTAAATGGCATCTTTGGCGTTGTAGCAGCCGGCGGTATTGGGCAGAATGGTGTAGCGCGACATCGGTACTGCATCCAGCAGGCTCGGCGCATTGGGATCCTGGCCGATGTTGACGCGCCGGATGGCCACCGTGATGATATCGGCGCCGCTGGCTTCGGTCGCCAGCCGGGTCTGTTCCAGATCTTTGTATTTGCCGCTGCCGACCAGCAGGCGCGAGTTGTAGGTTTTACCGGCGATGGTGAAGCTTGAATGTGCCTGTGACATGATTATTCCAATGTAATGATTAGCCGCCACCAATCGCGCGCACCACATCAACCACATCGTGGGTTTGCAATTGGGTTTCTTCCCAGCGCTGACGGGCTATGACCTGCCGATTGACTGCCACCGCAATTGCCTTGTCAGTCAGATTCAGTTCCGCCACCAGAGCAGCGACGGACTGCTGTGCCTGCATCTGATGGGGGTTGCCGTTGAGTACGATTTCTAAGCTGGTCATGATTACTGTTTGTGATAGATTTCAGCGCCGGTTTTAATAAACTCCACCGACTTGACTTCCATGCCCTTTTTGAGCGCGGCGATTTCACTGATCCCCTGCTGCGCTGCATAGTCACGCACTTCCTGGGTGATTTTCATCGAGCAGAAATGGGGGCCGCACATTGAGCAGAAGTGCGCCACCTTTGCCGAATCCTTGGGCAGTGTTTCATCGTGAAATTCGCGTGCCTTGTCTGGATCCAGTCCGAGGTTGAACTGATCTTCCCAGCGGAATTCAAAACGTGCTTTGGACAGCGCATTGTCACGAATCTGCGCGCCGGGATGGCCCTTGGCCAGATCGGCCACGTGCGCGGCGATTTTGTAAGTGATGATGCCGTCCTTGACGTCCGCCTTGTTGGGCAGACCCAGGTGTTCTTTCGGTGTCACGTAGCACAGCATGGCCGTGCCATACCAGCCGATGGTGGCCGCACCGATGCCGGAAGTGATATGGTCGTAGCCGGGTGCGATATCGGTGGTCAATGGTCCGAGCGTATAGAACGGTGCTTCGTAACACTGTTCCAGTTGCAGATCCATGTTCTCCTTGATCAGGTGCAGCGGCACGTGGCCGGGACCTTCAATCATGACCTGCACATCGTGTTGCCACGCGATCTGGGTCAGTTCGCCCAGTGTTTTCAGTTCGGCCAGCTGCGCTTCATCGTTGGCGTCGAAAATCGAACCGGGACGCAGACCGTCACCCAGACTGAACGACACGTCGTAGGCTTTCATGATCTGGCAGATTTCTTCGAAGTGGGTGTACAGGAACGATTCTTCATGATGGGCCAGACACCATTTGGCCATGATCGAGCCACCGCGCGAAACGATGCCGGTGAGTCGTTTGGCTGTCATCGGCACATACGCCAGACGCACGCCGGCGTGGATGGTGAAATAATCCACACCCTGTTCAGCCTGCTCAATTAACGTGTCACGGAAAATCTCCCAGGTCAGGTCTTCAGCCTTGCCGTTGACCTTTTCCAGCGCCTGATAAATCGGCACCGTACCGATCGGCACCGGTGAATTGCGGATGATCCATTCACGGGTTTCGTGAATATGTTTGCCGGTCGACAGATCCATGACATTGTCGCCACCCCAGCGGATCGCCCAGGTCAATTTTTCGACTTCTTCACCTATCGATGAGGTGACTGCCGAATTGCCGATATTGGCGTTGATCTTGACCAGAAAGTTACGACCGATAATCATCGGTTCGACTTCCGGGTGATTGATGTTGGCCGGAATGATGGCGCGCCCGCGTGCAATTTCGTCGCGGACGAATTCTGGGGTGATTTCAGCCGGAATCGACGCACCGAAATGCTGACCGGGATGCTGGCGGCCCATCAGGTCAGCCAGCTTGTTGCCCATCACACCCGAGGCGCGCAGGTTTTCCAGATACCGGGCGCGCTGCATGTTTTCACGAATGGCAACGTATTCCATTTCCGGCGTGATGATGCCCTGGCGCGCGTAATGCATCTGGCTGACATTTTTGCCGGCTTTGGCACGGCGTGGCAGGCGTTTCAGGTTGAAGCGCAGTTCGGCCACTTTCGGATCCTGCAGGCGTTCAACGCCAAACGCGGAAGAGGGGCCGGACAGTTCTTCGCTGTCATCGCGCTCGGCGATCCAGGCTGCGCGCACCGCTTCCAGACCGGAGCGGATATCGATTTTGACGTCCGGATCGGTGTAAGGACCGGAGGTATCGTAAACATAAATTGGTGGATTTTTTTCAAAGCCAAACGATGCCGGTGTATCAGCCTGACTGATTTCGCGCATCGGGACGCGGATATCCGGGCGGCTGCCCTGCACATAAATCTTGCGTGAATTCGGCAAGGGTGCGACGGCTGCCGCATCAACGGTGGCAGTGGCAGACAGAAATTTGGGATTGGCGTTCATGGTGCTTCCTAGTTTAAGTAGTTAACTGGCAGGGAAGCGGATGAAGAAACAGACTTGTGGCCTGTCACGTTGAGCTTCCCTACGCTGGCATTATCCAGATCAGGTCAAGGGTATTTCTCACCTGACTGTAAACAATATCAGGACCCCTAGCGGTTCGGTACTCGACATTATAGTCAACAATGTCAGCTTTTGGTTTTCTGTTTCGCGGCGTTGGCTTTGTTTTCAATGTAACAATTATCATGTAAAAAACGCATCGCCAGATGCAGGTCATGATCCCAGTCATCCAGCAGGTACAGTTGTGCCTGTTCGCAGAATTCTTCCCAGTCTTCCAGCAGACTTTCCTGTTTTTCATGCGGGGCGTGCTGCAGGATGAAGCTGCGCGCCAGGTCCGGCTGAAAGCCATCGGTGCGGACTTTTTTTACCAGCGCTTTGGCAGCCGATTCGCTCAGGCTGACCTTGCCCGCTACGCCACAGGCAATACACAGCAACAGTGTAAAGATCGCATCGATATCGGTTTTGCCCTTGGTGTAGCGGCTCCATTCTTTGGAAACCAGTGCATCGTAGCGGGCCACGTCCTGTTCATCCTGTTCGAGGATGAAATACTGGGCGGACAGCTGACTGATCAGGTGATCGAGCGGAATGCGCGGGTCGCTGATCAGTGATCGGTCTTTGCTGTCCATCTGGTTGTGCACCTGTTTCAACAGTTCGATTTCTGCGTCACTGAATTCGCCTTCGAGTTTGCCTGCTTTGGCCGGTGCTGTTTTGCGCAAGGCGGCCAGAATTTCGGCAAAGGCGAGCAGATTGAATGGGCCCGCATGAGAAGGGCCGGCAATACTCAGTAGTAACGCCGAACGTATGACGGCATCTGCTTCGCAGTGTTGTTCCTGAATGATGTCCTCGGTCAGGCCCAGCGCTTTGCCCAGTTTTTTGGCCAGCCGGATTTTGGCTTGATTCTGCTGACGATGTTCGCGTTCCAGACGATAGTCCTCGATCGACTTCCGGAGCGACCAGAATTCCAGAAAATCTTCCACCCGTCCCTGATCAAATTTGCCCAGTATGGAATATTCGGGCAGGGCAAACATTTCCTTGATCAGCGTCGAGCCGCCACGCGACAGCGTCAGAATCGTGTTGTCCCGAATCAGCCGTGCGGCCTGATCCAGGTCGCCCGACGTGGTTTCGAACAAATACAGACTGACCAGTTGCACGAGCCGTTCGCGCGCCTGCTCGAGTTCGGCACGCAGATACGGACTGCCGAACGTGGTGGCGATCTGCACCATGCCTTTTGGTGCATCGGTTTGCATTGATTCGAGTTTGGCCGCGTCGATCAGGCCCGTCTGCACGCCGGTGCGCAGGGCTTTTTCAAAAAACGGGCGGTCTTCAAAGTGGGCTACCTGGAAAGCGGTCATTGCTGCGCTGGTCTGATTCGTCACAGTGCCGACTCTTCCTGCAAACCTTCAAAGTCAGGACGATCCTGGCTTGGCATCGGTTTGTCATTGTCCAGCACGCCTTCGGGTAATTCGTCCATGGATTCCATGAACGCTTCCTGATCGGCCAATTCTTTTTTCAGACGTGCGCGCAGTTTCAGTAACACTTCGCGGAAAATATCCGGATGCTGGTAGCGCAGGATCACGGTGACTTCCTGCCAGTCATGGTCCTCAAAATTGGTCATGTCAAGTGGTGAAGACTGCGGTTCGTTATCGCGGGTCAGATTCAGCAGATCGTCATCAATGGCCTGAGTTTTGGCTTCGTCGCTGTATTCAAACAGGTCGAAGGTGGCGTAGCGGTAAAAAAATTCGATACGTTCGGTCCGCTCGGCCAGATAATCGGCCAATGCTTCGTAACCGCCTTCGACTTCGCTGATCGCGTACAAAAATTCAGACGGATCGGCGCCGGCGCGGAAGATCACCGAATTGATCATGCCGCGCAGTTGCTCATGGCTGAGATCAGCGTAGCGTTTTTCCAGCACGACCGCTTTGGCAAACTGTTCCGGTGTCACCAGCAGATTGACCAGCGACTCTTTGGAGCTGTCGTATTCGCGAATGATGGCCAGCAGGTCCTTGGCCGGAAACTGATCCAGCGCCACGACCAAAGCGTGATCACCCTCGGTTTCGGCCAGCGTGGCCAAGGCGTTTTCGGCACCGGCGATGTCTCCGGATTTGATTAATTTCTGGGCTTGTACTAAGGCGGGCAGGCTCATGGTGTTTTCAATGAAAAATTAATCGGAATGGCTTGTGCAGGTAATCGTGGAATTGGTCACTATTCCTTGCGGTCAAAACCCTGCTCAGCCAGAAAATCGGCACCGGCCTTGTCCAGGTCGAATTCGTTGGCTTCGCCTTCATGACTGATCACATCGTCCGAGCTGAGCATTTCTTCGTTGCGGTCGTGGTCCAGTTCTTCCTGTTCGTGTTCCAGATCTTCGTCATCGGCGTCCAGCTGTTCCTTGACCGGTGCGGCAGTTTCATGACCGTGTTTCAGCAGATATTCCAGACCGACGGTCGTGGCCAGAAAGTGTTCGCCGGCCGGATCGGTCAGCACGATAGCGATCAGGCTTTCTGCCCACGGTTCCACCGTCAGGGCGTGCTGCAGCGTGGCCCAGCCAGGCAGACTGCCGGTTTCCTTGGCGACCAGCGCCTCGAGCGTTTTCTTTTGCTTGAAAATGAAGGCGCCGTGAAACGCGGCCGCCACCATTTCCGGTGCAAATTTCATCATCGGCAGCAGTTGCTGCATCTGTTTGCGTTTGGTATTCAGGCGCGCCTTGAGTACGTTGTTGCCCTCGGAATCGGTGCGCAGATCATCCAGTTCGGCCTGATAGGAAGACGACAGACCGCCAAAATAACGTGAAATTTTCAATTCAGCACTCCTGATACATAGTTCGACCAGATTTCCTGCGCGGTTTCCAGTGGCACTTCCAACAGGTTGCGGCGCCGGTTATCGTCGTAGGCCGAACGGGCTGCCGGATCGGACAGCACGTCGTACGCTTCACGCACGGCCCGAAATCTGGCTGGCGCCAGTTCCGAGCTGTTGCGGTCCGGATGGTACTCCGACGCTTTTTGCCGGAACGCTTTTTTAATATCGTCCGGTGACGCCGTGCTGGTCAAGCCCAGAACGGCGTATAAATCAATATTAATGTTCATGGTCGTGGTCATCGCCGTGGTCATGATCGTGGCCGTGATCGTGACCGTGATCGTGACCGTGCGCACCGTGCACATGACCGTGTTCAATTTCTTCGTCGGTGGCAGCGCGCACGTCCAGCACCGTGGCTTCAAAAACCAGTCCCATGCCGGCCAGCGGATGATTGCCGTCGACGGTGACTTTGCCTGCGTCGATCTGGGTAATACGGAATTGCATCGGATAGCCGGTTTCAGGATCGTGGGTCTCAAACATCATGCCGACTTCAATGTCCGGTGGAAACAGGCCAACATCTTCTTCACGGATCAGTTGCTGATCGTGTTCGCCAAAGGCCTGCTCGGCAGTCATGGTCACTTTCACGGTATCGCCGGCAACATGGCCTTCGAGTGCTGCTTCAACCGGTGGCAGAATATTGTCATAGCCACCGTGCAGATACACGATAGGGTCGACGTTTTTGTCGATTAACTGATTTTTTTCGTCGAACATGCTGTAGTTCAGGCTGATGACGGTGTCTTGTGATATTTTCATAATTTTGACGATGTGTGAGTGGATTGAACTTGTTTTTGAGCTTGTTTTAGCTTGTATTTATTTGACAGCTGTGCAGTTCAGCCGAACCGGGACCTGATTTGCGCTGGCCTTTGCAGTCAGCTGCGCCAGCATGATACTGATTCTGTAAAAGGCGACATTGTAGCAGAGCCGCTGGCCATTATACTCCCCGGCTGCCATGTCAATTTAGTCAGTGTTGACTGTTTCGACTACAAATTAACATGGCGGTTTGATAATACTTGTCCCCCAAGCACTGCTATCAGCTTTATAATCAGCGCTTCTTAAAATTAACAAGAATCAGATCATGACGGAATTAGCAAAGTCTTTTGAACCGGCCGAAATTGAAAAAATCTGGCGTGCCGTCTGGGAACAGCGCGGTTACTTTGCCGCCTCCATGGACAGCAGCAAACCGGCATTCTGCATCCAGCTGCCACCACCGAATGTGACCGGCACCCTGCACATGGGACATGCCTTCAATCAGACCATCATGGATGGTTTGACCCGTTACTACCGCATGCGCGGCTTCAATACCTCTTGGGTGCCGGGCACCGATCACGCCGGCATCGCGACCCAGATTGTGGTGGAACGACAGCTGGATGCGCAAAAAATTTCACGCCACGATCTGGGCCGTGACAAATTTGTGGAAAAAGTCTGGGAATGGAAAGAAAAATCCGGCTCGACCATCACCGGCCAGATGCGCCGCATGGGTGCGTCCGCCGACTGGCAGCGCGAATACTTCACCATGGATGCACCGCGCTCCAAAGTGGTCGCCGAAGTGTTTGCCCGTCTGTATGAACAGGGTCTGATTTATCGCGGCAAACGTCTGGTGAACTGGGATCCGGTGCTGGGCACGGCCGTGTCCGATCTGGAAGTGGTGTCGGAAGAAGAAGATGGTTCCATGTGGCAGATCCGCTACCCGTTTGCGGATGGCTCCGGGCATCTGACGGTTGCGACCACCCGTCCTGAAACCATGCTCGGCGACGTGGCCGTGGCAGTCGACCCGACCGATGAACGTTACAGCCATCTGGTTGGCAAAACACTGAAACTGCCGTTGACCGGTCGCCTGATTCCGGTCATTACGGATGAATATGTCGACAAGGCCTTCGGTACCGGCTGCGTCAAAATCACGCCGGCGCATGACTTCAACGATTACGCCATCGGTCAGCGCCACAATCTTGAAAAAATCAGCATCCTGACGCTGGACGCAAAAATTGTCGATGACGCCCCCGAAGCCTATCGCGGGTTGGACCGCTTTGTGGCCCGTAAAAAAATCGTTGCCGATCTGGATGCGCTGGGACTGCTCGATTCCGTCAAGCCACACAAACTGATGGTGCCGCGCGGCGACCGTACCGGCGTGGTGATTGAGCCGATGCTGACCGACCAGTGGTTTATGGCAATGAGCAAACCGGCACCGGAAGGCACGTTCTTCCCCGGTAAATCGATCGCCGAAGTGGCACTGGAAAAAGTGGCCAACGGCGAGGTCAAATTTGTACCGGAAAACTGGACCACGACCTACAACCAGTGGCTGGGCAATATCCAGGACTGGTGCATTTCCCGCCAGCTCTGGTGGGGCCATCAGATTCCTGCCTGGTATGGTGAAGACGGTCAGATTTTTGTTGCCGCCACCGAAGCCCAAGCACAAAGCAAGGCCGCCCAAGCCGGTTATACCGGCACCCTGAAACGCGATGAAGACGTGCTCGATACCTGGTTCTCGTCGGCGCTGGTGCCATTTTCCACCATGGGCTGGCCGGAACAAACCCCGGACATGGCCGCATTCCTGCCGTCGTCGGTGCTGGTCACCGGCTTCGATATCATTTTCTTCTGGGTGGCGCGCATGGTCATGATGACTGCGCACTTTACCGGCAAAGTGCCGTTCCATACCGTGTATGTGCATGGTCTGGTGCGCGACGCCAATGGCCAGAAAATGTCCAAATCCAAGGGCAATACGCTCGATCCGATAGATTTGATCGACGGGATTGCGGTGGAAGACCTGGTTGCCAAACGCACCACCGGCCTGATGAATCCGAAAGATGCGGAAAAAATCGCCAAGGCCACCAGAAAGGAATTCGCCAACGGCATCCAGGCGTATGGTACCGACGCCTTGCGCTTTACCATGGCCAGTTACGCTTCACTGGGTCGCAATATCAATTTCGATCTGGGACGCTGCGAAGGCTACCGCAATTTCTGCAACAAGTTATGGAATGCCACGCGCTTTGTGCTGATGAATACCGAAGGCAAGGATTGCGGTTTCGACAGTCACGTCGATGGCGTGTGCAAACCGGAATATCTCGATTTTTCACAGGCCGACCGCTGGATCGTGTCGCTCCTGCAACGTACCGAACTGGATATCGCCAAAGGGTTTGCCGACTACCGATTCGATAATATCGCCTCCAATATTTACCAGTTTGTCTGGGATGAATATTGTGACTGGTATCTGGAAGTGGCCAAGGTGCAGATGCAGTCCGGAACCGATGCCCAGCAGCGCGCAACGCGCCGAACATTGCTGCGGGTGCTGGAGACAGTATTGCGTCTGGCGCATCCGGTGATTCCCTTCATTACCGAATCGATCTGGCAGACGATTGCGCCGATGACCGGCAAACAACTCAACCCGGCCGGCGACAGTATTATGGTGCAGGCTTATCCGGTGGCGAATCTGGAAAAGTTGGATGAAACGGCAGAAGCCTGGATGGCAACCCTGAAAACACTGACCGACTCGTGTCGCAATCTGCGCGGTGAAATGCAGTTGTCACCGGCACAGCGCGTGCCGCTGCTGATGCAGGCCGTGAATGCTGAACAAAAACAGCAACTCGAAGCTTTTGCACCATATCTGCAGGCACTGGCAAAATTATCCGAAGTCCAGGTGCTGGATGCCTTGCCGGAATCGCCTGCGCCGGTATCGGTGGTCGGCGAAATCCGCCTGATGCTGAAAGTGGAAATTGATGTGGCCGCTGAGCGTGATCGGTTGAACAAGGAAATCACCCGTCTGGAAGGCGAGATCGGCAAGGCGCAGGCCAAGCTCGACAACGAAGGTTTTGTAGCAAGGGCGCCGGCGCAGGTGGTGGCGCAGGAAAAAGAACGCGTGGCCGGGTTTTCTGCGACACTGGGCAAGCTGCGTGAACAATTTTCCAAATTACCACCGGTATAACTTTTTTTATCAATCGATCACACCATAATGGAGACAGGCATGAACAGTAAAATAGCGGTTGCGGTTGCATCAGTATTGCTGGGTATCGTTGTCAATTTTTCGGCTTGTGCGCAGGAAGTGTCGACCTCGCCGGTTGGATTGTGGAAAAATATTGATGATGTTACCGGTAAACCTAAAGCGCTGATACGCATTACCGAAACCGATGGCGTACTTTCCGGCAAGATCGAACGCCTGTTCAGAGGCCCGACCGAAGATCAAAATCCGAAATGCACCAAGTGTGACGATGCCAACAAGGATCAGCCGATAATCGGCATGGTGATTCTGGTTGGTCTGAAAAAAGAAGATGGCGAGTATACCGGCGGCACGATTCTTGACCCCGACAACGGCATGCATTACAAAAGCAAATTGAAAGTGGAAGACGGCGGCAAAAAACTCAACGTGCGCGGCTATATCGGATTTTCGTTTATAGGACGCTCTCAGGTCTGGGTCCGCGAGCAGTAAGAATTGGCTGGACTCCGGCTGAATTGATCGATCATCAATTCAGCCGGCACACACATTCGATGGAGTTTTAATGATGAAGAACGCATTTGCCGCGCTGCTGTGCGCACTGCTTGTCTGCACGGGAATCAGTCATGCCGCCGACGACACACCCTTGCAGGCATTCCCCTACACGCCAGGACTGGACACCAGTGCCATGGATACCAGCGTCAGCCCATGTGAGGATTTTTACCAGTACGCTTGCGGCGGCTGGCAGAAAAACAATCCGATACCTGACGACCAGTCCAGTTGGGACGTGTATTCCAAACTGTATCAGGATAACCAGCGCTTTCTTTGGGGAATACTCGATACACTGGCAAAAACCACCGACGCGCGCACTGCCAGCCAGCAAAAAATCGGTGACTACTTTGCTGCCTGCATGGATGAGGCTGCGATAAACAAATTGGGCATTGCGCCGATTGCCCCATTGCTGGCACAGGTCAACGCGCTGCATACCAGAGCCGACCTGCCAGCCCTGCTAGGGCAACTGACACTGAACGCACCCGGATCATTTTTCTTCGATACCGGATCAGCACAGGATTATTCCGATGCCAGCCAGGTGATCGCACAACTTGGCGCCGGCGGACTCGGATTGCCGGACCGTGATTATTATGTGAACAAGGATCAAAAGTCGGTGGAATTGCGCAAACAGTATGTCAGCCATATTGCCGCCATGCTGCAACTGGCCGGCGTCGAGCGGGCCAGCGCCGGTGCGCAGGCCAAACGCATCATGGCGATCGAAACCAGACTGGCGCTGGCGACACTGACCAATGTGGAGCGGCGTGATCCCTACAAATTGTTTCACCGCATGAATGGGTCGGCGCTGCAAAAGCTGACGCCGACTTTTTCGTGGGCTGCGTACTGGAAAGCGATGGAACACGAGCAGTTGAACACGTTCAACGTCAGCGAACCGGTCTTTTTCAAGGCGCTGGCAAAAATGCTCAACAGCGCGCCGTTGGAAGATGTTCGCTCCTATCTGCGCTGGCATCTGATCAGTGCTGCCTCACCGATGCTGTCCGCCCCGATGGTTGAAGCCAACTTTGATTTTTATGGAAAAACGCTGGCCGGCACCAAACAGTTGCCGCCGCGCTGGAAGCGTTGTGTAACCCGTGTTGATGAACAGCTCGGTGAAGCGCTGGGGCAGGAATTTGTCCAGCGTACTTTCGGCCCGAAACTGAAGGCCGATACCCAGCGCATGACCGACCAGATCGAAGCAGCCATGGAACAGGAAATCAAGGCACTGGACTGGATGAGCGAACCCACCAAGTTGCGCGCATTGGAAAAACTGCACGGCATTGCCAATAAAATCGGCTACCCGGACCGCTGGCGTGATTACGCCGCAGTGACGATTACCCCCAACGATTATTACGGTAACGTGATGCGCGCCAGTCGCTTCGAACTGAATCGCCAGTTTGACAAAATCGGCAAACCGGTAGACGCCGCTGAATGGCAGATGACCCCGCCTACCGTGAATGCCTACTACAATCCGCAACTCAACGATATCAATTTCCCGGCCGGTATCCTGCAGCCACCGCTGTACGATCCCAAAATGGACGATGCGCCAAACTACGGCAATACCGGTGGTACGATCGGTCATGAATTGACCCATGCGTTCGATGATGAAGGCCGCCAGTTCGATGCCAAAGGCAATCTTAAAGACTGGTGGAACGACAAAGACGCCAAGGAATTCAAGACGCGCGCGCAATGTGTGGTCGACCAGTTCGGCAAGTACACGGTCATTGATGATCTGAAAATCAAGAGTGATCTGACCCAGGGTGAAGACATTGCCGACCTCGGTGGCATGGTGTTGGCTTGGATTGCCTGGAAGGCGGAAACCAAAGACAAGCCATTGCATGATATGGATGGATTGACGCCCGAACAGCGCTTCTTTGTGGGGAATGCGCAATGGGCCTGTTCCAACATCCGGCCGGAAGCAGCCCGTCTGCGTGCACTGACCGATCCGCATTCGCCGGCGCGCTATCGTGTGAATGGTCTGGTGGTCAACATGCCACAATTTGAGCAGGCCTTTAACTGTAAAAAAGGGCAGCCCATGGTGGGCGAAAAGCGTTGCAGTATCTGGTAGCCGGTCTGCGCCATCCATGCTGCGTCACTATGCACGGGTGGCGAAGCAGTGCAACGTAATTTTTTTGTATCTGTGTGACTGGAAAATCATGGCCAAAGCTGCTCCGAAACCGGAAAAAAAGTCAGCAAAAAATGCCGATAAGACCGACAAATTTGCGTTGTATGTTGCGGTATTTGTCGTGCTGGTTCTGGTAGCGGGCCTGGGGGTTTACTTTTTTACGCATACCAAGACCAAAATCGAAAACAAACAAAATTACGTGGCCCTGCCGCAGCTGGCCTATACCGACTCAGGGCAGACCGTCAGAATGCAGGTGATGGTGCAGGTCGCCGAGAAAGATCAGGAGTGGCTGAAAAAAAACAGGTTGGCTCTCAATGAAATCTTCAAGATCACAATCGAAGACATTGACCCGGTCACGTTCCGCACCAATGAAGGCAGAGTGGCGGTGCAGGAAAAATTAAAAGAGGAATTCAACAGCAAGATGCATA
>Ga0209067_10000947_pt1 | contig 18197 bp, 15 predicted proteins | sample ColStrG_CSR_2013_FD_187199 | JGI IMG/M metagenome (GOLD analysis project Ga0209067, IMG submission 187199) | Freshwater sediment microbial communities in response to fracking from Pennsylvania, USA - Cold Stream Run_MetaG_CSR_2013 (SPAdes)... | ecosystem: Environmental > Aquatic > Freshwater >...
GCCTCCGGCAGCCGGTAGAAGGGAATGCGGGAGTTCAGATGATGAACGTGGTGGTAACCGATATTTCCTGTGAACCAGTTCATCACCGGGCTCATTTTCATTCGGCTGGTCGAGGCGATTGCGGCCTGGTCATACGCCCACTCATTATTTTCCCTGAACTTAGCGCCGGGAAAATTGTGTTGGGAGTAAAACAAATACGAGCCGAGTCCGAATGCGATGAAAAAGGGCACAAACCAGCCAAGCAAAAAAACCATGGGACCAAAAAAGTAAAGAACGGCGGTCGCGCCAATCGCATGCAACACGAGGGCCACCAGCGAATCGACGTGCTTGGATGGGCTTTCCAGGTAGGACTTTACGTTCAGCCAGTAAATAAACAGCGTGAAGTATCCGAACAACACCGTCAACGGGTGTCGGTTGATCAGGTAAAGTTGTTGCTCCTTTTTTGTCAAACTTAGAAAGCGGGCCTTGCTCACCGTCGGGTACGACCCGATGCCACTGAGCGTTAGCTTGGAGTTGTGGTTGTGGTGGTGGTCGTGCGACCGTTTCCAAATTCCTTCAGGCGCCAGCAGAAAAATGCCTACGAAGGTCATGATGCCTTGGGCCAGGGCTGAATTTTGCAAAATTGCGCGGTGCTCAAAGTCATGGTAAATAACAAACATCCGCACGTAAAGGAGCGCACAAAGAATGGAGGCTGCGATGCGAACGAGAAGGGGAACAGTAAAAAAAATCCCGATGGAAAAGCACACGGCTGTTAGGCACAGTGTCGACAACAATTCAAACCAACTTCTTCCCCTAAACTCGGAACTAAACCTTTTACTATCTGATATTAATTCCTTTCCTGAACGCATGAAGGCAAGATTTGGGTTTCGTTGTAAAGTTATCTAAAACATGCCGATTCCCCAATTAATTTAGCGGCCGTTGGTGCTTCCAACGCCGATGCGACCAAAGCCAAATCACGGGGTCAGCGAGGATTTCCTGCTCCAGCCGCCGGGTAAAAGCCTCCAGAATTTCGCCTTCGGAAGTTCGGGATGGAAGGTCGAACAAGAGTTCGGGGGTGAGTTGATAATGGCCGCGCCGGAGCCGCTGCACGTGCATGTACACCACTGGATAATCAAACTTGACTGCCAGTTTTTCGGGGCCGTTAAATACGTTGGTGTCCTGGCCCAGGAAGGTCGTCCAGTAGGCGTTGGCGCTGGAGGCTGCCTGGTCGGCGATGAACGCCGTGGCGGTGATATTTTTTCGCTGGGCTACCATCTCGCGCAGCGTTTGATTCACAGGGGTGATGCGTGTGCCAAATTTTGTCCGCATGCCCACCATCATTTTTTCGAAGTAGGGATTGCTCAACGGCCGGTAAATGACGATCAGTTGATACTGCGATTGCAGTGAAAAGCTGGGGCCGGCCCATTCCCAGTTGCCATAATGCCCCATCACGATGAGGATACTTTTCTTTTCCTCGTACAGGCGAGTAAGCCAGTCAGGTTGTTGATACCGGCACCGGGCCGCAGCCTCCTCGGCCGTCATGCGCAAGGTCTTGAGTGTTTCCAGTATCAAGTCGCAGAGGTACCGAAAGTAGTCGCTTTCCAGCGCGTCGATTTCGGCGGCGTTTTTTTGGGGAAACGAGCGCGTGAGGTTGGTCCGCACCACCGTGCGTCGATAGCCCGACAGTCGCAGCAAGTAGTACAGTAGGTCCGATAACCTATACATCATCCAGAACGGCAGCGAGGCGATCAGGTAAAGGAAGGGATATGCCAAATAAAAGGTAACGGCACGCATCTCGTAAAAATAGAAAAAGGCCATTAAATTGCAGAACAATCCTTTTCGACGTCGATTTGATTACCTTTCGATTGAAAAAACCGGTGTGGAGAAAATAAAAAAGATATGGCCCTTTCTGGCAAGCCTGGGTGGCGCCAGTGTGATGGTCCTCGCGTTCTTCATCCCGTCGGTGCAAGACCAGTGGGATCGCTATCTTTCCCGCGAGGTCATCGCACAATATGAAAAGCTCGGCGACGATTTTTTTGAGGAAGGTCATTTCGCTATGGCGGAAGAGGCATTTCAAAAAGCCTTCGACTTGTCGGAAGGGAAAAGACTGGACATCGAGATGAAGCGCCTGGAGGCAAAGGTGAACCGGGTAAATGACAACCCCACCTGGGGAAGCAAGGCGCCTGAAAGCCTGAATGAAATTGACTTTCAATATTTACTTCATTTTCAAAAGGATAAGATAAAAAAGAAAGCTCGAGTCTTGGACAGCTACGGTGTATTTTTGGCCAGCGCCGGACGATTGAAGGAAGCGGAAGAAGCCTTTGTTGAGTCGATCCGGCTGCACGACCAGGAGTTGGCGCATGTGAACCTTGGTAACTTGTATCGGCAGCAGGGAAAGTTTCGTCAATCTGAAGCCGAATATCGCAAGGCCATCGCCATGGATCCCGACAATGCCACTACTCATTACAACCTCGGCTTGCTGCTGGCCGATCAGGGCAAATGGGAACTGGCCGAAAAAGAATTGGCGAAGGCGAGCCATCTTGATCCCGCCGACGCCGACACCCGCAGCGAATTGGCGATCGTGCGCAAACACCTGGAAAACCCAAGTCAATAATGTAGCACCGTGATCCGTGTTTTTGTCTTAGTGGCTTGTTGCGTCCTGTCGTGGTCGTCGTCGGCGCAAAATAAGGAACTGGATGCACTGGAGCGTGCCCAGTTTGTGGAGCGGTTTACGCATTACTTTTTTGTGTGGCCCGTTGTGAAGGAGCGGACCACCTCGTTCACGATTCAAAATGTCAGCGGCAGCCAAAAGTTGGTGTACAAGCCGGATGTTTCTTACCACCTCGGGGCTGGCGTTTTTATCTTCGGCGTCGGAGCGCAATTCGTGCTGGCGCTTCCTGTTAGCGACAACCGCGAACGGTTGTACGGTCATTCAAATGCATTCGACCTGCAAGCCAACATCCTTGGCGAGTATTGGGGTATCGACGCATTCACACAAAACTACAACGGTTACTACTGGGAAGATAAAAACAAGCCACTGTCAACGACAGCTGTGCATCCGCAGCGGAAAGACATTGGCACCTGGAACAATGGTATTAACGGTATTTACTTTTTCAATAAGCGAAAATATTCCATGCGGTCGACTTACAACTATTATGAACGCCAGTTGAAGAGCGCCGGATCGTTTATTATCAGCGCCAACATCAATGCATTTTCACTTCGGGCCGACTCCGCGATTTATGGTGCACCCTATGAATCGTTGCTGGGGCCCGGCGCCAATTTTCAAAGGCTGGATTACCTCACCATCAGTGCTGCGCCAGGCTATGCACACACGTTCGTCATTCACCAGAAATTTTTTATCGGTGGGGCCGTGGCCTACGGGCCAGCCTTCAACAAGTTGGAATACAATACCGGCCAGCAGCCCTGGAAGTCGGCTGCGCAGTTGAATACCTTTTTGGATTTGCGCTTATCCGGCGGCTACAACAGCGAGCATTTTTTTACTGGCGTTGCTTACAGCCATCAAACCCGTAACATCAACTATGAGGGGGTGATGTTTTTGAGTTCCAACGATGCAATTAAATTTTCGATTGGCTATCGATTTAAGGAAGTGGGCATTCTCAAACGGAGAGCGTTTGATATTTTTCGACCGAAGTCCAGTTTATAAGTTCAGTTAAACAGCCCGCCGGAGATATACTTCATGCCTGAGTCGCAGGCCACCGCCACTACGTTATGGCCTGGGCCGATTTCGGCTGCCAACTCCAGCGCGGCGGCAACGTTGAGCCCGCTGGAGGTGCCGGCAAAAATGCCCTCTTCGCGAGCGAGTCTTTTGGCCATGGCCCGTGCGGCAGATTCTTCTACGGTGCGAACGGTGTATTGCCCGGCATGGGCCAACAGGGGAGGTACGAAGCCGACGCCAATTCCATCTACTTTGTGAGGACCTTTTTTTCCTTGTGAAATGATGGGCGCCGACGCCGGCTCCAAAACCACCACCCGCGTTGCGTCCTGCCTTTTTTTCAGCGCTTGTGCCACACCCGTCAGCATACCAGCCGTGCCGGTCGCAGCACAAAATATATCTACGTGGTCCAGTTGTTGCAAAATTTCCGTTCCCATCTGGCGGTAGCCGATCAGGGCGTCAAGATTTTCGAATTGTTGAGTCCAAAAGAAATTGCCGGTCGCCTGCAATTGTTTTGTCATTTCGATCATGCGCGGTATGAGGTCGGGGGTAATTTGTCCATTTTCGCTGGACACGATCTCCAGATTCGCGCCAAAGAGCTGCATGGACAATAATTTTTCCTTGGCAAACGCATCCGAAGAAATGACTTTAAAAGGATAGCCCTTCAGTGCGCAGACCAGCGCAAGCGAGGTGCCGGTACTGCCGCCCGTGCACTCCACCACCGTCATCCCGGGCTTGAGGGCACCACGTTGCTCGGCTTCCGTTATCATTGCTAGCGCCATCCGGTCTTTGTACGAGCCCGTCGGGTTGAAGTATTCCAGTTTGACAAAAACGGACGCCGATCCCGGCGGCACGACCTTGGTGAGTTGTACCAGTGGCGTGTTGCCAATTGTTTCCAGCACGTTACGGTTCATGTGATCTTTTTGTAGCAGTTTCAGAAAGATAAGGCTTTTTGCAAAAAATGCCTGACAACGAAAAGTGCGTGGGGAAATGGGGCCAAACTTTTTATCTTTCGACAAAGGATTGCCATGAAAATAATACCGTTTCTGTTTTTCGTCATTTCTGCCACGGGCGTTGGGGCGCAAGGTTTGTCGCCCATCCGGCAGTTTTCACCTGTCAGTTTCGCGCAGGTTCGCGTCACCGACGGCTTTTGGAAACCTGCCATGGACAAAGTGACGTCGGTTACCTTGCCGGCGTGCATCCTGCAAACGGAAGTGAAGACCCCGCGTATCAGGAATTTTGAAAAGGTGGCACGCCATCAGGGCGAAAAGCACGAGGGAATCTTTTATGACGACTCAGATGTGTACAAGGCGCTGGAAGCCATTGCTTATTCATTGAAAAATAATCCCGACGCCAAACTTGAAAAAAAGGCGGACGAATGGATCGACAAAATCGCAGCCGCCCAATTGCCTGATGGCTATTTGGGCACTTGGTACACCCTCGGTGGCTTGGATAAACGGTGGACCGACATGAGCATGCACGAAGATTACAACGGCGGGCATTTGATGGAGGCAGCCGTGGCGTATTACAACAGCACAGGCAAACGCAAACTGTTAGACGTGGCCATTCGTTTCGCCGATCATTTTGATAATAACTTCGGTCCCGGCAAGCGGCATTGGGTCACCGGTCATCAGGAGCTGGAGCTTGCCCTCGTGAAGTTGTACGTCGCGACGCAAAACAAGAAGTACCTGGACCTGGCGCATTGGTTGTTGGAGGAGCGTGGCCACAAACGGGCGGTGGGATATACGTGGACCGAATGGAAAGATACGGCCTATGCACAGGATGTTGTGCCGGTTCGTTTCCAAAAGGAAATCACCGGTCACGCTGTCCGTGCGATGTACCTCTACACTGGTGCAGCTGATGTGGCATCCCTGACGGGCGACGCTGGCTATATGAAAGCGATGAATGATGTGTGGGAAGATGTGGTTTTTAGGAACCTGTACCTTACAGGCGGCATCGGCTCGTCGGGTAGCAACGAAGGATTCAGCAATGACTACGATTTGCCCAATGAGCAAGCCTATTGCGAAACGTGTGCCTCGGTGGGAATGGTGTTTTGGAATCAGCGCCCGCGACGGCCTTTCGCTCAGCGGCGATCATTTCTTCTATGGCAATCCGCTCGCCTCGTCTGGAAAAAACACCCGACGCGAATGGTTTGGTACGGCCTGCTGTCCTGCAAACATCGCCCGCCTGGTTGCCTCGCTGGGCGATTACATCTATGGCACGTCTGTCAATGGAGTATGGATCAATCTCTTCGTTGGCAGCAACACCACGGTGACCGTTGGCAAAACGCAGGTGCCATTGACCCTTGAGACCAACTATCCGTGGGAAGGTAAGGTGACCTTGTCGGTAAACCCGGAAGTAAAAACCCGGTTTGCGCTTCATTGGCGAATTCCCGGATGGGCCCGCGGTGAGGCAACGCCAGGCGACCTTTATACCTTCGAAAATAAAAATGATGCGCCGGTACAAATTCTTGTGAACGGGCACACGGTGTCCTATCAACTGGACAAAGGTTATGCGGTGATTGAGCGGGAATGGAAACGCGGCGATCGGGTTGAGGTTCAACTGCCGATGGCGGTGAAACGGGTCATCGCACGAACCGAGTTGAAGCAAGATGAAGACCGTGTTGCGCTGCAACGCGGCCCTTTGGTATATTGTGTGGAAGGCACTGACAACGGCGGCAAAGCATGGAACCTGCTGTTACCGGACGCCGTCACTTTTGAGACGACCTTTCAAAAGGATTTGTTGGACGGTGTGACCACGATCCGGTTTCAATCGCCGACGTTGCAAGTATCGGCCGATGGCACATCTGTTGCCACTGAACTGCGAACGGTCACTGCCATTCCGTATTATAGCTGGTGCAACCGCGGAGCGAACCAGATGCAGATTTGGCTGCCGCGCAAGATCAAGGACATTAAAATAAATAATTGATGGACAGGCACAGACATACACGCGATGCAAGGGCAACCCATGGAGCAAGGCCTTTTTTGAAGTTGACCTTGGCACTGGTGCTGGTGCTGTTTGACCTCGGACTGTTGTCGGCTCAGGGTTATTTGGCTGAGACGGGAAACACCTCGATGAAAACGCAGCCCGTCGTAGATATTCGTGCATATGGGTTTGATTTGAAAGACGTGCGCCTGCTGCCCGGCAGTCCGTTCAAAAACGCAATGGACCGCGACGCCGCTTACCTGCTGCGACTGGAGCCTGCCAGGCTGTTGCACCGCTTCATGGTGAATGCCGGACTTCCGCCGGCCGGCGAAGTTTATGGCGGCTGGGAGAGTGAAGGCCTGTCCGGGCACACGCTGGGTCACTACCTCTCGGCGTGTTCTATGATGTGGGCTTCCACCGGCGATGACCGTTTTCGCGAACGAGTCGACGCAATTGTCGACGCTTTGGAAAAATGCCAACGTGCGCGCAAGTCGGGATATGTCGGGGCGATTCCCAACGAAGATTCCATCTTTTGGAAGCTGCAACATGGCATCATCAAATCATCTGGATTTGACCTGAACGGTGGGTGGTCGCCGTGGTACACCGTGCACAAGGTGATGGCTGGATTGACCGATGCCTACGATTACGCGAGCAATACCAAGGCGCTGACAATTGCGCAAGGGATGGCTGACTGGGCCGAGGTGATCCTGCGCGACCTGAACGATACGCAACTCGAACAAATGCGGCATTGCGAATACGGTGGCATGAATGACGTGCTGGTGCATCTGTTTGAAATTACGGGCGAAAAGAAATACCTGACGCTTTCGTACAAATTCCACGACCATTTTGTATTGGGGGAACTGGCACAGCAGCATGACGTTATGCCCGGCAAACATTCCAATACCAATGTGCCAAAACTCATTGGTTGTGCACGCCGATTTGAACTGACCGGTAATCCCAAAGATAAAACCGCGGCCTCATTTTTCTGGAAAACCATGGTCAATACACAGACCTACGTGATTGGCGGCAACAGCAACTATGAATATTGCGGCCCGGCCGGAAAGCTAAACGACCGGATCAGCGATGCTACCTGCGAAACGTGCAACACGTACAATATGCTCAAGCTGACACGCCACCTCTTTGCGTTGGAGCCAAAGTCGGACTTGATGGATTTTTACGAGCGCGGCTTGTACAACCACATTCTGGCGTCGCAACACCCCGAGACGGGCATGATGTGCTACTTTGTTCCGCTTCGTATGGGGACGCGCAAAGAATTCAGCGACCCCTTCAACACCTTTACCTGCTGTGTGGGCAGTGGAATGGAAAATCATTCAAAATATACCGAAGGCATCTACGCAGCCGGCAGTGAAGGCAGTTTGTACATCAATCTTTTTATTCCTTCCGAGTTGAATTGGGTTGCCAAGGGGTTGCGCGTAAAACTATTGACGTCCTATCCGGAAGAAGGCACCGTCACCTTGCAGGTTGATCCGACGGAGAAAACCAATATGACCATGCGCGTGCGCCAACCTGCTTGGACCCGACAACTGTCGTCGTTTCAAGTCAACGGAAAGCCAATCACGCCAGCGGCGAAAACGGATGGCTATTGGGAGGTGACCCGCGCGTGGAGCAAGGGCGATGTGCTTTCTTTTGTTGTGCCGCTCGAAGTACGGTCTGAAGCAATGCCGGATAATCCCAATCGCATTGCACTGATGTATGGTCCGGTGGTATTGGCCGGACAGTTGGGCAACGCCATGCCCGATCCCATATTTGGTACCACCGTGCTGATGACGGCCAACCGTGACGTCGCGGCATGGCTGTCGCCGACCGGGCCACTCACCTTCAACACCGGCCTGGTGGCCAAGCCTGCGGATGTGACACTCCTTCCATTTTATAAAACGTATGATCAGTATTACAATGTCTATTGGGATTTCTTTACCCCAGAAGACTGGAAGAATCGTCAGGCGGAATATGAAGCCGAAAAAAGACGTCAGGCGGACATTGAGGCGCGGACCATTGACGTCATTCGCATCGGCGAAATGCAGCCCGAACGCGATCATCACTTGCAAGCGAGTGAACGATCCTATGTGAGCGATGCTCTGGGCCGCATGGGACGTGAAGCACGTAGCGGTGGCTATTTTTCCTTTTCGATGAAAGTGGATCCTTCGATCCCTTCCGATCTGCTATGCAGCTACATCGGCGATGACCGCGACCGCGAATTTGAAATTCAAGTAGACGGCCGGACCATTGCCACGCAACATCTGGACGGTGCCGCCACGGGTCGTTTCTTTGACATTGCGTACCCGCTACCACCCGATTTGCTGAAAGGCAAGTCAGCCATCACCATTTCCATACTGGCCAATCACGACAAAACAGCAGGTCGCATTTTCGGCTGTCGCATTATAAAAAAATAAGTTCAGTTAAAAAGGAATTTACCGCCGGCGTGTTAAACCCCGGTGTCAATATTCCATCAAAGTCTAAAAATTAAGAACCCGACATGCGCATTCTTTCGGATATGAAACCAACCGTGCCTGACAAAAATGTCATTGCTCTCAACCGAATGACTTTTGGCGTCACGGACGTTGAGCGCGATGCAGTCAATAAACACGGGCTTGCGGCTTTTGTGGAGGCGCAGCTAAACCCGCAAGGAGCCGAAGGCAGCGTGATGGAAAAAATTGCGGCGACAACGTTGCACATTAAGTACGAAGCAAAGGAAGATAAGTACCCGGCGCTTGACGAAGACCGACCGCTGCAGTGGTGGAATGCGTCGTTGGAGAAACTGTGGCCGCTGGCTGACCGCAAAAACGTGATGGCTAATGCCGAACGCAACCGGCCCCTCGAAGAAATCCGAGCAGTATCGTGGATTCGGGCCGTGTACAGCCCCTGGCAACTGCGTGAACTCATGGTTGAATTTTGGCACAATCATTTCAACGTCAACCCGGATAGCGATATTAAAATTGCCGCGTCGTTTCCCGTTTACGACCGCGAAGTGATCCGCAAAAATTGTTTGGGCAACTTCCGCGTCTTTCTCGAAGATGTGGCGAGAAGCACGGCCATGCAATACTACCTCGACAATGCGTCGAGCAAAGCGAGTCCGGCCAATGAAAATTATGCGCGCGAACTTTTTGAACTCCACACGCTGGGGTCCGACAATTACCTCAACAGTTTGTACAATCGATGGCGTGAAGTACCAGGCGCTACTTCGGGAAAGCCCGTGGGATATATCGACGAAGACGTGTACGAAGCAGCGCGTGCTTTTACCGGCTGGACCATTGCTGATGGCACCGGCACCGGAAAGGGCGAACGACTGCCTGATACCGGTGAATTTTATTACCACGATGGCTGGCATGACAATTACCAGAAGCGTGTACTTGGCGTAGAGTTTGATCCCAACCAACCGCCGTTAGCCGATGGCAAGAAGGTGCTTGACCTGGTGGCGTTTCATCCGGCCACGGCAAAACACATTTGCCAAAAGCTGTGCCGCAAGCTTATCGCCGACACGCCGCCTCCGCAAGTCGTGAAAGGTGCAGCAGAAGTGTGGATGAAAAACAAAGACAACCCGCATCAGATTCGGGAAACGTTGCGCTACATTTTGCTGGCCAAGGAGATGACACAAGGGTGGGGGCAAAAAGTCAAAACGCCCTTTGAATTGATGGCGTCCCTGCTTCGCGCGACAGGCGCGAATTTCACACCCACCCTCCAGTTGAATGGTTTTATGAACCAAATGGGATACCTGCATTATCATTGGCCAACACCCACGGGGCATCCCGACCGGTCTAATTACTGGCTCAGTTCCAACACGATGCTGACCCGCTGGAACCTGGCGCTGGCATTGCTCACGCGACCGCCCAAAAAAATGGCATCTTTTAATTTTGCTGACCCTGATGCTTCAATCAAGACCATCGACGACCTCGTGGCCTTCTGGTCGTCGCGGGTGCTGCAGCGCACCAAGCCGGCTTCGTTTATTTCCGCCTTTGGGCAGACGTTGTTGCCGGGTCGCCCATCCGGAAAACTGTCGCCGGGCGAAGTGGAAAAAATTTCGCCGGTGATCGTGGGTTTGCTGACAATGACACCTGATTTTCAACTTAAATAATCCGCATGCAACGCAGGGAATTTTTAGTGGGATGTTCGGCGGCCATTGCCGCAATGGCTGGCAGCCGGATTACGGGATTTTCGTTTGCGCCCGATCGTGACGCCAAAGAAATTTTTGTGTTCGTTTTTCTTCGCGGCGGCTGTGATGGACTTAATCTCGTGGGGCCGGTCAATGACGCCTCGTATGTTGCTGAACGGCCGCTGGAACTTCGCATCGGCGAGTCGGGAGACAACGCCGGGTTGATGTTAAAAAACGGGCTCGCAGGATTGGATTTTAGATTGCATGCCAAGGCGCCAGAACTAAAAGCGCTGTACGACGCCGGAAACCTGGCCATCATCCACGGTGCCGGGCTTGTCAACGGCACTCGCAGCCACTTCGACGCGCAGGATTATATCGAGCGCGGATCGGCCAGTGACAAGAATCTTTCGGAAGGATGGTTTACGCGATTCCTTAAAAGCACGACGGAGCCTGGCAGTGTTTCATTGTTACGATCGATGGCCATCAACGCCGTGTTGCCCGCCTCCTTTTTGGGCAGCCAGCAAACCGTGGCGCTCACCGCACTGACGGACTACAAATTGCAAGGCGACGCGCGGTTGTTTGACCTGGTCAAATCATTCTATCAGGGCGACCATCTCATTGATGAGGTTGCCAACAATACGCTTCAATCCATTCAGTATCTGCGGCGCGAACTGTCGAAGTCAGGTGGGGACGGCATCTTGGATGGGGCTTCCCTCAAGAAGGCCGGTTATCCCGAGAACAATCCCTTCGGGCGTTCGCTCGCCACATTGGCCCAGCTTGCCAAAATGGATGTTGGTCTGCAGGTTGCCACCGTGGACTATGGGGGCTGGGATACCCATGAACGCCAGACGAATATTTTCAGCGGTCTGACAGAAGGACTCTCAAAGTCATTGGGCGCATTCTACGATGACCTGGGCGACCGTCGCAGCCGGGTGACGGTGGTGGTGATGAGCGAATTTGGCCGACGCCTGAAGGCCAACAAAAGCGGTGGCACCGATCATGGCCACGGCAATATGATGATGGTGTTGGGCGGCCAGGTGAAAGGCGGCAAGATGTATGGAAAATGGCCCGGCCTATCAAATGAGCAACTGGACAACAACGTGGACCTGGCCGTAACGACGGACTATCGCGCGGTGCTAAGCGAGGTGCTCGTGCGGCGGATGCAGGCGCGGAAACTCGGGTATATCTTTCCCGGTTTGAAAGCCTATACGCCCCTGGATTTGATAAATGGCACCGATTTGCCGGTGGACATGACGCTGAAATAATCCTTTCCGATTATCTTTCGAAGAATAGACCTTTGGATTGATGAATCATCTGCTCTCGGCTGTCTTGCTGGCAGCATGTTCCAACATTGATAACCTCGGAGTGGGTGTTGCGTATGGCATTATTCCACGCCGTATTTATTTGCCTCACAATCTGCTAATTGCGCTCGTTTCAGGAAGTGGAACTTATCTATCCATGACCGCGGGCGAGTGGGTGAATAATTACATGTCGGAGTCATTTGCCAATGCCTTTGGCGCCACGATTATGCTCGGCATCGGGCTCGTCAACATCATTCAAACCATTAGAGCCCAAAAGAACAACCTGACAGAGGAAGCGCTGCAGCCGGGTGATTTACGCGAAGGAACCCATGGCCGCGAGGCGTTGGCGCTGGCCATGTCGCTTACCTTCAACAACCTGGCGGGTGGGCTTGGCGCTGGAATTTCACACATTAACATTCCATTTACAACCTTGCTGACGATGGTCCTCAGTTTGTCGGCCATCGTCGCTGGCTTTCAACTGGGCAAGCGCGCATCAGTTGCGATATCAAAGTTTTGGCTCGGCGTGGCTTCCGGCTCACTCATCATGTTGGTGGGCATCTACGAATTGTTTGTGTAACGCTCTGGTGCTCGCGTCGCAAGGGCTACATCTTTTATGCCGTTTCGTGCAATTGGTTTTGCCTGCGTATGAGCCAATTACCCCAAGCAGGGTGATGCGGGTCTATACGCGGCCGGGTAGATTTGCTGTGACATTGCACCTTTGTTAATACCCCTGATAACCCGCATGTATTACTATTTTACTACCGACTTGTGGCGTTGCGCCCATCAGGTAAAAAAATAGCAGCATCGAGCCGATTGGGCCATTTCGCCATTGCGGTGTTTTGCCCTTTTTACGATTTTTGTTACCGTGAGCAAGAAGGAAATGACGTTGTCTTCGGCGGAGCGTTCGGCGTTGCTGAATACCTTGATGCGCCGCTTTGTGAAAAACCCGCATCGGCATGCAGGCGTGTCATGGGGTGAGGTGGAGGCGCGCTTGACCCGTCATCCGGATAAGTGCTGGTCGCTTCATGAAATGGAAAGAACGGCCGGCGAACCGGATATGGTGGGCATTGATCCGGGCAGCGGCGCTTTCACTTTTGTGGATTGTGCCAAAGAAAGTCCATCCGGACGGCGGAGTCTTTGCTATGATCAGGTGGCGCTCGAATCGCGCAAAGCAAACCGCCCGTCGGGAAGTGCAGTGACGATGGCTGCGGTCATGCGCGTCGATTTGCTTTCCGAAGCACAGTATCGGGTGCAACAATTGGGTGAGTTTGACACCAAGACCTCTAGTTGGTTGCAGACACCGCCGGCCATTCGTGCCTTGGGCGGCGCCATCTTCGGCGATTTTCGGTTTGGAACCGTCTTCGTTTATCACAATGGCGCCGAATCGTATTATGCGGCACGCGGCTTTCGCGCGATGCTCAAACTTTGACTGTAGTCAGCAACCCAACCCGTATGAAAAGCAAACCCAATCCCGCCGTTGATTTTTATTTTCAAAAGGCCGAGGCGTGGCATAAGGAGTTTAAGAAATTGAGAAATATTGCCCTCGATTGTGGGTTGGCCGAAGAATTGAAATGGGGGTGCGCATGCTATGTACTACCGTCGACCGTCGCGGAAAAGGGAAGCCCGGCGAGGAACGTGATTTTAATTCATGGCTTCAAAGAATATTGTGCGCTGTTATTTTTCAAAGGCGCCTTGCTCAAAGACGCCCACGGGTTGCTAATTCAGCAGACGGCCAATGTACAGGCCGCCCGGCAAATTCGCTTCAAAGATGCCGACGAGATCGCTGAGCAGCAGCCGATGATCGTTGACTACATTCGTCAGGCCATGGCCGTGGAACAAGCCGGGCTGAAAGTGCAGCTCAAGAAGACCGCTGAATATGAGGTGCCGGCCGAATTTCAGCTGCGGCTGGACAAGGCGCGCGCGCTGAAGACAGCTTTTGCTGCGTTGACACCCGGCCGGCAGCGGGCCTACCTTCATTACTTTTCGCAACCGAAGCAGGCGACCACGCGGTCAGCCCGCGTGGAGAAGTGCATCCCGATGATTCTCGCCGGAAAAGGGTTGAACGATTAGTCCCGCAGTCGATCTGCGGATGATCGGTTGTGTTACTGTCCGTGGTGCAGCAAGTAATGGTCGATTTCATTCAGGATCATGTCGGCCATTTTTTGAATCTCCTGGATCAGGTTTTTTACTTCGCTTTTTTTTGCATCATGTGCAGCATGCTCCAACTGCGTCACCAGCACGGTAAAGGAATTGGCGCCAATGTACACCCCGGACGGTTTCATGGAGTGAGCTATTTTTTCCACTTGCGTGAAATCGCCGGACAGCAATTGATTTTTCAGTTGGCCCAGACAGCGTCTGGTTTCCGATTGAAACGACCGCAGCAATACGCCGATGAATGTATCGTCGCCGGCAGAAATGTCTTGCAGGTAGTTGATGTTAATGGTTTTGGGTTGCCCTTTGGTGGCGCGGTGTCCCAGCACGACCGGATAAGAGCGGGTAGTCTTGGTGGTATTCATAAAAAAGTTGTTTGGATTTTTTTAAATAAGATTAAGTCTGGACATGAGTTCTTGCCGGTACGATTCTCCGATCGGAACCAGTTTTTTGCCGATTTGGATAACCGACTCTTCGATCAAGTCAATCTTGTCGGGCCGGATAATGAATGAGCGGTGTACGCGAACAAATTGATCGGCGGGGAGTTTGTTTTCAATTCCCTTCATGGTGCTGTGGACCAGGTACCTGTTTTTTTCGGTGACGAAGTTGACATAGTCGCCATAGGCCTCCACCCACAGCACGTCAGTGAGTTTCAGGTTGATGATTTGGTCGTTGGCTTTGACGAAAATGGAGCCCATCCGCCGGTTCCTTTCCCGTTTGGTCAACGCAAGTTCAACGAGTTGTTCGGCTTCCTGCCACCAGGAATGCATCAAGGCGGTGAGGGGCGACGGATTTTCGCTGATGAGCCTTTTCAGGAAGTCGACATCCGGAAAATTCCCTGCCTGCGCTTGGCGGTCGTCTGTGTGGTGAACGGTAAACCGCGGTGTCAAATCCTGGACTTGTCCTTGCGCGAGTGGAAGTGTTGCCATGGTGTTTTTGCTCTGTTTGTTGAATCAAATGTGGTCGTTGACACAAGCAAAAACATCAGGTAAAAACGGATTTCAGAAAATAAGGTAATTTCTGATGGGCAGGATAAAAGGCCCAAAATGGAGGTTTTTGGGGTCAGGAAAACCCTGACAGGGGGGCAGAAGACCCGGTTTAAAGGAACTTCAACCGATTCATCAGGTCGGCGCGGTATGATTCCCCGATGGGGATGAGCTTTTTTCCGATCACGATGAGGGTGTCTTCGATCGCGTTGATTTTATCGATGCGCACGATGAACGACCGGTGCACGCGTAAAAACTGGTCTCCGGGCAACTTGCCTTCAATGCCTTTCATGGTGGCATGAACGACGTATCGTTCCGTGCCGGCAAAGATGCTGACGTAGTCGCCGTAGGCTTCCACCCAGAGAATATCGTTGAGCGAGATTTTTACAATCTGACTGTTGGCCTTCACAAAGACGGAGTCGGCGGTGGCGTAGTTTTCCCGGTCACCCGACAAGCGGTTTTCGATTCGGTTAACGGTCTTGAGGAAGCGTTCGGGTGATACAGGCTTGAGCAGGTAGTCAGTCACTTCATATTCAAAGGCATCGAGCGCATATTTTTCCTTCGATGACACGATCACAACTTCGGGTGTAGCGGTCATCATTTTCAAAAAATCCAATCCGGTGATGTCGGGCATTTCCACATCCAGAAACAGGACGTCGATTTTGTCTGTCTTCAGAAATGACCGCGCCTCCATGACACTAGGGCAGGAGGCGACGAGTTTCCAATCTTTAATTTTTTTGATCAGTTCTTCGAGGGCACGACGAGACATTTCCTCGTCATCAATCAGCAAGCATTGAAGCATGGTCAGCGTTTTAGTCGGCGCATGATCGCCCCGATGCGGGCGTCAAGCTCATTTGGGTTGAAGGGTTTCACCACGAAGTCGTCGGCGCCTGCGCGGAGGCATTCGATCCGGTCTTTGCTGCTCTCGGCCGACGACAAGACCACGATGGCGAGGTAGTCCCATTTGGTCGTTGTGCGAATCTTCTTGATCAAATCAATGCCGGCCATGTCGGGCATGTTGAGATCGGTGATCATCACGTCGGGTTCGTCTTTTTCTTCGAGATATTTCAGACAGGCATGGCCGCCATCGAGGGTGATGATTCTAAATTGATTTTGAAAGAATTGCGTGAGCAACAGGCGCAGCGCTGGTTCGTCATCGACAATGAGCAGAATGGGCAGTTTATTCTTTTGCATGAAGGTCTTTGTTTAAAAGTACAAAATTTTCGATTTCTGGTTTAATTTCTTTAAGCAAGTTTTCAATCCGGGCAAAGAGCGAATCGACGTCCCCTGGGTTTTTGGGATCTTCAATGGCCCGGCGCTCGAGTTGGCCGACCAAGTCGGTGAGCGTATTGATGCCAATGTAGGCGCCCAGCGGCTTGATAGCGTGGGCATTCTTTTCCAGGCTTTTGTTGTCACGATTCTTCAGTGCCTGCCGGATGTTGGTCATGTACAGCTCGGTTTGCTTCTGAAACAGCTCGGCCATTTCCACCTGAAAGGCCACGTTTCCGGGCGAGATGCTGTCAAGGAAAGACAAGTCGAGCAGCGACTTTGCAGGTGGCGGGGCAACCGGCGGTTTGGCGCTGGCCGACGCGACGAGGTACTTTGCCAGTATGGCGTTTAGCTCCTGAAGTTTAAACGGCTTGGAAATATACTCATTCATGCCAGCCGATTTTACCCGCGATTCGGGATCAAATAATACGGAGGCCGTCATGGCGACAATAGGCGTGGAGCGAATTGGCTCAGGCATTTCGTTCCGGATCCGGTAGGTCGTTTCGTAGCCATCCATTTCGGGCATCTGCACGTCCATAATGATCAGATTGAACTTCTTTTCGCCGGCCAGGTGCCGCAGGGCCACGCGTCCGTTTTCGGCCACAGTCACGTCAATGTTCCATTTTTCAAGCGTCTTCCGTGCCACCGTTTGGTTGATAAGGTTGTCTTCTACCAATAGGATATTCGCCCCGGCAAAAGACTGGTGATTGGTCCAGGAGGTTTCCTGCACGGGGTCGTCGACCCGTTGGTTACCCTTTTGGTAAGGGATGATGACTTCAAACGTGGTGCCCATGCCCATTACACTTTGCACGTGCACATCGCCGTGCTGCATTTCCGTCAATTGCTTGACGATGGTGAGTCCCAGGCCTGTGCCCCCAAATTTGACCGACGTGTTGTGGTCGGCCTGCGTAAACCGCTCAAAGATGGTTTGCAATTTTGCCTGTTGAATCCCGATGCCAGTGTCGGTGACGGTGAACTTTAGAAAGTAAGTGTCGCCCGTTTGTTGAGCTACGCTGCATTGAAGTGACACGGAGCCCTCAAGCGTGAACTTGAGTGCGTTGGACAATAAATTGAGCAGGATTTGGTTCAGCCGCACCGGATCGCCGACCACGTAGTCGGGTATCTCGTTGAAGATTTTACATTCCAGCAGCAAGTGTTTTTCATCTGCCTGGGGCTGCAGGTTCTTCATCAGCTGGGTGATCACCCGGCGCGGATTGAAGTCAATGGCGTCGAGCTTCAGTTTTCCCGCCTCAATTTTTGACAAGTCTAGAATATCGTTGATGATGGACAGGAGTTGTTCGCCGGAAGATCGGATGCCGTTGAGGTATTCCAGATTTTCGGACGAAAGCGAGCTGTTGTACATTAAATTGGTCAGCCCCAATACACCATTAATAGGTGTGCGCAGTTCGTGACTCATGCGGGCCAAAAAGTCCTGCTTGGCATTGCCCGATTCTTCTGCCATCTGTTTCGCTTTCATCAGGTTTTTTTCGACTTCTTTATTGTCGGAGACATCGCGGTACAACCACATGTGCCCCTTGTACGCCTTGTCTACGAATATCGGCACATAATCGCGCGCATACACTTTGCCGTTGGTCATCTCCAGTTCTTCGTTCACGACAGTGACCCGGTTGCGCAGGAGCTCCTGAATTTGTTGGACGAATGATTCCGGCTTTTTAAATAGATGCTTGCTGTTGTCGGCCGCATCCGTGCAGTCCATTCCCGTAAGGGCTTCTGGCGGCGCCGGGATTTCAAACATGTCGCAAAATTTCTTGTTGGTGAGCACGATCCTCCGGTTTTCGTCTTCC
>Ga0209067_10000948_pt1 | contig 18185 bp, 17 predicted proteins | sample ColStrG_CSR_2013_FD_187199 | JGI IMG/M metagenome (GOLD analysis project Ga0209067, IMG submission 187199) | Freshwater sediment microbial communities in response to fracking from Pennsylvania, USA - Cold Stream Run_MetaG_CSR_2013 (SPAdes)... | ecosystem: Environmental > Aquatic > Freshwater >...
CGCCCGACCGACGCGTGATCGGCCAGGTTTGTTTTAAATGCTTTGTTCAGAAGCTCACGGAATCCTTGCAAGGACTTCATGTCGTTTTCGTGGAGCAGTCCGCGCCGGTCGGGCGGGACGTTTAGCAGTAACAACGATCCGCGCCCCACTGACTTTAAATAAATTTCAAATAATTGTTCAGGCGTTTTAACCAAAGAATCTTCCTTGCTGTGATAAAACCATCCCGGTCGGATGGATACGTCGCACTCGGCCGGAATCCACTGTGTTCCGTTTTCGCTTCCGGTGTTCAGCAATTTCTCAATACCTGCCTTGCCGGCATACAACGTATCAGGCGTAATGGTATTCCAGTTGGTTTCGCCTACTTCGCCGCGTTCGTTGCCCACCCAACGCACCCCGGGGCCGGCATCGCTGAAAAAGATCACCGATGGGTCCATGGTCCGTACAAAGTTCAGCGTGGTGGGCCAATCGTAATAATTCTTTCCATCAATGTTGCGCGTCTCGCGCTTGCCGCCGTAATATCCATCGCCGCCGTTGGCGCCGTCAAACCACATTTCAAAAACATCCGGATACCGCGTGAAGAGTTCTTTCAACTGATTTCGATAATACGTCACGTATGCAGCCGTGCCATAATCCTGATGGTTTCGGTCCCATGGTGAAAGATAAATTCCAAATTTTAACCCTGCCATCTTACAGGTCGCGGCCACGTCGCGCACCACATCTCCTCGGCCGTGTTGCCACGAACTGTTTTTCACCGAGTGCTCAGTATACTGGCTGGGCCATAAACAAAATCCGTCGTGATGCTTGCAGGTCAGAATAAGTCCCTTGAAGCCTGCGGCTTTGATCGTTTTGACCCATTGCGCAGGGTCAAACGCCGCTGGGTCAAAGACCGTCGGCGGCTCGTCGCCATAGCCCCACTCTTTGTCGGTAAAGGTATTGGTGGTGAAATGAACAAACGCATTCATTTCCATTCGATGCCAGGCGAGTTGTGCGGGAGAGGGCACGGGCCCGACTGCCGATGGCGGCGAAACTTCCTTTTTGACACAAGAAGAGAGCGCTACGACTAGGAGGAACAAATACACATTTCTCATTTGACATTCAGTTGTACTAACGCATCCGACACCCGCACTACCGGCAGTTGGCAAACCTTTTGGCGGCACACATAAATTTTAGTTTCGTCGGCCGCGGCGGCGCGGCCTTCGAAAAGCGGCAGGGTGCTGTCGGCCGACGCACCGAGCGTGAGTGCAAACGGTAAATAGTTTTCATGAAGTTCGCGGCGTAGGGCTTCGCACCGCACACCCGAGATCACGACTTCGCTCATGCCGTGCACGATTTCGGTATACAGCATCGCCCAGTTGGACATGTACACCGGTTCGGTGGTGATGATGGCGGCCAGCCGCGCAGTCATCGAGATGGCCAGGTCTTTCCAGTCTTGGCGGTCCAGCAAAATGCTGAGGTGAAATAGGTTTCGTGCCATCACTGAGTTGGACGAGGGAATCACGTTGTCGAATATTTCTTTCTTCCGTGCGATCAGTTGTTCGGCGTCGCGCGATGACAGAAAGAAGTAATTTTCAACAGCGTCAAAAAAATGATCGATCGTGTAGGTGGTCCAATGTGCCGCCAGCTGCAGATAGGTTTCTTGAAACGTGACCTGGTACAAAGCCGTGTAGGCTTGAATCAAGAATGCATAATCTTCCAAAAAACCTTCCGTCGCCGATGCCTTGGTCTTGAATGCCCGACAGATTTTTCCATCGCGCCGCAGGTGCGTTTCAATGAACTGGATGTTCTTTAGCGCGAGGTTAAGAAACCGTTCGTCACCGAATGCTTTGTAACAGTCGGTAAGGCCCTGAATGACGATGGCATTCCACCCCGTGACGACTTTGTCGTCCAGCGCCGGGCGCGGCTTCTGCACGCGAAAGGAATTCATCTTTTCTTTCAGATGCGCCATCCGTGGAGTGGCCAGCAGCGCCTCGTCGGGTCGGAAAAGAATATTTTGGCCATGCTCCCAATTGCCGTTGGAGTCGCAGCCGAAAGCCGTCATCGCCTCGGCCTGGTCAGGTCCCAGCGCAGCGGCCAGCTCAGCGGCCGTCCAAGTGTAATACTTGCCTTCTTCGCCCTCGCTGTCGGCGTCCAGCGCCGAGAAGAACCCGCCTTCGGGGTCCATCATTTCGCGGCTGAGCCAGTCGGTGGTTTCGTCGACGATTGTTTTCCATTGTGGATCCTTCGTCAGCGCGTAGGCTTCGGCATACAGGCTCAGCAGTTGCCCGTTGTCATAGAGCATTTTTTCAAAATGCGGCGCAAACCATTCGCTGTCGACGGAATACCGGGCAAATCCACCACCCAGTTGGTCGTATAATCCCGCGCGGGTCATTTGCCGCAAGGTGTGGAGCACATGGGCGCGTGCCTCTTCGTTGCCCGAAATGAAATGATAGCGCAACAGCCAGCACCACACGGAGGGCATCACAAATTTGGGTGCCTTGTCCAGTCCGCCCCACACCCGGTCGATGCGTTGTTCGAGGCGCGTAAAAAGTTCGTCGAGTTGGGATTGTTCAAAAACATCGTTGCGGTCTTCGCCGGCAAATCGCTTTAAGTCGGTAGTTTGCAAATGAAGCGCCAATTCATCAGCCGATTGATTGATTTCCGCGCGCCGCGACGTGAACGTTTGCGCCACCTGACCCAGTAATTGCTGCCACTGCTGCGGCGGAAAATACGTGCCGCCGTAAAACGGCTTTTGATCGGGCGTTAGAAAGACATTCAACGGCCAACCGCCATGGAGGCCCATGGCCTGCACCGCTTCCATGTACAACTGGTCGATGTCCGATCGCTCTTCGCGGTCTACTTTAATGCAGACAAAATGGGTGTTCATCAGCGCGGCGATGTCGGCGCGTTCAAACGACTCGCGCTCCATCACGTGGCACCAGTGGCATGCGGCGTATCCGATGCTGACCAAAATGGGTTTGTCGTTTTCGCGGGCTTCGGCCAATGCCGCCGGTCCCCATTCCTGCCAGTCAACCGGGTTGTGGGCGTGTTGCAGCAGATACGGCGATGTGGCGGCGATCAGACGGTTGGGCATGATTGAAATTGAGAGGTAAGTTAGGAATTTTGGATGGCCGATTGTAACCGTGCCATCTCGTCTGACAAGTCGAATGGCGCGTTCAATGCTTGCATTTGTTGCAGCACGCTTTGTAAAAATTCCCGATGACGGTGTGACGCCGGATGAAGGCCCCGGTGGTTGAGACTTTTTTGGATGGCCTGCCAGCGTTGAATCCATTGGCGCGCTGGCTCATCCAGAAAGGTATCCGTAAATTTCTCCCAGATGTAGTCAACCGCCTCATCGGTGGGATGAAGGCGATCCGTTTGATAAAAGCGATAGTCGCGGAGGTCGTCCAGTTGGATTTCGTAGGCAGGGAAATATACAACGTCGGAAAATGTTGACACCAGCTGGTGGCAGGCGTAACGCAGCAGCGATTTGCTCGCCGCATTTCCTTCCAATGTTTCCTTGAGATGCCGCACCGGACTAACCGTCAATATGACCCGACAACGCGGATTGAATGACTTCAGCGTGGCTTGAAACTGTGCAAACGACGAATGAATTTCGTTGAGTGTCAACAGGCGTTTTGAAAAGTGTCCCGCAGGCATCTTGTGGCAATTTGATACCAGCAGTCCGGACGGTTTCAGTTCATGCACCCACGCCGTGCCATACGTGATCAGCAGAAAGTCTGTCGATTTTAGAAATGTGTGTGTGGCAGCGAGCGTCTCTTTTATTTTCGCGTCAAGCGTGCTGAGCTGTGGAGATGAGCACGAAGAATGAAAAAGATAGTTTGCCTCCAGGCCATCGTTGGAGACGTAGGTCTCGCGACCCGGCATTTCATTGTCAATGGACATCCCCAGCGCGCGGTGGATGGCGTGCGGATGGTAGAGTGTACCAAATGGATTTTGGCAAACCCGAAATTTATTTTCGGTCAGCCGCCGGCCGATGGCATCTGCAAAGCACGAGCCGATGGTCAACACCTGATCCGTCGTTTTGATCGGCGTCGCCGCCGGACGTGGAAATAACTCGGTGCGGAAATCCTTCATAAAAAAATAGAAATGCTTTTCAGTAAAAGTATCTAATTTTAAAAGTAAAATTAAGCCCATGCAACTTGTCTCCTGGAACGTCAACGGCATTCGCGCGATTGTAAAAAAGGAATTCGTGGCCAGCGTGCGCGCCATGGCGCCCGACGTACTCTGCCTGCAGGAGACCAAAGCAACGGAAGACGAGGTATTGGCCACCTGTGAATTGCTGCCCGAATATCAGGTTTTTGCTAACTCCTCGAAGGCCCGCAAGGGGTACTCGGGCACGGCCATTTTGACGCGCGAAACACCTATTCATGTTTCTTATGATCTTGGCCTGGAAGAGCACGATCAGGAAGGCCGGGTGATCACAGCCGAATACCCCGGTTTTTTTTTAGTGACGGTCTACACACCCAACTCCGGCGATGGCCTGAAGCGATTGGACTATCGCGAGACCTGGGACGTTGCCTTTCGCGAATACCTGAACTGGTTGGCGCGGCGGAAGCCTGTGATTGCCTGCGGCGATTTTAATGTGGCTCACCAGCCCATCGACATCGCCCGGCCAAAGGAAAATTACAACAAGAGCGCCGGCTACACCCAGCAGGAAATCGACGGTTTTAGCCACTTGCTGACGAGCGGATTTGTTGACACGTTTCGTCATTTTCATCCCACGGAAGTGAAGTACACCTACTGGAATTTTGTCATTAACGGACGTGAAAAAAATATCGGCTGGCGCATCGACCATTTTTTAGTCAATACCAAATTTTTGCCCCAAGTGAAGGACGCTATTATCTACAATGAATATCACGGATCTGATCATTGCCCGGTCGGCCTTTCCTTTTGACCGACGGCGTGGATCAGCCTTCGTTAAAACCGGAGACGCCGCCTGACACGATAAACTTCATGGCCACGGTGCCAGAGATGTTCAGCGGCTTGATGTTTTCTTTGGGCACCACGAAATGGTCGCCCGCCACTGCGTAAGATTGCGGAAAATACACCACGACCATGTCTTTCAAACCCAGTTCCGTCAGGTCAGACTGTGTGATGAAGCCTATCCGGTGAAGTTGGTTTTCCCGGTTGACGGTCACCAGCACCGGACGGTCAAATTTTTTCTTGTCACCCACAAAGGCACCTAGTAAATCTTTTATGGAAGAATACACCAATTTCACCAGCGGAATTCGGTTGACGAGGTGATCAAACCATTCGCCAATGCGGCGAAAAGCAAAAATGGATGAGAAATAACCAAAGATGGTAATGCCCGTGAGGATGATCACAAATCCAAGGCCCGGGTAGGGGAGGTTGAGGCGACTGTCGAGCCAAATAAAAGAAGTATAAATAAAATAAACCGTGGCGACCAACGGCACGATGAAAATGGTGCCGCTGAAAAAATATCTGATAATTCGACGAAAGAAACTGTCCATGCGATAAACTTACGCCAATCGGCGAGAATTTGAGTTAAAAACAAGTAAAATCATTGTTTTGTTACCGCCTGAATGAGCGCGTCAGGCTGCGCAAACCATGCGATTGCGGGGTCACGCAAGAACCAGGTCAGTTGCCGTTTGGCGTATCGCCTGGAGTTACGCTTCAGCAGTCGCACTGTCTCTGCGTAGTCGGTAAGTCCGTCCAGGTGATCGAAGATTTCGCGGTACCCAACCGTTTGTAGCGCGTTGCGATGTCGGTGCGGATAACAAGCACGGGCTTCGTCAAATAAACCGGCTTCGATCATTTGGTCCATTCGGGTGTCGATTCGTTCGTAAAGGATTTCCCGGTCGAGATTGAGCCCCAACTGAACGACCTGAAACGGCAGCGGTCTTTTTTCTTTTTTCCACAACACATGCATCGGCTGTCCGGAATGTCGCCAAAGCTCCAACGCCCGCATAAGGCGCTGTGGGTTTTTCTGGTCGACCATCGCAAAAAATACCGGGTCTGTCTGGCGCACCTCATCTTGTAGCCAGGGGAGGCCGCGGGCCTGATATTGTTCGATAATTTCCTGCCGCAGGGTCGCCGGCACATCGGGTAGGTTGTCAAAACCTTCCGTCACGGCCTTGATGTAGAGGCCCGATCCACCTACCATGACGAGGTGATCGTACCGGGTGAACAACTGGTCCATTAACGTAAGCGCGTCGCGGCCATATTGTCCGGCATCATAGTCTTCGTGAATGGATTTGTTGCTGATAAAATGGTGGGGTACCGCCTGCAATTCGGCTGCGGATGGTTTTGCCGTGCCGATGGAAATTTCGCGATAAATCTGACGTGAATCGGCCGAAATAATTTCAGTGCCCAGTTGCTGCGCGAGCCGGATGGCAGCGGCGGTTTTACCCACGGCCGTTGGGCCCACCAAAACGATCAGTTTTTTCACCCCCAAAATTAGCCAAATCCGGCTGCAATTCGCCCGTGGCAATCTTTGTCACAATGCATTTTCATCCGTAACTTGCGCCAAACCACGTGACGTACAATGATCAAATACACCAATCAATTTCTGGCCAAACTGGAGGACCTTATTTCCGAGTCGGACTATATCCTTCGGTATGAAAAGGGAAATTTCAAGGCCGGCTATTGCCTGTTGCGCGAACAAAAGATTGTGATTGTCAATAAATTTTTCACGATGGAAGGCAAGATCAATGCGTTGCTGGACATCATCCGGGTGGTGCCGCTGGCGACCTCAAAATTCAGCGAGAAGAATCTGAAACTTTACGAGGAGCTCACCAAAGTGGAAGTGAGTTTGTAGGCCTTCGCGCGTAATTTTTCGGTTTCGGGCATCTATATTAATGGTCAAATAATTTGAAAATAACCTTTCTCGGCACCGGCACCTCCCAGGGCGTACCCATGATCGCTTGCACGTGTCCTGTTTGCCGGTCGCTGGACTATCGCGACAAAAGGTTGCGGGCGTCGGTCCTTCTTCAGGTCGATGGCCTTGATTTGGTCGTGGACACGGGTCCCGATTTTCGCCAGCAGATGTTGCGCGAACGCGTTTCGAAACTCGACGCGGTGCTGTTCACTCACTCGCACAAGGACCACATTGCCGGGCTCGACGATGTGCGTGCCTTTAATTACCTACAGGGGAAAGGAATGCCGTTGTACGGGTCGGCCGATACCTTGGCCCAGGTAAAGACTGAATTTTATTATGCCTTCAATGCCGAGCGCTATCCAGGCATTCCCCTCTTGGATCTGAACGAAATTACCGCCGACGAATTCAGCATCGATGGCGTGCACATTCTCCCGCTGCCCGTCACACACCTGAAGATGCCGGTATTTGGATTTCGCATAGGCGATTTTAGCTACATCACCGATGCCAACTACATTCCGCCCGACACCATCGACAAACTCAAAGGCACCCGAGTGCTCGTGCTGAATGCGCTGCAAAAGGAAAGTCATCTTTCTCATTTCACCCTGCGCGAGGCGCTCGACGTGGCGCAGACCATCGGCGCAGAGCAAACCTATTTTACTCACCTGAGTCACCGCATGGGTCTCCATCAGGCTATTAGCGCCGAACTGCCCGCGGGCGTGGCGCTGGCCCACGATGGCCTCACGCTCACCCTGTAGGTCGTGCATAACAATTATTATCTGCTTCGTCAGTTAAGCGTAGAGCTTGAAAAGAAGTTAATAGGTTTTCGGGTAGTCTCTTGTTTTAGTCAAAACAAAGATGAACTCGTGCTGGAATTAAACGACAGCCGGTCTTCATTTTTCATCAAAGCGAATCTTGCACCGGCCGCGTGCTGCCTTTCTTTTCCCGATGAATTCCGCCGTGCGCGAAAAAACAGTGTTGACCTTTTTGGCGAGGTCATTCTAAAGCCGGTGGTGGGCGTGCGGCAGTTCAAGAACGAGCGGAGCTTCATGTTGTCGCTGGCCGACGGGTTTGGGTTGTTGTACAAAATGCACGGCCATTTTGCCAACGTGCTGTTGGTAAAAGAAAATCAAGTGACGGCGATTTTCAGAAATCACCTGGTGCAGGATTTTGATATCCATCCTGACCAACTCGACCGCGAGATAGACATGAGCCGCGACGGGTTTGATCTACATCGCGCGGATTTACTCAAGTACTATTTTACGTTTGGAAAAGTAGTGAATGCCTACCTGACGCAACACGGCTTTGGGTCGCCGGATGCAGATGCGTGGCAGGTGCTGCAGCAAACGCTGCGCTTGCTGGAATCGCCGACTTATTATCTGATGGAGCGCGACCACCAGTGGACGCTGAGTTTGTTGCCATTCGCCGAAGTGCGCAACAAATTTGAGAGCCCCATTGCCGCATTGAATTCGTTTGCCGATCGCTTGATTCATGACCATCATTTTGATCGCGAAAAAAGCGCCGTCTTGCATCAGCTTCATGTGCGGCTGAAGGCGACCACGACCTACCTCGAACGAAATCGGTTGAAGCGCGATGAACTTGTGAACGACCACCGCTACCAGCAGTGGGCCGACCTCGTGATGGCCCACATGCACCGCATCGCACCGGGCGCTGCTGAGGTGACGTTGCCCGATTTTTACGATGAGCACGACGTGACCATCAAATTGAAAAAGGACTTGAACCCGCAAAAGAATGCGGAGGTATTTTACCGGAAAGCCAAGAACCAACAAATTGAAATCAGCAAACTTCAGGATGCGGTGGCGCAAAAGGAGGGCGAACTAAAAAGATTGAACGAAGCCATGGCAACGGTCGCGGCCGCTGTCGATCGGCCAGCGCTCCGCCAACAAATGACCCTCCTCGGCCTGACGCGCCACGACGCGCCACAGTTTGAAAATCTGCCCTACCACGAATTTGAGTTTAAAGACTTTAAAATATGGGTGGGGCGAAACGCCGAAGCAAATGACCAGCTCACACTCAAACACAGCTTCAAAGAAGACCTATGGCTGCATGCCAAAGACGTGGCCGGCTCACACGTGCTGATCAAGTACCGGGCTGGTAAGCCTTTTCCCAAAGATGTGATCGAATATGCGGCCGGTCTGGCAGCCTTCAATTCTAAGAGAAAAACTGAATCTCTGTGTCCGGTGGTGGTGACGCCCAAGAAGTATGTCCGCAAAAGAAAGGGTGACCCCGCTGGCGCGGTGGTGGTGGAGCGGGAGACGGTAATCTTGGTGCCGCCCCTGGAGGTGAAAAAAAATGGTTAGCAGGATTGAATCCCGCTAACCACTACTATTATTTTACGACGTTCACTTTAATGGTGTTTGTACGGCCGCGTTCTGAGATGGGCATGCTGGCCAGCACGATGAACGTGTCGCCAGACTTCACGTGGCCGTCGCGCTTGAGGATGGCTTCCACGTCGGCGATGGTTTCGTCCGTACTCACCGACTTGTCGTAGTGGTAGGCACGCGTGGCCCACACCAGACTCATCGTATTTATGATTTCCTTGTAGGACGTAAACGCAAAGATGTTGGCATTGGGCCTGTGCGACGAGGCTTTGTAGGCGCTGTAGCCCACGAGTGTCATGCCCACAATGGCTTTGGCATTCACGTCTTTGGCCAGCTTGCAGGCCGTGAGGATCAAGCTGTCATTTGAAAAATTAGGAGACTTCGGATCCGGCTCGTTGAATTTGTAAAAAATGTTGCCGGTTTTCTCCACCGACCCGATGGTGCGCACCATGCTGCGGATTACTTCGATCGGGTATTTTCCAGAAGCGGTCTCTGCCGAAAGCATCAACGCGTCGGCGCCATCCATCACGGCGTTGGCCACGTCGTTGGTTTCTGCCCGCGTGGGCCTGGGATTTTCAATCATACTCTCCATCATCTGGGTGGCAACAATCACCGGCTTGGCCGCGCGGTTGCATTTGGCCACCAGCATTTTCTGGATCATCGGCACTTCTTCCATCCATACCTCCACTCCCAAATCTCCCCGGGCGACCATCACCGCATCAGTGGCGGCAATGACAGCGTCAATATTTTCCAGCGCCTCCGGTTTTTCTATTTTGGCAATGATGCGCGTGGGCGACTGACTTTTTACAATGATCTCACGAAGCTGGTCGATGTCCTGGGCTTTGCGCACGAATGACAGCGCCACCCAGTTCACGCGGTGTTTCAATCCAAATTCCAGATCTTCCAAATCTTTTTCCGTCAGCGAAGGTGCCGACACCTTGGAGAACGGCAGGTTGATGCCTTTGCGAGGTTTCAGCGGGCCGCCGTACACCACCAGACAAACCACTTCGATGTCGCGTATTTCTTTTACTTTGAGTTCGATTTTTCCGTCGTCGATGAGGATCATGTCGCCCACCTTGACGTCTTTGGGCAAGAATTCATACGACGTGCTCACAATCTCGTTGTTGCCCAGCAACTGACGCGTGGTGATGGTCAAGTCTTGTCCGGCTCGCAACTCGACGCCGGGCTGCACATCATTCACCCGGATTTTGGGGCCTTGTAAGTCTTGCAGCAGGGCGATGTTCGTACCAAGTTCTTCATTGAGTTCGCGCACATTGTTGATCACTTTTAAATGATCTTCGTGGGTGCCGTGTGAAAAATTAAGCCGGAACACGTCGACACCCTCCTGGATGAGCGCCCGCAGCATATCCTTCGAGTTGGAGGCAGGGCCAACGGTAGCGACGATCTTGGTTTTATTATAAGAAATGCGGTTCATGAGTGGATATAAGGTTTAGAAAATGAAGTGCTCTTTAGATTTTAGGGTGGCCAAAGGTATGAAAGCGGCCAATTCAATGGAAGGAATATTGCGCAAGAGTTCCTGCAATCGATTGTGATCCTCGAATGTTTCTCCCTGCGTCAACAAAATAAAATCAAAATGTGGATGTTCAGGAACTAACGAGTCTTTTGCGCCGCTTTCTTCATTTGGCCGGTTGCGAAATAATTTCAGCACGCTGACCTCATTGCCTTGTGCGTAGTGTGCGTAGCGTTGCGGCGAGCCTGCTTTCAATTGCACTTCGTAATCCTCCATTTTTATTAATTTGGCCCCCAGCACATGGTTCAATTCCCAGGCCATTTTGTAGGCTTTTACTGTGGAAATGAGACCGAAAAGATTAAAGTCGAACGTATATTCAATGTCGAGTCGTTTTTTCTTCATGGCGCGTTCAACGGACCAAAAGTAGGCCTAAATTCGGGGTCCGGGATTATTAAATTTCAACATTGACAGAGCAAAAGCAAAAAGTTTGACAATCTCCCCCTAAATCCCTTTATTTGCATCGTTTTTTGAATCTCTAAACCATACAATCATGTCTGAAATTGCACAAAAAGTTAAGCAGATCATCATCGACAAACTAGGCGTTGAAGAGTCGGAAGTTACCCCTGAGGCAAGCTTCACCAACGACCTTGGTGCTGATAGCCTTGACACCGTAGAACTCATTATGGAGTTTGAAAAAGAATTTAACATCTCAATTCCCGACGACCAGGCTGAAAACATCGCCACCGTAGGTCAGGCGATCTCCTACCTGGAAGAGAACGTAAAGAAATAATATCTCCTATCGCCACCGCATGACATTCAAACGAGTAGTAATTACTGGCGCTGGCGCTCTGACGGCCATTGGGAACAACCTGCACGATTATTGGGAGGGGTTGAAAAATGGAAAAAGCGGCGCGGCACCCATTACGAAGTTTGATACCACGAAGTTCAAAACCAAATTTGCCTGCGAGGTAAAGGGTTTTGTGCCCGAAAATTTCATCGACCGCAAGGAGGCCCGCAAAATGGACCCGTTCACGCAGTATGCCATGGCGGTGGCTGACGAAGCGATAAAAAATGCCAACCTTCCGTTGGCCGACCTGGACCCCGACCGTGTAGGTGTGATCTGGGGATCGGGCATCGGAGGGTTGCTTACTTTTCAGGAAGAAATGCGGTCTTTTGCCGCCGGCGACGGAACCCCAAGATTCAATCCGTTTTTCATTCCCAAAATGATTCCCGACCTGAGCGCCGGGCACATCTCTATCAAGTATGGTTTTCGCGGACCGAATTACGTCACCGTGTCGGCGTGCGCCTCGTCTACCAATGCCATCTACGATGCCTACACCTACCTGAAACTGGGCAAGGCCGATATTATTATTTCAGGCGGCTCGGAGGCGGCGGTCTGCATCGCCGGAGTGGGTGGTTTCAATGCCCTGAAGGCACTTTCTGAACGCAACGATTCGCCCGAAACGGCCTCGCGCCCCTACGACAAAGACCGCGACGGTTTTGTGTTGGGCGAAGGTGCCGGTGCGCTGATTCTGGAAGAATACGAGCACGCCAAAAGACGCGGTGCCAAAATCCTGGGCGAAATTATTGGCGGCGGCATGACGGCCGATGCCTATCACATCACCGCCCCGCACCCCGAAGGCGCCGGCATTACCAAGGTGATGGAGCACGCACTGGAAGAAGCCGGCATCCGGCCAGAAGAAGTAGATTATATCAACACCCACGGCACCTCCACGCCGCTGGGCGACATCGGCGAAATCAAAGCCATTCAGCGCGTATTTGGCGACCACGCCTACCGCTTGAATATCAGCTCGACCAAAAGCATGACCGGCCACTTGTTGGGTGCCGCAGGCGCGGTAGAAACCATCGCCTGCCTGATGGCGCTGAACGAAGGCATTGTGCCGCCGACGATCAACCATTTTACGGACGACCCCGAATTGGACCCCCGCCTCAACCTCACATTCAATCAGGCCCAACCGCGTCAGGTGCGCGTGGCGTTGAGCAATACTTTTGGATTTGGTGGACACAACTTCTCCATCATTCTCAAAAAAGCGGAGTAGTTTGTGTGGAACTGGCTGCCCCTATACCCCCCCAACCGAAAAGAAGACAAAAAGCTAGTAACCGCGATCAAGACCATCGCGGGATTCACGCCCTCTAATTTGGCGCTGTACAAGCTGGCCACGTTGCACACCAGCAAATCCAAAGATGTGGCCGGCTTTCGCGAATCCAATGAGCGACTGGAATATTTGGGCGATGCCATTTTGGGCGCCGCCGTCGCCGACTATCTGTTCAAAAAATATCCGTTCAAGGACGAGGGCTTTCTCACTGAAATCCGTTCGCGCATTGTCAACCGCGAGTCGCTCAACAACCTGGCACACAAAATTGGCGTCGGCGCCATCGTGCAATACGACCAGCGCAACACGCAGTTGCAAAAGGTGATCCTCGGCAACACGCTGGAAGCGCTCGTGGGCGCCGTGTATCTCGACAAGGGTTACCTGCGGTGCAAACGGTTTGTGATCGATAAATTAATTCAACCGTATTTTGACCTGGCCGTGGTGGTGAATTCAGACACCAACCACAAGAGCAAGGTGATAGAATATGCGCAGCGCAACGGCAAGGAAATCAAATTTGAAATCACGGAGACCAAGCGCGGCCGCGGACGAGAGTTTGCCGCACAGGTGTTTTTGAGCGGCGAAGCATTTGGGCAGGGATACGGCCTCACCAAAAAAAAAGCAGAACAGGATGCCGCCGAGAAAACATGCGGTCTGCTGAAGATCTAAGGTATTCTTTCGGGATAATTCAAATCTTCTCGAATTCTCCTCGTGGCCCGTCAGATCAAATAAGTTGAAGCCTGTTTTTTTTGATGCCAACTTCATGTGATTGATTTGTGGCAACTCAATGAAACGCCATCACTCATTCTTTTTGGCTTACCAAAATTTTAAATGTGTTGCAACCCGCGTGGCGAAGCCGGATTGCCTTTAATTTTTTTTAATAAGATCAAAATTTTTTCGTCGAGTTTGTCAGGCAGATACACGATGATCGTCGAATTTCAGCTCTCCGCGCACGCATCGGTTCAGTGGTCGTATTGGTCGTGACTGGGTCATGCAAAGTGCGGTAGGCAAAGGCCGTATTAATTTAGTAGGTTTATTACGTGGATAACAATCAAGATAAGGAGCGGTTCATATTTGGGGAGTTGATTTACTTAAAACACATTGATATGAAAAAGATATTTGTCGCCTGCCTGTTCGCCTGTTGTTCGCGGGAACAAGCGGCTATCCAAACCCAATTCGTCGACTTGCAATTGGGTGAAACGAAAAATGTAAACTATAGTACCGGAGAGCTAATTGTTAACAAGATCAAATTTGATCGTGTGCTTGATGGACGTTGCCCGCGGGAACAATGCGCACTTTGCTACGGAGGTTACGTGTACACTTATTTCTTAGTTCAAACGAATCGTTCCTCTTCTTTTGACACGCTGAAATTGCAGCGCATCTCCTGCATCCCGGCTGGTGACCTGGCCATCAATGACCCCAACATGCATACGCAAATGGTTAGGGGCTTAACGTTGGGGTTAGTCAATATTACAGAGTTGACGGAGCAGTCAATGCCAAAGACATATGCGGCTAAAATTGCATTCATAAGATGAAGACTATTTGTATCGCATTGAGTCTTAGCTGCATTGTCGGCAATCTAAGAGCGCAGATTGCATCTGAAAAAGTCATGCCACGATCAGTATGTGCAACTGATGGCAATGTTCAAGATGTTTTGGTGGAAATAAATTACACTAGGTCGTTGCTTCAACCAAATACTTCTACAAATAATTGTTATTATATCAATATTTTCTTTCACATAGTTAGAAATACTAATAGGACTGGCGGTCAAAATATTCAAGTACTTTCCGTTATAATGAACAATTTGGCAAATGTTTTCAGTTCGCAAAACGTAGCTTTCGTAAATATCGGAAATGATGAAGTACGAAATGATGTTTACATGACTGATTTCAGTGAAGCAAAATATAGTCGCCTTATTAGTCAGAATGTTAGGTCTAATGCTCTGAATGTTTATTTGTTAGACGACTATACGTATAATTCAGGAAAAGCAAATGGAATACCTGGGACGGCTTTAGTGATTGGAGGTTCATATTTAACTCCGGAGGGTGTTACTGAATTTTTAGTTCCATCGTTAGTGCCTACCCACGAAGTTGGTCACTGCCTTGGCCTCTATCATACTTTTGAGACATTTAATGGTTTTGAATTAGTTGACGGCTCGAACTGTACCACGGCCGGCGATTTAATCTGTGACACAAACGCATCTGATTCGCGTTACAACTTTAAAGAAAATACACAATGCGCATGGACCGTAAATTTTACTGATTTGAATGGTCAACCATTTAATCCTGACCCGCATAACATCATGGCTTACGTAAGACCAAGTTGCATGCAATCATTTACTAACGGGCAAGGTAATCGCTAACCCTGCCTCGTCCGCACTAACTGTTCAAATAGTCGATAGTATGACAACTGAACCGAATTCACACACATTGGATCAACAGTATAGCTTGGTTCTGATAGACCAGTCGTCCAACAAAGTGTATTCAATCCAATCTGCTGCCAAAACGTTACAACTACCGGTAAGCAATTTGCCGCCGGGTATTTACTATTTAAATTTAATTTACAAAGATGCGGGGCTGCAGCGGCAGATTGTTGTCTCAAGGTAGAGACGCCGTTCTGGTAAATCACTGTGGCACACGCGCTACCAAAATACCGGCGAGGCCTTTTACATTTCTCCGGCCGGTCTTGTAGTCCCTGGTAGATACCACCAATATCGCATCATCCATTTGCGCCAGGGTTTTTCCGTTCTTTTCGGTGATCACATACACGGTCTCGCCCACGACGGTGTTGAAGAGTTCATTCCACGAATACACGACCTGATAGCCATCGGATGCTCTGAGAACGAAATAAAATGTGCTCAGGACCTTTGGGTTTTCGGATTTCAGTTCAGCAGTTTGTAAAATCTGCTTTAATAGAATTCCCTTCAGGCCGGTGGCGTCACTTTTCTTTTCGCCCAGGTGATTGGTAATCACGAGATCGCCGATGGACACTTCCGGGAATTTTTTCAGGTCGTCCACGCCGACAGTCAGTGGCGAGCGTACCTCGCCGGAAATGACAAAGGAATGGGTAGTGGCCGGGGCCTGGCCAAAGACCGAAACACCGAAAGAAATAAGGCAACCCAGGCAAATGATTTTCAACATGACGTGGAATGAATTGTGTCAATAAATGTAAGCGGATTATTGAAAACCCGGACGAACAGCCGCTAAATTTTGAGTTGGAAATGACCGTCAACGGGATTATTTGCCTTATTTTTGAAGAAACCTGCTCGGCACCTTTTGGGTCACCACCAGCGGGTTCATCGTATTCAGGGCCACTTGTCTAGACTATGCGCGATTGCAAACTTTCCCTGCTGTGTGTGTTGATGTTCATCTGGCTCGGCCGTGTCGAATGTCGCGGCCAGTCGGCGTATGCCCCTTATGGCAAAGACTATTATGCGTTGCTCGACCGGTATGAGATTCTTTCCGGCCACTTGGCCAATGAATACCACAGCTCATTTCACAGCTACCAACGACAAGACATTGCAGCATTTGTACGCCGGATCGGCCAGGATTCGGCCCGGCTTTCGTCGCGCGATCGCTTCAATCTTCGCTACCTGCGCAACGACAATTGGGAATTTTTTGATTCCACCACCGGCAACAGCCGGAAGCCCGTATTGAAATACTTTTTTGCCAAGCAAAATGCGCTGGTTCAGCACCGCGACCGGGAATTTCAGATCCAGGTACAACCGATTCTCTACTTCACGGCGGGCAGAGAAACGGTCAATGACCGCGTCAATTCAGACATGATGATCACCAACACCCGCGGGGCCGAAATCAGGGGCACCATCGGAGACCGGCTTGGATTTTACTCGCAGTTGACCGACAACCAGGCGCTGTTTCCCACCTACGTGATGAACACGATTACCGCCACCAATGCGGTACCTGGTGAGTCGTTTTACAAAATTTTGCCCGGCAGCAGCACGCGGTTGTACAAACATTTTTTTCAGGGCAATGGCGTCGACTTTTTTACGGCGCGCGGATACCTTTCTTTTGACCTCTACAAAAAGTATGTTCACGTGCAGGTGGGCCAGGACAAAAATTTCCTGGGCAATGGTTATCGTTCGTTGCTGTTGTCGGATTACTCGAGTCCCTACCTGTTTGCCCGCATCACGACCAAAATTTGGAAGCTCAATTACACGTTGCTCTTTGCGCAGCTCCAATACAATACGTCAAGTCAGCCGGGCGTGATCTTTCCGCAAAAGAACCTGGCAGTGCATCACCTCAGCATGAACATCGGCCGCCGGTTCAACCTTGGCTTGTTTGAAGCCGTGATGTATCCCAGAAGCTTGGACTTGAATTATGTAAACCCGGTTATTTTTTATAAAGCCATTGTCAACCAGCGCGGCGCTAACGACAAGGCCATCATTGGACTGGATTACAAATACAACTTTGGTGGCCATTACTCGCTGTATGGGCAGGTGTTGATCAATGAATTTGTTTTTAAGGAAGTGACGGGTGGACGTGGATGGTGGGGCAACAAGCAAGCTGCGCAATTGGGTGTGAAGTATGTCAATGCATTCAACGTCAAAAATCTGGACCTGCAAGTGGAGGCCAACCTGGTGCGGCCGTATGTGTACTCGGCCAAGGATTCGTCGGCCAGTGCCTACACCAACACCAACATGTCGCTGGGCCACCCGCTGGGCGCCAACCTGATAGAGTATATTTTTCTGGCCCGCTACCAGCCCGTCAATCGGACCACTCTAAGTGTCCGTGCTTTTTTTATCAAGCAAGGTCTTGACACCGGCGGCAAAGACTGGGGATCAAACCCCTTGCGACCCTACACGGCGCGGGTGATGGACTATGGCAATCGCATTGGTCAGGGGGACTTAAGTCACACCTCTTTCGTCGACGCGACGTTCACCTATATGCTGCGGCACAATCTTTTTATTGATCTGCAGCAAGTCATGCGAAACCAAACCAGTGCCTCGGGGGCGTTCAACCTGAAAGACGCGTATACGTCGGTTAGCCTTCGGCTGAACATGCAGCCGCGTTTGCAGGAATTTTAAATATTGGAAATAAAAAAAAGGGCCGTAAGACCCTTTGGTCGGGATGACTGGATTCGAACCAGCGACCTCTACGTCCCGAACGTAGCGCACTACCGGGCTGTGCTACATCCCGCAATCAAAAAAATCGGGTCCGCAAAAATAGGCAAACGCTTTTATTGACCAAATCAAACGCCGCAAATATGATCACAATCAGGCTTATGACATTCGGGTAACGGCTTGCCGGTTGTATTTGGACCGGTATTGTATGGGTGACAGACCCGTGAATTTCTTGAAAGTTGTGCGGAAGGCCTTGTTGTCGGTGTAGCCGACTTTGTACATCACCTCATTGACGTTTTCGTGCGAAGTTTCAAGGTTTTTTTTGGCCGCTTCAATCTTTGCGCGT
>Ga0209067_10000949_pt1 | contig 18165 bp, 19 predicted proteins | sample ColStrG_CSR_2013_FD_187199 | JGI IMG/M metagenome (GOLD analysis project Ga0209067, IMG submission 187199) | Freshwater sediment microbial communities in response to fracking from Pennsylvania, USA - Cold Stream Run_MetaG_CSR_2013 (SPAdes)... | ecosystem: Environmental > Aquatic > Freshwater >...
GCCCACGCGAGGGCGGCGCAGGATTTGCGCGCGGCCCGTGCCGGCCTGCCTACGGGCAGTGTGAATGCCAACCTGCCCGCGCAACTGATTGAGGAATTTGCGGCGCTGGACGGGGCGGCGATGAGCCTGATCCGCGATGCGGCCGACAAAATGCGGCTTTCCGCGCGTGGCTTTCATCGTGTTCTCAAGCTGGCGCGCACCATCGCCGATCTGGCCGGCGAGGATGCGGTGATGCGGGCACATGTGGCGGAAAGTCTGGCTTACCGGCCGCGCGGGACACGGGCCGAGGCCGCCAATGCCTGAACTTGTGCTGCAACGCTCAAAATCAGCGTGCCGATTTCCATAAAATTTGCTGCATCGCAAGCATTTATCAACCCGCAGCGGGGATACTCGCCCTGGCGGAAGCTGGAATGCGAGTGGATTATGAGTTTTCTCAACACGATTTCGATCAGCACTATTTTGCTCGTGGCTGTATTTACAGCGGCGGGTCTGGTGCTCGGGCTCATTCTGGGTCTGCGTCGCGAAAGTGCGGCGCTGGTGGCGATGCGCGAGAAGAACGAGGTTTTGCGCGACGAGATCTGGGCTTTGCGCGACGAAGCCGCCGCGCGCGGCAAGGCCGAGGCCGCTTCGGACGCCAAATCCCGCTTTCTGGCGACAGTAAGCCATGAAATTCGCACGCCGCTCAATGGCGTTCTGGGGCTGGCCGATCTGTTGCAGGCCACTGATCTGACCCGCGAGCAGGCGTCCTATGTCGATGCGATCAAGAGTTCGGGCGAGGCGCTGACCTCGATCATTCACGAAATTCTGGATTTTTCGCGCATTGAAGCGGGCCATCTCGATCTTCACCCGGAGTCGATGAGCTTGCATGCGCTGGTGGAAGGTGTGGCGGAATTGCTGGCGCCGCGCACGCAGGGCAAGGGGCTGGAAATTGCCGCCTGGGTTTCGTCAAATTTACCGCAGCGCGTGGTGTTTGATGCAGCGCGGGTTCGGCAGGTTTTGCTCAATCTGGCGGGCAATGCGATCAAATTCACCCCGGCTGGCGGGGTGGGCATTTCGGTTGAGCCGGTGGATGACGACACTCTGCGCTTTGCGGTGGTCGATACCGGCCCCGGCATTGCGCCAGGGCAGCGCGCGCTGATCTTCAATGAATTTGAAACCGGTGACAACAATGAAACGCGCAGCGAAGGCGGCACCGGTCTCGGGCTGGCCATTTCACAGCGCATTGTGCAGCGTATGGGCGGCAGCCTCAATCTCGAAGCCAGCGAAGGGCCTGGCGCGCATTTCCACTTTAACATTCCGTTGCAGCGCGACCCGACTGTGCCGCAGCATGCGCCGCGTCCGGTGCTGCCCCCTTCAAAAATTCTGGTGGTGGCCAAATCCCCGTTTGAGGCCCCGTTTCTGGCGCAGCGCCTGCGCGAGGCGGGAGCCGATGTCGAGGAAATCGACGATGCCGATGTGGCCAAAAAGATGCTGGCGCGCACCGCTTTCGATGTGTTGATTGTCGATTGCGCGCTGGGCGAAAAAGCCACGGAACAGGTGGCCGCGACAGCGCGGGCCTATGGCGTCCACCGCGCGCTGGTGCTGTTCTCGCCGTTCGAGCGCCATGCGTTCGGGCAGAAGGTCGCGGCGGGCTTTGACGGCTGGCTGGTCAAGCCGGTGCGGGCGGACTCTTTGCTGCAGCGGGTCTGGCCGGAAAATTATTTGCCGCAAAATGCATTGCCGCAACCGCTGGGCCGGAGTGAAACCGGTCTTGTCGCTTTGCCGGGTGCGAGACTGAAGGTGTTGCTGGCCGAAGATAACGAGATCAGTCTGCTGGTGGCGCGAAAAATGCTGGAACGGCTGGGCATTATCGCGGTTTGCGTCGGCGACGGACAGGCCGCGATCAGCGCCTTTGACGAAGCGGCACAGGCGGGCGCGCCGTTTGATGCCTGCATTTTCGACATCAGAATGCCGAAAATCAATGGTTTGCAGGCGGCACGCTACATCCGTAACCGCGAAGCTGAACATGCGGCGGTGCCAACCACGATGGTGGCGCTGTCGGCCAATGCCTTTGACGAAGACAAGGCCACGGCCTTGAGCGCCGGATTCAACAATTTTATCGTCAAGCCGATTGTCGCCAGCCGACTCACGGAGGCGCTGCAGGACTTGCGCGGGCGCAGCCCTGCGGCGGCGTGAAAACGCGGGCAAACGATGTTTTCGGGTGGCCTGAGCCGGTAAAGTGCCTAAAATGGCGGGCCTGAGAGGTGCCCCCATGCTTGATCTGACCATGACCATTGAGGCGACGCCGCAGGCGCGCCTGACCAATGCCCAGCGCGATTACGACAAAGTGCGCCGGGCGCTGGAATTCATCAGCCTCAACTGGCAGGCGCAGCCCTCGCTGGGCGCTTTGGCCGATCATGTAAATTTGAGCGAGGCGCATCTGATTGCGCTGTTCCGGCGCTGGGCCGGGCTAACCCCCAAGGCTTTTTTACAGGCGGTGACGATCGACCATGCCCGCGAGATTTTGCGCGGCGCGGCCTCGGTGCTGGATGCAGCGCTGGAAACGGGGCTGTCAGGGCCGGGGCGGCTGCATGATCTGTTTGTGACGCATGAGGCTTTATCGCCGGGTGAATGGAAGGCCAAGGGCGCGGGGCTGGTGTTTTCTTATGGCTTTCACCCCTCGCCCTTTGGCGAGGCGCTGGTTGTGGCTAGCCCGCGCGGGCTGATTGCGATGGGCTGGGTGGATGAAAAGGCGGCGGCGTGGAGCGCCCAAAATAGCGGCAAACATGGCGCTGGTCGCAGCGGGGCTTTGGCCGACATGCAGCGGCGCTGGCCTTTGGTGCAATTTATCGAGGATTCGGCCCTGACCGCACCTTATGCGGCGCGGGTGTTCCAGCCTGAAGCATGGCAGGCTGAGCAGCCATTACGGGTGGTGCTGATTGGTTCGGATTTTGAAATCCGGGTGTGGGAAGCGCTCCTCAAAGTGCCTTTTGGCGGCGCAACCACCTATTCCGATCTGGCCGGGGCGATCGGCAATCCGAAAGCGGCACGGGCGGTGGGTGCGGCAGTGGGGCGTAATCCGCTGTCGTTTGTGGTGCCTTGCCACCGTGTTTTAGGACGCAGCGGCGCGCTGACCGGCTACCATTGGGGTGTTATCCGCAAACAGGCGATTTTGGGCTGGGAAGCCGGTCAGGTGGCGCAGTAAAGCCGCGCTTCCGAGATTACCGGCTCCCTTAGTTCAACGGCATGGGCGCAGCGTCAAAGGGCAACGGCGCCGCGACGGGCTTGCGTTTGTGCCTGGGTTTTGGCGGCGCGTTGCTGGCTTCGGTTTTGTCGCCAAGGCGGGCGCGTAAGCTGGCCACTTTCGCCTCGGTGAAACGGGTGGCGCAGAAGCCGTGTTTGTCCTCGCCCGCATAATCGCGGCATATTTCCTCGCGCTGTGACGAAAAGCCCGCCTGTTCGCTGGCCAAAACGCGCGTCTCGTTACGGTTAGAATGGCGCTCCATCAGGGATTTGAAACTGGCGCGCAGCGAGGTTTCGGCACCGGTGCGGGCGCGGGTGTCGGCATTGATCTGGTCGGGGCCGATGCTGGCGGGGCTCGGGCCCCACATGCCGCCGGGGCGCACCTTGCAATCCGCTGCCGCAAAGGTGCACACTTCGGCAGAGGCTTTGAGCAGCGCCGCACCCTGCAACACATCCAGCGTAAACGAACAGGCAGGCATGTCGTTTTCAAAGCGCAAGACGCCATCGGGCTTGCCGCGCGGGCTTAAGGGCGCGGGTGCGCCGCTGACCACATCAACCTGACACGAATCTCCGGGGCGGGAGATCATATTGCCCGCCAGCAGCAGCTTGGCGAGGCCAAGTCCGTCAGTGGTTTTGATGAGTTCGATGGTGCCCTGCCGGCCATTGAGGTGAAGCGGGCGACCAACCACCGCTTCCTCACCGGCGATATGGTTGATAATCACCGGCGGTTTGGGCTTGGAGGCGCCGGGCACAGACTGCACCGCGCCCACCGGCGAAGGGGCGACGGCCCCCGGCAGAACCATCTGCGCCCGCACCGGCGCGGCCAAGCCTAACAACAACACTCCAAAAACAATACGGCGCATGGAAAACCCGAAAAAATGGCGAATCGAAACAGCGCCAAACTACGCTGATCATTTGAAGATACGCTGCCAAATTAAAAATCGGCATGTTTTTTTCGCAGATTTCACATTGCCGCGCAATCACGCCTTGCAGGGAAAAAATCGCCTTCCTATATGGGTCTCAGGCCGCTGATGCGGACCAAGCGACACAAGGTTCGGGGATCGGATGGGTTCATCCACGCCGTGCTGCCTCAGTTAAGGGGCCGGTGATCCTGCGAGAGAAAAGGGGATTGATATGAGTAAAGTTATCGGCATTGACCTTGGCACCACCAATTCCTGCGTGGCTGTTATGGAAGGCTCCACCGCGAAAGTCATTGAAAACGCTGAAGGCGCGCGCACCACGCCTTCCATCGTGGCGTTCACCGATGATGGCGAGCGCCTCGTGGGCCAGCCCGCCAAGCGGCAGGGCGTCACCAATCCGGAGCGCACGTTTTTTGCCATAAAGCGTCTGATCGGCCGCACGTTTGACGATCCGATGACCAAGAAGGACATCGGCCTGGTGCCTTACAAGATAGTCAAGGGCGGTGCCAATGACGCATGGGTTTCGGCGGACGGCAAAAACTACAGCCCCAGCCAGATTTCCGCCTTCACTCTGATCAAGATGAAGGAGACCGCCGAGGCCTATCTCGGCCAGACCGTCACTCAGGCCGTCATCACTGTTCCGGCTTATTTCAATGACGCACAGCGTCAGGCCACCAAGGATGCGGGCAAGATTGCCGGCCTCGAAGTTTTGCGTATCATCAACGAGCCGACAGCCGCAGCACTGGCTTATGGCCTCGACAAGAAAAAGGCCGGGACGATCGCGGTTTACGATCTGGGCGGCGGCACGTTCGACGTCTCGATTCTGGAGATCGGCGACGGTGTGTTTGAGGTAAAATCGACCAATGGCGACACGTTCCTGGGCGGTGAAGACTTCGACATGCGTCTTGTCGAATATCTCGCGGACGAGTTCAAGAAGGAGCAGGGCATTGACCTCAAGAAGGACAAGCTCGCGCTGCAGCGTCTGAAGGAAGCCGCGGAAAAGGCCAAGATCGAACTCTCCAGTGCCACCCAGACCGAGATTAACCTGCCCTATATTACGGCAGACGCTTCGGGCCCGAAACATCTGGCGCTGAAACTGACCCGCGCCAAATTTGAAGCGCTGGTTGATGATCTGATCCAGAAGACGGTTGAGCCGTGCCGCAAGGCCCTCAAGGACGCGGGATTGACCGCCGGTGCCATTGATGAAGTGGTGCTGGTGGGCGGTATGACCCGCATGCCGAAAGTGCAGGAAATCGTTAAGCAGTTCTTCGGCAAGGAACCGCATAAGGGCGTCAACCCGGACGAGGTTGTGGCGATTGGCGCGGCGGTTCAGGCCGGTGTGTTGCAGGGCGACGTCAAGGACGTGTTGTTGCTTGACGTGACCCCGCTGTCGCTCGGTATTGAAACGCTGGGCGGCGTGTTCACCCGCCTGATTGATCGCAACACCACCATCCCGACCAAGAAGAGCCAGGTGTTCTCGACGGCTGAAGACAACCAGACCGCCGTGACCATCAATGTCTTCCAGGGCGAGCGTGAAATGGCGCGCGACAACAAGAGCCTTGGCCGCTTTGACCTGACCGGCATTCCGGGCGCGCCGCGCGGTATTCCGCAGATCGAAGTGACCTTCGACATTGATGCCAATGGTATCGTCAACGTCACCGCCAAGGACAAGGCCACCAACAAGGAACAGCAGATCCGCATTCAGGCTTCGGGCGGTTTGACCGATGCCGAGATTGAAAAAATGGTCAAGGATGCTGAACTCAACGCCGCCGAGGACAAAAAGCGCCGCGAGATGGTTGACGCCAAAAACCATGCCGAAGCGCTGATCCACACCACCGAAAAGACGGTGGCTGAGGGTGGCGACAAGGTGTCCGGTGCCGACAAGAGCACGATCGAGGCGGCGATTGCCGATCTCAAGCGCGTGCTTGACGGCGAAGATGTTGACGCGATCAAGGCCAAGACCACCGAACTGATGCAGGCTTCGATGAAGCTGGGCGAGGCCATGTATAAGGCGCAGGGCGAGGCAGGCGAAGGCGCTGGCCATGACGCGGCACATGGTGCTGGTCACGAAGAAGATGTGATCGACGCGGACTTCAAGGAAGTTCACGACGACAAGAAGAAGTAATCTCTTGTTGAGCGTTGAATTTTAAGCAATAAAACCCGGCGCTGCACTGTGCCGGGTTTTTGTCTGCTTCACGCTGGCGATCATTGGTGGCTGGCGACAGGCGCCGAATTTGAAATCCGAGTTCTCTATTCATGGCAAAGCGCGATTTTTACGAAATTCTGGGTGTAGAAAAAACGGCCAGCGAGGCGGAGCTCAAATCCGCCTTCCGCAAGGCCGCAATGGTGCATCATCCTGACAAAAATCCGGGCGACAAAGCGGCGGAGGCCAAGTTCAAGGAATTGAACGAAGCCTACCAGACGCTGTCTGACGCGCAAAAGCGCGCGGCCTATGACCGATTTGGCCACGCGGCCTTTGAAAACGGCGGCGGGCCGGGCGGCTTTTCCGGCGCGGAGGGCTTTGGCTCTTCCATGGCCGATATTTTCGACGATCTGTTTGGCGGCATGATGGGCGGCGCGCGCCAGACCCGCCGCGACGGACGCGAGCGCGGCTCTGACTTGCGCTATAATCTGGAAATCGGGCTGGAAGAGGCCTTTAAAGGCAAAACCGCGACGATCAAACTGCCGACCTCGGTGGTGTGCGAAACCTGTTCGGGTTCCGGTGCCAAGGCCGGTTCCAAGCCGAAAACCTGCGCCACTTGCGCCGGACACGGACGTGTGCGGGCGCAATCGGGGTTTTTCGCGGTGGAGCGCACCTGCCCGACCTGTCAGGGGCGCGGCGAAATTATCGAGAACCCGTGTGGTTCGTGTGGCGGCGCGGGCCGGGTGACGCGCGAGCGAACATTGTCAGTGAATATTCCGGCCGGTGTGGAAGATGGCACCCGCATCCGGTTGGCGGGCGAGGGCGAGGCGGGGTTGCGTGGCGGACCTGCGGGCGATCTCTATCTTTTCCTGTCGATCAAGCCGCATGCGTTTTTCCAGCGTGAAAATGCCGACCTTTATGGCCGCGTGCCAATTTCAATGGTGCAAGCGGCTTTGGGCGGCGAGATCAGCGTGCCGACCATTGAGGGCGGCGAGACCCGCGTCAAAATTCCGGAAGGCACCCAGTCGGGCAAGCAATTCCGCATCAAGGGCAAGGGTATGCCGATCATGCGGACACGCGATTCGGGTGATCTTTATGTGCAGGTGAATGTCGAGACCCCGCAAAACCTGACGCGGCGGCAGCGCGAAATCCTGGCCGAATTTGACAAGGAATCCTCGACCAAGACCCATCCGGAGGCTTCCGGATTTTTCGCGCGAATGAAAGACCTGTGGGGCGCTTGACCTGAACGGGACAGCGGCTTAACCCTGAAAGCGTGCGCGGGAGGGCGGCTTTGTTGAAACTGCAAGATCCACAGCCGGACCCCAAAGCCAGCGGCCCGCTGGAAAAGCTGCTGCGGGATGAAGCGCGGTTTTTCAAGACCTGGTTTGACAGCCCGCTGCTAACCGGCGCGGTGTCACCTTCGGGGCGCAAGCTGGCGGCGCGGATGGCGGCTTCTGTGCCGCTGAGCGGCTCCGGGCCGGTTGTCGAACTTGGCCCCGGCACCGGGCCAGTGACCGAGGCGCTACTGGAGCGTGGATTTGCCCCCGCACGGCTGGTGCTGATCGAGTTTAATCCGGAATTTTGCACCCTGCTGCGTCAACGCTTTCCGGGTGTTCAGGTGATTGAGGGCGACGCTTACGGTCTGGTGACAACATTGGGGCAAGCGGGCATCCACAAGATTGATGCTGTAGTGTCCAGCCTGCCGCTGCTGACACGGCCGGAGCTGGAGCGGCTGCGTTTGCTCGGCGAGGCTTTTTCGCTGATGCCGCAACACTCGCCTTTCGTGCAATTTACTTATAGTTTGAACTCGCCGGTTCCGCTCGGAGAGGGCGAGACCCGCATTGCCGGAATTGAGGCGGAGGTCTCGCCGACGATCTGGCATAATCTGCCGCCTGCGCGGGTGTGGACCTATCGCTCAACCGGATTTGTGTTTGATGCGGCGGAGCCGTTGGATCGCCGCTCTCTGGGCGACAAAATCTGCGACGACCCGCATTTCAAACCTGCCGTAGATTTGTGGCGGCGCATCGGCCAGCATTTTGACAAAAAGCCGCCGAATTTCTGAATTTTTGCGAGAAGATGATGACCGACACAGCGCTGAACCTTGCCCGCGACACAATGCAAATGGCCCGCGACAAAATGATCATCGCGCTTGATGTGCCGAATGTTGAAGCGGCCCGGGCGCTGGTGGCCCAGCTCGGGCCCTCAGCGAGCTTCTATAAAGTGGGCATGGAACTGGTTTATGCGGGCGGGCTTGATCTGGTGCGCGAACTGGTCGGCGCAGGCAAACAGGTGTTTGTTGACCTGAAATTGCACGATATTCCGAATACGGTGGAGCGCGCGGCGGCGCAAATCGCCAAGCTGGGCGCGACCTTTCTGACCGTGCACGCCTTTCCCCAGACGATGAAAGCGGCAAAAGCCGGTGTGGCTGGCTCGGGCTTGAAATTGCTCGCCGTGACGGTGATGACCTCTTATGACGATGCCGATCTGGCCGAGGCGGGCTATGGCAGCAGCGTGGCCGATCTGGTGGCGCGGCGCGCGGCGCAGGCCAAAGCCATCGGCATTGACGGACTGATCCTGTCGCCGGAAGAATTGGTGCAAACGCGCGCGGCGCTGGGGCGGGACATTTTGCTGATCACGCCGGGCATCCGACCCGCCGGTGCGGCCATTGGCGATCAAAAGCGCATTATGACTCCGGCCAGAGCGATTTTGGCGGGCGCGAACCATCTGGTGATCGGACGGCCGGTGAGCCAGGCGGCGGAACCGAAACGCGTGGCGGACGAAATTGTCGCCGAGATTGCGGTGGCGATGCGCGGGCTTTAGAAATGAAGAGGCGGAGCAGAAATAAAAATGCCGCTAGAAATGAAAACGCCGGACGTACATCCGGCCCGGCGCTCATATTAGCCGGGTTATGAATGTCCCGACAACTTGTGTTCAAGAGTAATCGGGATCTATGAAAATTTTGTAAAACAAGTCGTAAAAACCAACAAAAGGAGAGAAAAATGGCCAAGGGTTATGTGGTGGGAAATTTAACCGTGCTCGATGTTGAAGGTTACAAGCCTTATGCGGCCGCAGCGACGGCAGCGCAGAAGCAATATGGCGGCACAGCGCTGGTGCGCGGCGGGCGTTGCGAAATCGTTGAGGGTGAGGCGCGGATGCGGCAGGTCGTGATCGAATTTGAATCCTATGAAGCCGCCAAGACCTATTTCTTCTCGCCCGAATATCAGGCGGCGCGCAAATTGCGCTTTGGCATCAGCATCGGTGATCTTGTGGTGGTGGAAGGAGCTTGAACATGGCCAAAGGCTACTGGATTGTCAGCGTCGAGGTGTCTGATCCGGCGCAATATGCACAATATGTCAGTGCGAACGCGGCGGCTTTCTCCAAATATGGGGCGCGCTTTCTGGTGCGCGGCGGCGCGCACACGATCAAGGAGGGCGCCGGACTTGCCCGCAATGTGGTGATCGAATTTAAGGATTATGCCACAGCGCTTGCCTGTTACGATTCGTCGGAATATCAACACGCTATCACGTTTCGCGCGGGCGCGGCAAAGGCGAATATTCTGGTGATTGATGGCTATGACGGCCCGCAACCAAAGGAAAACGCATGAAACTGGTTGTTGTTGGCGCAGCAGGCCGCATGGGCCGCATGGTGATCAAGACGATTGCGGAGACGCCGGACGTTGAACTGCATGCGGCGGTGGAATCAGCCGCCTCGCCGCATCTGGGGCAAGATTCAGGCGTGCTGGCCGGTCTGCCCGCCAACGGAATTGCGGTGACCGAGGATGCGCTGGCCGCCTTTCTTGATGCGGATGCCGTGATTGATTTTACCGTGCCCAAAGCCAGTGTCGAATTTGCCGCATTGGCGGCGCAGGCGCGCATCGTCCATATTATCGGCACCACCGGCCTGTCAGAAGCGGATCTGGCGGCGATTGCGGCGGCGGCGCGCCACGCGGTGATCGTGCGCTCCGGCAATATGAGTTACGGCATGAATTTGCTCGCCGCGCTGGTCAAACAGGTGGCCAAGGCACTGGGCGAGGATTTCGATATTGAAGTGGTTGAATCGCACCACCGGATGAAGGTGGATGCACCTTCCGGTGCGGCTTTGATGCTGGGCGAGGCAGCCGCGGAGGGGCGCGGCATTTCGCTGAAAGACCATTCGGCGCGCGCGCGTGATGGCATAACAGGGGCGCGCAAACGCGGCGATATTGGCTTTGCATCCTTGCGCGGTGGCTCGATCATTGGCGATCATACGGTGGTTTTTGCCGGAGACGGCGAGCGGATAGAGTTAACCCATAAGGCGGATGACCGCTCGCTGTTTGCGCGCGGCGCGCTGAAAGCGGCGCTGTGGGCCAAAGGGCGCAAGCCCGGTCTCTATTCGATGATGGATGTTTTGGGATTGTAGTTTACGGAGACACAAATGACTGAGCGGCTTCTTGTTCTGGTGCGTCATGGCCAGAGCGACTGGAATTTGAAAAACCTGTTCACCGGCTGGAAGAACCCGGACCTGACGCCGCTGGGCGTGACCGAGGCGACCGCCGCGGGACAGCGCCTGAAAGCGCTCGGCCTGCAATTTGATGTGGCCTACACGTCCGATCTGATCCGCGCGCAGCATACCTGCAAGCTGATTTTGGGCCAGTTGGGGCAGGATGGTCTGACCACTATCCGCGATCAGGCCTTGAACGAGCGCGATTATGGCGACCTTTCGGGCCTCAACAAGGACGATGCCCGCAAAAAGTGGGGCGAAGAGCAGGTGCATGTCTGGCGCCGCTCCTATGATGTGGCGCCTCCGCGCGGCGAGAGCCTCAAAGATACGGTGGCGCGCGTGCTGCCCTATTATTGCCAGCATATTCTGCCGCGCGTGTTGCGCGGGGAGCGGGTGATTGTCGCGGCGCATGGCAACAGCTTGCGCGCGCTGGTGATGGTTCTGGACGGGTTGACGCCGGACACCATTCCGTCGATGGAGCTTGATACCGGCGTGCCGCTGGTTTACCGGCTCAAGACGGATTCAACCGTTGAGAGCAAGCAGGTGTTGAAGGGCTAGGCCTTATCCGCTACTGTGGTATGAAACTTGCCGTAATCGAGCAAGGTTACACCCTCCGGCGTGGTGGTGATGATGTCAACGTAACGATGGCCCCAGCGGATGTCGGCGGCCTGATAGATTTTACGGGCGCGCAATTCCTGCGCAGAGGTTTCGTCCATCCCCTTGACGGTGAGAATCAACTGGACATTGTCGTCAATCATCGCTTGCGGCGTTAGGCCATAGAGCGGGCTGGCCTCGTTAAGCGGGTGAAACAGGGTCCAGGACAAAAGGAAGGTGGGGTTTTCCTGACGCGACAGTGGAAGCCGATGAAACCGCCGGAAGCGCTGGCCCTCGGCGCTCCATTCGGTGCGAAGCACCCATAACACCGCATTGGCGTCGGTGATGGCATTTTGGCGGGCGTTGGCGAGGCGGATCATCAAGGTGGGTTCACCGTCGTGATTGGCCACCACAGGCGCATCGGCAAACAGGATGCGGGCGCGCGGGCGCGAAAAACGCGCAAAAATCAGCCCGGTTAGCGCCGCCGTCTGGAACAGGGCGGTAAATCCCTCAAAAGTGGCGATGACATGCGCGTAAAAGGTTTGCGGGTGCATGTCGCCATAGCCGACCGTGGTGAAGGTTTCGACCGCGAAGAAAAACGCGCTTTGGAAGCTGTTCGTGGGTGCATTGGCCAAAGGATCATTGCCGAGCCAATAGAGCAGCGCGAAAAACAGGTTGTTGACCATGAACACCGCCAGCGTCGCACCGACAAAGGCGGGAAAGCTGATGGTCATAGCCTGGTGATACAGATCGAACCAGATTCCATCCGCCTGCCCCACCGCCTCGATCTGGCGGTCGCCGATCCGCATCTTGCGGGATTTGGGACGGCTGACTTTAGGCTGGCGGGGCGGCGAAGCGGGCTTTTTGGCGTTCATCGAAACGGCGGCTCGTCAAAGCTGCGTAATTTGCGCGAATGTAGCGTGTCTTTACGCCCGCGCAACAGTTCGAGCGCGGCAAGGCCGATTTCGAGATGCTGGGCCACCGCACGCTCATAAAAGGCATTGGCGGCACCGGGCAGCTTGATCTCGCCATGCAGCGGCTTGTCCGAAACGCAAAGCAGCGTGCCATAAGGCACGCGCAGGCGGAACCCTTGGGTGGCGATGGTGCCCGATTCCATATCCACCGCGATGGCGCGCGACAGGTTGATGCGCTTGCGCTCCTGCGTCCAGCGCAACTCCCAATTGCGGTCATCATTGGTGACGACGGTGCCGGTGCGAAGGCGGGCTTTGAGCGCTTCGCCGCTCTCGCCGGTGACATTGGCGGCGGCTTCCTGCAAAGCCACCTGAATTTCGGCCAGCGCCGGAATGGGCATATCGGTAGGAACAAGCTGATCGAGAATGCGATCCTGCCGCAAATAGCCATGCGCGAGCACGTAATCGCCGATCTGCTGGCTCTGGCGCAGCCCGCCGCAATGGCCGACCATCAGCCAGCAATGCGGACGCAAAACCGCCAGATGATCGGTCATGTTTTTGGCGTTCGACGGGCCGACGCCAATATTGACGAGCGTGACGCCCTGATTGTCCTTCGTTGCAACATGATAGGCCGGCATCTGGAACTTGTGCCACGGGTTATTGGCGATGATGGCCGCCGCCTCGTCCTCGCTCATGTCGGCGGTGATGATGACATCGCCGGGCAGAATCACACGGTCAAACCGGCCGCCCTTGCGAATTTGCGCCAGACCCCAATGGATGAACTGATCAACATAGCGGTGGTAATTGGTTAACATGATCCAGGGCTGGCAATGACGCCAGCTTGAGCCGGTATAATGCACGATGCGGCGCAAGGAATAATCGACGCGCGCCGCGTCGAACAGGCCGAGCGGGCGCGGCTGATGGTCGATCTGATCCCAGGTGCCGTCGGCAATTTCGTCACCGACCTCCGAGAGTTTGGGCACCGGAAAAAACCGCGCCAGTTCGGCGGCGGAAATGCCGGAACCGCCGAGTTCGTCACCCTTTTCAAACACATAGGGATAGGGAATTTCGGTTGAACTTATGCCCACTTCCAACGTTGCGCCAAATTCATTGACCAGTGGACGCAACTGTTCGAGCAGATAGGAGCGGAAGGCCTGCGGATGGGCAATGCTGGTGGTGTAAACACCGGCATGGGGAAATTTGGCGAAAGCGCGGCGGCTGGAGGGCTGCACGCCTTTGGGCTCATAGGTGACGCGCAATTCCGGATAGCGGAACAGGACTCGCTGTTCGGGGGTTGGTTCGACAGCGTTTTTGAAAAACCGGTCAAGACATTCGCGCTCTGCCCGAACCGCCTGCGCGTGCCATTTTTCGAGCAAATCCACCGCTTGTTCCGGGCTGTCCACCGCCTGGAAATTTTCTGTTTGATCCGACATTTTCCCGTCCATTCCTCGAATCGACGCAGCTTGCGGCAGAAGATTGACAAGGTAAAGGCGGAAAATCCAGGCGGATGGTCAAATTGACGCCGGTGCGGCGGCTTAATTCAGGCCGGGGCTGCTCAGCCACTGGAACAAGGATTTAGGATGTTGCTGCGGTGCATAGGCCAGCGGCGCGTGATGGTGATGGGCGGAGGCGACCATAACATTGCGGTGATGATGACGCGAGGCAACGGTCATATGCTTCTTGTGGTGACCATCGACGGCCAATTGAACATTGAGCGGCGGCTGGCCGGTCAGGTTTACGCGGGCCTTGCCCTCTTTCTTGACCAGAGCGAACAGGGTGGCGGCATTGGCGCGGCTGAGGCGCACACAGCCATGCGAGGCGGCGCGGCCAAGATTGCGCTCGGCATTGGTGCCGTGAATAGCAAAACCACCCGAGAAGAACATCGAATACGGCATTGGCGAATTATGATATTTACGCGAGCGATGCATGGTTTCCATGTTTTTGATTGTATAGGTGCCGTGCGGGGTCATGTAGCCGCGCCCGGCGGTGGACACCGGCCAGTCATAGCTCTCCCCACTGTCCGATGTGACGTGCATCGATTGTGAGGTCATATCGACATTGATCTGCACCCCGGCCGAAGCCGCCGTCATTGAGCAGAATGTGGCAACAGCAAACGCGGCAATCCATTTGAAAATACGCATGACCAACCCCCTGAAACGCTCTACCTTTGAGCCTATTGATTCCCTGGTTTGCGGGCGGCGTAAAGTGGTTTTGCAATTTAAGATTTATGATTTCTTCCATGGTGACAAAGAGTTAGGGTTAAGAACTTATTTTTGGAACTACACGAGAGGGGCGCGCGCGCCCACAGATGCGGGTAAAATTCATGCACTTCCGGTCGGATTATTCAAAAATTTTAGCTGTCGGCTTGATGGCGCTGGTCGCGGGCACACCTTTGAGCGCGCAGGAAAAAGGCACGTTGCATCCGCAAGTTTTGCCGCCGATTGAAAATCCGGATGATCCGGGCCTGCCCGCCAAGGAGATTTTCGGGCGAGCGGCGCAGCCGGTTTCGATGCAGGCGCGTTCAATCGGGTTTTATTCGCGCGGCTGTCTGGCGGGCGCGCAGGCGCTGCCCGTCAATGGCGAGACATGGCAGGTGATGCGCCTTTCGCGCAATCGCAACTGGGCGCATCCGGCGCTGATCAGTTTTCTGGAAAAATTCGCCGCGCGCGTGCCGCAGGTTTCCAATTGGCCGGGCATATTGGTCGGCGATATTTCTCAGCCGCGCGGCGGGCCGATGCGGACCGGCCATGCCTCGCACCAGATCGGACTTGATGCCGATATATGGCTCACCCCCATGCCGAAACGCACGTTGTCCAATGCCGAACGCGAGGACATGTCGGCGGTGAATATGGTGTCCGACGACCGGCTGAGTGTCAATGGCCACTGGGACGCCGACCATATGGCGGTGGTGAAAGCGGCGGCGCAAGATTCCGCGGTGGAGCGGATTTTCGTCAATCCGGCGATCAAGAAAGCAATGTGCGCGACGGCTGGCGGTGACAGGAGCTGGCTGCACAAAGTTCGGCCCTATTACGGGCATGATTATCATTTCCATGTGCGGATCACCTGCCCCGCCGGAGAGGATGCTTGCACGGATCAGGATCCGGTGCCCGCAGGCGATGGCTGCGACGCCTCGTTGGATTACTGGTTTTCGGATGCGGTGTTGCATCCGCCCAAACCAAAGGGGCCGTCCAAGCCAAAACCGCCACTCACCCTGGCGCAATTGCCGGAAGAATGCCGAAAAGTTGTGCTGGAAAAGTGATGAGAGCGAACGGGGGCTATTTGGCACCAACGGGCAGGAGGTCAAACGGCCTACTCGCATTGTCGCGGGGTTTTGATTTTACCAGCTCCAGCACCAGATGGGTGATCAGCACGGGAATAATCAAGGCTGCGCCGCCAATATGCAGCGCGCCGAACGTCTGATTGAGGGTGGGCAGGAAAAATACACCGAACAGCAGCAGTTGTGGCAAGCGAGAATCGCGGCGGGCAAGCGACATGACCACGGCAAGGGTCAACGGCATCAGATCATAAATCAGCAGATAGGGCGAGGCGCAGACGGTGCAGGCGGCGAACAGAAGGAACAGAAGGTTCTTGTTGGCTTCTGCGTAAAACCTGAATGCCCAGAACACTATAGCGATTGCTCCCAGCGAGAACAGGGCCTGAGCCGCCATTGCATGACTATACGACCATCCAAATTCACGGAATGACATCAGTAGCGTGGGCATATAAGGCGCGCTGAGCATATCTGGATCGGTCAATACAGCGTTTTGATAGGGCAGGCCGAACTGCACATATTGCAGCCAGACGTTGGGGCCAAACAAAATTGTGGTTGCGGCGCCAATGGCCAGCGTTGTTGCAGCGGCGGCGGCGAAAGTTGGCCAGCGCCGCATGGCGATCAATATGACCGGAAACATCAGTGCCACCTGCGGCTTGAACGATAAAAGGCCGATGAGCACACCGGCCAGAATTGGACGGCAATCCAGCAGGCACCATGCCCCGAGAATGATTGTTGTTGTCAGCAGGGAACTTTGCCCCGAAATCAGCGTGTTGAGTGCCGCAGGTGAAAACAGCACCAAAGCGATCAGCGAGGGAATGGACAATTTTTTGTGCAGAACAGCCAGAAACAGCATAATGGTCGAAACAGTCCAGACCACCAGTGAGGTGCCGTAGGACAGCAGGCCAAAAGGCGCAGTCAACAACAGAATATTGGGTGGATAAGACCAATTATGGCCAATATGGTCGACACCGAGTGCCGTTTGGTATTGGCTGTAAGCTGGCCAATTGTAAAAAGCACCCGGGTCGCTAGAAAAGGCCGATTGCCCATAGGCCCAGAAATTGAAAAAATCGCAGCCCAGAACCGTATCGGCGTCCATTTTGGGAAAGGGCCATTGTCAGATAAACTGACTCATGAGATGCACAAGCGTGCCTGAAAATACCAGGGTGCTGGCCCATAACAAAAGCGTGACATTTTTCTGCATTCGGGCCGAGGACACAACCAAACGACCGTCATGCATAAATATGTCCTTTGTTACGATTTAGCTGCTATTTCAGGGCTTTGCTTAACGTAACATAGTCCGCTGTTCCTAATTTTCGGTTGCCGCTCATTCCGTCTGATGATGAATTCCGCTGATCATGAATCCCGCTGATGATGAATTCCCGCCAGATAATCGGTAATGGCCATGATCAGGCCGACCAGCGCAAACGTGACCAGCAGCGCCGCATGGGCCATAATGTCACGATCTTTGACATTCTCGACATCCATATAGACTTCGAGCAGTTGGATGGCGGCAATGGCGGTAATGGTGGCGATCAGCTTGAGCTTGAGATCGGAAAAATCGATCTGGCTCATCCAGACCGGCCAGTCGGATGTGTCCTCACGCTCGATATGGCTGACAAAATTTTCAAAGCCGGAGACGATGACAATCACCAGCAACGAGGCCAGCAGGGTGAGGTCGATCAGCTTCAAAAGGCCGAGCGTCACCTCGCTCTCATTGCCCGAGCCTATATGCGAGACCAGCTTCCAGAGATGTTCGCCGCCGGAAATCAGCAGCACCGCCAGCCCGCAAATCAGCATGAGATAAAAGGGCGCGAGCAGCCAGCGGCTGCCCAGCAGCACCGATTGGACAATTTTTCGGCGTGGTGGACTCATTAATTGCCCCAATTTTCGATCTGGTTGCGGATTTTCTTAGAGTAAACGGCGAAATTTCCCGGGCAATCTTGCCACGATTTCGCGGTGCGCGGCAACCAGATAAGCGGATAAATCAGAGCCGGAGAGCGTTGCGTCCGGTTTGAGCGCCACCCAACCGGCCCTCGCGAGGTAGGGTGCGGGGATAAAATCGCCGCTTTCCAGCATCATTTCACGCGAAAACGCCGCCGCCTTGAAGCTGAAATGCAGCAGGCTGCCGTCCAGCGCAGCGACGGCGAACATTTTACCCCCCACTTTCCAGACATGCGCGCCGCCCCATTGCACCACGCGGGTGGCACCGGGCAGCGCGCCGCAACAGGCGTCAAATTCGGCCAGCGTCTCCAAACCTCAGACCGCGACGCCGGTGCCGATGGCACAGGTGACGCCGGTGCCGCCCAAGCCGCAATAACCGGCCGGATTTTTCGCCAGATATTGCTGGTGATAGTCTTCGGCAAAATAATAGGCACTGAGCGGCGCGATCTCGGTGGTGATCGGGCCATAGCCACGCCCCGCCAAGGCCGAAGCATAAGTGTCGCGTGAGGCCAGCGCCGCCGTCATTTGCGCCGCGCTGGTGGTGTAAATGGCCGAGCGATATTGCGTGCCCATGTCATTGCCCTGCCGCATGCCCTGGGTGGGGTTATGGTTTTCCCAAAAGGCCTTCAGCAGTTGATCGTAAGAAATGACCTTCGGATCACAGACCACCCGCACCACTTC
>Ga0209067_10000950_pt1 | contig 18161 bp, 15 predicted proteins | sample ColStrG_CSR_2013_FD_187199 | JGI IMG/M metagenome (GOLD analysis project Ga0209067, IMG submission 187199) | Freshwater sediment microbial communities in response to fracking from Pennsylvania, USA - Cold Stream Run_MetaG_CSR_2013 (SPAdes)... | ecosystem: Environmental > Aquatic > Freshwater >...
GCCGCCGACAGGAACTCTGAAAAACAGGCGCGCCTGGCCAAGGCGCTGGTCGCTGGCCATGCCGGTGACGACTCCGCGCCGATGGCCCGGCTGGCGGCGCTGGGCGGCATTCGTCCGCTGCCTCCGCGTTTGACCAGCGCGCCGGAAGCCCCGCCGCAACGGGCGCAGTCACGCGCCGCGCCACCGATCGGCACTGCGCCCTCGCCGGTTGATCAGGCGGAAATGGTGGAGAAATTGCGGGCGCTGGGCGCGGCCTACCGGCTCGCCGAGGCACAGGCGCAATGTGGCAAGCTCAAATGTATTGACCAAACCGGCGAGTGATCAGGCAGCTTTAGAGGCGATGCGGCTGATCGAAGTGATCAGCGGTGCTTCGGCCAGATCAGCCAGCGACTGCGAATTCCGCACCCGCTGGTCGAGCAGTTCGGCGATGGTGGTCAGGCCAGCGCCCATGACAATGCCCGCGACAACCCCCAACAGCACGAACAAAATCCGCCCGGGCGTGACCGGCGCTGTCGGATCGGAAGCCGGATCAATAATCTTGATGCGGTCGGGAGCTTCAAAACGGCCCAGCGCGCCGGTGATGCGAGCGGTTTGATAGCGCTTGGCCAGCGTGTCATAGGATTCATTGGCGGCGGTGACGGCGCGCTCCAGTTGCTTTTGCTGGTTTTCAACCGGCGTATATTCTGAAATGGAGTGCTGGATGTCATCGATGGCTTGTTTGAGCTGTTCGGTCTCCTGACGCAATTCTGCCCGGCGCGTTTCTGCGTCCTGCAAATGCTGCATTTGCGAGACCATCAGAGGAGTCTGGCTATTGTCGGGCGAACTGGCGGCTCCGGCAGCCATGTTCCACAGGCGATCAACATTTTCCGGATTGAGCGGCAGGCTGCGGTCGAGCAGTGAGTGGCGCGCTTCTTCAAGGCGGGTGAGCTTGCGCTCGGCGGCCTGCACCTCGGAATGATCCGACGTATATCGCGCCTTGAGCGCGACAAGCTCACTGGTCACCTGAACAATGGCATCTTCAATCCGGCCGATTACCGGATTGGTGCCAGCGATGCGACCACGCGAATCTTCCAGCGCCGCATTGGCATTGCCAAGCTCGATCTGCTTGGCCTGCAAGGCCTGTTGCAGGGCGGTGAGGCGGGTGATGGTGGCCAGATTGAGCTGCGGCAGTTTATCGGCATGTTGCGAGTTAAATTCGGACAAGGCGGTTTCAGCGCGGGTGAGTTCGTCGCGCAACTGGCGTAACTGATCGGTGAGGAAGGTTTCGCTGCCCTGCACAGCGTCCCGTTCGGGCGCGACCAGCCGCTCAATAAAACGATTGCCGATGGCGCTCAGGGTTTGGCCAAGGCCAGCCCCCTTGTTGCCACGCAGCTTCAGTTCAATGACTTCCGAACCCACCAATGTTGCAGTGACGGCGCTGGACATATCTGCCACCATAGCCCGTTTTTTTTCATAGGTCGTGTCCGCATCGATGGTGCCGACATCGGCCAGCACGCGGCCTATCACATGTTCGCTGTGCAGCAGCGCATTGAGTGCGGGCATACGGTCTTTGACATTGGTCGCCACCGAAATATCATTAAGCAACGGGTTCAGCCGCGCAGGTTCCTGCACCAGAATGGTCATGTGGGTTTCATAGGCGCGCGGCACCACGAAAGACAGGCCAAGCGCCAGCACCGGCATGGCGGCGATCGGCACGCTCATCAGGTAGCGCCGCCGCCAGCCGGCCGCGATGAAAGATCGGGTAATTTCTTGAATGGACCGCGCCAAGCTCAGGACCTTTAATTTCAATCTATGCGTGTATTACAGGACAAACTGATTAATTTCCGTATATATTTAAGTCCAAATCCAACTCTATTTGTCGCTATTTTGGTCTTGCGGTCTAAATAAAAGACCGGATTTGGCTATTTTGAACCAATTTTTTGCGCCAGTTCGAGGATCTGGCTGCGAAAAAATTCCAGATCAATTTCGGTTAATCGCTGCGCCTGCGCCCAAGAATCGCCGATGCGGCGTTCAAGCTCAAGTTTGAGGGCGGTGGCCTGCGGCGTGGTCTGCACATCCAGCCAGTTCAGCCAGCGCTGGTCGTTCACGCCTTCGGCCATCAAGAGGAGGTCGCGGCCAAGCGGCTGGTGCTTTGAGCAGGTCTCAAGGGTGGGATAAAACATCTGCACATCGCCTTCGCGACCGTCGGTAGGGTCATAGGGGTCGGCGGTGGGCATACGGGCGTGCCATTGCAGATAATGATCAGCGTTGCTGCGCCACAGCCACGCCCCGGCGGTCAGGCGGGGGCGGTCAGTGTTGTAGAGCCATACCGATTTACCTTTTTGTTTCAATGCGTTGATTGTGGACAAATCAAGGCCGAAACCGGCGTTGATCAACACCGTATCAAACAGCGACAAGAAACGCTGATCTGCCGGATTATTGAGATGTCCGGCCAGATGAATGCCGGGATTTTGCGCCTTAAGCGCCTCGGCCCAGCGCGCCAGATCTTGCGGATTCTGGTCAGGGTTGCTCGGCTCATCGGCAATCGACCACATCGGCGCAGGGATGCCTAAGCTGTCCAGGCGGCGTTCGGCCTGGGCAATCAGCGCCGCCGCAGCCAGACCCTGTTGCGCGAAGGCCCGCTTGGCCGGTGTATAGGCCAGCCAGGGGGATTTGAGACCTGCGGCCTGCGCGACCTCTGAATCATAAATGAAATCAGGGGATTCACCCTGCGGAGTACTAAGTGGCGGCGCGGAGCCGTCAAGGCCGAAACTGTGCAGAATGGCCAGATCGCAGGCAATCTGACGGTCGCGATCAGGTTTTGTCGCGGCGAAATAGGTCAGATGCGGTGCTTCATCGAGGTAAAACCCGGCGCTCTGGCGGGCAGACGGCAGATTAACCGGCAGGACTTCCACCTCCAGCGGCCATTCGATCCAGTTTTTGTCATAGGCGAGGGTGATTTTGCCGCTGTAACTGCCTGGCTTTGCATTTTCGGGCGCATTCACCCACAGGGTCAGCAGACGCGGGTCGTTCGCGGTCAGATTAAAACCGCGCAGATCGCTTCGCAATAAATTGGCCCATCGCACCAATAGGTTGGCATTGGCGGCTGTGCGCTCGGCCCGCCATTGCGCCGCAAACAGGCGGGCGTCCAGCGTGGCATCCGCCAGTGCGGGCAGAGCAAGTTCAACCGACTGGGCGGTTTCATTGTCAGGTGAGAGGAGGGCAAGTCGAAGCGCACCGCCACTGCCGGGCGCGAGAGTGAGGTGAAGGGGCTGAATTTGAGTGGAATTTTGCGGCAGCGTGAATTTTTGCGCGCGCGCAAGGTCGGCGTCGGGCTCGGCGCTGCGCCTCCAATAAGAGCGAAACAATTCAGCCTGATTGGCCAGTGTCATGTCCAGGGCCGGATGGGCGGGGCCAGGCTCAATGAGCAGGGCCGATAGATAGGTGGCGACGGGCGTATCTCCAGCCAATTCAAGGGTAAGACCAGACGCGCCAATCTCGAGGTCGCTCTCGATTTTGCTACCGCGCCTTGCGCCATAAAGCTGCCAGGGGTCAAAATCGGGCGGGGCTTCGCGATTTTCGCCCGCCAGATAATGGCTTTTCAGCCATTGTTGCGGGGTGAGGCGCTCGTCGAGAAGGTCGCGGCCATTGACTCGGATGCGGCGGTTGAGCGCGTTGGGCAGAGTTTCCCATTCGCCCAGATCCTCCGTCCATAAGCTAAGATGGACAGGGCCGGGCGGCAGGTCGAGGTGAATCCTATCAAGGCCGCGCAGGCCGGAACTCAGCAAAGGGTCGGTGCCGGGGCGGCGGATAGCGACGGGATGACCGCCGATAAGACGCGGGTCTTGCGCGGTGACACGCTCAAAACCGGCAAACAGCGGCGCATCTGCCGCGCCAAAGCTCAGGCCGAGAGCGCCACGAGGCAATTTTGGCGCGGGTTCGATGCGAAAGGCGGTAATGTTGGCCTTGACGGCCGCATCAGCGGCAAAAATGCCGATGAGTTTGATGGAGGAGGCGTCGAGCAGGTGCCCACCGGAGGTTTTCGCGCCTTTAAGGGCGATTTTCCAGCTAAACGGTCCAGGCGGCAGGCGGCGCTCGTCGTTCAGGCGGGTGGCATAGCCGGTGGAGGCGGTATCGTCGATACGCAAAACCAGAATTTGCGGCGATTCAGCGTCCAAAGTGCCGGAAATCACCAGTTGATCATCGGCTGTGAGGCTGAGCGGCGGGGCAAAGCCCTGCATCAGCGGCAAAGCGCCGGTTTGCAGATTTTGCGCGCGGGCGGACAGTGGCAGAAGCGCGAGCAGGATGAAGATGAAGCGCAACATTCAAAGCTGATCCAGAAGACCGGCAACCTCACGGGCGCGGGCGGCCCATGTTGCGCCTTGCACGCTGGCCTGACGCATTGGATTGCGGGCAGTGTCCAGCGTTGCTATTCGCAGAGCCTCTGACAGTGGTTGGCCGTCGCGGGCGACGCTGATCAGCGCGGCAAAGGGCTGCATAGCGGGGAAAGGCGTTGAGACAATCGGCGTGCCTGCAGCCAGATATTCCCGCAATTTCAGCGGGTTGCAGGCGCGAATCTGGTCATTGTCGCGGAAGGGTAACATCGAGACGTTCCAGTGCTGGGCATAACCGGGCAGCAGGTGGTGCGAGCGGGCCCCCAGAAAGTGCACGTTGGGCAAGGCGCTAAGGCTGGCAGCGTTAGTATGAACCGGGCCAACGAAGACAAAATCCCAGTCCGGCAGGTCTTTGGCGGCCTGGGTCAGGCGTTCTACATCAATCCAGTCTGACAGGCTGCCGTAAAAACCGGCGATCGGTTTGCCTTTGGGCAGATCCGGCGCGCGTGGGACCGGAGCGGCGAACAGGTCAACGTCTGCGCCGTGAGCAATGACACGGGTTTTTTTATCCGAAAAGCGTGCGGCAATTTGTGGCGAAGCGGCGAGAATCAGGTCGGCTTTTGCGGCGAGGTGCTGTTCCAGTTTGAGCACCGGGCCGTGATCAACACCGGCGAGCGCGCCAAAATCATCGCCGCAATAATAGACCAGAGCCCGCTCGTTCAGTTTGCCGATCACCGGCACAGCGGTGGGCAGCGAGGTCCAGAGAATCGGCTTTGAGAAGTTTTTGGCCGAGCGGATCGGTTCGATTTGGCGCGACAAAGATTGGCCGTTGATAAGCTGCACGATCCGGGAACCGGGCCAGCACAGCGCACGCGGCGACACTAGAGTGAGGTTTTCCGGCAATGGGGCCTGCACTTTGGGGGCGGATTTACGCAGCAGCGCGGCGATCTTTTGGCTGGCGCGGATAAAGTCATGCTGAGTGAAGCGCGGCCGGCGTAGGCCAAGCGAATTAACCCAGAGAATTTTGCGGCTTGCCAGCAGATTGCGGGCAAGGTGCTGGGTGGAACTGGGATGGCCGTCCCAGTCTTCGCCAAACATCACAAGATCATGCGGCATCTTTTTGCTCCTTCAATTGGCGGATAATTCGGGCCGGAGCGCCGCCCGCAAGCACGTAGGCGGGGAGGCTTTTGGTGACAACGCTATTGGCGGCGACAATCGTGCCCTCGCCAATCGTAACGCCCGCCAGCACCGTGACGCCGGTGGCGAGCCAGACATCACGCTCTAAAACAATGTCGCCGATCTGGTCTTCCGTATCGGGGCTTCCTGCGGCGCGGGCCGCAGCGTCGAGAGGGTGGCCCGGATAACCGGCGAGAAAGGCGCGGCCGGCAATGCGGACATTGTCGCCAATCCGCATATTTTGGCCCACGGCAATGGTGGTTTGCCAGCCGATATCGACATTTTCACCGACAATGAGTGCTGGTGTGGTGGCGCTGGCGCCGCGACCGGAAAAAGTGGTCTGGCCGGAAACGCGGCAATTTTTGCCGATTTCGAGGTCGAGCGGGCCGATGATCAGGGGCAGTCCGCCATAAAGATAGAGGTTTGGTGCCGGGCGGGTGAGCCGCGATTGTAAAAGCGGCGTGTAATATAGCGTGCGGGCAAGCGTTTGCAGCAGGCCGCGCGCCAGCAGATGCAGGCGGTAAAGCGTTGAATGCAGCACAGGAATCAGCGGCATGGAAAAGCCCAATGCCGATTTGGCGGCGCGGAACAGCCCGTTCGAGAGCGGATTATCGCGCGCCTTGATCCATTGGCGCAGATTGAACGGCTTGGAGGCGGAGTGTGTTGTGCTCATGAGAACCCTCGTTTTCTTCGCGCGCATAGCGGCCAATGGCGGCGGACATAGCGAGCAGGATGTAGACAGGCCAGGTGAAGCCCTGAGTGAGAAAGGTGCCGGAGACGCAGAAACCGGCGGTGCCCGCCACCACGGCGAGGCCCATGCTCTGCGCCTGAATAGCGGCATTTGAGGCGCGAAGCTGGCCGCTGGCCCTGATCGACTGGCGGAACATCACCACGATCATGGTGACGAAGGTGATGATGCCGGGAAAGCCGGTTTCGGCAATGACATTGAACCATGTGGAATGGACGGCATGGTTGAGGCCGTCCCAATGGTCGGAATAAAAGTAATAATTGACGACGAAATTATCGAGGCCGACACCGTTGAGCGGGTGGGTGAGGGCCATTTTCCACGCCGCGCCCCAGGCGTAAATCCGGCCCATCGAGGATTCGTCGATGCCGGACTCTCCGGCACCGCCGGAAGAGCGGCCCGAAATTCCTGCCACTGCAAACAGGCCCATGAGGGCGATGCCGCCGACGCTGAACAGCACCGCTTTGGATTTGATCAGGCGCGAACCTACCACTGCCATGACGATGGAGAGGCCAAGCAGACCACCGCGACTTTGGGTGGCGATGATCGCTGGAATGATCAGGCAGACGCCGATGATGCCAAGGAGCACCGAAAACCAATATTTGCGCTGCACCGCCAGCGCAGCGGCAAAGCTCAAGGGGAACAGCAAGACCAGCGAGAGGTCGTTCGGATCACCCAAAACCGAGCGGATGTCGCGCCCTATCGTGACACGCGTCCCTTCAACAAGGCCGATGCCATTGACCTTGTTGTAGAGCGTCACCCATGAAACAGCGATTCCGGCCAGCACGATAAACCGCGCCGCCTTGCCAAAATCTGTCGGGGTGCGGGTCAGCCAGGCTACACAAAAGGTCATGACCGCCATTTTCCAGTAATTGTTGCTCCAGTAGGCGATGGCCTGCGGGCGGTTGGCCGCAACGAACAGCCCCAGCGTCACCAGCGAGAAGAACACCGTGAAAGCGGTGAGTTCGGCGCTCCAGAAGGTCTTGATCGAGCGGGCGATAAAAATATGCCAGAACAGCACGATCAGCGTTGGCGCGGCGAGAAGTCGCGGAATTTGCAGGGGTTCGAGCACCGGAAACACTTCATGAATGCGGAAAAACGAAAAAATGATAAAAGCGAGGCACAGCGCAAAGGGATTGGCAAAGGCAAAAATCAGCGCAAAGGGCAAGATCGCCACCCCGAGCATGATGTAGGGAATGGGCAGGGCCAGCATCGGCAGCACAGCGATGATTGAGGCCAGCAAAGCCAGACCGGTCTGATGCCAGCGGCCGGGCGCGGGACGGGCCAGCAGCACTGCACTCATGCGGTCACGCTGAGCCCGTTGGTGCCTTGCGGCAGGCGCACAAGCCCAAGCGCCCAACTTGCACCCAGAAGCAGGAGCGGGGCCAGTATTGGTGCGAGCAGCATGTGCAGCGGATCGGTCAGGCGCGAGCCGAGCAGGATGAGATTTGCGGCGAGCAGCGCGATCACCGCAATTCTGACGAAGGGATAGGGCACGTAAATCGAGCGCTGGCTGATGGCAATATAGAGTCCAAGGCGCAAGGCATGGCCAAGGATGGTGGCGGCAATTGCGCCGGTAACGCCATAAGGTGGAATAAGCAGCAGATAGAGCACCAGCGTGAATATGGCGGCGGTTGAATTGATCGCCATGACGCCAAAGCCGGTTTTGCGGGCATAGGTTCCGGCATTGAGCAGGGTGCAGGATTCGTTCAGGGTGCAGATCAACACCACCCAGGGCAGATAATCGAGCGCGCCGCGATAGGCGGCGGGCAAGGCCAGTTGCACGAAAACTGGCGCGACCAGACACAGGCCCAGCGCGCCCAGCAGCAAAATCGTGAAACCTATTCCGGTGACGCGGGCGGTTTTTTCGGGTCCATCCAGCTCATGCAGGACGTGCAGGCGCTGCGCGTTCCACCATAAGGCATAGGGCTGCAGCAGCAGCGGCACGATCAGCGCCAGCTTGAGCGCGAGGCCATAGGTGGCGATATTTTCGGGTGAGACATGGCGGCTTAAAATCCACCGGTCGCAGGTGCCGAGCACAAACATGGCGAGGCCACCGCCCACCAGCGGCAGGCCGTAACCGATAACATTTTTGAACACGTCCGGGCGTAGGGCGAAACCGGTGCGCCGTGCCATGGAGAGCACCAGAATGAGGGCGCACAGCGCGTCAATGGCGGCATTGCCCGCCAGCACACCGGCCACGCCATAGCCATGCGACAGTGTGAACAGCATCAGGCCCAATTGTGCCAGCGCGCGCGCCGCGACGGCTAAAAAATACTGGCCGGGGCGCTGGTGCAGGCGCAGCCAGGCCAGCGGCATATCAATCAGGCCGGTGAGGGTTGCGGCGGCCAGTCCGAAGCGAAATCCGGAGTCTGTGCCCAGTATCGGCACGGCGGCGATGATCGGCGCGGCAAGCCATTGCAGCAGCAGGCCGGTGGCGAAGGCCGCAAGCAGAGCTATGGTGAGGATGCTGGCGGCGGATTCGTCGCGCATTCTGGCACTGGCGTGACGAAACAGCGTGTCGGAGAGGCCGAAGGTCATCACCAGGCCCGCCAGTTCGACAAAACTGGCGATCAATTCAAGGCGTCCGTAATCGGCGGTGACCAGATGGTGGGTCACAAAGGGAATAGCGATCAGCGACAGGCCCTTGGTCAGCAAAATGCTGGCGATGAAGGGGCCGAAGCGCCGCAAGTTCAGGTGCAGCGTTGTGGCCAGACGGGCATTTGGTGGGCGGGGCGGTGCGGGGTGTGACAAGTGAGGCCTGGAGAGGAGATGTTCATAAATTGTTACAACCTATAAGTGTAATTTGAATTAACACTCAGGAGAGGATGTTATGAACCCGCTGTGCACCATCATTGTCCCGAACTTTAATTGCGAAGAATATCTGGCGGCCATGTTGGCCAGTGTTTCGGCGCAACATCTGCCTGATTTGGAGATCATCATTGTCGATGATGGCTCAACCGACAATAGTCTGAAAATTATTACGGAATTGACGACGGAAACGACCCCGATCAAGGTCATTCAATGCTGCCATGTCGGGCCTTCAGCGGCGCGCAATGCCGCGATCAAACTCGCGGGTGCGCCGCTTGTTGCCTTCCTCGATGCCGACGATGTTTGGTCCAAGGACAAACTGGCCCGGCAGATCAGCTTTCATCAGGCGCATCCTGAGGTTGTGTTCAGTTTTACCGATTATCTGCATGTTGATCCGCAGGGGCGTAGCCTCGGCACCTGTTTTGAATATTGGAAACCGAAATTTCTTCAGGAAAGCAGCGGCTTTCAACTGGTGCCGCAAGCCCAAAACGAAATTCTCGCTTGCAATATTGTCGGCACTTCGACCGCAGTGGTTCGTACCGAAGCTTTGCGGCAGATCGGCGGTTTTCGCGACGATTTGCGCTCGGCGGAGGATTGGGATTTGTGGTTGCGGCTGGCGGCGCTGGGGCCTGTGGCCTGTTCACCGCGGGTGGGCACGCTTTATCTGGTGCGACCAGACAGCGTTTCGCGCGATCAAAGCCGCCGGATCGATGCTAAACAGACAATACTTAACAACTATCGCGGCGGGGCCACGCCGGAGCGGCGCAAGGCGGTGCGCCGCGCGCAGGCATTGATTTCAATTGCCCGGGCGGAAAATGCGCGTGCCATGCGGGCGTTCTGGTCGGCAGCGGCTTATCATCTGGCGGCCTTGGCGGTTTTGCCAAGTTTTCGTTTGATCCGGGCTTTTGGCTCGGATGTGGCTCAAGGGTTCGGGCTTGGCCCTAAATCGCAAAAGCCGTTGATCTCAGGCGGGGCTTAACCGATGCAGAGGCTGCTTTACGAGCAACGTGCGGCGACATTGGCGGATGTGGCGTGGTTACGCAAAGCATTGACGCGCACTCTGACCGATTTGCGCCTGCGTGAAGAACTCATCTTCGATCTGGTGCTTGCCGCCGCAGAAATGTTGACCAATGCAGTGCAGCACGGTCAGCCGCAACCAACCGAACTTTTTTTGACGCTCGACTTGATCGGCAGCCGCCTGCTGTTATCGGTGGGTGACAATGGTGGTGCTTTTGGCGATTTTGGGCGGCTCTGGAGCAAAGCGACGCGCAATTCCGCCTTCGTCGAGGGCGAAGGCGGGCGAGGGCTTCCGCTTTTGCGCGAAATCTTGAAAAATGTTAGCTATACATCCGGCCCGCCGAATATTTTGAGCGGGTATGCTGACCTGTTGCCGCATCAGCCGACTTTGCTGATCCTCGAGGACGACGAGGTGCAACTCGAGACCTACGGACAGCTTTTGAAGCGCGATTACCGCATTCTGTCGGCAGGATCGTTGCAGGAAGGACTCGAGACGATTTCGCAACGCCGTGTCGATCTTGTTTTGGCGGATGTGCATTTGGGCGACGGACTTGGCACGCAGATGCTTTCGGTCAACTGCTCGCCGGACAGCGAATTCGCTGTGCCGATCATCTTGATTTCCGGCGATTTAAGGGCTGAACTGCCGCGTGAGGTGCTGATGCAGGGTGCGGAATTTTTCCTGTCCAAGCCGGTGAAAATTGAACATTTGCGCGAAACGATCCGACTGGCCTTGGCGCGCACAGCGCGGCGCCAAGCGCGGCTGGCGCAATATTTCGCGCGGCAAGTCAATGGTCTGCTCACCCCTGATCTGCCAGAATTTTTGGGGCCGCACATGGCGCGGTTTGCGGCCGGGACCGCATCGGTTGGCGGGGGTGATCTCATCCTGCATGAGAATTGCGGCGCGTTTGAACGGGTTGTTCTGATGGACGTTATGGGACATGGAATCAGTGCCAAAGCCTGGGCGATTGCTTATGCCTCCACGCTGCGGGTGATGCTGCAAGCCGGAAAGCACGAATCTGCTGGCGCTTTTTTGCTGCATGTGGCGAAATATTTGTGGCGTCAGTCCGGCTTTGCCGAAATTCTGGCGACGATGATGGTGATGGATGTCTATCCGGATGGCGAAATTTGCATTGCCTGCGCCGGGCATCCGGCACCATTGGTGTTGCGCGGCGGACAGATTGAGCCAGTGGAGATCGGCGGCAGTCTGATCGGTGTGTTTGCGCCGCTCGAATATCCTGAGGTGCGTCTGAAATTGCAGCCGGGCGACAAAATTGTGCTGTTTACCGATGGCTTGGAACCGCATTTGCAGCCCGGTCGGCTGGGCTCGTGGTTTGCAACGGCGCTTCGCGAGGCTGCCAATGCAGGCTTGCCGGATTTTATTACGTCGATTTGTGTGGCGGCCGAGCGGGAATTGGGGCCGCAGCCGCAAGACGACTGGACGATTCTGGCTGTGCAGTGCGGTTGAAACCCGCGCTCGAATAGACAGATAATATGCGGCTTAAACCTTGAGAAAGCGAGTATCCGCGTTCGATGGTTTGCCAGCACTGGCGGCGCAAGGCGGGGTCTTCGCGGCGCGTGCTCCACGCTTCAATTGCGGCGCTTGCCTCTTCCAGATGGGCAGGCTGAAACAGCCAGCCATTTTGGCCTGGGTCAATGAGTGTCGGCAAAGCGCCGAGGCGCGCCGAAGCGACTGGAACTCCGGCAGCCAAGGCCTCCAGCGCCACCATCGGCAGGCCTTCAGCCCGCGAGGAAATCATCAGTAGGCCGATTTGTGGCCAGATTGACGACATATTGGTCGCCATGCCGTGAAAATTGGCCACATCACCATAGGCGTGCTCCAGTTCGGCGCGCATCGGCCCATCGCCAAAAAAATGGAATGAAGCAACGCCGGAATGACGGCGGGCCAATTCGCCAAAAATATCGGGGCCCTTCTCATGCGAAAGACGGCCGACAAAGGCGATGGTTTGGGGCAGGGGCGCGCTGGCAGGCCCCTCTGGCGCGGCGATGAAATTTGGGATGAGGGTTGCGCCGAACCGCAGATTGTCGGCGATGGGCTGGCTAACGGCTATCGAGGGCGTGCAAAATGCGCTCCATTGATCTACGGCTTGATAGAGCGAAACCGGAAAGCGCCCGCGTTCACCGGCGTGGAACGTGGAAACAACAGGAATTCCGAGGTGCAAAGCCGCCAGACGGCCCAGTATCCCGGCTTTGTAGCCGTGGGTATGAATGAGTGTGGCACCGTGCACACGCAAATGTTTCACAAGCGATGTGTAGCTGCCCCCAGACAGGGAAAAGGGCAGGTTTTCCGCGCGCAACTGGTCAAGCCAGGCATGGGGGCCGTGGTCGGCGTAGAGCAGGATTTCCGCATCAAAGTTGTGGGCGCGCAAGCCGCCGGTAAGGGTGGCAATATGGCGCTCGATGCCGCCGATGCCGCTTGAATCCACCAGTTGAATGATTTTGGCCATTTTACTCGATCGTGCTGAGCAGGGGAGAATTGAGGGCAGCGCTTTGCAGCCAGCGCGAGATGCGCGGCAGGACGCGCTCAAACCGGCGCATTTCACGGGCGATTTCCGCCGCCAGCGTGTTTGAATCGCGGCGGTTGACCACAATGCCATTGATGCGGGCGCCGGCAAAACGCAGGTCAGCACAGCGCTGATCAATGATCGCCTTGGTCATGGTTTCGGAGGGCAGGATTAGCACCACACAATCGCAGGCGGCGGCGGAAATGCAGGCGGGAATGGCCGCTTGGATTAAATCGCTGGCAGGGGCGGTATCGACAATGATGGCGTCATAACGCGCAAGGTCGAGTTTGAGCAGCGCCAGCAGTTTTTGTACGCTGCGGAAAGCAAAAATCGACTTGTTGTTGGGAACCACCTTGAGGACGTCAAATCCTAATTCATGCACTTCTACAGCCTGACTGGCGCTGCCATCGCCCGGCTCGAACCATGAACTGTGTTCGGGCTGTGCGGCTGCGCCGGTCATATCCACCAGCAACGTGGATTTGCCGCCATTGGCGCAGCGTTGGGCCAGCGCCGTCGCAATCGAGGTTACGCCCACATCGTGCTCAGCACCGGTAAAGGCGACCGCGCGATGTCCCAGCGCAAAGGTCGAATTATAGATTTTTTCAATGGGCGGCGAGAGCGCGTCAAACATGAACCGAATCTCCTCAGGCGGCTTGCGAGGCGCCCTCTTCAAACAGCACGGTGAGGCGCAACTGGGTCATCAGATGGCGCGGCTGGCCGCGCACCCCGGTGAGGCGCAACCGGCGGGCCTGTGCATGCAGCCGCTTGAACAGGAAAACCAGTCCGCCGATACCCGATGAATCGATGAAAGTGACAAGGCTCATATCAAGCTGAACGTCATCATTGCCGGCGGCCAGACGTTCAAAATCTCCAGTCATTTCAACCATAGTTGAGGCATCCATATCTCCCGAAATTCGCAGCGCCTGTACCATCTCAAAATCCCCCAAACCCGTTAAATCAAATAGTTGCGGCAATTCGCCATGTTGGCTGGGCGTGTATCCCCGCTTTAATTCTACCTTAAGTTGCATTGTGTTACGAAAGTCTTGGGAAAAAGCTCAATGCATATCAGCGATTTGGGCTTGTTTCCGACAAGGTTAACATAAGGTCTCCAAATTCAGTGACACATTTACAACCTGAGGATGTTCATGAGGGCAGTCCCCCGACCGCCCACATTGTGCAATGTCTGGCCCCGGGAGGGCTTGAAGTTTTGGCGCTGGAACTGGCCCGCCATCTGCCGGGCCGCCATCTGCTCATCAGCCTGGAAGGCACTGTCGCGACCCTTAAAGCGAACTGGCCGCGCATAGGCGAGGTTGCACTTGTTGGCTGTGAAAAATCCGGAGGACTGGAGCCGGGACTGGTGCTGCGGCTGGCGCGGATTTTACGGCGCGCGAAGGTCAATTGCGTGATGACCCACCACATAGGACCGCTGATTTATGGCGGGCTGGCGGCGCGGTTGGCCGGTGTTGGCAAGGTCATTCATGTCGAGCATGACATCTGGCATTACGAAACGGCACGGCGGCGGCAGGTCGCGGGTCTGGCGATGCGGCTGGTGCGGCCGCAACTGGTGGCGATCTCGCCGCAACTGGTGGCGCGGCTCAAGCTGTTGTTTCCGGCGCGGCCGGTGCGGCTGATCGAGAACGGCGTGGATTTGCAGCGCTTTAGCCCGATGTCTCGTCAGATCGCTCGGGAAAATCTGGGTCTGAGCGGCAAGATTATCGGTTCGGCCGGACGGCTGGAACTGGTCAAGGGCCACGATGTGCTGCTGCGGGCCTTTGCGCGGATGGCCAGCGTCGCCAATCTGGTGATTGCCGGGAATGGTTCGCAACGCGGCGCACTTGAGGCGTTGGCGCGTGAACTGGGTATCGCCGATCGGGTTCGTTTTCTCGGCCATACGGATTCTCTGGCCGAAATCTATCCCGGCTTCGACGTGTTCTGTCTGTCTTCGCGCCATGAGGGCCTGCCGCTGGCTGTATTGGAGGCGCAGGCTTGCGGCGTGCCAGTGGTGGCGAGTGCCGTGGGCGGCGTCGCGGCGGCTTTGTCGCCGCAATGTTCAAAAACTGTACCGCCCGAGGATCCGCTCGCATTGGCCCGCGCGCTTGATCAGGTTTTGCAAAATGCTGACCCCGTCGATCCGCGCGCATTTGTGGCAGCGCATTTCGATTGGGCCAAATGCCTTTCTCTGTATTCGCAAATGATTGGAGCCTGAAATGTTTTGGGAAATCGTGTTTTTTGGCAGCGCGCTGCTCGTGCTTTACCACCATTTTCTCTATCCCGCAGTTCTGAAATGGCTGGCGCGCCGACCGCAGCCGCCGCGCCAGTCCGAGGATATGGCCAGCGATGTGTTGCCGTCCGTGGGTATTTTGGTGCCGGCCTTTAATGAGGCACGCTATATAGAGGATAAATTGCGGCAGCTGGCGCGAATCGATTACCCGCGCGAACGGTTCAAGGTGATTCTCGCCTGTGATGGCTGCACTGACGAGACAGTCAAGCTGGCGCATGCCGTTTCCTGCGAGGCGGAATTTGCCGGGCTGGATTTGAGCATTGTCGAATTTGTTGAAAATCGCGGCAAAGTGGCGGTTTTGAACGAGGTGATCGCGCGGCTCGACGTTGAAATTGTGTTGCTCACCGATGCTTCGGCTGAACTGCCGGTCGATGTTTTGCGCCGCGCCGTGCCGCAATTTGCCGTGGTCGGTGTGGGTGTGGTTTGTCCTACTTACGAGCTGTCTGAAAATGCCTCGGCGGGTGAAAAAGCCTATTGGGTCTATCAGCGCGAGATCAAGAGCAACGAAGCGGCACTTGGCGCGCCGATTGGCGCACATGGTGCCTGCTATTTGTTCCGCCGTGATTTGTGGCAACCGCTGGAACCTGACACCATAAATGATGATGTGATCCTACCAATGCGGATTGTCGAGCGTGGCTGGCTTGCCAGCTATGACATAGATTTGCTGGTGCGCGAACGCGAAACCTCAAGCTCGGTGCATGATTTCAAACGGCGGATGCGAATTGGTGCAGGCAATATGCAGCAGGTGGTGCGGCTATGGCGTCTTGCAGACCCGATGCGGCCGGGGGTTGCGTTCAGCTTTGTTTCCGGCAAGACGTTACGGGCTCTCGCGCCGTTTTTACTGGTGCTGATGCTGCTGTCCAGCCTGGTGCTTTCGGTTCATTCGCTCGCTTGGGGCCTGTTTACAGTGGCGAGTGTGGTGGCCTTTCTGCTCGGGGTTCTGATGGCAGATGCGGGACCAAATGCGCCGAAATCATTGGTCTGGCTGTCGTATTTTGTGATGGGGCATCTGGCCAACGGCCTGGGTGGTTTGCGCTATCTGATGCGGGCGCAAAAGGTGGCATGGCGGCGTGTTTCGGCAGTGCCCTCTGAGATTGAATATGTACATCCTGTGGCGCGCATCGGCAAACGCGTGCTGGATATTGTTTGCGCGCTATTGGCCAGCGTGGCCTTTTTCATTCTGGTGGTGCCATTGGCCATTGCGATCAAGCTGGAGTCCAAAGGGCCGGTGTTTTACCGGCAGTTGCGGGTGGGGCGGCGCGGTGCTCAGTCCACAGAACTGTTCTGGCTGACAAAATTTCGCACCATGCGCTCGGACGCCGAGACGAAATCCGGAGCCGTCTGGGCCAGCGCGCAAGACCCGCGTGTCACCAGGCTGGGGCGGTTTATGCGGAACTCGCGCCTTGACGAATTGCCGCAATGTTTCAATGTGTTGCGCGGCGAAATGTCGATTGTCGGGCCGCGCCCGGAGCGGCCGCAATTTTTCTCCAAACTGGAAGGGCATATTCCGTTTTATATCGAGCGCACCTATGGTCTGAAGCCCGGCATTACCGGGCTGGCGCAGGTCAGTCAGGGCTATGACACCTCGATCGAGGATGTGCGCTCGAAGGTGCTGTATGATCACGCTTATGCTTTGCGGATCGCCCGCCCGATGGATTGGCTGAAAACTGATCTCTCGATTATCCTGCGAACCTTTACAGTGATGGTGCTGGGAAAAGGTCAGTGATCAGAACAGCTTGCCGCCATTCGGGATAGAATGGGACGGCGATATCAACACCACCTCACCTTCGGCATCGGGAAAGCCGAGGGTGAGCACTTCCGACATGAAGGGGCCAATCTGGCGGGGTGGGAAATTGACCACCGCCGCCACCTGCTTGCCGATTAAATCCGCCGCGGCATAATGGCGGGTGATCTGTGCCGAAGATTTTTTTTGGCCGATATCAGGGCCAAAATCGATCAGCAATTTATAAGCGGGTTTGCGCGCTTGCGGGAATGGTTCGGCACTTAGAACAGTTCCGACGCGAATATCGAGCTTGAGAAAATCGTCAAACGAGACTTTAGGCTGCATCTGGCGATAAAACCTTCAGGATTGTTCGGTGTAGCGCGTGTCATCACGGCTTTTGCGGTTGTTTTCACGAAATTTCAGCACACCGCCGATAAAGTCGCACAGGGGCGAAGTGAGGCGCTGCACCTGTTCGGCGCGGCCGACCATTTTGCCGCCCCGCTCCAGCGCGCGATCAAGTGCAGCCATGGTCTTGCCCATGTCCTCGCCTTCATCGTCGAACCAGACCTCCATAACGCGGGCAAAAGTGATCACAAGTCCCTGGATTTTCAGCACGCCAATCGGCCCCGCCGTGGAAATTCCGGCCGCCTCCAGCATGAAACGCTGCGAATTGGCGGCCATCTGGTTGAGCGCAAGCGCAGCTGAGGGGTCGCGCTTGGCCCAATTCAGGATGTTTTTGAGTGCGGCGCGGTGTGGTTTCATCGCGTCGAGGCGCGCCATCAGAATGTCGAACAGCCGATCTTTCGAGGATTCGTCCTCATGCGGCGAAGAGATGTTTTTCAGCACAATCTGGTCAATATGGCGCGAAAAAGATGCGATTATTGCGCCTTTCGAGGGGAAATATTCGCGCAGTTCCGCCAGAGTGACGCCCGCTTTGGCGCAAATCTCCTGCAGGGAAATTTCGTCGAACGGCGTATCGGCGGCAAGTTCCATGAGAGCTGAGACGATTTTATCGCGGGGGGATTCGGTCTTGGCCATAGCAAACCTCCATTGTTGTTTTCAATGTAGGCCGACAAAAGCAAATGCCAAGGGCTTTGTCGGTTTGAGGGTTTTGTCAGCCCGACAATTCAACTCTAACCCTGATAATTCAATTCTAACCCGACAATTCGCCTGCGCGCTTTTTGGCCGCAGCGACAGCGGCGGTCATGGCCGGTTGCAGACCGGTATCTGCCATCAGCACGTTCAGCGCGGCAGCGGTGGTGCCACCGGGCGAGGTGACATTGACGCGCAGTTGCGCCGGAGAGGTGACGGAATCCTGAAACATCAGTTCGCCTGCCCCCTCCACGGTGGCGCGGGCCAGACGGGCGGCGAGATCAGGCTTGAGACCAGCCGCTTCGCCCGCCTTGGCGAGGCATTCAGCCAGATAAAACACATAGGCGGGGCCAGAGCCCGAAACGGCGGTGACGATATCGATGTCGTCCTCACTCTCGACCCATTCGACCCGGCCAATCGCCCCAAGCAGTGCGGCGGTGACGGTCTTTTGCGCTGCAGAAACCTTGGCGGTGGGATAAAC
>Ga0209067_10000951_pt1 | contig 18158 bp, 14 predicted proteins | sample ColStrG_CSR_2013_FD_187199 | JGI IMG/M metagenome (GOLD analysis project Ga0209067, IMG submission 187199) | Freshwater sediment microbial communities in response to fracking from Pennsylvania, USA - Cold Stream Run_MetaG_CSR_2013 (SPAdes)... | ecosystem: Environmental > Aquatic > Freshwater >...
CATCTCGAGTGGTCGCGCGCAGCCGTCAAGGGCTGATTGCCTTGTTTCCGTCCACGGCATTGACATCGACTGCCACCCTTTATGTTACCCCCTTAGGCAAGCTGCCGGAGTGCTACCCGATGTCACCCAGCGATTCGCCGGAAACGGTCTGCCAGTTCCCCAGTAACATTGAAAACGAAGACCTGAGAGGAGTCGGCTTGAGAACCCTGACCATCTCCAGTGAGGGCCTGAAGCTGCATTTCCCACTGCGGGTCATCGCGGTATCAAATGAAGACCTGGTGAACGAGAGAAAAGCCAAGGAAAAAGACCTTGCTCCCGGGAGCGCCCTTTCAACATCGTACACATTCTATGGTCTTCACGCGCTCACTCAAACGATTGAACTGGTGATGGTCCCGGCGTACGATATCAACGGCCTGCCATTTGTAGTTGACGGCGGGACACCCGTGCGGGGCTATCAGCGGGAAGCACGGAAGATCAACATTCGGCCTCCGATGGTGCAAGGTGCCAGCGCGTCCTATCGTCAGATTGCTTTTCGAAACTGGGCAGGTCTCCTGGTGACGGGCGGCGGGCGTTTCGAGATATACCAACGCCCTCAGGGCCCCGAGCTCACTGAACTGGTTGCCTCGACGATTGACGAATGGCAGAACGACAATGAGGTGGCAATTTCCGCCCGAAAAGAGATTGAACACCAGTTTCAGCGGAACGCAGCCCTGCTGATGGAACTCGTGGAGCGCCACCGGAAACAATGGCACCAAGACAATCTCACCCGGGCATTGGTCCGGGAGTACCTCTACGATCTCCGTGATCGTGGGCTCCCATTGATAGCGATGTCCAACTTGCATTTGCCGTATAAACTCGGGTTCGCTGCGAACGACACCCCTATGGCAGCGGCAATTGACAGATCGCGGGTTCTGTCGTTTCCAGTCCTAGACTTCCTTAAGGGGTTTATTGCAACGCTACGAAATGACGTTGGCTACCTCACGATCCTGTCGGAGCCGATTGGCTATCAAACGTGGATCAATGATCGCCCGCGGGGCTCGACAAAAGTGCAGCGCGTTCTGAGCGTCGGAGATTACCAGGTTAAAGTTGGTCCTGGCCGCGATTCGGTGGTTTGCTCCGAAAAGGTATCGATTGCTGCCAACGAGACGGCGCCGGTGATCTGCAAGCACTAATATACTGGGAAAACCGTCCGTTTCCGCCGCTGCCTGTTAGAGCGCCGTGCGTGCGCATGCTTAGAAACTGAACTTCAAGACCAGTTGCACCGTGACGAAGCAGAACAGACTCCTAACCCTGGTGTAGGACGGCAAGTAATGGATTTCGGGGTTGGAGATCCGGAAATGCTTGAGATCATTAAGGAAATTTAGTTGATTCCGGCGTCATCGGTAACTCTGGTAGCGCGTGATCCACGAGCCGGGATTCTCTTACAGGAATTCCTGAGCGACGAAAGGGGTCGTCGGCCTCAGACCGTAGCAACCTACATTCATCGGAACCTGGACCGCCATCCCTCCGTACTACCCAGAAACCGGAAAGGCATCACCAGGTTTGCCAGCCCGCACAGTGCCAGCACGATCCCTGTATAGACCAGCGTGCTCAGCGGCTGATACGAGGTCCAATGGTTGAAGAGCAGAACAGTCGCCAAACGCGATTGCGGCCAGCAGCGTCCACGCCACAGCCTTAAGTCCGCAAACGCTTCGCCGGAGCGCTGATTCTCGCGGGTGGCGTGGCCCTGACTTTCGCGGCTCTATTCTGGCCGGCCTCGATAAACCCTGTCGCGCAACCTAGAACCGTCTCGACGAAATCATTCCCGAGTACCAGTTTTCCGAGAGGCACTCGACCCGCGTTCACGCCCCGCCCGAGCAAGCGATGCAGGCGATTCGCGAGGCAACGTTCGGCGACATGGCTTCACCGTGGAACAGGCTGGAGAAGGGTGGACCAATATCAACGCGGAGACGCGTGTGCTGGCTCTGGATGACGCCGGCCACGGCATGGCGCAGTATTGGAGAATGATTGTTCCCGGAAGCGGGATGCTCCGGCTTCAGTGGCTCGAGGGTATCAAGAAAAGAGCCGAGAGCATGCCCAACCCGGGGTAGTAGATCCCATCACCGTTCGGCAACAGTCGGTAGAACGCGCGAACGCTGGCAGGATTTATGGCCTTTCTTCATTGCTCATCTGTGTGCTGGTCATACCGCTTCACCTGTGCCCGTAATCAGTGAAAACATAATCTCTCGTCTTCACTCTCGTGTGGCACGCGAACCCGCACTTGGCGTCGTTCCCCTGCGGCGGCGTGTCAGTTGAGGTTCCGGGCTTGAACGTATCGGACGCGGCGTCGTAATCGAACACGGCATATCCCCATCCTCCGCTGTCGGCAAACCTCTTGCTGTCCTTTACCATGAAGTCCACGTTCACCAGCCTGCCCGGCACCGTCGCATCCGGGAAGAACTCGTTCTGTTTCGGGGTCCAATGGACCTTGGCCATCTTGGCCCCGTCGGGGACAGGCTTACCGTTGCCGGGGATACCGGCCCCATAGGCGTCGATCATCACTGGATTGCCAAGGATCACAGCGACCGCCCTTTCGTTCCGGCTGATGGAGATGGCCTGCCATGCTTCGTATCCCCTGAACTCAGAGAACGCGAGCCCGCCCGGTACTTTCACGGTGTACTTGTCCTCGGCAGCCAGAGCCAGTGCCACTAGGACTAGACCGGAGACAAATATCCCAAGGAACACTCTTACTCGAAGACTTTTGCGTTTCATGTCTGATCTCCTGCGCTGAACTTCTGCTCACTGACGGCGAGGACATTTCCCCAACCGTTGTAAGCTTCCTGTTTTTAATTGTGCGGTACCGCGACATTGAATCCATCACGATATGCTGTACTTTGCGGATAACACCTTAGCGGGCGCAGCCGATACCGCAGACGTGGTACAGCCCGAGTTGAGGTCTGCGGGCGAACTTGGCCCCCAACTTCCTGTGACCGAAGCCCTCCGACGTCTGGACACGGTCATCCCGGGCATCGGCCGTCAAATTCGCACGCCGCCTGAGCCTCGATCCCGGAGGTAACCGGCTCGCGATCGCGATTTTGGTTTACGATCGAGGAATGCCCGTCTCCGTCAACTTACAGACTGTTCACCCCCGCAAGTTGGCCGCGGTGCGGCGCGAGGTCGCGCCGGGCGCGGTCGGCTCGGCGTGGGGGCCGGCCCTGGGCAAGGTCTGGGAGTTCATTCGCAGCCGGCCAGGCCTGCGGACTGATGGCCACAACATTTTTCTCTACCATCACCCGGCACAGCCGGGCGCGCCGATACTGTGCGACTTCGGTGTCGAGGTCACACGCACATTTGAAACTGCGGGCGAGGTGTACGCGACCGAAACGCAGGGGGGCGAGGCTGCCGTCGCCGTCCACCGCGGCCCGTACAATCGCATGAACGAGGCTCACGACGCGATCAGAAAGTGGATGGCGGCGAATCGGAGGGAGTCCGCTGGGCACTCGTGGGAGATATACGGAGATCCGGCGCCGGATCCGGCCGAGACTGAGACGACGGTCGTGTACCTCTTAAAGTAGCGTTCGCGCGCTTCGGGCGAGTGGTCGGTTTATACCGGCCAACACTGAAGGCCATCTCGGGCGGCACACACGTTGGACGCCTTTTTTGCTTTTCCTCCGAGCTCATCCACTCTCTGAGGAATCTTCGGCTACGGCCGCTTCCGGCCACTTCAACGACACGACGACTACGCATTCGGGTGACTGCTCCCCCAACACTACGGCATTGAGAGAAATCGCAGGATTTCGTGCATGACACGAGCGCTCTGGTCCGTTTGGAAAAGAAACTGAGCGTGCGCGGAACCATCCAGAACGACCAGCTCTTTCGGTCCTGGAGCTTTTTCATATTGAGCACGGATGCCCGGAAGCCGTAGGCCGGCACCATTGCTGTCATCGCGCGCAACAATGAATAGGGCCCGCGACTTCAGCTTCTCCGCAGGGAGGTTCGGCGCTGCGCCGAGAAATACGATGCGATCAATTTCCCCCGGCGCCGACTTGATCGACGCATCGCCAGCGGCTCCGCCGCCGAAGCTACCTCCAACAACCGACACGGTTTTGGCGCCATGCGCTTTCAAGTAGCGAACCGCAGCGAGTACGTCATTCTCAAAGGGCGCGTTATCGAAATCAGCTTGGCCGGGACCCGTCGAGCAACCGAAGCCACGGAAATCGATTGCCAGAACGCGAAATCCCTCGGACACCAGAGCATTAGCCTGGACTCGCCAACTCTCCTTGTTGAATCTGCCGCCGTGGGCGAGCACAACCGTACGGGCGCCTTGGCCATAGAGATGGGCGCAAATTTGTCCACCATCTTCGGTAGGAAACGAGATGCTCTGCTGTGCCGACGCTAGCCTGGATATCGCGAGGGCAAGTGGCACGGTTCGCAGCAGGCACATACGGGAATTATATAGCGTCGTTCTGGCAGCGCACTTCGCCGGGAAACGCCGACTCGGAGAAGTGGCACCCGGCCTGCAAAGAGCATCTCGGCTTCGCAGGTGGTATTATCGTCGCACCAGTCTCGACGCTGCCGATCCTGGCGCTCGGGCAGAAATTGAGTACCGGCCCGGCTCCGCATTGGTAGACGGCGCCATACTTTATCGTCTGGGCACGGGACGCAGCGTGGCCCCGGAGCCACTCTCGCCAATTCGTAAAAGATGCGGCCGCTCAGGAGCAGTTTCACGATCTGCGTGTTGGTGACTTCCTGAGAGGGCGTGCCGGATTCGGTATTGAGCGGCGGGGCGAACTCACCGATTTCATTGGTGGAGATAGACTTGGCCTGCTTCCTGAGTGACGCTAACGCGGGCGTTGAGGAACCATCGCTTTGTTGGGATCCGTCACGGCACCCAGTCCTTACTTCGGATTGCAAGTTATTGATAAAATTGATATTGTTCAATTCTAACGTGCCCAAGCGAATCCCTGGAACTCTTTTCTTGCGGAATTTGGTGGAGCGGCGCAGCCTGCTCTTCCAATTGGTGCGCCGCGACTTCGAACAGCGTTTTGTCGGGTCCGCCGTGGGTTGGATCTGGGGACTGATTCATCCGCTGGTCTTGCTACTGAGCTGGACGTTCGTGTTTCAGTTCTGTCTGAAGATGAAGCCGCCCGCCGGCTTCGGCAGCTACGCGTTCTTTATTTTTGCCGGAATGCTGCCCTGGCTGCTATTCCAGGAGACGCTGCAGCGGTCGGCTTCCAGCCTGCTGGAACAGTCGAACCTGATCACTAAGACGGTCTTCCCCGCGGAGATCGTGCCGGTCTCAGTGTTCCTCTCCACCCTGGTGAGCCATCTGCTGGCGGTGGTCCTGCTGGTGGCGGCGGTCGCGGTCTGGCAAAGACAAGTCAGCGTCTTCCTGGTTTTGCTTCCGGTGTACATTTTCGTGGTCGGGCTATTGGCGGTGGGGCTTGGCTGGATCGCCGCCAGCCTGCACGTGTTCCTGCGGGACACCGCGCAGGTGGTCAGCGTGGCCCTGACCTTCTGGCTCTGGCTGACGCCCATTTTCATCGCCGAGAACCAGTTTCCCCGATGGGCACACTTCGTGCTGATTTCCAATCCGTTGTACTATCTGGTGCGCTCCTACCGGACGGTTCTACTAACGAAAGGGACGCCCGATTTGCGCGACCTGGCCATCGCGGCGGCGTATGGCGCGGCAGCGTTCGTCATCGGCGGTTTGTTTTTCCGGCACATGAAGCGCGGTTTCGCCGACGTATTGTAGGGTAGGCGGGCAGGCCAGGAGGCCTACCCCACAGTCACAGCAGCGGCAGCACCCGGTCGGGCGCGCGCGGGGCCACAACCTCCAGGTTGGCAAAAAGCGCGATGACCGGGTCGTCCGATTTCCGCAAGAGGTCGATGATGCGGCCCAGACCAACCGGGTCGAGGCCCGCGCGGCCGATCAGGCCATTCACCGGAAGGAACCACTCCACCCGGTTCTTGACCTGGAAGGCATTGCGGCTGGTGAATTCGAACAAGGCGCGCAGCACGGCCTCGCGGTCGGGTGGGTTGGGGACGGCGGACAAGTCACTGTAGAGCCCGCATTTCTCCCGGAAATGCGCTGCCGGGGTCACGCCCGGGCCCGGTTTCCAGTCGGCCACGGCTTTCAGGAAGGTCTGCAGCCGGGAGCGCCATTCCGGCGTGTCTTTCTCGCTCTGCTGAAATGGGACTCCGACGGAATTAAAGACCAAGGCATGGAACTGTTCCGCGATGGCTTTGCACGCCGCGTCCTCGCAGGACCGCAGGCCGATGGCCGTTCCCTCCAGCTTCGAGGGCGTGGCGTCCAATTCCCCGATGGCCTGCACAGGCGGCACCACCAGCCGCTGGTTAAAGAATTCCGGAGCGTCGGCGGCCTTTGCGTCCGCTTCCTCCGGAGTAGCCATGCCGAGGGACAGGCCCGTAGGCTTTTGGAGTTCGTCATCCCCGCAACGGGCCCCGGAGAGGTGACGGACCAGGTACGCGCGGTAAGCCTCAACCAGGGGAAGCGTGGAGGTCTTGTGGCGCCTGCACTCCTCTGCCAACAGTTCGATCTGCCTGCCTGCCGCGGCGTAGTAGGTGAACGTGCGGTCGTCCGCCGCGATTCCGCTCAAGGCCCCGGCATAGGCGGCCACTACACGCCGGAAATCGGCTTCGCTCAGGTTGGCACTGGCGATCATACGGGCCGTGGGGGCGATTTGCCCCGGTGAAGTAATGGCGCCGGCGAACCGTTCGAGGTCATTCGAGGTCAGGGCCTGGCTAGCCAAGAGGTTGCCGAGCACCTCGTAGAAACGGCTTACCTCGGGCACCAGAAATTCCGTGCAGGATACGGCGGGCAAACGTGCCGGGGGGATGCGCAGGAACAAGCTGGCAGCCTTCCGGCTGTCCACCGGCAGCAACGCCGCCACGGCCCGCAGGCGCAGCGACATGGCGTCCAGATCCTGGCTATAGGCGCGGTTCAGAAAACCCGCGGGTCCGCCGAAGCGGGTGATCGCGGCCCGGCGTTTGTAAGGCTCTTGCGCTTCGGCAGCCCGGTCGAAGGCCTGCTGTAACCATTCGATCTTGCGGGCCTTGTCTACCTGATCCAGGGCGGCGAGCCGGATCAGGGCGTCCGCCGCGAATTCCGCGGGCGCGGCGCGCGCGGACTCGACCAGACTGTCGATCGCCGGGGTGGAGGCAGCCGTGGCGCAAATCAAAGGCAAGAGAATGGCGACGAGAGGCTTCATGGCTTCCAAATGCGCAAGTTGCGCGGAATGCTCACTCTTAAATCGTTGATTATAAAAGAAACCATTTTCGAATTCCGCGCAAGTCGCGCGGGTTGGGGGGAGAGATTCGGAGCGTACCACTGGGCCGTGCCGGACCCTTTATTTGACCCGTATGTGAATACGGTCGGTGTCCCCCGAGCGCCTTTAGGCTTCTCCCTTGCGGCGAACCGCCGGGAGCTTGCTCACCAGCGCCGAATGATCGAGTCGGACCCCTATTTCGATAGTTCTGGATCAAAATAGGTGGACCGACACCTGCTTTGCAGACACGCTCCACCTGTATGATACTCCAAACCGGCCAAATTCGGAATACTTTCCATTCGCTCAATTCGCTTGCGTTTTCAGGCTTCGTCCGCCAATAGATCGGTAACCTGCCAAACCCGCCCGCCGGGCAACCGGGCGATGGCGAACACCGGCGCCTTTGAAGTGATAGACTGCGATCTTGAAAAGGACACAAGGTCGAAGAGGACACAAGGTCGGGCGGTGGCCTCTTCTGGAGGCGCAACGATGCGGTACTATCTGATGGCAGCGGCCGGGCTCCACGTACTCTTCATGGCCGCGGAACTCTTTCCGTGGCGGCTTCCCGTCTTACTTCAAATTGCAAGCAAGAAACTGCCGCAGCTCAACTCGAACGGCGAACGTTTCACGGATGCGCAGCGGAAGTTGGTCGCAACGGTGGTGCACAACGCTGGAATCTACAACGGGATTCTCGCAGGAGGTCTGTTCTGGGCTGCTTTCGGCGGAGATCCAGCCAGAGATGTGGCACGTGTGATGCTGAGCGGGGCCGCGGTTGCTGGTGTTTTTGGAGCTGCGACGCTGAGATCGCCGGTCCCCGCAGTGCAGGCCGTTGTCGGTATAGTAGGCTTGATTCTGGTTTGAACACGGGAGCAAATCTTGCGGCCAATCTTTTGATTTGGCCTGCGTATTTGCCGCCTTCCATGCTTCTAACCCGGCCTGTTGGGAGCCCTGGTGTTCCTCGGTTTTGCCCCGGTCATACCTCCGGCCAATCGTTTGATTGGCCCTTCTCAAACCAAAAGCGCGGGATAATAGCAGGTTCCAATCTATGCTGCCCGTAGAACGGCTTTGGGATGAGCGGAACCGGACGCCGGTCCTGACGGTAAGCGGCGCAATCATTCTGGTTGTCGCCACGGTGGACTGGTGGACGAAACCATACGTGTCGTTGGGCTTTCTCTACCTGTTTCCGATCATGCTGGCAGCAGCCTTCCTTCCCCGGTGGCTGGTCGCATTGCTTGGCTTTTTGTGCGCCGGCCTAGCCGAAGTCTTCAGTTCGCTCGATCAGTCGTTCGTTCGGCTGGCGTTCGAAACACTGGCGCTAGCCGGATGTGGATTGTTCGTCGGAGAGTTGGTCCGCAACCGCCGAATGAGCGCGCAAGCACAAGCGAGGCTGAAAGCGTTAGTAGAAACCAGTCCGGCCGCGATTGTTACGGTCGACGAGCGCGGCTTCATCGAATTGGCCAATCTGGCGGCCGTTGAACTGTTAAACCCACGCCAAGGAGAACTGATCGGCGACCCGATCGCGGCATTCCTACCCGAACTGCACCACGCCCTCCGATGGGAAGAAGCGCCGCAATTCCGCGCGTCCATGCAATGCCGCGGCCACCGGGGCGACGGTGATTCGTTTACGGCAGACGTCTGGTTCTCCACGTATAAGGAAGGACCCACGCCCAAGGTGGCTGCCATTATTGTGGACGTCTCGGAAGAATCGGGGGCCAGCAGCCCGAGTTCTGCGGCGTCCGACCACCCGGAAGCCGCCGCGTTGAACAGCCGGGAGACGGAAGTCCTCCGGTTGCTGGTTCAAGGCCTGGCCAACAAGGAAATCGCGGGCCGGATGGAGATCTCCGAAAGCGCCGTCAAGAACACCATCCAGCAGCTATTCGCCAAAGCCGGCGTGCGGACCCGCAGCCAACTTGTTCGCGTTGCGCTCGAACAGTATCGCAGTTCACTGTAAGCGCACAATCGACGATTAGCCATGAGATTGGCTGCGTTTTGCTAACTCCCTGGCTTTACCCAGAGACCCCTCCAGCGCCACCCGCACGAGCTGGCTGCGAGTTCTCACACCAGCCTTGTAGAACAACTGCTGTACGACCGCCTTGACCGAGCCTTCCGAAAGACCAATCTTATCGCCTATCTTCCGGTTAGAAAGGCCTCCCAGGATGCCCAACAGCACCTTCTCCTCGCGATCTTTCAGGAGACTGGCAGCTTCTTGATTCTCAAAGACCGGCTCGGGCTCCCCCAACTGGCCGATCAAAGTTTGGAAGACGCTATTTTCCATCCATACGGCACCATTGGCGACAAGCCGGATGGCCTGAACCAGACGTTCCGGACCTTGCGATTTTCTAAAGATACCGGTCACCCCGAGGCGGAGGGCCACCATGGGGTCCTCTGCATCCAGTCCGCCATCCAGAATCAAGAAGTGGCCCCGATAGCCGGCGCTGCGTAAGGCCGATATCAACTCCTCGCAGCGCTCCGTTCCAGAATCGAAGTCCAACAGCACGAGGTCCGCCGGCGAATCCCGCAGGAGATCGAAAGCTTCGGCCCCACTGCCACACTCACCGGCCAGGTCAAGTCCTGGTTGCGCCGCCAGGTACCGGCCCAGGCTACCACGGAAGAGGGCCTGGTCATCGACCAGGACCAGCCGGATTCGCTTTTCCCCAATTGGTTCGTTCACCGCAGCTTCGCTCACTGAGTCAATCCTATGGTGAACCGCCGGTCCGTGCCAAGAGCTTAGACCAATAGATCAAGCATCCTGTCCCGAAGAGTGATCACCTCGCCGAAAGATTAGCCAGCCGATCCAGCGATTATCGCAAGGTACGCGATGTTGGACAGAAGATCAATGGTTTTGGGCTCGGTCCCGGTTTATAGTCGAATCCTGCCAGGTTGCAGCGGTTCCCTCTTACTCTATGAAAATTCCCATCGCCACAACCGCACTGATTGCTGGATTCCTGCCTGCCGCGGCGTTCGCCCAGACGGCGTTCACATGGCAGCAGATTAAGGATAAGTTCGAGGCCGCCAACCCGACCCTCAAAGCCGCACAACTCAGCATCGACGAAAACCGCGCGGCCGAGATCACCGCTTATTTGCGCCCCAACCCCAGCCTCACCGGAACCATCGATCAGATTAATCCGTTCGCAACTATCCTGTCGCCCGGCAACCAGTCTGTGTACCGGCCGCTCACCAATACCCTGCCCTTCGGCTCGCTCAGCTATCTCCACGAGCGCCAGCACAAGCGCGAACTGCGCCTCGAAAGCGCCAAAAAAACCACAGACGTCGCCAACTCCACCTACCTGGATCAGGACCGTAGCCTTACGTTCACCCTGCGCAACGCCTTCGTGCAAACCCTGCAGGCTAAGGCGGTCCTCCAGAATGCCAAGGAGAATCTCGATTATTGGGATCGCGAGCTCAACGTGAACCGCACGCGGTTCCGCGCAGGCGACATGGCCCAGGTCGATCTCGGCCGTCTCGAGCTACAGCGGGTCCAGTTCGAATCCGACTATGAAACCGCCACGGTGAACCTGCGCACCGCCAAGATCCAGCTTCTGACGCTCCTCAACGACCGGACCCCCATCGAGCAGTTCGATGTTACCGGTCCGTACGACTTTTCGGAACAGTTGATGGGCCTCGAAGAATTCCGCACGATCGCCTTGGCCGCGCGGCCCGATCTCAAAGCAGCCGTGCAGAACATCGAACTGGCCAAGGTGAATCATCAGCTTGCGGCAGCCAACGGATCCACCGACCCTACCTTCGGCATGGATTTCGCGCGCAATCCGCCAATCCCCGTCTACATGGGCTTCAGCGTCTCTATTCCCTTGCGCATCTTCGACCGTAACCAGGGCGAGAAGGCCCGCACCCAGATCGATATTGGCCGCAACGAGCGTTTGCGCGACCAGGCGCAGGCCCAAGTGTTCAGCGACGTAGACTCCGCCTACGTCACGCTCGTCAGCGCACTGAATCTGCTCCGCACGTACAAGACAAAATATCTGGCACTGGCGGCCGACAACCGCAACCGGATCGCTTTCTCGTACCAGAACGGCGGCGCATCGCTCTTGGATTACCTGGACGCGGAAAAAGCCTATCGCGACACGAGACTAACCAACTTGAACCTGATTGGTTCGTATTTGATTGCCGCGGCCCAGATGAACATGGCCGTTGGCCGGGAGGTGCTGTAATGAATCGTCCCTTTCTTCTCATAGCGATCACCGCTCCCTTACGGTCGCGGCTCCGTACCGAGCCGCGCGCGTCAGCCTTCGCCCTCTTATGTCTGGGCTCGATCCTTATGTTTACCGGATGCGAAAAGAAGGTGACCGCCAAGGAGGGTGGCGGCGACCCCGGCATCGGCCCAGTGCCCGGCGCCGTGGTTCCCGACCTGGACGCCAACAACTTCAAGGTCGATCATCCGGAGCGGTTTCCACTGGCAACGGCCGGCGAGCACATCGTCTCGCCGGAGTTGAATGTCACGGGCGTGGTTGGCCCCGATGTCTCGCGCCAGGTGCCGGTGCCCTCGCTGGCTTCCGGCCGGGTCGTGGAAATCAATGCCCGCTTAGGCGACGAAGTGGCGAAGGGGCAGATCCTGTTCAAAGTCCGAAGCTCCGATATCGCCGGCGCCTTCTCCGATTACCGCAAGGCGGTCAAGAACGAACAACTGGCTAAGATCCAGCTCGACCGCGCCCAACTCCTGTACGAAAACGGGGCCATCCCGAAGAGCGCCCTCGAAGTCGCGCAAACCACCGAAGACAATGCCAAGGTCGATCTCGACACCACCACCGAGCACTTGAAACTGCTGGGATCGGACCCCGACCATCCGGCGCCTATCGTCGAAGTCGCCGCCCCGGTATCCGGCGTCATCACGGACCAGCAAATCACCAACTCGTCCGGCGTGCAGGCTCTGACGCCCCCGAACCCGTTTACCATCTCGGATGTATCGAAGGTCTGGATCGTTTGCGACGTCTACGAAAACGACCTGGCGGAAGTGCATCTGGGCGAGTACGCGGACATCCATCTCAACGCCTATCCGAACCGGGTTCTACGCGGCCGCATTGGCAATATCGGGCAGATCATGGACCCGAATATTCGCACCGCCAAGGTACGCCTGGAAGTCGAAAATCCCGGCCTGATGCGTTTCGGAATGTTTGTGACGGCGACCTTCCACGCTTCGGCGCGGGAGAAATACGCCACTGTGCCCGCTACGGCCATCTTGCACCTGCACGATCGCGAGTGGGTCTACACGCCCGCCCGAGACGGAAGATTTCAGCGTCGGGAAGTGTCCGCCGGCAAGATGCTTCCCGGTAATCTGCAGGAAATCGTTTCGGGCCTCCAGCCGGGCGCGGAGGTCGTCTCCAATGCGCTGGTCATGCAGAACACGGTGGAACAGTAAATGATCAACCGGCTGGTCGATTTCGCGCTGAAAAACCGTCTCCTGGTGCTTGCCGGGGCGCTTCTGCTTTTCGCGTGGGGCGCCGTCTCCTTCCATCAGCTTCCGGTGGAAGCCTATCCCGACGTGGCCAACAACTACGTCGAGATCATCACACAATGGCCGGGCATCTCGGCCGAACAGATCGAGCAGCAGGTCACCATACCGCTCGAGAACGTGATGAACGGCGTCCCCGGCGTGGCGCATCTGCGCTCCTTCTCCATCTTCGGTCTCAGCGACCTGAAGTTGATCTTCGCTGACGAAACCGAGAATGAATGGAACCGCGAGCGGGTCCTGGAGCGCCTCACACAAGTCACCCTGCCAACCGGGGTCTCACCGCAGATGGGCACAGACTGGAGTCCCGTCGGCCAGATCTACTTCTTTACACTGCGCAGCACCAATCCGCAGTACGACGTCATGGAGTTGAAGTCCATCGAAGACTGGGTGGTCGAGAAGAACCTGAAAGCCGTGCCCAACATCGTCGATGTGGCCACTTTCGGCGGACCCACGCGCGAGTACCAGGTGCGCCTGGATCCCAACAAGCTGATCGCTTACGGACTAAACATCGCGCAGGTGGAGCAACAGCTCACCAACAACAACGTCAATGCGGGCGGCAGCTTCCTGGAAGCCGGCCTGCAGCAGATCAATGTGAAAGAGGAGGGTCTGATCACCAACGTTCACGATATCGAAAACACCGTCATCATGACCAAGAGCGGCACCCCGCTCCGCGTGAAAGACATTGCCGTGGTCTCGCAAGGCCCCAAGATCCGGCTAGGCCAGTTCGCGCGCACCATCCGCCGCGAGGATGGCAAGCTGGTCGATAACGACGATGTGGTCTCGGCCTGGGTGCCAATGCGCAAGGGCGCCGATGCCGAGACGGCGCTGAAAGCCCTGCACACGAAGGTGGATGAACTGAACGACCATATCCTGCCCGCTGGGGTGAAGATCGTCCCGTTCATCGACCGCAGTGAACTGGTGCACCACACCACCCACACTGTGCTGCACAACCTCACCGAGGGCATCATCCTGGTGGTGATCATCCTGCTGCTGTTTCTGGGGAACATCCGCGGCGCCATCATCGTCGCCTTGACCATCCCGTTCTCACTCCTGTTCGCGGCAACCTGTTTGAAGATGAAGGGCATTCCCGCGAACCTGTTGTCGTTGGGCGCATTGGATTTCGGCATGGTGGTGGATGGCGCCATCGTGATGGTGGAGAACGTCGTTCGCCATCTGCACCACGGCCACTCGGGCTCCAGGACGCCAAAAGAGAGGATCTTTGAGGCCGCGCATGAGGTTCAGCGGCCGGTGTTTTACGCCATCGCCATCATCATCACCGCCTACCTGCCCATTTTCACGCTGCAGGGCGTGGAAGGCCGTCTGTTTAAACCCATGGCCTGGACCGTGGCCTTCGCGCTTCTGGGCGCCTTGATGTTCTCGATCCTGGTGGCGCCTGTTCTGGCCAGCTTGTTCTACCCGAAAGGCACCCGTGAGTGGCACAACCCGGTGATGACGTGGCTGACTGGCCGGTATCGCGCTGCCCTCCGGTGGGCCATCCGTTTGCGCTGGCTCACGGTCGCCGGGGCTGTCGCCGGGTTGGGGGTGGCGTTGTACCTCTGGCTCGGCGGCGCCATCGGTTCGGAGTTCCTGCCCCATCTCGATGAAGGCTCGTTGTGGGTACGGGGCACACTCGCCCCCAGCACCGGGCCAACCGAAGGCATCCGGCTGGCGAACCAGGCCCGGTTGCTCCTCTGCTCCTTCCCCGAGGTGACAGAATGCACCAGCCAGGTGGGCCGACCCGATGACGGAACCGATACCACCGGCTTTTTCAATACCGAGTACTTTGTCGGCCTCAAGCCCAAGGAGCAGTGGCGCCCCGGCTTCCACCAGGACAAGGAGCAGGTCATTGTTTCGATGAATAAGGAACTTGCCAAGCTCCCAGGAGTGATTTGGAACTTCTCGCAGCCCATCGCCGACAACATGGAGGAAGCGGTCAGTGGAGTCAAGGGCCAGCTTGCCACCAAAGTCTATGGCGACGATTTGAAGACTCTCGATCAGAAGGCCGATCAGATTGTCGCGATCATGCGCGGCGTCAAGGGAATCGAAGACCTGGGCGTCTTCCGCCTGGTGGGCCAGCCGAATCTGAACCTGAAAGTGGATCGCCGCCAGGCCGCCCGCTATCAGATCAACGTGGCCGATGTGCAGGACGCCACCCAGACCGCCGTCGGCGGCAACGCGCTCACGCAGGTGCTGCAGGGCGAGGCCCGGTACGGCCTGGTGCTCCGCTATCTGCCGCAATTCCGCGACCGCAAGGAAGCGATTCAAAATATTCGCCTGCTCTCACCCACGGGAGAGCGGGTATCGTTGGCGCAACTCTGCACCATTGAAGAACTGGACGGGGCTTCGGAAATCTATCGCGAAGGCAACCAGCGGTACGTTGCCATCAAATACAGCGTGCGCGGCCGCGACCTGGGCGGGGCGGTGGAAGAAGCCCTGGAAAAAGTGACCAAGCAGGTGCAGCTTCCGCGCGGGTATCACATCAACTGGGAGGGAGAGTACGAAAGCCAGAAACACGCCGAAGAGCGGCTGCGCGTCATTGTGCCTCTAACCATCCTGCTCATCTTCGTCATTCTCTATACGATGTTCCGCTCCTTCAAATGGGCGCTGCTGATTATGGTGAACGTGATGCTGGCGCGCATTGGCGGGCTGCTGGCGCTCCTGGTGACCCACACCAATTTCAGCGTCTCGTCGGGCGTCGGGTTCCTGGCGCTGTTCGGCGTCTCGGTGCAAACCGGCGTCATCATGCTTGAATACATTAACCAGGAGCGGGCGCGCGGCTCATCCATCCTGGACTCGGCCATCGAAGGCGCCGTGCTGCGGCTTCGCCCCATCATGATGACCATGCTGGTGGCTACCCTGGGACTATTGCCCGCCGCGCTGTCGCACGATATCGGCTCCGACTCGCAACGGCCCTTCGCTATCGTGATAGTAGGCGGTTTGATCTCCGACCTGGTGATGAGCATCTTCCTGCTCCCGACTCTGTATGTGTGGATGGCCGGCGAGCGCGATGTGCTGCCGGCAGTGGAAGTGGACGAGGAGGTGTAGTGGCTGGTGGGCTGGCGCAGTGCTGGATGTCCGGCGGCGACGCAGTGCTGCACCCGCGCAATCGCATCGTCTGGCAGTGCCGCGGCTTACCCGGTCTGGGCAACTCTGCCTGTGCCGCGTCCAGGCCGAACTCAAGACACTTCTGGATGCAAAGCGCCACGGTACTGCGGCTGACTTGATGGCTCTGCGCAATCGCTTTTCCGTTCTGGCCGGCCAGCGAGTGTGTTCTGTGGCTGGAATCATCGGAATACGAGAAGGGCGTGACGGCCGCAATCGGATCATCGGGCCACGTCATTCTTCGGCGCCCGTTTCCAAGGGAACGGACATCCGTGGCGGTTCAAAATTCAGAACCCTACAGCTTATTTCTTAACGGCCTCGCCAAATACGCGCAGAAAGTTCCCGCCGCCGATTCTTCCGATCTCATTCGGGGTGAAGCCAGTTTTTAACATCGCATCGACAACGACGTAGTAGAACCCAGTCGTTTGATCCTGCCATGCCTGATTGGTGCGTTCCCCGACGCGCCCCCCACTCTTTTGACCGGGGCGAGGTCCGCCGGGGCGACTACCGGGCTGCGTGAGCTTGGTATCCGTGCCGATGCACACATGATCGACGCCGATGACATCGACCAGCGCCCGGATGTTCTTTGCATAGTCCAACGGCGTATCGGCGAGATGCGTCCAGACACCGACCAATCCTCCGGCATTCGCAACCATTTTGGCCTGCTCTTTGCTGATGAGTCTTGGGCGCATCATCTGCGCAATGGACGGATTGCTCCCCAACTGCGTATCAAGGCCGGTATGGGAGATGATGACCGGCCGGGTCGTGACCTTGAGCGCGGCTTCCGTGGCTTGCACATTGGCGTGAGCAAGATCGACAAGCATGCCCAGCCGATTGCATTCCTTGATGACGTTTGCCCCGAATGCGGTCAATCCGCCAAAGCGCGGCGGGTTGGTGTAAACGTCTCCCAGAGGCTCGGAGGCGTCGCTGTCGTGAAGCAGGCCAAAGTGCCGCAAACCCCGGTTGTAGGCTTCTTCCACCCGCTCAAGATGGCCCTGAAGGAAATGGCCGCCCTCGACCGCCTGGATGACCGTTGGCTGGCGATTCTTATGGGCGGTGCGGACGTCATCCGGGCTGAAGGAACGCTTCACGTGGTTACCTTTCAACTGTTGATCCATAGACGCCAGTCCCTTGAGAAAGCGGTCGTAGGCATCGCCTGGCTGGTAGTCGGTCGCGAAGGTCATGCAGATGACTGCGAAGCCCGACCGCTTCATCTCACCGGTCAGATCAAGGTCCGGGCCAGGCATTTCGGCGGCAGTGAGGGGAACGTCGATGTGATTGTGGGTGTCGGCCCCGAGAGTCGTGGCGACGATCTCGGCTACCCGCGGATCGGTCGTATCCGCCGCCCAGCCTTTGCGTGGACGCAGCATGATTCCAGCAACTGCCGTCATAGAAACGGTGGAGAGAAATTGCCGCCTTGAGCCGTTTGTCTGAAATTTCATCAAAAGTCCCCCATCGAGGTGAGTTGGTCTTCGCGAAAGGACTGAGTCGGTGACGCTCGTCGTTTCTCGGCTATTTTTGTTCTTCAACATATGGCTCTTGATCAATGCCTCGCAATCATCGCGCTGCTTTGCGGCACCACATCATTGCGGGATGGATGCATCGCGGGGAGTTCTGTCATACACCTCCTGCGCTTATGCACCCGCTCGATGTTTGCTTCAGCCCAACCGCAGATGCCTTCGACCAAGTCACAACAATGATCGCCCAAAGCTAGTCAAAGAGTATTCAACATTAGGTGGTACGCTGGCGTAGATTCGGGGGTGGTACAAAAGGTGACTATCTCCCATAAAGTGCCTACTTGTCAATATATCCCAACTATCCCAAAATGCACTGGAGGAAAAGAAGTGGAAAATAGGATGGTCGTCACGGGCGCAACTGGGGACTTGGCAAGGCGATCGTTAAGGCGCGGCCGACGCTGGACTTCCAGTGCGTCAAGCAGTTCGCAATGTGGCGAAGGCCAATCCAAACGTAGACGCGGTGCGTCTGGATTACGCCGATCCCGGAGCGATAACGCCGGCGCTTGTGGGGATATCCGCGATGGTGCTGATGGGAGTTGAAGGATCGAGGTTGAAGCCGAAACGCTAACGTTGTTGGCGGAAGGTAATGAAGAAAGAATATGAAAGGGTGAGGTGGGCCCCTCCGGTGAGACAAACAGTTAAGACACTGTTTACCGTTCGATGATAAATCCTTCCTTCCAATTGAGCAATAGTTTTATGCTGGCTCTGTCGGTGAAGCGGACGCGGGCAATGCTGGCGAGCACCCCGTGAAGGAATAGCCGGCCGGAACTGATCGCGAACGACGGACAGAGCGTGCTCCTCCTGGCG
>Ga0209067_10000952_pt1 | contig 18157 bp, 16 predicted proteins | sample ColStrG_CSR_2013_FD_187199 | JGI IMG/M metagenome (GOLD analysis project Ga0209067, IMG submission 187199) | Freshwater sediment microbial communities in response to fracking from Pennsylvania, USA - Cold Stream Run_MetaG_CSR_2013 (SPAdes)... | ecosystem: Environmental > Aquatic > Freshwater >...
TTCATCAATCTCGTAAAATTGGCCGTCGATCCGCACGCGCGTGAACCCCGCTGCCTGCCAAGCCGCCAGTTCCTTCTTATACTCACCCTTGCGCCCGCGCACGACCGGCGCGAGAAGGTAAAGCCGCGTGCCTTCCGGCAGCGCCATCACCCGATCGACCATTTGCGAGACGGTTTGCGCGGTGATCGGCAAGCCGGTGGCGGGCGAATAGGGCACGCCCACCCGCGCCCAAAGCAGCCGCATATAGTCATAAATCTCGGTGACGGTAGCGACGGTGGAGCGCGGGTTGCGCGACGTCGTCTTCTGCTCGATGCTGATCGCGGGGGAAAGCCCTTCGATATGATCGACATCGGGCTTTTGCATCATCTCCAAGAATTGCCGTGCATAGGCGGACAAGCTCTCCACATAACGCCGCTGCCCTTCTGCATAGATGGTATCAAATGCGAGCGAGGATTTCCCTGAGCCGGAAAGCCCCGTAATGACCGTCAGCGTATCACGTGGAATATCGACGTTGATGTTCTTGAGGTTATGCTCGCGCGCGCCTCTTACTTGGATGTGAGTCAGCATGGACTGCCTGTCTCATAGCGGCGATACGCGAGCAAGTCCCGAGGCCGTGTTATTTTGATCAGAGTATCTGTGTGCGAGCGCCCGCATTGCGCCAGCAACGCGTTTTTGAGGTCCGGCGACAACGCAGGAAAGCGCAATATCCTGAGCACAAGCAAGTCGCTGTTTACATAAAATTAGAGAATTTTACATATCATCTGCGTTGTCCGAGCCGAGCACTCGGCGCGTAAATTCCCAGTGATTCTAGAGTCGCCCATGATCAGCCTGTTGCATAATGATGTCACGATCAGCCCAGTATATGGCTCGAACAAACGTCGTGCCCAGCGCCATTATGTCGCGATGTCAGGGACATTGCGGCCAACCGGCCACAGCAAAATTCCGATTGTGCTCCGCGATCTGTCAGCGACAGGTTTTCGGTGCGAATATATTTTTGAATTGAGGATGGGCGAGCATATGTGGCTCAAGATCGACCAGCTTGAGGGGCTCGAAGCGGTGGTCGTGCGACGGGACGGCTATTGTTACGGTTTCGAATTTTTGCGCCCGCTGCATCCCGCTGTCCTTGAGAATATCGTCCGCATCCGCAACAGTTGGTAATGCGACTGCGGCATCAATGCCTCATATAATCGCGTGTAATCGGCAGCGCCGTGCGGCGCTTAATATATTGCACCTGATAATTGCACATCGTGCCGTGACGGAATGAACTCGCCGCCGCCGCGAGATAAAAAATCCACATGCGGTAGAAGCGCTCGTCATATAGCTTCACGATTTCGTCATGGGCAGCGACGCAACGGCTATACCAGATATCGAGCGTATGCGCGTAATGGACACGAAGTGTTTCAACGTCTGCGGTGATTAGTTTTTCATGTTCGGTCGCGCGCACGATTTCGGAGAGCGCAGGCGAATAACCGCCGGGGAAGATGTATTTGGTTGTCCAACGGTCGGTTGTGCCCGGCCCAGCCATCCGACCGATTGTGTGGAGCAGCATCACACCATCATCGGCCAACAATTCGCGGCATTTGCGGAAGAAGGTGCGATAATTCGGCGGGCCGACATGTTCAAACATCCCGACCGAGACGATGCGATCAAATTGGCCGGTGACCTTGCGGTAATCGATGAGTTCAAATGTGACATGATCGCTCACGCCGGCTGTTGCGGCGCGCTCGCGTGCAACTTTTATTTGCTCCTCCGACAGCGTCACACCAAGCACATCCACGCCGAAATGGCGATTGAGATACAGCGCCAGCCCTCCCCAGCCGCAGCCGATGTCGAGCACGCGCTGTCCCGGTTTTAGCGCAAGTTTGGCGGCGATATGTGCCATCTTGTCTTGCTGCGCTTGCTCGAGACTGTTTGTGGGGTCGGTGAAATACGCGCAACTGTACTGGCGGTCGGCATCGAGAAAAAGATCGTAAAGCCGATCACTGAGATCGTAGTGGTGCGCGACGTTCTTCTTTGATCGACCCTCCCAATTGAGCCGATCAACATAGTTGCGTGCCTTGCCCAACCATTCGCCGAACCCGGCGCGGCTCGGGCCACCTTTGTCCCATGAACCATTGTGATAGAACAACTCGATCATGTCGGCGATCGACCCCTGCGTCACATCGAGCCGCTGATTCATGAAGCTCTCGCCCGCGCCCAGCCCAGGATCGCGCGCAATCGCCATTGGTACACCCTTGTCGTTGAACCGAATTTTGACATTGCCGTAATCGGGGTGTGCGGTTCCATAATGATGCGCTTTGCCATCGGCGGTGGTGATTTCAAGTGTGCCGAAGCGCACCACACGGCGAAGGAGTTTATCGAGCAACCACATAGTCATCCTATTCGTTGGCAATCGTGAAGCGTTACGCTGCACTGGAAGATAGCGGCGGTTTAGGCACTTGTGCAATTGATCACTAGCAAAAATAATCGTTCTGCGGCAGTCTTAAGGTCATGTCGTCCGCCCCTCTTGCTTTGTCCGATGCCCAACTTGAGCGCTATGCGCGCCATATTGTCCTCAAAGAGATTGGTGGTGCGGGCCAGATTCGGTTGTTGCGCAGCCATGTCGGTGTTGTGGGCGCGGGCGGAATTGGCGCGCCGCTCCTGCAATATCTTGCCGCGGCGGGCGTCGGCCAGATCAGCGTGTTTGACGATGATGTCGTCAGCCTCTCCAACCTGCAACGCCAAGTGCTCTACACCACCTCAGATGTCGGTCGCGCGAAGGTCGAGACGGCACGCGACGCGGTGGCGCGGCTCAACCCGGATGTGGTGCTGCGCCCGGTACCTGAGCGGATCACGGCGTTGAATGCCACTGCGTTGCTGGGGGGCTGCGATGTAGTTGTTGATGGCAGCGACAATTTCCCGACGCGGCTCGTGGTTGCGGATGCCTGCCATGCCGCGCGCATCCCGCTTGTATCGGCTGCCGTGGGTGCCTTTGAGGGCCAATTGGCCATCTATCGAGGATGGGAAGCGGACAAGCCGTGTTACCGCTGCTTGGTGGGTGATGATCCCGATCGGCCTGAGATCAACTGTGCCGACCAAGGCGTGATTGGAGCGCTCACGGGGGTGATTGGTAGCGCGGCGGCGATCGAGGCGATCCGGGTGCTCGTCCCGTTTGGCGATGACCCGGCAGGAAAATTGCTGCTCGTGGATGTGCTCAGTTTCCGCTTCCGCACGTTGGCCGTGCCCAAGGACCGAGGCTGTTCGTGTCAGACCGTGTGAAGGGGCTCACGATCATCTGGGAGGGGCGGTGTGTTCGGGGCGAAGCTTCCGCGTCAGTAAGCCATTTGCCCGTCCATATGGGGCTGGTGCAACTCGCGCTCGGCGGTCGCCTGACTGTGTTCGTTACGGGCCCCGCCATTCGGCACCTCTGGTCAGCGTCGATCAGTGGAAACGCGCGCGGATGGCTCAGTTTCCCGCGCGAAAAATGGCAGCACTCGCTTGAAGAAATGCTTGATGGCGGCGCGCGCATTATCGCCTGCCAGAGAGCAATGGCGGCACAGGGCTACTCGATGGAACGACTCGACCCGCGCATCGAAGCTGGGGGCTTGGTGAGCCTGATGCAAGGCTTGGGTGACGATCGGCTGGTGGTGATTTAGTCTTTGATTGTGACTGTAGCTCTGTTAAGATTGACACGGTTTCAGGGGAGTCGGCGATGCGGAATTACATCAAGATGGCAGTGTTTTTCTTGTGTGCAGCACTGTGCGCAGGCGCAGCCTATAGTCAGGACGCCGCAGTTGATCGTTCACGAATTGCCGCGCTCTACCAAAAGGGATGCGAAGGCGGAGACATGAGTGGCTGCGTCAGTCTCGGCATCATGTATGAGGATGGCGATGGCGTAAAGGCCGATAAAACGGAGGCCGTGGCGCTTTACCGCAAGGCGTGTGACGGCGGCGACGCTTGGGGCTGCAACGATCTTGGCACCATGTATGAAGATGGCTCGGGCGTCGCGCTCGACAAGGCGCGTGCGGCGGAACTTTATGCCAAGAGTTGCGATGGCGGTGCGTCTGAAGGCTGCACCAGCCTAGGCGTTATGTATGACAATGGCACGGCAGTTGGGCAAGACAAAGCGCGTGCGGTCGGCCTCTATTCCAAAGCCTGTGATCAGGGCGCAATGCGCGGCTGCGCTTATCTTGGCACGATGTATGAAGATGGCGTCGGGGTCGCCAAAGATGTGTCGCGCGCTCAGGCTCTTTATACCCGTGCTTGTGACGCGAAAGGCGGCGCGGGCTGCTATTATCTCGGGCTGATGTATGACAATGGCAATGGCGTACTCAAAGATAAGCCGACCGCGCTGAATTTTTATCAAAAATCCTGTGATTTTCGTTTCTTTAATGGCTGCAACAATTTGGCAGTCATGTACGAAAACGGCGAAGGCGTGGCCAAAGACGTTAAACGTGCGATTGAACTTTACCAATTGGCCTGCGATCATGGCAATGCCAAAGCCTGCACCAACTTGGCCAATATCCTGACATCAAAATAACGTGACTGGTCGGTAAAATGCAATTCTTAGCGCGGTTGACGCTGGCGTTTCGCGCGCAAAAGCCTATACCCTAGCGCCCATATGGCACGCACAACCACTCGAACAGACAATTGGGGCTTCCCGCGTTGGCGCGAATATGGCACGGGCCATGGCACTGCGACAGTGCGGATGTGCGATCGGCACGGATGCTCTGAAAAGGGCGATTGCCCAGCACCGAAATCGCCCAACAGCCCCGAGCGTTGGTATTTCTGTCAGCAACATGCCGGCGAATATAACCGCAACTGGGATTATTTTGAGGGACTGTCCGCTGAAGAGGCCGCGGCGCGCGAAGCCGAAGAGCGCCGTGACGCGGGCGGGTATAACCAATCCCAGCATCAAAAATGGGCGGGCTCGGGCGATGGCACCCAAAGCCGCGACGAACTCCGCGCGCGCGATGTGCTTGAAGTCGAGGTCGACGCGCCGTTTGAGGACATTAAACTCGCGTGGCGGCGGCTGGCAAAATCCAATCACCCCGATGTGAAACCGGGCGATAAGGACGCAGCCACGCGCTTCACGGCGATTCAGACCGCGTACGAGGTGCTGCGCGCTGCAGAAGATCGACGCATGGGCATTTGGCCAACATTATGAGTGACGCCACCGCGCCGTTACGCCTGTTCAACAGCCTTACCCGCCAGATCGAAGAGTTCACGCCGCTCCACGATAATGAGGCGCGCGTCTATACCTGCGGGCCGACAGTGTATAATTACCCGCACATTGGCAATATGCGCGCTTATGTGTTCGCCGATACGCTGGGGCGCGTGCTGTCGTATAAGGGCTATTCGCTCAAGCACATCATCAACATCACCGATGTCGGCCATCTGACCGACGATGCTGACGACGGCGAGGATAAGCTCGAGAAAGCCGCGAAAGCCAGCGCGCAGAGCATCTGGGACATCGCGAAGTTCTACACCAATGCGTATTGGGACGACATCAAGGCGCTCAACATCCGCCAACCGGCCGAATGGTCAATCGCCACCGATTATGTCCCTGCGATGATCGCGTTCGCCGAGAAGATCGCGCCCAAGCATTGCTATGAACTGGAAAGCGGGCTGTATTTCGATACGTCGACCGTGCCTGATTATGGGCGGCTGGCGCGCACGAACACCGATGCGGGGGCCAATGATCTTGGGGGCCGGATCGAGGCCGTCGAGGGCAAGCGCAACGCCGCCGACTTCGCGATTTGGCGCAAGACGCCAGCGGGCGAGACACGGCAAATGGAATGGGACTCGCCGTGGGGGAAGGGCGCGCCTGGCTGGCATCTGGAGTGCTCGGTAATGAGCGAGGCGCTGCTCGGTCTGCCGTTGGATATTCACACCGGCGGCATTGACCACCGCGAGATCCATCACCCCAACGAGATTGCGCAGAACCAAGCCGTGTGCTGCGCGGGTGGGCTTGATGTGGCCGAGAATTCGGGCGCGCGCATCTGGATGCACAATAATTTCCTGATCGACCGTGCGGGCAAGATGAGCAAATCATCCGGTGAGTTCCTGCGGCTGCAACTGCTGATCGACAAGGGCTTCCACCCGCTCGCCTACCGTATGATGTGCCTGCAGGCGCATTACCGCAGCGAGCTGGAGTTTAGTTGGGAGAATCTCGCGGCGGCATTCACGCGGCTGAAGCGGCTGGTTGGAACTATAGAGAGACTTAAGGGTGCTCGTCATGCTGAACTTGTTTCAGCATCCACCACCTCACAACCAATGACATCACCCGTTGAAGGGTGGACCCTGAAACAAGTTCAGGGTGACGAAGAGTTGATGCACGGTCAGCGCGTCAACCTAATGGCTTTTGATGAAGCAATCTCAAATGACCTCGCCACACCCGAAACACTAACAGACATCGAGTTGGTACTCGCTGCAAAAAAGCAGTCGCCGCAGGTTCAATTGAAAGCCATCGCCGCAATCGACTCCGTCCTCGGCCTCAACCTGATGACGCTCAACCGCAAAGACCTGCGCATCCGGCCCAAGTCCGCCACGCTCACCGAAGCCGAAATCGAAGCGGCGCTCGATGAGCGCAAAGCCGCCCGTGCGGCCAAGGACTTCGCCACGTCCGACCGCATCCGCGACCACCTGATCGCGGCGGGCGTTGAAGTCATGGATGGCGATCCGCTCGGCTGGGATTGGAAGCTGGATATTTGAGGCTGTTCTAAATAACCGTTTGCCCTGTCTCCCACGGGTCGATGTCGAAGGGTTGCCCTTTACTTTGCAAAGTTCGTAAAGAAAGACAGTCCGTCGACAAGGTCAGGACGAACGGGGGACAGGCGCAATGATGAGACAATTTACCGTCGCCTGCGTTGTCGGCACGCGGCCCGAAGCGATCAAAATGGCGCCGATTGTGCTCGCCGCACGTGGGAACCCGATGCTTCGCCTCCAACTTATCGCCACCGGCCAGCATGACGCGCTGTTTGATGAGGCGATTGCGGCATTTGGGATCAAGCCCGATGTCCATTTGGGCGCAAGTCCGGGTGCATCGCGACATGAATTGAGGGCGCGCTTGCTCCATTGGCAAGATGATCGCCGCAGTCCGCACCTCTACCTCGTGCAAGGCGATACCAACACCGCGCTTGCGGGTGCACAGGCAGCGCGGCGGTATAAAGTCCCCATCGGCCATGTCGAGGCGGGGCTGCGCACGCACAACCCGAGACGACCGTTCCCTGAAGAGCAAAACCGTGTGCGGATCGCGAAGCTGGCCACGCTCCACTTCGCCCCTGCCCAACGCGCGGCGGACAATCTTAAACGCGAGCGCGTGCGCGGTGAGGTGCATGTCACCGGCAATCCCGGCATTGATGCGCTGATGTTGCAGGCGGGGATGCTTCCGCCGCGAGAAGCGAGGGCGCAGCACATCCTCATCACTTGCCACCGACGCGAGAATTTTGGTGCGCCGCTGCGGCGGATCTGCTCCGCTATCAGAGAGGTTGCAGCGGCGAGTCCGCTGCCGCTCATTCTGCCCGTTCACCCCAACCCAAATGTGGGGGATGTGATCCGGACGGAACTCGCCGCCTGTGCCAACATCCGCCTCACCGCTCCACTCAGCTACCCCGATATGATCAGCGCGATTCGCGCCAGCGCGTTCGTTCTCTCCGACTCGGGCGGGTTGCAGGAAGAATGTGCGGCACTCGGTATCCCGTTGCTGCTGATGCGCGCGGAGACCGAGCGGCAGGAATTGGTCGAAAGCGGCAATGTCCTGCTGGTTGGTGCAGACTCCGATGCGATTGTTCGTGAAAGTTTGGGCCTCCTCACGCATCCCGCCCGCCGTGCGCAAATGGCCCAAACGAGCTTTCCCTATGGCCACGGCGATGCAGCGGCCAAGATCATTGCGGTGCTGGAAAGTTGGGCTCAAACGCACTGTACCAAAACCGTGTAACACTTGCTTTCTCGACCGAAACCGCACAAAGCGCGCGCATGACGACTCCTTGGACTCCCTCAAGCTGGCAGCAGCACGAAGCGCGGCAAATGCCGACTTACCCCGATGCGAATGCGCTGAAAGCCGCCGAAAAGCTGCTGACAACGTATCCGCCACTCGTTTTTGCGGGCGAAGCGCGTGCGCTCACCGCCGATTTGGCAAAGGTTGCGGCGGGCGAGGCCTTCTTGTTGCAAGGCGGCGACTGCGCTGAGTCCTTTGCTGAGTTTCATCCGGATAATATCCGCGATACTTTTCGCGTTATCCTGCAAATGGCGGTGGTGCTGACATATGCCTCCAAACTCCCCATCGTGAAGGTGGGGCGGATGGCGGGGCAGTTCGCCAAGCCGCGTTCGGCGGATACTGAGACTGTGGGTGAGGTCACGCTTCCCTCTTATCGTGGCGATAATGTCAACGATATTGCGTTTACTGCGCAGAGGCGCGCGCCCGATCCTGCGCGCATGGTGCAAGGCTATAATCAATCTGCGGCAACGCTGAACCTGTTGCGCGCCTTCTCGGGCGGTGGCTACGCCAATCTGCATCAAGTTCATGCGTGGACGCTTGATTTTATGGGCCGCTCGCCTTGGAGCAAGCAATATCAGGACATTGCGGATCGTATTGGCGAGGCGCTCGACTTTATGGCGGCGTGTGGCATCAACCCCGATTCGGTGCCGCAACTCAAAGCGACGAGCTTTTACACCAGCCATGAAGCGCTGCTGCTGCCCTATGAGCAAGCGCTCACCCGGCAGGATTCGCTCACCGGGCAATGGGTCGATACCTCGGCGCATATGCTTTGGATTGGCGATCGTACGCGCTTTGAAGGGTCTGCGCATGTCGAATTTCTGCGCGGTATCCTCAACCCCATCGGGCTGAAGTGCGGGCCATCACTTGCCCCCGATGCGCTGCTGCGGATGCTCGACACGCTCAATCCGGCGCGCACGCCCGGGCGGATCACGCTCATCACGCGTTATGGTTCTGATAAGATCGAGAGCGCTATGCCGCCCCTCGTCCGTGCGGTTAAAGCCTCGGGCCATCCGGTGGTCTGGTCATGCGATCCGATGCACGGCAATGTGATTAAAACCGACAATGGCTATAAAACCCGCCCGTTCGAGCGCATTCTGGCCGAGGTGCGCGGCTTTTTCGCCGTGTGCCGTGCGGAAGGTGTCCACGGCGGCGGCATCCATGCTGAAATGACCGGCCAAAATGTGACCGAATGCACCGGCGGCGCGATGGACGTGACCGATATGGATTTGGCAGATCGCTATCACACCCACTGCGATCCCCGTCTCAATGCGGGCCAATCGATTGAACTCGCATTCCTGTTGGCCGATATGCTCAATCAGGAAATGAGCGAACGCCGTACGGCGGCTTGACCGGTTCCGCGCGCTTAGTCGTCCTTTCGGGCTGTTCCGGAGGCGGAAAATCGACATTATGTGATGCGCTGGCAGCGCGTGGATATGCTGTCGTGCCGGAGCCGGGGCGAAGAATCGTTGCCGAGGAGAAGGCCAGCGGTGGCAGCGCTTTGCCGTGGATCGACATGGCGGCGTTTGCTCGCCGGGCTATCGCCACCGCGCAATCCGACTTTAACGCCGCATCAGGCTCGCCGGGCTGGATATTTTTTTGACCGCAGCCTGATCGATGCTGCGGACGCGCTTGCACATGCGACCGGCACGCCACGGGACGATGCCATGCTGGCGAAGTATCGCTATGCCGCCACAGTGTTCCTCACGCCACCTTGGCCGGAAATTTATCAGTGCGATGACGCGCGTCATCATGGACTTGAAAGCGCCATCGCGGAATATGAACGTCTCCACTTGGCCTATTCGGCATTGGGATATGACGTTGTCATTCTGCCGAAAACCAGCGTTGCCGCGCGCGTCGCGTTCATCTTGCAACGCTTGACCCGCGCCGCAGACTGACTTATGCGGAGCGTCGCTCGCCGGATTAAACTCGAAGGCGCACGGCCCCTTCGTCTAGCGGTTAGGACGCGGCCCTCTCACGGCTGAAACACGGGTTCGATTCCCGTAGGGGTCACCAATTTAGTGTTCGGAGCCATTCGCTCGCGTCCGCTTAACGGCTGTTTTCTCCTATAATTACCTGCTATATCGTTCGTAACGATCCGGTGTTATCCGCTTGCAGCCGCTCAATCCGAGGGTATATTTGAGGGTATCTCGCCGATCAGTAAAAAGGAGATACCCCCATGGGATTGACGGCGGTGGCAATAAAAGCGGCGAAGGGTCGCGACAAGCAATATAAGATGGCGGATTCGGATGGGTTGTATCTGCTCGTTCTCCCTTCGGGGCAGCGCTACTGGCGCATGAATTACCGGTACCTCGGTAAATATAAGACGCTTGCGTTCGGGGTTTGGCCGGAGGTTGATTTGGCCGAAGCCCGCGCCAAGCGTGATGAGGCTCGTCGCGTTTTGGCCGGTGGCTCCGATCCGATTGAACGACAGAAACTGGAGAAGGTCAAAGCGAGCGTTGCAGCGGCCAACACCTTTGATGCCGTCGCCGATGAATGGCTCGCGAAGACTGAGGCGAGTGGCTACAGCGCCGTGACGCTCAAAAAGAACCGCTGGCTGTTGAGCTTTGCGCGGCCTGCACTTGGCAAACGGCCGATTGCGGAGATTAGCGCGCACGAATTGCTGGCGGCGCTGCGCAAAGTCGAAGCGCGTGGGTGCTATGATTCTGCAAAACGCGTGCGGAGCACGTGCGGCCAAGTCTTTCGCTATGCCATTGCCACAACTCGTGCCGAACGCGATGTATCAGCTGATCTGCGTGGTGCGTTGATTACGGCTAAATCGACACCACAGCCAGCGATCACCACCGCCAATGAAGTGGGAGCCTTGCTGCGCGCAATTGAGGGTTTTGAAGGCGAGTCAACGACTCGAGCAGCCTTGCGACTGGCACCTCACGTGTTTGCACGACCCGCAAATTTGCGTTACGCGGAATGGAGCGAGTTCGATTTTGAAGAGGCCGTCTGGACGATCCCTCCTCACAAAATGAAAATGCGCGAGGTACATTATGTGCCGCTGTCGCGGCAGGCGCTGGATATCATTGCGAGCATTTCTGAAGAGGCCAACAGTACTTATCTCTTCCCCTCGCTCCGTTCGGCCAAAAAGCCAATGTCAGAGAACACCATCAATGCTGCTTTGCGGCGCATGGGCTATGCTCAGGATGAAATGACGGGTCACGGTTTTCGCGCCATGGCAACCACGTTGCTCAACGGGATGAAGAAATGGGATCGTGATGCTATTGAGCGTCAGATGGCACATCTTGATCCCGATCCCGTGCGCCGCGTCTATAATCGCGGTGGCTATTGGGAAGAGCGTGTCGAGATGATGCAGGGCTGGTCAGATTATCTTGATGAACTGCGCGGCGGCGCGAAGGTGATTACGGGGCGTTTCGCCAAACTGGCAGGTCGATAACGGGACGTTATTTTTGCGTCGACCGTAAGATGTAATCCTTCAAACTCGCCACGATGACGAGGGTCGATGTGCCGGCTTTGGCGGTCGCTAATTCCTCTTGCTTGATCAGCTCGTATATTTTTGTGCGTCCCAAGCCCGTCAAAGCCATGGCCACTGAGATGCGCACAGAGATTGGTTCCATCGGAAGCGCCATCGTCGCAAACAAATTTTGCGCCGACGATGGCGTTTCAACTGCTGGTTTTTGAGATGGGTTAACCATAATACGCTCCTGTGTCATTGGGCGTTTATGGCCGAGTTCGTGACTCCACTCATCACTGGCTAGGATCAATTTGACTGATCGTATCGAGATGGGCTTTGAATAGCGCCATCATCTCGTGGCGGGCCTTTTTATCAAGCGCGCGAGAGATTTTCAGCGTGTAGGATTGTGCCTGGTGTTGGCGGTCATCTTTGAACATCAGTTCGGCACCGCCTGCACTGGCCTGCCACAGCGTTTCAGTCTCTGAGCTGATTTTGAGTTCGACCGGGGCGCGCAGCAAATGCTTGACCAACGCAGGCGGCTTCAAGCGGGTGCGCTTCGCACACAATTCGTTCGCCCGCAATTCTATCACCGGCTGCCGCTCCTTGTCGTTAAGGGCTGGCATGAGCTGCTGCGCAAAATATGGATTGAGCGCGTCGAGATTATCGACACAGGCAAGCACATAGTCGGGGATCTGAAGCAGCGCCAATGTGCGTGATACGACTGATTTGTCCTTGGCAACCGCGTCCGCCAGTTTTTGCTGGCTGCCACCATATAGAGTTTTAAGCGCGTAAGCCCAGCATTGAGCCTGAAGCAACGGCGGCGGTTCGCTGCGCCCCGCATTGTCCGCTTCCGACATGGCGAACGCCTCTTCATCGCTCACATTGTCGCTGATGGTCGCCAGCAGACGAAATGATGGATCGCTTACCTGAATATGGAGGGCCGCACCGAGCCTCTGCGCGCCGCTGTAGATTTCGAAGCCCTTCCCGCCGTTGGGATCCCGGCGTGCGCGCACAGGCACCTTATTTCCGTAGGCACGCAGGCTGTCGATGAGTTCCTTGCGTTCCGCTGCAACGAAGGGCCGATTACAGCGCGGGTTACCGCGAAAGACACTGCACACGCGCGGATCAATCAAGACGTTTCGAGGATCCTCGATCGACACAATTTCATAGCTGGGGTAGCGATCAATTGGTGCTGTATCCGCGTGCTGCGATGGGTCTGTGTCGCTGCTCGATCCAGCATCGGGATCCTCGACCGGCTGTGACGACATATCGAAGCTAAGACCGTCATCAGGGGTGGCGACTTCGGGCTGGATTTGAGGCGTGCGCGTGTTCGTGGGCGACGTTGCCATCAATCCCTGAACCCGTGTAAAGATTTTATTTGTATTTTCGGTGTCCATAAATTTCTCCATGAGGGTGTTTGACCTCATGGAGATTAACCGTCGCGTGCTGGCTAATCATCACTGGCTAGGATCAATTGTACTTGCTCCAGAGTAAGCTGTGCGCCAACGTTCCCCGTGCGATGCGCGTTCAATGCTCGTTGAAGTTTAGCCTTTTTTGACAACCGTCGTCCATTTCGAGACGTGCCCTTCTGTTTGTCTCCTTTGGAAGGTTCACCTATTTTTTCGCGATGGTTTAGAAATCCTGCCACTTTTGCGATGACATGCGAGCCATGCTTTTTTTCCTTCAGGAAGGTGTTCGCAGTAGGAACCAAAGCCAGCGGAAGATTTACGGGTGCACTTGCGCTTGCCAACGTCAATATTGATGTTCCCGTAGGGGTTTGTGTCTCGGATGGGAGTGGTGGTGGCAGCACATCTGAGGACTTATATGGCGGCGGCGTATATATTTTGTTGAATTCCATCAACAGGTCGATGCCTCTAATAAATGCACGATTCGTCGAAACACAGCTGACGGATGTTGCGAGGTCGCAACAGATTTCAAGGATTTTTGCGTTTGCTATTCCTGTCGGAATTCCAAGCATGCGCCGCATTTGGGCCAGCCCCGAAATCACCTGGCCAAATTCAGAGAGACTCAGTCCCAGACGTAGTATTTTTTGGTGGTCGCCCGCGAAATATCCCCATAAATCGCGATCTTTGTAAGGATCCAGCCAATGGCTTATCGATGCTCGTGGCGCGCTTCCAAGCGCGTCCACTTCAGGCAACGAGAATTTGGCAAATTGTTCACCCATAGTCTGGGGGTGCGTCCCAACGTTTCGTTCTTCGAATTCATCTTGCTCATCGCTGACACTGCTAGAGCGATTTCGCGCTTGATTGCGAGCAAAACGATCCACATGATCCATAATGACGTACTGCAATTTTGCGCGCTTTAGTGGGGTATGCGGGCCTCCTGCTCGAAATCCTTTGCCGAGGTCGCCGATGAAGCCATGCCCGAGAGTTGCGCCTTCAAGACCATAAAAACGTATAGGGGCATCCGATGGACGGGTACCTTGTTTAGGATTTGCAAATGCCTCACGCAAGATTGTTCGAGTGAGTTTCGCCTTTTCACCCTCGCTGCAAGCGTTGGCTATCAGTCTGTGTGGATTGGCAAACGGGTCGATTGATGGCATGTCAGTCGTATTCTGACTGGCTCGTTCGAGCACATTGTTTATAATATCAGAGGAAAGCACTTGATATTCGATTACTCGCTGAAGCTGAAAATTGGCTTTTAGCGCGGCCGCAAGACCTGCCCCATCGCCATCAAGCCAGCGTCGTATGTCGATACAACTGAGCAAGTTCAAGATCGCCATATCAGCTTGAATGAGTGCATCACGCTCAATTTCGGACAGTAGCGCAAACGCATGAACAAGCGGACGCCCAAATTTTTTATTGGCCTTGCTAAACTCGCCGCACTGATTCAATTCCGGCCATCGTTTGACAGCGGCTCGATATTCGCGACTCATGATGAAGAGGCGCTGCTCATCTGTGAGGTCGATCCAGGAATCGGCGATGGTTGCCGGAGAGACACCAAAATTGTGAGCAAAAAGCTCGTAATGATCGGTCGTTACACCCGTCAAATTAGCAAAATGATCGAGAAATTCCTCAGGAGAATTCGGCATCCAAAATCGACCTGATACATGGCTTGGATCAACAACGTCGAGCCAAGGCGAATAGCACCACACGCCGATCCGCGCACCGGGGCGAATCGGAAAATCCTCGCGATTATAATCGAAGGGATAGTCGTAGCCATTGGCAAGTTGAGATAGCATTTGCTGCGCAAGTGCAACATCGACGGGCTCGCCGATCAGATCACGCCGATAGCCGTCTGCGTTAAGCAGATACGTGCTTAGCTGTGCTCGATGAACGTGCGCCTCAATTTCACGCGCAACGATGCCGCTGGATTGGAGCTTTGGCGGAATGAGATTATTTGCCATCAACACGCTCCCGGTTCAGAAGGGCCAGACCTTTCAGCCGACGAATTTCCTTTCGTTCAAGCTTTACTAAAATGTCGTTAATGATCTCACTTTTGGCTTCAAGTTGCGGGATGACCTTATGTTCAATCGCATCGGCAATGTCCTCCGCTTCTTGTAATTTTTCCTCCGAGTATTGATCCGGCTCGAGTAGTCGTTTTGCGCAACGATCACGCAAGCTCTCCATTTCTGAAACATAGGTGTCCCACTCGTCGAGCGTGCGGATTTCATGAGGCGTATTTCTGTGATCGACTATGACCAGATAATCTACATTCTCCACGCCTTGCGTGTTTTTCACCTGTTCAGTCATATCGTTTTTTCCTTTTTGAATTTAACATTGGCACGGTTGGCTTGCAGCCAGTCGTGCGCGGTGCCGCGCAACAGGCCCGGCGGAAACAGGACGTTCAAAAACACTGCGGTGTTCTGGACGAGGTCGCGTTGACCTGCGGTCATCGGCAGTCCGCGCCAATCCGAGCTGGCTCCTGAGGCCACACGGGCTTCCCAGCTTTTTTGCGCGGCATCATAACGAGCCCATTCACGTTGCCAGAGTACGCGCTGGCCAAGCGCCTCAAGCGCTTTGCGGTCGACGCCGATCATGATCGGCCAAAGACGACCAACATAGGCGCGCGGATAATTTTCGGCCATCTCGAGGAGACGCTCGGCCAATCCCGCCGGGCCTAAGGCCATCAACCCCAACCACGCGAGACTGTCCTCCGCCATTAAGCCGGCATAATAGAGATCAGCGCCGAGCTTGTAGATGTGATGCGCGCGATAAGGTTCGTCTAAACCCTTTGCTTCCTTCACCTTGAAATATGCCGCCCATTGGTCTACCGAGGCTGCAATATTTTTATCAATCTCTAACTGCGTTTTTTTGGCCTCAGCTTCGATGCCGACTTGGTAGCTTGGCTTCTTTTCCTTTTTTTCGGGTGGAGCGTCAGCCATGATCAACGCTCCTCTGTTGATGTTGAACGATGACGCCCAATGGCATCTGTTGCGAGTTCGCAACGCCGTTTCGTGGTATTCATAAGCAGTAACATAATATCACCATATTGGTTAATTGTTTAGTCGGCAGCTTTTGCTGCCGAAACTGTAGATACTTCAGCCAAAAGTGTTGCTCATCACTGGCTAGGATCATTTCTGTTACTTTATGAACTTTTCACGCCAGGGCTTATTTGGCCCTAGCCAGTGATGATTGGCCTGTCGCGAAGCCCGAAAAGGCGGGCATGACACAGCCGCACACCAAGACCCCAGCAGACCCTGAAAATGCTCTCCAAAGCCATGACACAGAACGGCGAGAGAAATGTTTGTCCGAAGGGACAAACGCGTGAGCGCTTCGCGCTTCCCGCACACAGCCCGGCAGGGCAAGGAGGAGTTCGTCGCCACAGCGCCGAAAGCCTCGGACGAGCGGTTTGATTACACCCGCTTTATCAAGTGCGCCAACCGTGCCGAAGAGCGTGTTTTTCGCAAGCAGCGGGCGAATCGCGTGATCGGCATATTGGACAAATCCGCGGCTGCCATCAACGCTGAGCTGGCGCGTGAGGCCGCTGAGGCTGAGCGACTATCGCGTGATTTCTGGCGCAATTTCAAGCGCCAAGTCAAGCCGGAAGAGACGCAAACGCTGCAAAAACGCAAACCGCAGATTGAGGAAGATGAGCCGCCAATATGGTTTCGCAAACTGCCCTCGTATGATCATGACATTGTCGATTCGATGGGCTTGACTGGCGTTTTCGCAGAGTTCAAATATCTGTCCGCGCCAAGGACGACTTACGGTGTTGCCAAGCGGCTCGTCTATTACATCACAAAGCCGGAATCGATAGAATATTTGCACGACGGCAGTCCTGCCGTGCTGAGCAATGTAGGTATTGACCGCGATGAATACGCGATATTTATGTCAATGCTCGAAGATGTCCATCGCGGTTCACGCGCCAATGCAAAGATCGTTGTCTCAGCCATTTTACAATTGCCGTACGAGGTAACAACCGAGACGCGGCTCGATATTATGCGCGAGTGGTGCGAGCAGAATCTAGGTGTCCATGATCTGCCATACGTCGCAGGCCTCCACCCGCCAAGTCGCGAAGGCGACCAAAGAAACTACCATGCGCATGTCATCTTCGCCTATCGGCCAATGCGCAGGCACGGACGCTATGATTGGGATCTGAACCGCTTTCTTAGAACCGACCTCGATGACCCACACTTTTTTACCATCCTGCGGTCAAATTTTGCGCAATCAATGACCGAACATGTGCAGAAGGCGGGCATTGATCGGATCTATACGGGCCTGAGCAATGCAGCGCGGGGCATCGTGCATAAGCCTGTTCCAAAGCTCAAGCCGCACATCGTGCGGGTCTTCAGGGACGGCGGTTATGTGATGGATGTTGAGCGCACCGAGGCGCTGATCGCGATGAACACACGCCGTGAGATGGCTTATGAGGCGCTCCGAAACAAAGTTCTCGAGGAAATTGAAGCACGTTTTGACGATTTTGCGTCGGGCGCCTATCGCGAACGTCATCGGCCGCGTCCGTTTGTCCCACTACCAGCTGCCCAAATCGGACTGCCGCAACGCGACCGCGCCATCGGCGAAGCGAGTGCTGATGCACCTCATCCAGCCTCACTCCAGCTTCCACGGCCATCCAAGAGCGTCGCTACGCCGCCAACTCCGAAGCTCTTATGTCCCAAACCAGCGGCCATGCCGATAGAGAGTGCACCCAAAGCGGCTCCGAAATTGCCGGTCGCCATGACACTGGCCGACGCACTGCCCGCGCCATCGCAAAAACTTTTGTTGTCCGTGCGCGCTGTCATGCCTTCTCCTCCTGCAGAACAACGTGGCCTGATGCGGATGGTGCCGGTCAGTTTCTCCGCACCGGAGCCTGTGTCGCGCACACTCTATTTACCTGCACGTGCCAAATCCGTGCCGTCGCAATCGGAGCCCGCACGGCTTATGCTACCGGCAAAAGTGGTTCCGTCCAACTTCACTCATACCCAGCCGAAATTGCCAAAGGCCGCCGACTGGTCGATGCTACCAGCCCACACGCAAACCACGGTTATGAAGTGTCCGGTTGCGTCTTATCCAGTCCCACCCGTAGCTGACGTGCCAACGTTGAAAATTGCAGCGCGTGCTTACCTGCCGCAGGCACTTCGTACGAACGCGGCGCTGTTGCGCCCGTCGCCAGCAAAACCTGTGCCTGAAAAAGCGGCTCAACCAAAGCCGAAGCTGCCGGTGGCTGCGGTGATCCCGCCGCCACCATCTCGTCAATCACCCTTGCGCCTTCCCAAGCCTGCATCTGGTTATGACCAACCCGCCACGCCGACGACGCATGTCGAGACGCTCTTGGTGTCCCGTCGCGCTGGGCCAGTG
>Ga0209067_10000953_pt1 | contig 18157 bp, 18 predicted proteins | sample ColStrG_CSR_2013_FD_187199 | JGI IMG/M metagenome (GOLD analysis project Ga0209067, IMG submission 187199) | Freshwater sediment microbial communities in response to fracking from Pennsylvania, USA - Cold Stream Run_MetaG_CSR_2013 (SPAdes)... | ecosystem: Environmental > Aquatic > Freshwater >...
CCCCCAACGGTGCTCCCATCCGCTAATTGCTCGGCCGTTTCCTGCCATCCAATATTATTATTACTCAAGGATGCATATGGATTCGAATTATTGGCTGGCTTGCAATTCGCCAAGGACCAGATAATTAGAGTAAGTCCGATCCCTAGAGGTAATAAATGCCTTTTATTGATCATTAGGATTTTAAAATTTCACTAAGGGTTTATTCCATCCGCGATGATAAAAATACCGCAATAACTCTATAAATGAGTAAAGGAATAGTAAGCCTGATATATAATACGAATACCTCCTAAGTAAAGTATAAGCGGGTTCGAATATTTTTAGCGATGCACCATTAAAATTCAAAATCCCGGTTTGGTGTGCCAAATAGTAAAACAGCAAGACCACAGGAAATAGAATTAACAAGATAAAAATTAGAAAAATCAGGAAAAACCCATTCTTTTTCCTAATCACAGGGCTTTTTACCCCAATGGGATTTTCCAAGGCCCATTGATCCATTACCTTTTGGGTAAAATCAGTGGAGGGTTTTTCTAAATCGAGGGTATTAAAAAGGTCAAAAAGAGGATCCTTATTTTCAGTATTCAAATTCATAACAATTCATTTAAAACAGAGCATTGATTTAAACAGGTTTTGAACTTTTTACGAGCCCTAAACAGCCTGACTTTCAGGGTTTCTACAGGCAAATTCATAATTACTTCAATCTCCGACAAACTTTGTTCCATTAAATAATATAGGTGCAAAAGGCTGGCATCCTCCGGGGAAAGTAAATTTAATGCTTTTTGGATGGATTCCTTTTTATAGAGTCTATCGACATTCTGGCTAATATCATTTTCCTGGTAGGTATTGTCAATTTCCCAGTCGGTAATTTCCTGGGTAAGGGGTTGCTTTATTCGAAGATGACTCATACAACTGGTATAGGCTATTCGGTAAAGCCAGGAGGAAAATTTCGATTCAAAACGAAAACCGCCCAAAGCTCTAAATGCTTTCAAAAAGGTATCCATAGCCAGTTCCTCGGCGCTTTCACGATTTTTAAGAAGCTTGAAGCAAAGGGCAAAAACCATAGCTTTATATTGGTTTACCAGAATCGAATAGGCTCCGGAATTCCCTTTTAAGGCTTGTTCAATCCATTTTTTATCGTTGAATTCCTGCATTTTCTAATTAGACGCGGAACCTATTTAGGGGTTACAGATTTGAATAAATAAATATTCTATTAATTTAATGTTTTAATGGTAACCATGATTCGGATGAGACCGTCCTAGTAGGAAATTAACCCAAAAAAATCAATATGAATCCAGAAATCATTGGGATCTCGCTACCCATCATTATTACTCTCGGAGCATTTATGCTCACCTTTGCCCTAAATTATTTACGATACAAAGACCGCCAGGCCATGTTGGATAAAGGAATAGACCCGGGGCCATTTAACAGAAAATTAACCATAGAACAAGGAAGCCGAAGTTGGCCAGTTACTCTTTCTATTACCTCCATTGGGATAGGGATTGGTTTATTAATCGCCTATATCATTACCCATAGTAGTGGTTTTACGGGTGAGTCCCACCCAATAAATTTTAGCTTTGTGGCGATTTTTGGTGGCCTAGGACTATTTCTATCCGAAATAATTCAGAAAAAACTTAATCAAAAATTACCCCAAAACCCCGCCTAAAAGCGCCTCCTTATTTAATCCGGGAGATACTTAGCCTTTCACTTAAATTATCTCCCGGATTTAAACTTCTTGTTTAACCATACTCTAAGAATTACCATACTATTTGAATTGTAAAATATGTGTTACTATAGTACTATGTATAGCATGGTATAGTATTTAACATATATCTTTGTTGTGTAATAGTACCAATAGAATAAATAGTACTAAAAAATTAAAGTTTACCTAAACAAAAGACGATGAACTCTTTCCGTAAAAAAAATCGGTTGTTTCAAAAATACGAATTATTTCGTATAATCCAATTTGCCATTATACTATTAAGTATAGTATTTTCTAATTCCTTAATGGCACAAAATAAGGTTCAGGATACCAGCATTCGGATCATCCATAAAAAACTTAAAGCATTCGGAAAAGTGGAGGGTTTTATAAAGGATAATGCAGGTCACCCCATTCCGGGAGCAAGCCTTAGCCTAATACTGGTTCAAGACTCCCTAACCATATCCTCCAACCATCCCTATTCCCAAAACCTCAGCGATGAAAAAGGCTATTTTATTTTTGAGGCCATAACGGGGAAATATATTCTTCAAGCCTCCTATACCGGATTTAACACCTTGCAAAGTGCTATTTTCAAAATTGAAGAAGGCAAAACCTATACTTTGGCCCCATTGATTCTTACCGAAAAATCAATTGGCTTAAAAGAGGTAAGTATCGTTGCCAAAAAGCCCTTTATCGAGAGGAAACTGGATAAAACCGTATTAAATATAGAGGCGGATATATTGGCCACGGGTGAAAATGCTTTGGAGGTTTTGAAAAAGGCTCCTGGCGTGACCCTTGATAAAGATGATCATATATCTCTACAAGGAAAACAGGGAGTTACCATTATGTTAGATGGGAAACTCACTTATTTATCCGTAGAGGCTCTAACCAATTTATTGAAAAATACCCCAGCCAGCTCTATAGAAACGATTGAAATCATCACACAGCCTTCGGCCAAATATGATGCATCCGGAAATTCGGGAATCATCAATATCAAAACAAAAAAATTAAAAAAAGCGGGATTAAACGGAATTATCACCTCTGGTTTTGGCCATGGATATTATCCTAGATTAAATGAAAGCTTGAACCTAAATTTTAAAAAAGGAAACTGGAATCTATTTGGAAACTATGATTATAACTGGAATAAAAATCAAAATCACTTATTTATAAACCGATATTTTAATACAACCGGAGAACAGGCCGTTTTTAATTCAGAAAGCATTATTGTTAATGATTACCAGAATCATAATTTTAAAATAGGGGTCGATTATTCTGTAACCAAAACCCAAACATTTGGTGCTCAAGTAAATGGATATTCCTATCATGGAAATAGCCCAACCAATAATATTACCCAAATTACTAGCCCCCAAGGCGTTTTGGACTCTTCCTTACAAGCCCTATCCGGAAATTTTAACCGAGGAAGGGGTATAACATATAATATAAACTATAAAAACGTATTGGATACTTTGGGCCAGGAATTAACGGCCAGTCTGGATTATTCTACTTATAATAATCTAAGTACCACCAATTTATCGAATACATTTTTTCAACCCAATTCTACCAAGCCCAGTTCTTCCAATGCGATACAAACCGCTTCTCCATCCAATGGGGATATTCGGGTTGGAAAGGTAGACTATAGCCTCCCAATCAATAAAACCTCTAAACTGGAATTAGGCACTAAATATTCCTGGGTTAAAACGGATAATAATGTGAATTATGATTCTCTTAGAAACGGGACCTTTATGCCTGCCCTTACTCAGTCCAACCATTTTGTATATACGGAACAGGTAGCAGCTGTATACGGAAGTTTCAATAAACAATGGAAAAAAACGGGTTTAGTATTAGGCTTACGATTGGAGGACACCCATTCTGATGGAAATTCGTTAACCCTGAAAAACGAGGTTAAGCGATCCTATTTAGATTTCTTCCCCAATTTATCCATAAGCCAAGCCATCGATTCCAATAATCAAATGGGTTTTAGTTATTCCCGAAGAATTGATCGCCCCTCCTATCAGGATTTGAATCCTTTCCGATTCTATTTAGACCAATATACCTATCAGGAAGGCAATCCTTTTTTGAGACCCCAATACACCGAAGCGTTTGAAATTTCAGATACCTATAAAAAATCCACTTTTATCAGTTTTAATTTCAGCTGGACCCGGGATGTAAGCACTCAGGTTATCCTCCAAAATGACACCACAAAAGTTAGTAAGGTAACGAGTGAAAATCTCAATAATCTATATAGTTTCAGCCTTACCTATTCCAGACCCTTTCATCCTTTTAATTGGTGGACTATCAATTTGAACCTGAATTCAAACTATAACAAGTTTACCACGAATTCAGCCAATATTCTGGGTTCCTTACAAAAATCCAAGGTATCTGGAAGTTTAAATATTACCAATTCCCTTACCCTTCCGGATAATTGGTCGGCCGAGGTAAATGCCTTCTATAATGCCCCGGCAGTATATGGCTATTTAGAAGCCAAATCCCAGTATGCGATTAACGCTGGTATTCAGAAATCATTCTGGAAAAAGAAAGCAACTGTAAAATTAGGGGTGGACGACATATTTAAAACGAATTCCTTTAGAGGGTCTGAAATCCATGATAATGTGGATATTTTGATCACTAACCATTTTGATAGCCGAAGGCTTAACCTCAGCTTTACTTATGGATTTGGAACAAACCCCCAAAAACATAATAAAAGTACCGCCTCCGAAGAAGAACAAAACCGAAATAAACATTAATCCTTAATCCATATCCTCCAAAAGTCCCTCTGCCACCGGCTCAGGGACTTTTTTTTGTGGGCTTATAGTGCCAGCCCCTCTTAATATGATTCGAAAAGTGGTTCCTTTTCCTATTTCAGAATCCTTCACGTAAATTTCTCCTTTATGATAATTTTCAATTATTCTTCTCGAAAGAGATAAACCTAAACCCCAACCTCTTTTACGGGTCGTGTATCCAGGTTGAAAAATAGTCTCCCAACGCAGTTTGGGTATACCTTTTCCTGTATCCCTAAAATCCACCTGAACCCTACCCTTTCGGATGGGGGTTACCTGGATACTAATTTTTCCAACAGAACCCATGGCATTGATAGCATTTTTACAAAGGTTTTCAATAACCCATTCAAATAAAGGAATATTGAGCATGGCAACCTCCTTCTGTCCCAAAACTTCAAACTTGATTTTTCGAGAAGCCCGAATCTCAAAATAATGTATATACTTTTGAATTACTGGAACCAATTCCTGGGGTTCCAAAACAGGAGCAGAGCCAATTTTTGAAAATCGATCGGTGATCATTTGTAATCGGCTGATATCTTCGTCGACTTCAGTTAAAACCGTTTCATTGGGATATTTCTCACGTAAATAATCCATCCAGGCATAAAGTGCCGATATAGGAGTTCCTAATTGATGAGCGGTCTCTTTGGCCATCCCAACCCATACCAAGTTTTGTTCGGTTCGACGAGACCGGGAAAAGGTGAAATACGATACTACCAGGAAAACGAAAATAATGCCTAACTGTACATAGGGAAACAATCGTAACTCAGTAAGAATCACTGAATCTTTAAAATATATATACCTTTTTTGGTTCGATCCGGCATTCACCACCAAAGGGGGATTTTTCTTCTTCATATCCAAAAGCTCTTCCTGGAAATATCCTGGATCATATTTTTTTCCTTTTTGGCGAGCATCAAACGTTCTTGTGGAATCCAGGTCCTTGGACATAACAATCACACCGGATTCATCCGTCATAATAGCCGGTACTTGGGTATGCTCCTCTAGAATATCAGATAAGAAGCTTAAAAATTCACCATCATCGGTTGAAAACTCGTATTTCAAGGCCTCCGACCATAATTTGGCTCGTTTTTGCTCATCTTTTTTAATTCGGTTAACTACATAATTGGTATAGAGCACCGATAAGGTTCCAATGGTAAAAGCAAAGGCGATCAAGAGAAACTTCCATTGTTGTTTAAAATAATAACGATCCATATTCCCGTATTTTAAATAGGGCTTTTCTACTTTTTAGGTCCAATTAGAACAGCTTTACTAAATTGCACACTATTTCATAATTTTCATGGATACAAATTTGGATAATACTAAAAGGGTTCGGGTTCGTTTTGCTCCTAGCCCTACCGGGCCTTTACATATAGGTGGGGTTCGAACGGCTCTTTATAATTTTCTTTTCGCCAAAAAAATGGGTGGAGACTTTTTATTAAGAATAGAGGACACCGATCAAAACCGATTTGTTCCAGGTGCTGAGGATTATATTATAGAGGCTTTAAATTGGTGTGGGATAAAAATCGATGAGGGGGTTTCGGTTGGCGGACCCTTTGCTCCTTATAAACAATCGGAAAGAAAACCTTTATACAGGCAATATGCCGAGAACCTTATTTCAGCGGGTCATGCCTATTATGCATTCGATACCCCGGAGGAACTCGATACCATGCGTGAAAAACTAACCCAGGGGGGTATGGCATCTCCTCAATATAATTACGTAACTCGGGAGAGCATGAAAAACTCTCTCACTATGGCCCATGACCAGGTTCAGGAGTATTTGGAAAAAGGCGAACCTTATGTAATCCGAATAAAAATTCCGAGAAAAGAAGAAGTACGAGTGGTAGATTTAATTCGGGGGAATGTAATTGTGCATACTTCACAAATGGACGATAAAGTATTATTTAAAAGTGATGGTATGCCTACCTATCATTTAGCCAATGTGGTAGATGATTATTTAATGAAAATTACCCACGTGATCCGAGGGGAGGAATGGCTTCCTTCTGCCCCCCTTCATGTTTTATTATATAAGTATTTAGGTTGGGAAAAAGAAATGCCTCAGTTTGCCCATTTGCCCTTATTACTTAAGCCTGATGGAAATGGAAAACTCAGCAAGCGGGATGGAGATCGTTTAGGATTTCCCGTATTTCCACTTGAATGGATAGATCCTTCAAGCGGAGAAAAAAGTTCGGGATATAGAGAGATGGGATATTTTTCGGAGGCCGTTGTTAATTTGCTAGCCTTATTAGGATGGAATCCCGGCTCCAATCAGGAAATATTTTCGATGGATGAATTAATCCAGGCATTTACCATAGAACGAATCAGCAAATCCGGAGCAAAATTCGATTTAAATAAAGCAAAATGGTTTAATCAACAATATTTGAGGGCATATTCCGAGGAAAGTCTTGCCAAAACCTTTCAGGCAGAATTAAAGGAAAAAAACCTGGATGCCCCAATAGATTATTTGATCAAGGTTATTCATTTGATCAAAGAAAAAGCGCATTTTAGTAAGGAATTCTGGTCATTGAGCACCTATTTCTTTGAAAACCCAAAAGAATACGATGCCCCAAGTCTGGAAAAAAAATGGAATGCAGAATCCAAAACCTTTCTTGAAAATCTAGAAAAAAAATTATCGGTCTTGGAAAACTTTGTATCCTCCCAAATTGAAACCAGCTACCAGGAAACCGCTCAATCCATGGAAATAAAGCCAGGGAATATGATGCAAATTACTCGGGTAGCCATTACGGGGGTCAATTTAGGCCCGGCTTTATTTGATACTCTTGAGGTATTAGGAAAGGAAAAAGTTTTAGAACGAATACACTTAGCTCTATCCAATTTCCCGAAAATATGAGTACTCTATCCCGCCCCATTCGTGTTTTGGTAGCAAAATGTGGTCTTGATGGTCATGACCGAGGCGCTAAAATAATTGCCTCGACTTTAAGGGATGCCGGGATGGAAGTAATTTATACCGGCTTGCGTCAGAGTCCGGAAATGATTGTACGCTCCGCCTTTCAGGAAGATGTGGATGCCATAGGCATCAGTATTCTTTCTGGAGCCCATATGACCGTTTTCCCTAAAATTCTGAGTCTAATGAAAGAATATTCAATGGGAGATGTTCTGCTAACAGGAGGAGGAATTATTCCCGATGAGGATATGAAGGCATTGGAACAAATGGGTGTGGGAAAGCTCTTCCCACCCGGAACGCATACAAACATAATAACCGATTATATTCGAGATTGGGTTATTCATCATCGACCTTTTTAAATATACCTATGGAATTAATCCTATTTGAGGTTCAGGATACAATTGCTCTCATTACCCTTAACCGCCCCGAGAAGCTAAATGCCTTGAATCATGAATTACTTGAGGTGCTTAAGCATCATCTGGAACATTGTTTAAAGGATTCTTCGATTCGGGGGGTTATTCTAACCGGTTCAGGAGATAAAGCCTTTGTGGCAGGAGCAGATATTCGTGAATTAAATAGTTTAAATATTGAATTGGCAAAAAATCTTGGTAAAATAAACCAGGAATTAATTTTCGACCAAATTGCCAATGCTTCAAAGCCTTTCATGGCCTGTATTAATGGTTTTGCTTTGGGCGGTGGTTTAGAACTTGCCCTCGCTTGCCATTTCCGATATGCGTCAGAAAATGCCCAATTTGGACTTCCGGAACTGAATTTGGGTATAATCCCGGGATATGGTGGCACCCAAAGGTTAACCGAAATTATTGGAAAAGCCCGAGCCTACGAAATGATCCTAGGTTCTGACACTATTTCAGCTGAAAAGGCCTTGGAATGGGGCTTAATTTCCGGTATCACACAAAGGGATAAACTTCTTGAACTAGGGATGGAAAAAATGGCTCGAATTAAGGCTAAATCCCCACTGGCAATCGCTGCAGCCATGAAAGCTATTAAGGCTTTTGGTCAGAAACAGGAAAATGGTTATTCGGTGGAAATTGAAGAGTTTTCGAAACTTTTTGGAAGCCAAGATTTTAAGGAGGGAACTCAAGCATTTTTAGAGAAAAGAAAGCCTCAATTCAAGGGCCTATAAGATCCAATAAAATGGTTCATGTTTTGCATAAAGTAGCACATGCGAAAAGTCATTGCCATCATTGATGATGAAGTCGACATTGGATATTTATTAAAAAGTAATTTAGGGTCTGAAACCTTCGATGTTTTTTGTTTTCAGGATTTAAAATCCGGGATAAAGGCATTACCGGAATTAAACCCTCAATTTTTATTTTTAGACATAAATTTTCCGGATGGTTGTAGTTTGGATTATATAGAATTAATAAAGAGCTCTGTACCAGACTGTATTATCATCCTAATAAGTGCCTACGACGAATTAAGCCAGATTAATCTAGCCCGAAAAGCCGGGGCCAATGACTTTCTTCCTAAACCTTTTAGCCGGGATAATGTGCTGGAAAGGATACAAAAGTTCAATATTCAGGAAACATCCATCAATTAAACTATTTGGGAAAAATTATACCCACTTTAACTACATTGCTCCCCGAATTACTTCTAAGGAATTAGACTGGGGAATTATGTGGAAAAACTTCCAAGAAAACCTGTGTATTCCTATTAAATTTAACCCAAATGAAAAACATACTTCTCATTGACGATGAAATCAATATTGGGCAACTTTTATCAAAATTCCTTTCAAAAAATGGTTACCAGGTAAGCGTAGCCACTTCGGGGGCCAAGGCCTTTGAAATAATCAATAATGAATTCTTTGATTTAGTGCTTTGTGATTTCCGTCTCGAGGATACCGATGGAAAGGAAATCCTCCAGAAAATAAAGTCTCGCCATCCAGGAACCATCGTAATTATTATCACTGGATACTCGGATGTAAAAATGGCTGTAGACCTGATTAAGTCTGGAGCCTATGATTATATTACCAAGCCATTGTATCCGGATGAAATCCTGAATACGATTAATAAGGCATTGGAATCGGCCGGAAATCAAAATTCCCAGAGCCCTGAAAATATAGAGGGTTCTCCAGAATGGAATGAAAAATTAAACCAAACCGGGCATACCTTTAAGGACGGGTTTTTAAAGGGAGAAAGCAAAGTAGCCAGCGAACTATATCGTCAAATAGATTTGGTATCCCCTACCAATTACAGCATAATTTTATTTGGAGAAAGCGGAACTGGAAAAGAATCGGTAGCCCATAGGATTCATGCCCAAAGTAACCGGCGAAATGCCCCATTTATAGCCATGGATTGTGGTTCCTTATCCAAGGAATTGGCTACCAGTGAATTATTTGGTCATGAAAAAGGATCCTTTACCGGTGCGATTCAAACTAAAATAGGCCATTTCGAAATGGCAAATTATGGTACTTTGTTCCTCGATGAAGTAGCTAATCTATCCTACGATATCCAAATTGCCCTGCTTCGGGTAGTTCAGGAAAGAAAAGTTAAACGCATAGGCTCTACAAAAGAAATCATGCTGGATGTGCGCTTAATTGTGGCTTCCAACGAAAACCTTTGGGAAGCCGTTCAAAAAGGGAAATTCCGGGAAGATTTATACCATCGGTTTAATGAATTCAGCATAGTAATTCCTCCTCTAAAATCCAGAGGAAACGATTTATTTATTTTTGCCGATCATTTTCTGAAGGAAGCCTCAAGAGAATTAGGAAAACCCATTAAGGGGCTAAGTCCTGAGGTGGTTGAACAATTTGCCAATTATTCCTGGCCGGGAAATATCCGGGAACTGAAAAATGTTATTCGCCGGGCCGCTTTATTGACCGAACCCAATGGAGAAATTGAGCTTAAATCCCTACCCCTTGAAATTGCAGATGAAGGCGGTTTTATTTCTCCGGTTAAGGAAAGTCCTATGACTCCAATTTCCGATGAGCCCCTGGTTCCCAGAAATAATTTAAAAAATGCCGCTTTGGAAGCCGAATATGAAACTATTTTGCAGGTCCTTCGCCAGGTAAATTTTAACAAAACCAAAGCCGCTAAAATACTCAATATCGATCGAAAGACCCTTTATAATAAAATGAAGGCAATTAATCCGGATTTATAAACTTTTTGGGCTTGATCTCCATCCTACTCAAATTCAAAAAAAGAGCTCTCAGCCGGTCCTTCCAGATATTCTGGTTGACCCTGGGTCTTTGTTTGGTTCCTTCTCTATTAATGAAATTGGGGGTAGATTTTGGGTCGAAAAATTATTTTAACAATTTCAGCGATCTTTCTCAATACCCTTCAAATTTACCGGTCGAAAAAATCGTTCAATTATTGAATGGTCGATTCATTGAGGTTATACTGGTAGCTTTTTCCATACCCATAGCCTTTTTAACTGTTATCCTTGCTTTTGTCGATTATAGCATAAAAAAGGATATCAGTACACCCATTGTAGGGGTAGCCTTATTTTGTGCAGGCTTATTAGACATCTTTCATTTATTGACCATTTCCGGATTAATCCATCTCGAAGGAGATGAAAATATCATATCCGAATTTACCTGGGTAATCAGCCGAACCTTTCATGCCCTGATCCTTATACTGGGTACCGGTATTTTTCTTTTGTTTTTTAATGATCAGGAGGAGAATAGTGAATCCCTTTCCGAAAACTTTGTTTTTTATATCAGTGTAATTTTTGTTTTACTATCCATTCTGACTATCAATATCCTGCTTTCCATCAAAATAGTCCCTGAATTAAATTACCCTAATTTGCTGGTCTCCAGGCCCTTTGATGCGATTCCTATAGTACTTTACCTAATTTGCGGTTTGTTTTTATTTCCTTCATTCTATAAAAAATATCCATCCGTTTTCTCCAAAACCCTTATTTTAAGCTTAATACCAGCCATATTTTCTCAAATCCATATGTCATTAGCTTATCCCTTCTCACCGGATAAGCATTTTATGGTAGCTCACTTTTTTGAAATTGTAACCTATTTATTTCCATTTGTAGGTTTAGGCCTTAATTATTTGCAAACGCATAGAAATGAGCTTCAAATGATTAAAGTACTGGATAATGAAATCCGAGAAAGAACCGTGGCAGAGGAATTAATTTCGGGTATCTATAATAGCTCGGTTAATGGAATAATGGCCTTTCAATCGGTCTTTCCTGAAATGCCTCAAGGACCCAATTTTAGTTTATTAACCTATAATACTTCCTCGGAAATAATATTAGTCCCCAAAAGTCCCTTCCGAAGAGGCATGCCTCTAACCGAAGTGTTTGAGGGCGAAATCTCGGAACAGATTTCCACCAAGATTATAACCCTGGTTGAACTTGAAAATTCGTTGAGCTGGGAAACCTTCGAAGGTCGTACCCAAAAATGGCTAATGCTAAACCTCGTAAAACTAGGCGACGGTTTTGTTTTAACCTTTGCCGATATAACACAGAGAAAGCAAACCGAACGGCAATTATTATTATCCGAAAAATTGGCATTAACCGGGAGATTTGCCAGAACCATTGCCCATGAGGTGCGGAATCCCCTAACCAATATTACCCTATCGATGGGGCAATTGAAATCGGAAATTATCAATGAAGATTCGTCACTAGATCTTTACTTCGATATTGTACGCCGAAATTGTGAACGAATTAACCAGCTTATCACCGAATTATTAAACTCAACCCGCCCGGATGAGTTTTCCTTTGTCAACTATTCCATTTCATTGTTAATCAATGAAACCCTACAACTGGCCAACGATCGAATTCAATTAAAAGAAATCTGGCTGGTTAAAAATTTTATGCATACCAAGGACATTTTGCGAATGGATCCTATTAAATTAAAAATTGCTTTATTGAATATCATTATCAATGCCATTGAGGCCATGAGTTCAGGCACTGGCCAATTAACCATACAAACCTCCAATTCGGAAAGTCAGCTAGCGATTCGTATAAAAGATAATGGGGTTGGTATACCACCCGAAAATTTAAGCCAGCTTTTTGAACCTTTCTTTACCGGAAAAACCAAGGGAACCGGTTTAGGATTAACCAGTACCCAAAACATTATCCATAATCATCAAGGTTCTATTCAGGTCGAATCGGAGGTTGGAAAAGGCACAGAGTTCCTTATTTCTTTAGATTATGCGAATTAAATAATATCTTGGTATGTTTTTTGATGAATGCAGGTGTTAATAAACTAACAAAATGATAAAACGATTATGAAAAAACTATTTAGTGTATCTCTTTTACTGACTGCTCTTTTTGCGAACGTTGCTTTCGCTCAGGACAGTACTAAGGTAGCTAGCCCATCTGCGGGATATGCCCCTTTAAAAACTTTTGGTGGTGCTAAACAATACAGTGCCTGGTCTATCGGTATCGCAGGTGGAGGTTTAGCTCCAGTATCTGGATTAGGTGGATTAAACCAATTCTCCTCTTACAAAATTCAGTTTGGAGTATCTGGATTCGTTAAATGGCAATTACAACATTCTTTCGGTATCAAAGCTACTTTCTTAACTGGTAAATTTGATGCTAGCAATGCTGCTTCCAGCCAAAATCCAAATTTTGCTAATGGTAAGACTTTAAACGGTGGTGATGTTACTTCTACTTTATCTTATGCTGTTGCGGTAGAAGGTGAATTAGATGTGGCTTCTATCGATTTCTTACGTCGTCAAAATGCGGTTCGCATTTTCGTTGATGGAGGTTACGGATTAGCTGCTGCTAAACCAGATCTTTATAATGGAACCACTGTAAAAGCTGGTTATGTACCCGTTGGAGTAGGTGTTAAAATTAAAGCTTCTAACGCTTTAGCTTTCAATGTAGGTTATAAGGCTCTTTATTTCGATGCTTCTAATATCTTAGGAACTCCTGGAAATGGAACTCGTCAAAACAAAGCTTCTTATGGATCTTTCGGTATCGAATATACCTTCGGAACTGCTCACAAGCCTGCAATGGTTTGGACAAACCCAGTTGCTGTAATGTATGATGAATTGAAAGCCAATGATAGCTTAGCTAAAGAAGTAACTGCTGTTAAAAACCGTGTTTCTTCAGTTGAAGGAGATGTTTCTAACTTGAAAAAAGATTCTGATGGTGATGGTGTTTCTGATGTATTTGACAAATGTCCAAATACTCCAGCTGGAACCAAAGTGGATGGTGCTGGTTGTGAATTACCTAAGCCTGAAATTGTAATGGCTCCTGCTCCTAAAGAAGAAGCTAAAATTACTAAAGAAGATATTCAAGTAGTTAGAGCGGCTATTAAAAACTTAAACTTCGAAAACAACAAAACGGTTATCGCTGCTAGCTCTTTCACTTACTTAGATAAATTAGCTGACTTAATGGCTTCTAAGCCTTCTTCTAAATTATCTTTGAAAGGTTATACTGATAGCAAAGGAGATAGCAAGCACAACTTAGAACTTTCTACCGGTCGTGCAACCGCTGTTAAAGATTATTTAGTTCAAAAAGGAATTGATGGATCTAGAATCACTGCAGAAGGATTCGGAGCATCTAATCCTGTTGCTACCAACAAAACGGCTGCTGGTCGTGCAAAAAACAGAAGAGTAGAATTCAACTTATTCTAAGAGATTCAAAACTCTAAACAAAAAAGCCACCTCTTGGGGTGGCTTTTTTGTTTTATATCCTTTTCAACGAAATATTGGTGTGATTTTTGGGTTATTATAGATATCATTATAATTTACCATAGCATTTACTTTATAATTAAAAAAATGAACGAAAACGGAAAAGTTGTTGTTGGCGTTTTAGCGGGTTTAGTTGCAGGCGCTGTATTAGGCTTATTATTGGCTCCAGAAAAGGGTTCGGAGATCCGTGAAAAAATCAGCGATACCTTAAAATCAGTTGCTGACGATATCCAAAAAAAGGTAAATGAGCAAGTCGACCTATTAACAGACAAAAAGTCAGACATGAGCCATTCATCTCATGAATATCATGAAGACTTTGTAGCCTAGGTATTCCTAGCCTGTCATGACAGAAAATGAAAAGAGCCCATTACCCCCAGGGCTATATGAAAAGATTACGGAATATATTTCCGCTCGTTTTCGACTGGGGAAATTAGGGATTATAGAAAAGTCCAGTCAGATTTCCGTATCGATTATTATCGGTATGATAATAGGCTTCTTTGTACTCATGGCCATTTTCCTATTTGGTTTTGGCTTGGCGGAATTTATATCCTTTAAAAATGGGGATATCTATTCTGGGTTCTTTTGGGTTGGGGCGATATTTATAATCCTCTTAACCTTGATATTCCTTTTCAAAAAGTCATTAAGCCGGTTTATTCAAAATAAGTTAATTCATTTTCTTTCCAAAATAATGCTCGACGATGAAGGTATTTGATGCAGAAAGCCTAAAACAGGAAAGAGAGAGATTAAAGCAGAAAATCAAAAATCATGAAGACGAACTTCATGAAAGTCTTTCTGGGGCCGAACAAAGCCTTGGGCCTATTGCCCGCTTTTTTATAAGAAAGCCCTTAGCGGAGAATGAATCCGATCAAAATGATTGGTTCCATAAGGCAGCCCGGCTTTTAATTCCATTTCTGGTGGATCGAGTAACTTTAGGAACCAGAGGGCTTTTCATAAATAGAACGATGAATGCGGCCTTACAATTTCTGGCTCGAAAAATTTCCGGTGAAAAGCTGAATGGCTTTATTCAAGATCTATTGGTAAAGGGATTTGATCGTTTAAAAATGGGGAAAAAAACCAAAAGCCCTATTATCTAGGAGCTAACGAGTGATTTCCACCTTCATCCGATGTCTAAGCGTTGTGCAGAATTTGATATTTTGGATTATTCAAATAATCTTCATAGGCTTTCGAGATCCCTTCTTCCAAACTAGTTTTAAAAACGTATCCCAACCCCTTTAATTTGCTGACATCCATAAGCTTTCGAGGGGTACCATCGGGTTTAGTTTTATCTAATTTAATTTCTCCCTGAAAGCCTACGATCTTGCTTACCAAATGGGCTAAATCCAGTATGGATATTTCCTCTCCCGTTCCAATATTGATTAGGTATTCATAAACCCCTTTTTTCTGCATTAGGATAAAACAGGCTTCGGCTAAATCATCTGCAAACATAAATTCCCGTAAAGGCGTACCGGAGCCCCAAACCACCACCTCATCGACTTGATTTAATTTGGCCTCATGAAAACGGCGTATTAAAGAAGGTAATACATGGGAATTTACGGGATGATAATTATCATTGATCCCATATAGATTGGTTGGCATGACCGAAAAGAAATCAACCCCATATTGATCATGATAGGCTTCGCATAGTTTTAAACCGGCTATTTTGGCTATCGCATAGGGTTCATTGGTATGTTCCAAAGGACCGCTTAAAAGGTATTCTTCCTTGAGTGGTTGAGGGGCCATTTTCGGATAAATACAGGATGAACCTAAAAACATAAGCTTTTTTACCCCATTTTTATAGGCCTGGTGAATGACATTATTTTGAATAGCCAAATTATCATATAAGAAATCGGCTCTATAGGTATTATTAGCGACGATTCCACCCACCTTGGCCGCCGCAAGAAAAACATACATCGGTTTTTCGGTCTCGAAAAAATTTTTAACATCCTCCTGTTTCCTTAAATCCAGCTCATCCGAGCGTTTAAGAACAAAATTATGGAACCCTTCGGCTTTTAACTTCCTCAAAATGGCTGATCCAACCATGCCTTGATGTCCTGCGATGTATATTTTTTCGTTTAATTCCATAAGTTCGCCTTAAAATAAAGTAATGTGAAAAGAAAGCTCCAAAGATTTAGTGAAATTGAATTATTCGAGAATGTGTTTCAAAAAGAGTGCCATTTAAAGGGAAAATGGAATTCGGAGTATTTTGGCAAGGACGCCCCTATTAGTTTGGAGTTGGGATGCGGTAGAGGAGAATATACCCTGGCACTTTATAACCGAAACCCGGAGAATCATTTTATTGGAATAGACATAAAAGGGGCCCGACTTTGGAGGGGGGCCAAATCGGCACATGAATCAAATTGGAAGGGAATTGCTTTTTTACGGGTACAAATAGAATCCCTGATGGATTATTTTGAGGAAAATGAAGTAAGTGAAATTTGGATCACCTTTCCTGATCCCCATTCCAGCCAGAGGAGAGAAAGAAAGCGATTAACGAACCCTCGGTTTTTAAACTATTATTATACCATTTTAAAGAACGGGGGCTTGATTCATCTAAAAACCGATGCTCAGGATTTATTCGATTATTCAGTTCAATCCATACCCACCCTTAAAGGAAAAATCTTAGTGGAAAAACGAAATGTTCACGATGGACAAAACCAACCCGATGATATTTTGGAGGTACTGACTACTTACGAGAAAATATTCATGAAAGAAGGCAAACCCATACATTATTTTTGCTATCAAATCCAAAAATAAATGAATGAGCCATTGGAAGAGGGGATTAGTTTGCCGGAAACCTTTTTTGAAAAGGTGTATACCCTGGTTAGGCTTATCCCCAAAGGCAGGATAAGTACCTATGGTTCTATAGGGAAATTCCTATCCTCGGGATCATCCGCCCGAATGGTGGGTTATGCCATGAATAATGCACATCATCAAAAAGATTTCATTCCCGCTCATAGGGTATTAAATCGAAAAGGATATTTAACCGGAAAACATCATTTCGGAAGTCCAGATTTTATGCAGCAATTATTGGAAAATGAGGGTCTGCAAATTGAAGAGGATCGGGTAATGGGCTTTAAGGAGGTATTCTGGGATCCTAACCTAGAATTAATAATAGTCAACCATAAAATTTACAAAAAATCATGAATAATCCTTTAAATCCTGGTTTACGCCGATGCAGTTGGTGTTCGGAAGATCCTATCTACCAGGCTTACCATGATCAAGAATGGGGGTTATTTGTACAGGATGACAAGGTTTTATTTGAATTTATTTTACTGGAAGGCGCTCAGGCGGGTTTAAGCTGGACCACCATTCTATTTAGAAGGGATCATTATCGTTTAGCCTTTGATGATTACGATTATCATAAAATTGCCCTTTATGGTGAGGAAAAGGTTGAAAGCCTAATGCAAAATCCCGGTATAATCCGAAATAGAGCCAAAATTAAATCCACCATCACGAATGCCCAGGCCTTTTTAAAAATTCAAAATGAGTTCGGCTCATTTATTCAATATACCCAGCAATTTTTCCCAGAGCCCTTGCCCTTTATTCGCCGGGCCAAAAAAAAATCGGATATACCCGTTGAAAACGAAATATCTCAGGCAATGAGTAAGGATATGAAAAAAAGGGGATTCAAATTTTTTGGATCGGTAATTTGCTATGCCTATTTACAGGCAACTGGAGCCATCAACGACCATACCGAGGATTGTTTTCTGTTCCCCAAATCATAGGAATTTTATCCAAAGACCATATCAATTCAGTATTTTCGAAATCAATCCCCCAGGATAAACGCTAAATTGATTAATGAGTATGGGTCTTTCAAAATCACATCCAAAAAAACTATTCCTCTTAGATGGTATGGCTCTTGCCTATAGGTCTCATTTTGCCTTTAGTAAGGTTCCAAGAATTACTTCCACCGGTATGAATACCTCTGCCGTTTTTGGTTTTGCCAATACCCTGATTGAGGTGATTCAAAAAGAGAATCCCAGCCATTTAGCGGTGGTTTTTGATACCTCTGCCCCAACCGAACGTCATACAGATTTTGCGGATTATAAAGCCCATCGGGAGGATATGCCAGAGGATTTGGTTATTGCCCTTCCTATAATAAAAAAAATGATCGAGGGCTTTCGAATTCCGGTGATCACCCTGGATGGATTTGAGGCAGATGATATTATTG